>Ga0207048_10254_pt1 | contig 13884 bp, 17 predicted proteins | sample Alteio_BWMinCont_65_FD_153301 | JGI IMG/M metagenome (GOLD analysis project Ga0207048, IMG submission 153301) | Enriched cells from forest soil in Barre Woods Harvard Forest LTER site, Petersham, Massachusetts, United States -... | ecosystem: Environmental > Terrestrial > Soil > Temperate forest >...
CAGGTAGCGTCCGGGATTGTTAATCTTGCCGCCGCCCACAGTGAAGCCATAACGGTCCCTGTGGAACCAGAAGCGGTTGTAAAACATGAAGCCCAGGAAGTCCTGCTTTGGCCCCTTCGCCGAATTCCCGGCACAGCTCACGCCGCCACCGTGCTCGCATCCCATGTCGCCGGTCAGCGAGAAGGCGGCCTTGCTCAAGAAGTTCTCTGGGTGGTCGTAGTACTTGACCTCGATGCTATCGTCCGTGTGATAGCGCACGCGGCCCGGCGTGTTCAGCGCATCTTCACCCAAGGCGTATTGATTCCCCAGAACAGAAAGCCACCCATTCGGACGCCACAAGATTTGTCCGCCAACGCCCAATCTGTTGTTGAACCGGCCGTAGGACTGCCATCCGTTGATGATCCAGGGCTCGATCTTCAAGTGTGCGGTGGGGAAAATTTGTACCCGCATCCCGTTGAAAAACCATGGCGTATTCGAGGACACGTAGGATGGCTGATACGCCCAGTTGTCGAAGTTGTAGTAACTAAACAGACCGACGTACGACATGAAGATTCCCGCGTCGATGTTGATTCCGTGCAACGCGTTGATGTGATACCCGCCGTACGCCTCCGAAACGTAGCGATAGGCATTGGCAAGGTCCCATTGCCCGCGCGCGGGGCTGGCGTCATTGCGTGGCGTGGTCGTGGAATACATCCCAAACTGGGTCATCAGCCGGCCGCGAACGTTGTCATAGTGGAAGTCGCCCCCGACGCCGAGTTGTGTCACCTGAATTTCATTCGACCGGAATACTTCGCTTGATCCGCCGATGGTGTCATCTTTGGGATGGTTCAAATCGTAGATGTAATCCACGTCCGCCCGGAATTCCGGCGTGAAGAATTTTGAATCAAAGGCCGGCGTCTTGGTGCGCGCGTTGCCATTCAGCCAGGTCCAATCGGCAAATGCAAAAGGTTCTTCCTTGGCGGGTTTGGTGGTCGTGGAAACCTCGGTACTGGCCGAGAGATTGCCGGCGGGCGGCGCTGGAGAGGCCACGGGATCCAAAGTTGTCGATCCCACCACCTTCGCCGAGTCCACCGCCACGGGCGGAGCATCCTTCCTATCCAGCTCCGCTTCGAGTTGTTCGATGCGCTTCTTCATGGCATCGAGCTCTTTTGCGACAGCCGGGGGTATTTGCTGATCTGCGCTCACCGAAGTTCCCGAAGTTACAGCGGGAGCGTCACTCGACTTCTGCTGGGCAAACGACGCCGAAGTCAAGAACGCTGCGAACAACAAGACTATGAAAGCGATCCGCCTGCCGCTGTCCATCAAGCGCAGCACATTTGTGCGATCCATACCTGAGATCTCCATTCCAACCGTCTGGTTATTTTGGAAGACGCGGAATACGAGTTGACAACCTGCGGCGTAAGAGTGGGCTAAACAATTCGTAAAGACTTCGTAAAGATCCGCACCTCTAACCCGCACGGAGAATTAGCAGCCCCAATCCGCCTCGCCAGGCTTGGCGTAGTACTTGCGATCGCCTTGCTCTCCCGCGGACGAGGCAGCCAGTTCCAGCAGCGTCAGCCGTGCCGCCGCAATCATCAATTTGCGTTCGTTTTGGGGAGCCTGCTCCCAGGAAACATCTGCTTCCCGGCTGGCATGACCGTGGAAGTCATGAGCGAGAGCTTCGTGGTAGTGATGAAAAAGCTTAGCTAAGTCTTCAGCGCATACGTTATTCATGGACGACATAAGATTCCTGGCCTTTCTATTGCCTTCAACTCTCCTGATTAAATAGTCAAAGCCATAAAGATGGAATAAGGAATTCGTAGAATGTGCGTTGCGAAGCCACCGGATGAAAACAGAGGAATTACCTGCGGAATAATCGCCTCTCAAGCCAGGGCCGAGTATTAGGCCTACAAAGCGTTGCTTGAGGCGAGGTTATGCGGTTGGCGTGTCCCGGACATGTCGGCATTTACTTGTGAAAGCCTCTGATCGGCGGCGCTGGTGGTTGAGTTAGATCTTTAACGTCCAGCTTCCCCTCGTTTTTCTTATCCAGCCTGTTGAATTCGGCCTCCATAAACCTCATGAACTCTTGCTTGGAGACCTTGCCATCGGGGTCGTGATCCATCAGGAGTAACAGCGGTTTGACCTGAGCCTCTCCCTTTGCAACGTTATCGTCCTGTGCTCTTGGAGTAGCTACCTTTTGCGCTAGGGCAGTTTCTACCATGGCTCCGGCTACCAGCAACGCTGCGATCATCGTCCATTTCCTAAACACGGCTGTCCTCCACGGAACGGAATTGAAATCGCGATCCATTGGATACCAACAGCCATAAAATATGCGCAAGACAGATGTAAGGGTTTCATAAGGAACGAGGACGACGAGAAAGATCGGGCGTTGGTGCTCGCCGTGTGGAAACCAGGCGACTCTCACCCACTTTGTTTTGACTGCCACCCCCGCGCGACCCGCATCAGCGCGGCATTCATCAAAATGCTCAGAAGAGAGACAGCGAGGATCGCGTTATAGACATCATTCCCGACCAAGTGGGAGTCTCGAGCCACTTGAATCAGCACATACGAGAACTCGCCAATCTGCGTGAGTCCAACTGCCACCAGAACGGCCGTCCGCAAGGGATAGCGGAACAGCCACACCACTGCCATCCAAATCGCAAACTTTCCCAGCACCACCAATCCAAGTATCTCCAGCAGCAGCATCGGGTTCGAAAGCAGTACGCGAGGGTTGATCAGCGCTCCGATAGTCACAAAGAACAGCGCGACGAAGGCATCCCGCAAAGGCAACAATCGAGTCAGGGTTTCGTGTCCCTGTTCTGAGCCGCTGATGACCACCCCCGCGAGAAAGGCGCCCAGCGCCAGTGATAGTCCGACTGCTTGCGTCAGAGCAGCGGTGGCGAAGCCCAGTGCCAAAACCACCAGAAGGTAAAGCTCATCGTTTTTCATCCTGGCCACTCGCGCCAGCAACGGCGGCACCAACTTGTAGGCCACCAAAGCCACCGGCGCCAGAATGAGCAATCCCTTGCCCAGCGCCAGACCCACGCCGAGAAGCTGCCCGCGGTCGCCGCCTCCCAGGCTCGGCAACAAAACCGTGAGTGCCACCACCGCAAAATCTTCCACCAGCGTGATTCCGATCATCACCCGGCCATGTTCGGATTGCAGCTCTCCGCCATCAATCAACAGACGCGACAACACCATGGTGCTGGCAACGGCAACCGCCGCGCCCACCGCGATCCCCTGCGACGTGCTCCAACCCAGCATCCATCCCGCGCCAGTTCCCAGCAGAATGGAAAGCAGGATGCCCAGTGGACCGCCAATCAGCGCCACCCATTTCACCCGCAGCAGATCGCGAATCGAGAATTCGATCCCGATGGAGTACATCAATAGAATGACGCCAACTTCCGCCACCAACTCGAGAACGTGAACTTCGGAAACCTTGGGGCCGGGGGTGAATGGGCCCACCAGAATTCCTCCGGCGACATAACCCAGAATGAGCGGCTGCCGCAGCTTGCGCGCTACCAAGCCGCCAGCCATGGCCGCCACCAATACGTAGGCCAGGTCGCGGTAATAGGCGGAGTCGGCGGTCATCTAGCGTCTTCTCTGAAAAGAGAGGTTAATTGCCTGGTTCGAAGCGATATCCAACCCATGGCTCGGTGACAATATAGCGCGGCGACGAACTCTCCGGCTCGAGTTTCTTCCGCAGCTGTCCGACGAACACTCGCAGGTACTCCACCTGCTCGGTACTCTGCCCTCCCCAGATCGCTCCCAGCAGCGCGCGATGCGTGGCCACCCTCCCCGCGTGTCGAGCCAGGTAAACCAGCAACTCAAACTCCTTGGGAGTAAGGTGCACTTCGCGCTTGCGCACAACAACTTTGTGAGCAGCCAGGTCAATTCGAAAGTCCCCCGCCTCAATCAGCGAGGCCTGCCCATTCTCAGTTGGCACGCGTCGCAGCGAGGCCCGCACCCGCGCCAGCAATTCCTCAATTCCGAATGGCTTGGTCACATAGTCATCGGCGCCTGCATCAAGCGCCTGTACCTTGGTCCGCTCCTCGCCACGCACTGAGAGCACGATGATGGGAACCTGGCTCGTAACTCGCAGTCGCCGGCATAGCTCCAGTCCGTCCATGTTGGGCATGGAGAGATCAGTGACCACCAGATCGGGCGTCCAATCTTTCATGATTTCCAGCGCGGTCTCGCCGTCGTTCGCCACTCGAATGTCATAGCCCTGGCTGGATAGGCTGGTCCGCAAGACCCGCGTGATCTGCGGCTCGTCGTCCACCACGAGAATACGCCGGCGTTCGCTCATTGCGGATCAGGAAGGCTCCTGCGTGACAATATGAACGTCGACCGGTGGCGCGTCGCGCAAGAACTTGTGAATCGCCGAGAGATACAAATATCGTTTCACTCCCGTCGTCGCCGAACGTCCAAAGACCACCTGGGTAATGTGCTTGGCGCGGACAAAATCGGCCACCACTTCAGCCACGCTCTTCCCCGTCCGCTTTTCAACCTGCGCCCCTACGTTTTCCGCGAACTGCACGTTGGCCGCCAGCGTCTTCTGGTTCGCGTCGCTGCCGTCCTGGCCCAGATCCACATACACAACATAAAGTTCACCGTTCATCGCCTGCGCCATGCGTGCCGCACGGGCGATCAGATACTGGGCCGCCGGATTTGAGCTGACGCAAACCGCGATCCGCTCCCGCACTGCAACCGTTGCACTGGTATCGTCCTTTTCTCGATATGACTCCAGGCTGCGATCCACCTCCTGCGCCACCTGACGCAGCGCCAGTTCCCGGGGCGAAAGAAATTGCCCAGCGCCCGCCCCACCCGGTCCAGCGGGTAAATGTCTCCACGCCGCATGCGATTCTGCAGCGCCTCCGGCGTCAGGTCCGACATCACAACTTCGTTCACCCGCTTCAGCACCCAGTCGGGCACAGTTTCACGTACCGTAATGCCGGTAATGCTCTGCACCGTCGGAGTAATGCTCTCCAGGTGCTGAATGTTCATGGTCGTGAGCACATCGATGCCGGCATCAAGCAGCTCCAGCACATCCTGGTAACGTTTGGCGTGTTTGCTGCCCTCCACGTTGGTGTGTGCGAGTTCGTCCACCAAAGCCACGCGCGGTTTGCGCCCCAGGATGGCGTCCACGTCCATCTCGTCGAAGATGGTGCCTTTGTATTCGATTTTCTTTCGCGGAACGCTCTCCAGCTGCGTGGCCAGGTCGGCCGTAGCCTTGCGCCCGTGCGATTCAATCACTCCGATGACCACGTCCTCACCGCGGCTGTGCCGGCGAATAGCTTCGCTCAGCATGCTGTAGGTCTTCCCCACACCCGGCGCGTAACCGAGGAATAGCTTGAACACAGCGCCTTGTTTCGCGGGCGAGGTTTCCTCCAACCATTGCTCGGGCGTTTTGGTCATCGCGGATATTGTCGTCGAGCAGAACAAAATTGTCGATGTCAGTTACAATCGGCTGCGTGAAAACGTCCCTGGTAGGGCCAGTTCTTGCCTACGTCGCTTCGGCAGCCACGGTGGCGGCGGTGGTCGCAGTTTACCGGACCGTGTTGCTTGTGAACCCGACCACGGTAGCGCTTACCCTTCTGGTCGGCATCCTCGTGGTCTCCGCCAACTGGGGCCTGCGGCCCGCCGTGTTCATGGCTCTGCTGGCCACACTCGCCTTCAACTATTACTTTCTTCCGCCTATCGGTACGTTAACCATTGCGGATCCCCAAAACTGGGTTGCTCTGACCGCGTTTCTGATCACTGCCATCATTGCCAGCGAACTGGCAGAGCGGGCCCGCCGCGAATCTATTCGCGCCCATGAGCGCCGCAAGGAGACCGAACAACTATACCGATTCAGTCAGCAATTGCTCACCAGTGACAACGCCGCGGAACTCCTGAACGCCATTCCTCGCTTCATCGTGGATGGTTTCGGAGTCTCCTCCGCAGCTGTGTCTTTGCCGAATCGGCCTGACGTCTACCGTTCGGATTCCGCCACCGATGTGCTGGACATTCACGATCTTCAGATGGTCTGCATGCGCGGTGAACCGAGCATTGATTCCGAGGCTCGCGTGGCCGTCGTACCTTTGCGGCTGGGGGTAAGGGTTGTGGGTAGTCTGGGAGTTTCCGGAGGTCCGCTTTCCCGCGAAACCTTGGAGGCGTTGAGCAGCCTGATTGCCATCGCCGTGGAGCGCGCAGGCGCCATCGAAAAGCTGAGCAAAGCCGAAGCCGCGCGCGAAAGCGAACAGCTGCGCTCCGCGCTCCTCGATTCCGTCACTCATGAATTCCGCACTCCGCTGACCGCCATCAAGGCCTCCGTCACTTCCCTGCTCTCGAATCGTGGATTGGATGAGGCCCAGCGCCTCGAACTAACCACCATCATTGACGAAGAGAGCGACCGCCTGAACCGCCTGATCGGTGAAGCGGCGGAAATGAGCCAGTTGGACGCACACCAGGTGGAATTACATCTCGGAGCGCATCAGATCCGAGAGGCTATCGACGACGCGATCGCAAGGCTGGCGACTGCGATCGCTGGACATGTCGTCACCACCATTCTTCCCGACAACCTGCCCCCGGTCCGCATCGACGTAGATCGCACTTCTGAAGTCATCGCCCAACTTCTCGAAAACGCCGCCAAGTATTCCGCGCCCGGATCACCCATTCAGATTGCCAGCGAAGTCAAACATCGCTCGCTCATGGTTAGCATCGCCGACCGCGGCCCGGGGATCGACGACTTCGACCAGTCGCTGATCTTCGAAAAGTTCTACCGCGGCCGCAATCACCGCCTGCAAGTGCAGGGCACGGGCATGGGTCTGGCCATCGCCAAAGCCATCGTCGAGCTTCACGGCGGCGAAATCGGAGTCACCAGCCAACCTGGCCATGGATCGGTGTTCTACTTCACGCTTCCTCTGGCCTAGCCACATTGTCATCCCGAGGCGTCTTCGTTTGGCACTCGAGGGATCTGTGCGAGCCGCCCTTTACGTTGATTTGGCCAGGTCAATGAGTGTAAACGCCTGTTTTCGAAAGTCACCTGTAGCAGTAAGCAGTCAGTGGTATTGTGATGGTTGCTATATGCCGCTGTTCTATACAGATTCAGTCACCCTAGCCTACTCAGACCTTGACGCTGCCAAACGTTGGTGGATCGAGGCATTTGACGGCAAGGTTGCAACAGTGCCACCAGATTGGGATTGTTCGCTACCTTCCGACGTGGCATTACAGCTTCCGGGCCACGATGCACCCACAATCCTTCTGAGCGCCAAGAGCGAAATAGAACAAGCTGGCTATGATCGGCCCTCGCCACTCACCTCTGTCATCTTTTGCCAAAAGCTAAAGAAAGGACACGAGCAACTCGAGAGCCGTGGCGTGTTCGCGGGTCCGATCCAAGACGGTGGCGACACGCATTTCTTTGAAATCCGCGACATCGAGGGTAACGTTATCCAGATTTGCAAGGAACCCTAAGAGATCAGGTGCAGGCGGAATGAGGAACATTTCTCGGCATGGATGATGATCATAGATTTCTCTATGCGCTTGCCGCAGGTTCCGCAGTCAGTGGGCTGATGTTTTGGCTTGTATTTTGGCATAGCCGCGTACTTCTCGGGGCGGCATGGGGAGTTATAGCGTGCCTTATGCTTTGGTTTCGATATCGAGGACCGGGCCATTGGAACCGCCTACGACACCATGGAAAACCCCGCGAGCTTCGAGAATTCAAAGCTACCATCTTCGTTTTTGCCTTGTTGGTAATTGCGGTCTCCATCGTCTTGTCAGTCAAGGGCCTACTGAGGTAAGTTCCGAAAGATGGCGATAAATCTCAATAGCACGCATCGCTATTTTGCTTTCACGTATTCCCACCAGAAAAACGCGACCACAGCGATGGTTCCCCCAATAGGCGATTCGCAACAGCCACCTTTCCCTCGTGTTGCGCGGTTTGTAGTCCAGTTCGTCCATGGCTGCGCAGGTTATCACGTCAGTTGGCGAAAAATCGCCATACCACTCATTGACCGGGTTCGCATGCTTTGTCAATCATTACCTACAGAAACCACACAAGAACCTCGAACCTAACCCTCCCCCCGCTTTTCCCCCAGCAGATATGGCAAACTCTTTCTTCAGGGCGGAATGAACATCCTCGAATTCACGCTGCTGCTGGCGATAGGATCCTTCCTCGCCGGCCTCCTCGGATCGCTCACCGGACTTGGCGGCGGTGTCGTGCTCGTCCCCTTGCTTACCATCTTCTTTAAGGTGGATATCCGCTACGCCATCGGCGCCTCGTTGGTTTCGGTGATTGCGACTTCTTCCGGCGCAGCCGCCACCTATGTCAAACAAGGATTCTCGAACATCAGAATCGGCATGTTCCTGGAGATCGCAACCACTCTCGGGGCTCTCGGCGGTGCTTTCCTGGCTGCCTATGTTTCCACTCGCGCGCTAGCCATCATTTTTGGAGTGATGCTTCTATATTCCGCCTATCTTTCCCGCAAGCCACGTACGCTGGAAGAACGCAACCTTCCGCCGGACAAACTGGCCACACGCCTGCGTATGAACGGTAGCTTCCCTTCTGAAGAAGGCATCCGGGAATATAACGTGCAGCACGTTCCCGCAGGCTTCGGCCTGATGTTTGGGGCGGGCGCGCTCTCGGGCCTCCTGGGCATCGGCTCCGGAGCAGTCAAAGTTCTGGCCATGGACCAGGCCATGAAGATTCCTTTCAAAGTTTCCACCACCACCAGCAACTTCATGATCGGCGTTACCGCCGCCGCCAGCGCCGGCGTTTACCTCAATCGCGGATACATCGATCCCGGTCTTTCCATGCCGGTCATGCTGGGCGTTCTCGCCGGCTCGCTGCTCGGAGTTCGCATTCTGATGAAGGCCGAAACCCGTGTTCTGCGGCTGGTTTTCAGCCTGGTGCTGCTCGCGCTTGGAGCGCAAATGATCTATCAGGGAATCGCAGGGGCAATCTGATATGGCCTGGATGCAAAACTGGACGGACCGCCAAATTGAAGAAATCGTAGCCGATTTGCTGCGCGCCGGCGTGACCCTCTCCGCGCTCATCGTCTTCGCGGGCGCCTGTTTCTATTTGGCTCGCTATGGCCATGCTCCCGCTGACTACCGCGTGTTTCAGGGCGAGCCTTCCGACCTGAGAAATCTCCGCGGAATCGTCCACAGCGCGAGGGAACTCCGCAGCCGCGGCATTATCCAATTGGGACTACTTTGTCTGATCGCCACTCCTGTAGCTCGCGTCGCATTTTCCATCTGGGGCTTCGCCGCCGAACACGACCGCTTGTATATGATCTTCACCGGAATCGTGCTGGTGATTCTGCTCTACAGCCTGTTGGGATCAGGCTCGGCATTCTAGCCGCCGGCGCTCGGGAGCTGCCAAAACAAAAGGCGCGGCATCAAGCCGCGCCTTGCCGAGGAAACACCCAGCCTCTCTTACTTGCTAAGTTCGATGACCGTTCCGCATCCGGCCCCCGTCGACAAACAGTCGTTCAGGTTCCCACCCTCGCTTGCCGTAAGAAAAAGATTGCCGGAACCATCGATGAAAACTCCGTCCGAAGGATAAGCGCCAGTCCGGTTTCCGGCGACCGGAAAGCTGTAAAGTACATTCTCCGTCCATCCATTCGCCTTTGGGACCAGTTGAAACACGCTACCCCAGTCGTTAGCGCCGCCCTGATACGTAGTCCCGTAGAGATTGCCCGCACTGTCGACCGCCAGGTTTCCCGATGGCTGGCTGTTCGATTCCGTGAAGCTGTACAGGTGTCCCTTTTTCCACTCACCCGACTCCTGCGTAAATGAGAACACGGTACCGCCGCCGTTCGCGCCTCCGACGGTAGTCGCGCCAAAAAGGTTACCCTTGCCGTCCAGGGTTACACCTGCCCGCGGAAGACCCCCATCAGTAAAGTTGAAGTCAAACGACGTGATCTGCCATTGCCCGGGCGAAGTTTGCTTCAGTTCGAACACCGTGCCGCAACCGTCGGAATTGAAGGTGTTGCATACGTCGTTGTTCCCGCCCGAGTTGGTGGTTCCATACAGATTTCCTGCCGCATCAAACACCAGCCCGGCACGCGGCTCAGCCCCTTCGCCGAAGTTATCGGTGAAGGCATGGAGAATCGTCTCCTGCCAGGGGCCATTCCCCGTCGGCGACAACTCATAGATCGTGCCGCATCCCGACTGGAAGCACCCCACATGCGTCACGCCGCCTCTCGACGTTGTGCCGTAAAGATTCCCCGCAGCGTCGAATATGACGTTGCCAAACGGCAACTCTCCGTCTGAACCGCCTTGAAAACTGTACAAAACGCTCTCTTCCGGCAAGCCGCCAGGCAATGCAGGTCGACTCAGTTTGAACACGACTCCCACTCCCGCCGCGCCTCCCGACGAAGCCGTCCCGTATCCGTTACCTTCCGCGTCGAATACCAAGCTACCCAACGGCTGCCCACCGTCTGTTCCACCCGTAAATTCATACAGCAAGGAATACCGCCAGCCCCCACCCGCAAGCGGCGAAAGCCGGAACACCGTGCCGAATCCGTAAGTCCCACCGATCTGCGTCGTCCCATAGAAATTCCCCGCCGCATCCGCAGTCAGGCTCGCATCGGGGAACGCCCCGTCCTCCCCGGTGAACGTGTGGAGCACGGTCACGGTACCGTTATCCTTGCTGGCGGCAAAAACTGTCACGCTGGCGACGGCCAGCAGGGCCAATGTCAATAGGGTCTTCCTGCACATAAATCCATTTCCTCGGTCGTTCAAGTTGGGATGGCAGAGCCTGCTGGCAGCGTCTCGCCTCGATACAGATTGTACGACCCGCGGCCACCGCCGCCTGTCATGTCCATGTGAAAGTATTGTCAAAAGACATTTTGTGAGTAAGTGTGAGTAGCCGGCGATGCCTGTGCGGAGATAGCCAGGGTTTGCTTTTTGGAGGAAAGATTAGGCAAGCCTTGCGGTTCTCAGTGGGGTTGTCTGGCAAACTCGCGAAACCGGACTTGACTCTCTAAAGAATTTAACCACGTCTGTAGTGCGACTCCAGAGTCTTTCTCGATGTACAGGAAACGCAAGCCCATCTCGAAAGAGTCATTCCAAACCACGTCCCCTTTTCCGTGAAACACCTGTGGCTCGACGCTGGGCAGCTCGAATTCTACGGCCACCACTCCGTTGAGTCTTACTGGATCAATCAGCTTAATAGCCAGGCCGCCCTCGCTCACGTTCTTCATCTTCGCCGAGAACGATTGCTTAAGGGGGTTTTGGAACTTCACAGGCAAATCAACGTCGTACCGGAAATACCTGCGATGCTCGCGTTCCATCTTGGGGATGGCTACATCCATGACGCTGCGCAATCGCGTCTGCTGGATCGGCTTGCTAAGCACGAAGTTTGCTCCCAAATCGAGCGCCGCTTCAGCGCTGGTCGAACCGTTTACCACAGCCACAATAAGGCTTTGCTTATTCGCCGGGCTGTTCCGCAACTGGACAAGCGTGTCCCTTCCGCCCGGCACATCATCACAATCGATCACCAGTCCGTCCAAATGTCGCCGGGAGGCGAACTCTATGGCACTCGCAGAATCCTGGCGAAGGTCGAGCGCAGTCCCATGCGCGGCAAAACTTGCTTGGACTTCACCCAACAGCGCGGAATCGCTAGTCACCAGCAAACACTCCAGGCCCATGGTCCAATTTTAGCGGGTCCCCCACTCCGCCCATAGTGACCGACGTGCATGACCTTTTACGAGGCCCGGAAGGCCCACTTTTGCGTTCTTTGCGAAGGTGGGAGGACAGAATATTCAGTGCTCCTCATCGTGCGGTGACTTTAAAGCGTCTTGGCTTGCCGAACCCTTTGGTGCCTGCTGCACGATCTCAAACACGACACCACAACCACCCTGGCAGTACGTACCGGTACCGCCGCGCTCTGCCGTGCCGTAGAGATTACCTGCGTCGTCCAAGATGACGCTCGCGACCGAACCATCGCCGTCGGTACAGTTGGGCTGTGAGCAGAAATTGTATAACACCGATTCTTCCTCAGGAGCGACGACCTCGAAAACCACCCCGCGTCCAGTTCCACCCGCATAGGTGGTGCCGTAAAGGGTCGCATGCTTGGAATCCACTAACACTCCCGCCCGCGGGTCGTATCCATTGGCGCCGCCGCCGCCAAAGAAAAAGTTCTCCGTCTTCCCATTCTTAGCGAGGATTCTGAAGACCCCTCCATAGGGTCCACCGGCCGAGAAGGTGCCATAGAGATTCCCCAAAGTATCAAAGCTCACGCCTGCCACCGGAGCCCCGCCGTCTTCCCCTTGATGGAAGGAATGAAGCACCGTCTCCGCCCATCCGTTAGCGCCCGGCGAAAGTTTGAACACGACCCCTGCCCCATGCACGTTGTTCGTGCCTCCCGATTCGGTTGTCCCATAAAGATTGCCTGCCTTGTCGAAAGCCACGCCCGCCAGAGGTACAGCCCCGTCGGGGCAAGCGGGATATCCCCCGCCCGAGCAAAAGGTATAAAGAACGCTCTCGATCCACCCGTTTCCGTTGGGCGACAGCTCGAAAACAGTTCCTGCGGCGCTCGTGCCCGTGCCGCCGTACTCGGTCGTGCCATAGAGGTTTCCCGACGAGTCGAGCGTTAGCTGGCTGAGTGGGAGGTTCCCGTCGAGGCATACGTTATTCCCCTTGTTGGTGCAAAAGCTGTACAGCACTGTTTCGGTCCACGAGCCACCTTGCGGCGATAGTTCGAAGACCGTTCCGCACCCCTCGCTGTCCTGAAAGCACAGCACTGTTCCCCCGTATACTGTCGTCCCGTAGAGGTTGCCTTGCGCATCGAAACCGAGGCCGGCTTGAGGACTGCCGCCGTCCTGACACCGGTTGTTGATATTTTGCGTACAGAAACTGTACAGTATGGCTTCCGTCCAAGTACCGTCTTGGTTGGGCGAGAGCTTAAATACAGTTCCATAGCCATAGCTTCCACCCCCTTTTGTGGTTCCGTAAAGGTTTCCGCTCTTGTCCATTATGAGGTTCGCCACCGGGAACTCCCCGTCATTCGGATACCCGGTAAAGCTCCATAGGACTTTATATTGTGATTGGCCCAGCATGAAGCTGCAGCCCAGAAGAACAACCGCCATAGACAGAGAAACGCTTCTCATAACTTGCCTCGAAAAAGCTCTGGAATTGTAGACCAAGCTAAGGTGTCTGCCTAGAGTCGAGAGACCTACTTGCCTAGCTCCCCGGATTGGCCCATCCAACTCCGCCACAGCGTCCATTTCCTCAAGCCCTGCAATAATGTGGCATCATACTTCGTGGCCTGCTGGGCGACACAATAAGGATGTCAGACTTCTCCCAAATCACGGTCGATCAGGTTCGCAGCTACTGGGACCAGCGTCCCTGCAACATCCGCCACTCGCCCAAGCCGGTGGGCACACGCGAATACTTCGATGAAGTCGAAGCCCGCAAATATTTTGTCGAGCCGCACATTCCGCGATTCGCCGAATTCGACCGCTGGCAAGGCAAGAAAGTCCTCGAAATCGGCTGCGGCATCGGCACCGACACCGTAAACTTCGCCCGGCACGGAGCCACCGTCGCCGCCGTGGATTTGTCACCGCAATCTCTCGACCTGGCGCGCCGCCGCGTGGAAGTTTACGGCCTGCAAAATCAGGTTCGCTTCTATTCAGGCAGCGCCGAAGAGTTGACCTCATTCGTACCCGTCGAACCTTACGATCTGATTTATTCCTTCGGCGTCATTCATCACACGCCGCATCCTGGGCGCGTTCTGCAACAGATGCGAAGCTATGCCAAGCCCGGCACTACCATCAAAATCATGGTTTATCACCATCGCTCCTGGAAAGTCTTCGACATTCTAATGGGCTGCGGCAAAGGACAATTCTGGCGGATCGAGGAACTCGTTGCTGAGCACTCCGAGGCGCAAACCGGATGCCCCGTCACCTACACTTACAC
>Ga0207048_10329_pt1 | contig 13865 bp, 6 predicted proteins | sample Alteio_BWMinCont_65_FD_153301 | JGI IMG/M metagenome (GOLD analysis project Ga0207048, IMG submission 153301) | Enriched cells from forest soil in Barre Woods Harvard Forest LTER site, Petersham, Massachusetts, United States -... | ecosystem: Environmental > Terrestrial > Soil > Temperate forest >...
GAATTCGACAAGGGAAAAACATAGAAAAAGCTTGCTTTATAAGAAAGTTCTTTATAACTTTCTGACGGATAATTACATCATTTTTATAACCATTATTTTAAGGAGACCACAAATGGCAAAAAATTTGCTCTTTTTCTTTGTATTGTTGATTATCACCACCGTTACATACGCCCAAGTACCGATAAAGGATTATATACCGGGTATCACAAACGGCCCAACACTTTGGTCAACCGTCCGAGGCACAAATCCACCTGGTAGCCTCGGTTTGAATAGTGTTTCGCCCGCAGATTTTCTTGAAATTGATGAATATTATGATATGGTATCAACTCATCAATCCGCTACGATCCGAATGGAAGGATTGTTTGGATCATCTGGACCAACAAACCCGTTAACACAGATTTCCATTGAACCCATTGGCATACCTCTTCTTCATTCGGCATTCTCTTCATCAGGAGATTTTGTTATCAATCATACAAGTTTAGGATGCCCATTAAGTTGCGCAGCCTACAAAATGATTTTTACTAATCAATCGGGCGGCGATATTTTGTTTGGCACGGGAAGTAATGGCCCGCCCAAAGCAGGCACCGTTTCAAATGAAAATGAAAAAATGCGCATTACAAATGCAGGGAATGTCGGCATCGGTACGATTTCTCCGGAATTTCATTTAAGTTTAGATAACGACGGCGGAATCTTAGCAAAAGGGACCGATGGGAGCGGTACTGTTTTACCTTCATTGGGTGCAGGTACACGGCTAATATGGTATCCATATAAGTCTGCTTTTCGGGTGGGAAGAGTTACAGGCACCGATTGGGATGACGCAAATATAGGTGAAGCCTCTATTGCAGAGGGACAGGATTGTATTGCAAAAGGAAAATGGTCAGTAAGCTTTGGAGAGGCAAACAATGCCAGTGGTGATCAATCAGCATGTTTGGGAACAAACGATATATCTTCCGATTATTCTTCAGTAGCCATAGGAAATTTTAATACAGCAAGCAATTACTATTCAACCGCCATCGGCGCAGACAATACATCGAGCGGAAATACTTCCACCTCAATTGGAGGCAATTGCACAGCAACAGGTGATTACTCCTTGGCGACATTAGAAAACACTACTGCAAGCGGGTATTCTTCTCTGGCGATGGGTGATTGGGTATATTCTGTAGGTGATTTTTCCGTCGGCATAGGAACCACCGATAGCGTTTGGGGAAACTCCATTGCCATTGGTGAAAGAAATTTTGCTGGTAATGCTGTCATTGGCGGAGGGGATTCCACTATTGATGGACATAGTTTTTCTTCCCCTGCCGTATGTATTGGCATCGGTAATACGGCAACGTCGGAAGGGAACATTGCCTTCGGCACATGGAATGTTTCAAACGGCGACGGCTCAATTGCTTTCGGGCACGGCGATTACGCGTCGGGTTTAATATCATCGGCGTATGGCTTTCACGATACCGTCGCAGGCACCGGGGCGTTTGCCATCGGCAGCGCGTTGAAAGCGACCGATTCGAATTGCTTTATCATCGGAGTGGGCTGCCAAGAAACAAAATGGAATGGCACGGGAGCAATGATGGTAAACAACTTAAAAAATTCATTGGGCATCGGTTTCAACAGCGATATTCCGACGCTCGTCATTGATTCTTCAGGCGGCGCGGGAAAAACAGGAAGCGTGGGAATTGGAACCGGAGGACAACACCCTAAACAAAAACTTGAAGTTGACAGCGGCAATATTCTGCTTTCCAATTACAGTTCAAGCGGCATTGCCGGGCAGTTGCAATTTCAATCTCCATCCGCGCATACTGGGATTACATCATTCCAAGCAGGCGACCAGGGGACAACTTCAATTAATTATACCTTGCCGACGTCACTGCCCACGTCTGCCGATGATGTAATAGTTGCAACTACGTATACAAATCCTATTCAGCTTGCTTGGGGTCCCGGTGGAAGCGGCGGCGGAGGCAGTGATGCATGGCTCCTCTTAGGGAACTCAGGCACAACACCCGGTGTTGCCTCTGGTGACAATTATCTCGGCACAACGGATGATAAAGATATGATTATAGCATCGGATGACAAGGATCGCATTCATATTCTCGGCGCGGGCGGTTATGTAGGAATTGGCGAGGCTAGTCCGCAAAATCCATTAGTTGTCAGCGGCGGCGACGTTGTTAATGAATACGGTGGGACAGACAGTAACCATTGTTATAGATTATTGAATACAAATGACGGTACGGATTGGGATATGTATCAGTTGAATAACTCGTCATATAATGCCAATGGTTTTATGATTGAGCATAATTTTGGCGGCGAGGACGAGTTAGAAGGTCATTATTTTGCCATTAATGTTACGGGCGGGGTCAGCATCGGCGAAGATTATGTTATCAGCACAAGCAGTTCTACGACAACCCCGGCAGCTGGCGTGTTAGCCGTTAAAGGGGCAATCGGCATTGGTACTCGTAGCCCAACTAATATGTTAGACGTTACTGGCTCAGCATCAATAGGCTATGCAAGTACTTCTGCGCCTTCAGATGGACTTATTGTAAGCGGAAATGTGGGGATAGGAACATCCTCTACGTCTGGATATCCTTTATATGTTAACGGATATATTGATGTCAGCGGTACTATATATACCTCGGATGAGCGTTTTAAGGAAAACGTAAAACCAATAGATAGTGCTCTTACAAAAATTATGAAGTTACGAGGAGTTGAATATAATTTTCTTCATGAACAATATCCAAATAGAAATTTCCCTTATGGAAATCAAATTGGTTTTATAGCACAAGAGATGCAGAAAGTTGTCCCGGAAGTTGTCTCAACGGATGACAGTGGATATGAAGGAATTGATTATGCCAAACTTACGGCGTTGCTTACGGCAGCGGTAAAAGAACAACAGCAAACGATTGCACAGCAGGATTCACTGCTGAACAATTTAACGAATCGCGTTGTACTACTCGAATCAGCGTCAACGCAAATTGTGAATGGTCAAACTCCTGCTCAGCCGCAAGTTACTGCAACTTTGCAAATCGTGCCAAATCCGTTCCCTAATTCGACAACCATTAGTTATTCACTTTCCGCTCCAGTTGCAAATGCCCAAATATTGGTAAGCAATGCCTCGAATGGACAAGTCGTGGATTTATTTTCCATATCGAATCAAACAAGCGGCAGTATTGTTGTTGATGGCGGCAATCTCATATCAGGCACATATAGGTGCAGTATTGCGGCGGGAAGCAATATATTTGCAACTCAGAATATGATTCTTATAAAATAATATAAACATCGGGCGCGTATTGATTGCGCGCCCGATGTATTAACGCAATCAAAATGAAAAACCAAATCTTATTTCTCTTCCTTGTAATGCCTATGATTGCTTTGGCGCAAGCCGGGCAGGTGAATAACGTTCTTGTTGAATATTTCACCAATACCGGATGCGATTTCTGTTCTTCAGACACTAAAATATTGAATCAGGCTTTGATGAACGGCGATAGTTCGTTCTACGACGTGATTTGTTATCACAATGTCGATTCGAACGCAAACGATCCGTTTTATGAAGACGACACTACGGTACTCAATGCCCGGTCAAATTATTATGGTGTACAGTCAGATCCCGCATTGTTTCTGAATAGTGTCTCTGCAGGGGATAGTTCAAGTACGTGGTCAATGAAAATACAGAATGCTGTGAAAAATCCAAACTACTTAAATATAGAGATAAGCGGCGGCGGTATTGTTAATAAAAACGGTGTGATAAACATTAATTTATCTGCAATTTCTCCCGTCGCAAGTCATGGAAAAATATTCGCTGTCCTTACCGAGACAGGAGTGAAATATCATGGGGCGAATGGCGATACTGTGTTCAATAACATTTTCCGTTCATCATTGTCAACGTGGGCGGGTGTTCCTTATTCATCGAATACGATACAACTACCATTCACACTCGGTTACGATCACAAAGTCAATCCACCGGATTCCGTTCCGTGGAACCTCGATTCGTGCCGTATCATCGTATGGGCGCAAGACACAATTACGAAAAATATTTATGGTGTAAATCATATATGGCTGCGTAATTTACCTCCGTATAAGCCTCTACAGTTGGCATTAAGTGATTCAATTATTTCTGCGCCTCCAGATGGCGGGGAATATACGGCTGAAGGGCTTATTGTTAATTCGCAACAGATAGACACTTTTCCTGTAAATATTTTAGCTGTTCGCGTAGTGAATAACCTGCCTCCCAATTGGTTCGATTCGATGTGTATCAATGATTGTGCCGCTCCAACAATTGATACAATAAGAGTTGATGGAATAGAATGGGGGGGTGGACACAAAATTTTCTTCCTTCACTTTGAAACAGATACTATTCCTGATTCTTCAAATGTAAAGATATATTTCATTAATTCAGAAATCCCACCTGATACCATAGTACAAAATTTTTATTTTCGTACGAACGATTCAACTCAATTTACATTCCCGCATCGGGGTCAAATAATTTCGCCGAATAATCCAGATACAATTCGCTGGGAAACTAATTTGAATGAACAAGTTACATTAACCTATACAACTGATGATTCAAATTTTGTCCAGATTACCCAACTAGGTTTTAACATTTCCGCTAAAACGTTTATATGGACACCCGGCTTTTCGTCGAATTATATAAGATTACGGATATCAACAAGCAAAGGCATCATTGAGAGTGCTGCTTTTAGTACTCAAACTACTATTGTAAACGAGAATGATGCTTCTCCGTTTCAATTATTCCTCTCCCAAAACTACCCCAACCCATTCTCCTCCACCACCACTATTTCATACTCGCTTCCCGCGCCGGAGCCGGTAACGTTGCGCGTGTATAACTCTCTCGGAGAGGAAGTAGCAACGCTCGCAAACGGCAGGGAAGATGCGGGAAACCACTCCGTCGTTTTCCGAAGCGATGATTTGCAAAGCGGCATGTATTTTTACCGTCTTACGGCAGGGAAAGACGTGCAGAGCGGGATGATGGCGGTGGTGCGGTGAAAGAATCCCCCCTCACCCGACACGCTACGCGTGTCTGCCCTCTCCCGCAAGGGGAGAGGGCGCTTCACCGGTGGCGAGAACCCGCCAATACGGGCGTTTTTCCACGTTTCACCTCCGCAAAGTCCGCAACCTCCGCACGCTAGCCCCAAACCTCTTGGAAATATATGCCTATCCCTTTTAGTTTTGTAGTGACAACGGGCGGCGTTATATAGATACGGGATTACGCTCCGCAAAGTCCGCAAGTTCCGCATATAGACTGAAACCCGTGAATAATTCCACCCCAAAGCGTATTAGTTTTGCAGGAATGTAGCAGCGGAAAGTGTGAAATATGAAGTGTAAAGGCTGAAGTGCGAAGTATGAAATCTGAAAAAGTGTTGAACGTTGTTGAAACTGGGTGTCTGAATTTGGATTCGTAGGATTTGCGGGATTAATGGGATTATTGGACTAAAGCCCTTTGAAAAGTTTTGTTTTATCGTTGGACTAAAGTCCGATTGGCTTTTATTGCGGCAGTCCCCCGACTAAAGTCGGGGGTTACTAAAATACGTTTAAAATCTTTATTGGACTTTAGCCCAATCATCAACTTCCCCTCACCCAACCCTCTCCCCACTACGTGGAGAGAGGGAGATCATGATGGGTGATAATAATTTAGTATTCTGAAAATGTGTTGAACGTTGTTGAAGGTAGGGGATGACGAAATGTGAAGTGTGAAGTGGGACAGCGAAACGTGAAATATGAAAAACCTTGTACGTCAATATTTATACTGTGTTGCAGGCGGTTGAATGTGTAAAAGTGGGACACCTGTGTTGCAAATTCTGCATTTCCGTGCGTTAAACGCAGATTATTTAAAAAAGTGTTCCAATTTGTCCCAGTATGAAAATGGCGTAATACATTGTAAATAAATGAGATATAATATTAGTCAACAGTATTTTCTACTACTAAGCCGTTTGCGGATAAACAGCAACGTTACGCGGAAACGGATTCGATTCGTTTGATTTCTGGCATGGCGCGCAGGAAAGCGGCTTCAATGCCGGCGCGGAGCGTCATGACGGACATGGCGCAACCGACACAGTTGCCGGTGAGGCGAATTTCGATGACGCCGTGTTCTTCGTCATAATGGACGAATTCCAAATCCCCGCCATCTACCTGTAAAAACGGACGCACCTGCTGGATAACTTTAGCTATCCGCTCGTTGGGCTGTTCGTTCGGTTTAGAATTTTGGGATTGATTGTTTGGGCTATTGTCCATCCGGATAGAAAAATTTCAACTGTATATCGCTCAATCCATGATGATTTCCGGGGTGCTGTCCGGGTTTGCGTTGCGGATGCTGACTTGCTGCGCGACGTTCCGGGCGATGGAAATAAACGCGGCGCCGTGCGCGGATTCGGTTTGGGATGCGACAACCGGCATGCCTTCGTCGCTGCCGATGCGGACTTGGACGTCAATCGGGATTTCGCCGAGGAACGGGACGCCGAGTTCCGCCGCGGCTTTTTTGCCGCCGCCGTAATTGAATATTTCCGAGCGATGTCCGCAATCGGGGCAGAGGAAGTAACTCATGTTTTCCACGATGCCGAAAACGGGGACGTGCAGATTTTCAAACATGCGGTAACCCTTGCGCGCATCGGCGAGTGAAATATCCTGCGGGGTCGTGACGATGATTGCGCCGGTGAGGGGTATCGTCTGCGCGAGCGTCAGTTGTATGTCGCCGGTGCCGGGGGGAAGATCGAAAATGAGATAATCGAGATCGCCCCATGCGACGTCGGTCATGAATTGCTTGAGCGCGCCGGACGCCATCGGTCCGCGCCACACGACGGCGGTGTTGGGGTCGACGAGAAAGCCGATGCTCATGACTTTGACGCCGAATGCGTCAAGCGGAACAAGTTTTTTTGAACCGTTGATTGAGATTGTCGCGGGCTGTTTTCCGGTCAACCCGAACATGAGCGGCGCGCTCGGTCCGTAAATATCTGCATCAATGAATCCGACGCGCGCGCCATCCCGTGCAAGCGCGACGGCGATGTTCACTGCGACGGTGGATTTGCCGACGCCGCCTTTGCCGCTCGCTACGGCAATCGTGTTTTTCACGCCGGGCATGACGGCATCCTTGCGGGCATCCTGCTGACCGATGACTCGCGACGTCCAGTTGATGGTTATCGTGCCGATTTCGTGGATTGCATTCTTAAGTTTTTCCCGTGCGTCTTTTTCCAGCGTGTCTTTGAGGGGGCATGCAGGCGTAGTAAGTTCAAACGTAAAACTGAGATTTTTTCCTTTAATCTCAATATCTTTAATCATCCCCAGCGACGTCACACTGCGATGGAGGTCGGGATCCATTACCGCGCTTAATGCGGCTAAAACGTCTTTTTCTGAAAATTCTTTTTTAGAAAACATACTGCAAAATTAAAACAACAACAAAAGAAGTACGACAATATGTTAATAGTTGCCGCCAAAAATTCGATTCAATCGTGCAAAATTACGAAGAAAATCGGGATTAACATTTGAAGAATCAACGAACGGCTTTTTACAAACATATTTTGCCAAGTATCGTCTGCCGCGTCGCGCCGGTAACACGCGGTACGTTCGCAGGCTGTTCATTAATCGTTTCGTTTGCAAGTAATGCGAATCCGATGGCTTCTTTTGCGTCAACGGGGATGCCGTACTTGTCACTTGTAACGACGCGCACTTTCTTGAACATGTGTTTGAATCGTTCGATCATCAACGCGTTATGCGCGCCGCCGCCACTGATGATGAGTTCTTGAATTTTTGTTTTGGACTCGACGAATTTCATGTAGCTCAGATATACGCAGCCTGGAGTGAATTCGGTAATTGTTCTGAGCACGTCAGCGGGCGGTAAGTTTTTATATTTATTAAGAGATTCGTTCACGAATGTTTCGCCGAACATTTCCCTGCCGGTTGATTTCGGCACGGGTTTGAAAATGTACGGATGCTCCAGCAGGTGTTCGTACAATTCAAAGTTGATTTTTCCGGTGCGGGCGATGGCGCCGTTGCGGTCGAAGTTGCGGGAGAAGAAACGTTTGGTCAGGGAGTCTATAATCATGTTGCCGGGTCCGGTATCATAACCGATGACGTCGCCGAGCGCGCATTTTTTCGGAAGAACGGTGATGTTGGCAATGCCGCCGATGTTCAACAGTCCGCGCGAAATTTTCTCCGAACGAAACAGGATATAATCAATATATGGAATAAGGGGCGCGCCTTCGCCGCCGACCGCGCAATCGGCAACGCGGAAATCACCGATTGTCACGACGCCGGTTCGTTTCGCTACGACGGAGGGATCGCCGATTTGGAGGGTGCCGCCCGTACGTTTGCCGAACATGATTTTCTTTTTTGGCGCGTGGCGTATCGTTTGTCCGTGCAAGCCGATTGCATCGAGATTCTTCATTCGTATGCGATGCTTTTTACATACGGCTTTGATTGCATCGGCAAAGACGAAACCGAGGGCGATGTTCCCACGCGCGACATCATCAAGCATCTGCTCCGTTTGCATTGCAAGCAGGTCATCGCGCATGGCATCGGAAAATGGAATGGTCTCAAATGCCTCGCATGAGAATGTGGTATCAGTGCCACATCCACTTACGCGGACGACGGCAACGTCTATCCCGTCGAGACTCGTGCCGGACATCACGCCGCAGATCAGTTTTTCTTTTTTCGTTAACAGCGCTTCAAGGCGTTTCATAGGGAATATTATAGGACGCAAAAGTACCGGTTTCATGTTCTCGGTTCAATATGCAAAGTGGCGCGAGTGTCGCAAGTATTTGTGTAGAAACAGGGTTTCGCGCGGAATCGTTAATTTTGCGCATGGAAACGAAGGACGCAGTATTAACAGATTTATCGGTCAACGAGATTTTCTACTCGATTCAGGGTGAATCGAGCAGGGCGGGGGAGCCGTGCGTTTTCGTTCGTTTGACGGGCTGCGGATTACGCTGCGCGTGGTGCGATACAGAATATGCGTTTTACGAAGGCTCGCAGATGACAATTGCGGAAGTCATGGAGCGAGTTGCGGAGCATAATTGTAAATTCGTTGAATTGACGGGGGGTGAGCCGCTCGAACAGGAAACGGCGTTTCCGCTTATGACGGCGTTATGCGATGCGGGTTATGCTGTGTCAGTCGAGACGGGGGGGCATATTGATATTTCACGAGTGGACACGCGTGTGTGCCGCATCGTTGATTTGAAATGCCCGGGCTCGATGATGGAAAAGAAAAATCGCTGGGAAAATGTTCCATATCTTACGAAGAACGACGAAGTGAAATTCGTCATTGCCGATGAGCGCGATTACGCATGGGCGAAAGAAAAAATGTATCACTATCATTTGCACGAGCGATGCGGATGCGTGCTGTTTTCGCCTGTGTTTGGAGTCATGGACAATCTGCAACTATCCGAGTGGATTTTGCGGGATAATTTGCCAGTGCGCTTCCAAGTGCAGTTGCATAAGTATATATGGGAGCCGAATACACGGGGTGTGTGATATTTCTGAAATTCTTATTTAAGATGTTAAACCTATTACGCGATTGCATTTCAAAGAATAATATTCAGCATTCCCTAATGTGCTCCCAACTGTAATGGTATTATTCAATTTTATCTCCTTTATCTCCGGGCGAATCCATACGTCCAAAGGGCTCCTTGTCGCGGCTTCTTTCCTATTACTTCAAGGGGTGGCGGTAAGTCAAACTCAACCACAATCAAGCGCCGATAGCAACAAAGCCATGATCAGGAGGGAAAAATTACATAAAGCTTTCAAGAGAGTCAGGCAAAATCAATTGACCCGCCAATTAGGAAATTTGGAAAAGAAAGAACAGGAACTCTTTAAAGCAGTAATGATTGCAGATACCGGCGACGTTGCCTTGTTGATAAAACGACATGCAAATGTGAACGCAAAAACCAGTTTTGGTCAAACGGCGATATCGTATGCCATTAGCGGAAATGAAATCCGGTGCAATTACAAATCCCCCGATTATAACCAACGAATCGCAGCTAATGTTGCTACCATTATACGGATGCTTGTTGATGCCGGGGAGGACGTGAACGAAAAAGACGGCGGTGGGCTTAAAGATGCGTGCCTTTGGATGAATAAAGATGCTGTAGCGGCGCTTATACACGCGGGCGCGGATCCGAATATGAAAAGTAAAGACGGAGAATCTGCACTCATGACGGCAGCGAGTGCGGGATGTTATGAATGTGTTACGCAACTTCTGGATGCGGGCGCAAAAGCGAATGCGAAAGATAAAGAAGGTAAAACACCGCTTTTGATTGCATGCATCACTGGGAGCGAGGAAGAAAATTGGAATGCCAGTCTTGATAGCGAGAGTTTGAAGATTGTCGAAGTATTGTTGAACGCCGGGGCGCACGTGAATGACCGTTCCAAAGCAATGAAAGGCAAGGGAAAGACTCTGCTTGAACAGACGGAAGAAGTTCTCGAAATAGAAAAGCGCCATGACGCATTTGAAAGCATACCGTACCGGATTGATATTATAGATATTCTCAAAAAGCACGGTGCGAAAGGGAAATCCATCAAGCATGTAGAGTATGATGCACACGCTCGCGCGCTATTTGCGGCAATCGGGCGCGATGACACGAATGCGGTGAAATCGCTTATCGCAGACGGCGTGAACGTGAATGAACACGATACGGATGCACCGACGGCGCTTTGGTACGCCTGCACAAAGCAGAATGCAAACCTCGTCAAGACGCTCATCAATGCCGGCGCGGACGTGAACGCGAGATTCGGGTACGATGGTCCGGCATTGATATGGGAGATGGACGCGACCGGGGAGTATAATGTTACCGATACCGCCGTGGTTGCGGCGCTGCTTGCGGGCGGCGCAGACGTGAATTTAAAAAATGACGGTAGGGAGACCGCGCTTGCACGGGCGTTTGTCAATCCGCACGGATTTGATAATAGCGATGCAATTATGCTGCTTATAAACGCCGGCGCGGACGTGAACTTAAAAGATAATGAAGGGTACACGTCGTTGTGGTGGTGGCATGAGAATGTGAAAGTCTACGAAGCGCTTCTTAAACATGGCGCGGATGTGAACGCCAAAAGTAAAGATGGACGGACGCCGTTAATGAACGCTGCCAATGCTGCCATTGCCATGATGCTTATACATGCAGGCGCTGACGTGAACGCTATAAGTATTTATGGAGACACACCGCTCATGGAAGCTGCAAAGCAGGGACATGATTCAGTGGTGGCAGTGCTTTTGGAAGCGGGCGCACATGTAAATGTGCGACAGAAAGTTCAAAAACTTACAGCGCTTGGTTATGCAATGGATGAGAAAAAGTATTTTGACGGCGAATATAAAAAAAAGGGGGATGAATCTTCGTCGAAGGACGTTGCTCGATACCAAAAAATTATTGATCTTCTCAAACAGCACGGCGCAAAGGAATGATCGTGAAAGAAAAAAATGATGTAATGACATTTTGAACTTGCGTGTTATTACCGTCATCACCACAATAAAATCTCGTATTTTTGGAGAACTTTTCTTTTACAAATACATGCGGATTATCTTTTGCGTTCTCCTTCTCTCATCCATGGCTGCGTTTGCCCAAAATGCGCCCTCAATAACTGCATCGCCCGTGTCAACCGATAAATTTACCGATACACTCATCAATCATTCGCTGAGCATCGTTGATATTTCTCCGTTTGAGTGGAACGGCGCTCCGGACGTGCTGAAGCCGCGATTCGGCGTGTACATGTACAATAATTTTCCGGCTGATTCCGTAAAACTCCTGACGAACGGCAAGGATTCGATTCTCGGCAACCGCGTGTGGCAAGTATCGCCGCATTATTCGGCGGATGAAGCGGGGCTGCTGAGGAACGATATTATTCTCCGCGTGAACGGCTTGACGCTCAAAGATTCGGTGTATGGTCCGGAAGACGTGCTGAATACGCGCATATCAAAGATGTATGCGGGCGACACACTGCACGTGCAAATTCTCCGCAATGGGGAACTGCGCGTAATTCCGGTTGTTCTTTTGGCGGGCAAGCGCGCGCCGATGACGTTTATCGAGCCGCCGGGACTTGGACCCGTCCGGCAAAACACATGGCTGGAGCACACGCTTGACTCGGCGAAATTGCAAGACAAGGCGGATAGCATCGAAAAGCAAATCCGCGTCATCTCCGACATGGACATGAACACGGTGCCGTTCACGGCGCGACCAAATCCGTTCCGATTGAATGCAATTACTTATTTACAGCATTATCCTTTGCGGGTCGGGGCGTTATCGCGGCAGATTGATCAAAGCCTGTGGAACGGCGTTATCGCCGGACCGGGATTGGCGGGGGCGATCGATTCCGCCGCCGTACAGTTGGGCTGTCTTCCTACTCCGCAAGAAAAAATTATTGTGCCGACAACGATAGAGGAATTGAACAAATATTTTTCTAAGGTACAGTCATTGTTGAATACAGCGTATGCTCCGGTGCATGCGCATATTGATTCGCTGGCATACGGTCTTGATGAATTGCTGAATGTTGATACAAGTTGGGAGGACGCCGTTGATACGGTCGGCGACCCGATGCTGCAACGCGCGGCGAGAATTAAAGCAGAGACGCGCCTTGCGGGAATGCTGGGCGATGCGGATAAGGTAAATTTTTCCGATCTCGTTTCCGCGGCGGGGATGCTCGCCGCGCTTGCCGATACGAATTGGGTGCGCGCATTTGCGGCGGAGATTGAAAAACACATGAAGCCATTTTCCGCCAAAGTGCCCGGCGTGGATGGCGATGTGATTCTGGAATGGAATATTCCGGAAGGAAGGTGTGTCATCGGCGGGGCGGGACCGAACCGCTATTACGGCGACTTTGCATTTATTTTCGATCTCGGCGGCGACGACGAGTATGAACTGCCGCCGTGCAAGCCGGGCGCGTTCCGGTTTGTCGCGGACGTTTCGGGCAACGATGTGTATCAAGGACCGATGAGCGCCGGGTGCGGCATTGGGTGCGTGGACGTGCTGGTTGATTGCGCAGGCAACGACACGTATCGCGGTCAGCGCTGGTCGCAGGGGGCAGGGTGTCTCGGCATCGGCATTCTTGCGGATTTTGCAGGCGACGATATTTATACCGCTAATTGGTGCTCGCAAGGGGCGGCGTTTCTCGGCATCGGATTATTGTATGACCACGCCGGTTCGGATCATTATATGTCCGACGTGTATTCGCAGGGGTTTGCGTACGCGAAAGGATTCGGCATGTTGTTGGAGAACGCGGGAAATGATTCGTACCGCGCCGGATGGAAATACGACGACAGCCGCTATCCCAACCGCGCGCACCTTTCGATGTCGCAGGGGTTTGGGTACGGCATGCGCCCGTGGAGCACCGGCGTGGGTACAGACGGCGGCATCGGCGTGCTGAGCGACAGGCAGGGGGATGACGTGTATGACGCGGATTTGTTCAGTCAAGGGGGGAGCTATTGGTATGGGCTTGGCATTTTGCACGATTGGAAAGGAGCCGACCGCTACTCCGCAGGGCAGTATTCGCAAGGGAGCGGCATTCATCTCTCCTGCGCCGCGCTGCTGGACGACTCCGGCGACGACAGTTACGACACGTACATGTATCTCGAACAGGGTAACGCCCACGATTTTTCGACCGGATGCTTGGAAGACTGGGCAGGCAACGATACGTACCGCGCAGTTGGCGCGGCGCAGGGTTCCGCGCTCAACGTTTCGTTCGGGTACTTGCTGGACAGTCACGGCAACGATACGTATTATTTCAAACTCAGCGACACGGCGCAATCCGAAGGAGGAGGAAATTACAATCAGCCCCGCCATCTTGGAGGGATGGGATTGTTTATTGACCTTGGACATGGCGACGATTACATCACCGAGCCACATATTCAGCCGGGTTTCCCGGTTGTGAAAACGAATGGA
>Ga0207048_10330_pt1 | contig 13795 bp, 4 predicted proteins | sample Alteio_BWMinCont_65_FD_153301 | JGI IMG/M metagenome (GOLD analysis project Ga0207048, IMG submission 153301) | Enriched cells from forest soil in Barre Woods Harvard Forest LTER site, Petersham, Massachusetts, United States -... | ecosystem: Environmental > Terrestrial > Soil > Temperate forest >...
CAATGCCGAGGTGCTCCATGTAGCGCCGCCTGCCTTGGTGCAGTTATCCGTTGTGTTGTCGGAGTAGGTGCAGGTCACGCTGAATTGCTGCTTTGCTCCGGTCTGAAGAGTGCTTGCCCAGGGAGAAATTGCAATCTTGGTGACCGTTACCGGCTCGTAGGTATAGACCGCTGTCGCCGTTGAGTTGGCATAGCCTGTTGCTGCCACCAGTACATTGACCGTTACCGTTGGATTTCCGGCTGTTGGGGTTACCGTAATTGGGCTGGAATATACAGTCGATGCTGTTGTTGGAGTGGACCCGTCCGTCGTGTAGTAGATGATCGCACCGGGCGTAACCGTGCTGATGGTCACCTGCTGAGGAAGCGTATAGGCTCCGGGGGCCGGAGTGATGATTGCCGTGCCAGTCATAAAGGTGTAAGCCGCAGATGCAATCGCGCTATTGGGAGAGCCGGCTGCCACTGCTAATGCCTGAATGGTCTCGGCGGCGGAAACAGCAATCGGAGTCGAGTAAACAGTCGATGCTGTTGTCGGAGTTGAGCCGTCCGTCGTGTAGTAGATGGTCGCGCCCGGCGATGTTGTGCTGATCGCGACCGTTTGCGGAGTGCTGTAGCTGCCCGCTATTGGATTGAAGGTTGGCGTTACCACCGGCAGTACATACACCGCCGTTCCAGTCGCACTGTTAAGGTAGCCCGTTGCTGCGGCAATCGCCTCAATCGTCTGCGAATTCGACACCGTAATCGGCGTTGAATAGACTGACGAGCTTGTCGTCGGGGTCGTCCCATTGAGCGTGTAATAGATGGTTGCCGCCGGCGTTGTTGTGCTGATGGTTACCGACTGCGCCTGCGTGTAAGTATTGGCAGCAGGGCTGAAGGTGGGCGTAGCGGCTGTCGGCAGATTGATGGTGTACAGTGCCGATCCTGCCGCGCTGTTGAGGTAGCCGGTTGCAGCAGCGATGGCGTTGATGGTCTCCGTAGTCGAAACCGAAATCAGGCCGGAGTACAAGGCCGAACTCGTCGTCGGTGTCGTCCCGTCCAGCGTGTAATAAATCTTCGCCCCTGATGTCGAGTCGGCGATGGCCACGTGTTGAATCGACGTATAAGTTCCCGCAGCAGGACTGAAGGTGGGTGTTGCGGCAGGAGGCAGGTTGATGGTGTAAGCCGCCGAGCCGACCGTGCTGTTCGCATAGCCCGTAGCTACCGCGATTGCATGAATCGTCTCCGTAGCCGAAACCGAAATCGTCGCAGAATAGAGCGCCGAACTTGCTGTCGGGGTTGATCCGTCGAGCGTGTAGTAAATCTTCGCGCCGGTGGTTGCGTCGGTAATCGTCACCGTTTGAATCGATGTATAGGTACCTGTCACTGGGCTGAATGTGGGCGTCGCGGCCACCGGCAAAGTGATGGTGTAAGCTGCCGTTCCGACGGGGCTCGCACTGGTGCCCGTTGCAATGGCGATTGCTTTAATCGTCTCTGTGGTTGCGACCGCAATCGGAGCGGAGTAGAGGGTCGAGCTTGTTGTCGGAGTCGTCCCGTCCAACGTGTAATAGATCTTCGCGCCTGATGTTGTCGAACTGATGGTTACGTTTTGAATCGACGTATAGCTGCCCGCTATTGGGCTAAATGTTGGCGTGGCCGCCGGCAAGGCAATGGTGTAAAGCGCTGAAGCGACCGCACTGTCCGGCAGTCCGGTGGAAGTTGCATATGCGTTAACCGTTTCCGTGCTGGGAACGACAAAGGAGGTGGAGTAGACCGGCGAACTCGTCGTTGGGGTCGTCCCATCCGTCGTGTAATAGATGGTCGCGCCTGTGGTGGCGTCGCTGATAGTCACCGTTAATGTCTGGGTCGAAGGATAGGTTCCGGCCACTGGGCTAAAAGTCGGCGGTGCAGTCCCGCAAGAAGGTATGCAGTCAGCCTGGAAATTCGTCAGTGCATAGACGGGAGATTGGTTTTGATCTACGAAAACGCCTGGCATTCCATTGGGATGATACCCCGGGCTTGCTGGCCCTGATACGGAGGCTCCCGTAGTTACATCCGTGCAGGTAAGTGTTGATCCCACGGAGGACAACTTAATCGTGTCGCCGCTGGCAGGGATGGGGCAGCCTGTCACAGGGAGTGAATCATAAATGGAGTCAGAGTACCCATGGACCACTCCGTCGTCCCCCGAATAGCAATAACCGGAGCCTACCGAACTCATTAGAATGCAGGGCCCCGTGCGGCCGCCTGTAGAATGAGCCACGAACACGACCTGGGCATATTGATCGTTGGTAAACGTAATTCCTGAGTAGAGCGCCAATCCCCAGGCTCCAGTCGTGTTTGGCACAACCGTGCCACTGGATTGCACCAGTGCAACAGGAGGATATGACAGGCTGTATGGCGCATCGTTGGTCCAATTGGCAGAGAGAGCGCCGCTGCCACTAAACGAGTCGGTTGCCGGGTAACTTTGTGCCCAACATGGCACGGCTAACAACACCAAAAAGGCCAGAAAAACCCTTACTGCTTGCTTGGTCATAACACTCTTCCTACGAACTGTGGTTGAAATTGCTCTCTCCAACGCGACCTTGTCTATGTCCAACGGAGCGGATATCTCCGATCCTGGGTCATCCACACAAGGCCAATACCCTGACACAATGCAAACGAGAGTGGCAAAAATCACTGCTCAAGTCCGCACCATAATTAATTGCAAAAACTGTTACTCTTTCCAGTCTCTCCATAAGCCATATACTCCGGCGAATCACACTTTGCATAGTATCTATATGTTTTGTAGCAATTGTTACGTCTTTTTTTCAATAAGATAGAGCTCTTTATCTGGCAGAACCGACATAGTTGGTACTGCTTTTAATTAGTTTCAAGCATGAACCGTGATTTCACTTTTGCGCGGCAGGTCGCGGGACGAGGTTCCAACCACCACCTGGTATGTCCCTGCGGGAGACTTCCACTGCTGGCGCTGCTGCCACCGCCTGGGCAATGGCAGACAACCTAGCGGGAACTCCCTATCAGATAGGATGAGATTGCAGACGCCTGATAAATTCCAGATAAATCAATGCAGTCGGGGTGTACCCCTTCTCTATGGCGAAGTCGCTCGTACTTTTGCGCGTGAACTCTCCGGTCATCGGATCAACCTGCTCCCAGAACTCGCCTTCTAATTTTCCAGATCGGTAAATTGCCGTAACCCACTGCCTCATCAGATGTACAAAATCCTGTTGTTTTCCGTAATAATCCATCCACCGTGTTGCTCGCAGAGCCGTCACCGCCTGTGATGGTCCGCCCCAGCTATCTGGTTGAATCGGCCTCACGAACACGGGATCATCGATTGCAATCGAGGACAAGGGAAACGGCGTCCAGAATGCTTTCGGATTATGCAACTGCCGCGTCCACACATCGTCGAAAATACGTCGGTCAGATGCGATATCCATTTTCAGCACATGCTCGCCCATCACACGTGTAATCAAATCACACCGTACCCGCACAAATTTTCCCTGCGCGTCCAGATCGTAAAATGCCGCGTCTTCCGCGCAGTAAAGTTTCTCAAGGATGAGCCGCCGGATCGCCTCTGCATCCTCCAGCCAGCGGTCTGCCTCATTTTTCAGGCCGAGTTCCTGTGCCATCGCCGCCATCGCGACGCGACCACCATATACCGTAGCTGAAAGGTCCGGGCACAATCGGGGCAGTGACGGCACCGGGGGACATTTCCTTGCATCGTCATCGGGGCAGCTATTCGGTATGCCTGCCCACCTCGGACTGTTGTCCATTCCAGTGTCGTAGGTGCAAAAACCCTCCACCAGCCCTGTCTTGCGCGTATTGCGATACCGTCTAAGCCATGCATCCCACCGGCCGTACGCCGCATACGCTGTCCTGAGCAACTCTTCGTTCTTCGTTAGCTGCACCAGTTCCCAAGCTGTTGCTGCAATAGGAACCTCCATCTGTATCTGGCCATAGCCAACTTCTTTTGTCCATATATATGCGGGAAACTGACCGTCCTCGCGCTGGAGCGCGAAGAATGCCATATGATTCGCGAATGCAATCTCAACTGGGCTCGGCTTGCCTGCAATGTGCGGCACAAACTCTGCGAGCTTCGCATACGCCAACCCTTCCATTGGTGCAGTCTCCAGCCAAACTCCTGGATACTCTGCGCCTTCAATCATCATTGGACGTTTATAGGTAGACAACAGCTTTACGTTGCCAGCGAGCGTGGTCAGAGCTGCATCCCATGTCCGTTTCCATTTAGGGTTTGCATCTGGAAATTGCGGTAACGGCATGCCATGCCCTTTCATCGCTGCGTGCAAAGGTTCGCACGCAAGTGCCATGCCCGCCATGCCTGTTATCTCGAGAAACTTGCGTCGCTTCATCTGTGTTCGGTCCCCTTCAATAAACTAGGGCAATAGTACCCCTTCTTTCCAGAGCACGTATACACGTATACACGTATAGCTGCTGCGTGGTCGTCACACTGGCAAAAAACACCTCAACTTGAATCCCATCGAAAAACTGCGCCGATATTTTTCTTGTTCCCATAAACAACTGTAGATACATGCACTTGAGTGACGAGCCACGCTGTCATGAAAAATATTTCTATAAAGAAGTACTTTCCTATTGACACCCGGTTCGCTTGGTAGCGATTAATTACCACTGCCAATCAAACTTTGCATAGTAACTAGGTGTTTTGTTGCAATTGTTACGAATTGTTTTCAATAAGATAGAGCTGATCTGCCGGATAAAGTGAAAGAACTCATTGCAAGAAATATGAATAGCTGAATATACTTCCCCGTGATGCCAACCGCCGCACAAGCCTCCGATCCCAAGCCTGTACCTGAGGTGCCTCCAGCACCCCTCCAGAGACTGGGGACGGCTCTCTTAAGCCGAGCCTTTGAAAGGACGCCGACTCTCCACAACTTGCTTTTCTATCTATTGGAGCATCGAAACGAGGAACTGAGCGAATATAGGATCGCCACCGAGGCATTAGGCCGTAAGTCGGATTTTGAATCCCATTCCGACTCCACGGTACGTGTCCAGATATCCCGACTTAGATCACGGCTCAAGAAGTTTTATGAGACTGAAGGCTCTCAACAGTCCACCCGAATCATTATTCCTTTGGGGACACATCGGGTCCAGTTGGTCGAGGTCGACTTACAAGATAACGCAGAGAAGAATCCATCTCCTTCCGACGGTATAGAGTTGGTCGGTTCTCATCCCCAACCCCGCAGACAAAACCTGTGGATATACCTGGTTCTTGGCCTGGTCATTATCCTCTCCAATGGCGGCTGGATGCTCTGGATGCGACAACACACACGGCAGGAGGGGGCGCGAAACCAACAGCATCCGCTTCCGGCCTTTTGGCAACAATTTCTGGGCAATGGAAAGCGCACTTTGGTTGTCTTTCCAAACCCGGTTTTCTTCCTGTGGGGTGATCATTTGGTGGCCCGAGACTGGAGAGTCACCGACTTATCGAAAGTATCGAGTTCTGAGAATCTGGCGCCACTCGAAAAGCGTTATGGCAAGCCGCTTATGGTGCAATATTATGCTGACTCATACGATGTATCTGCGTCCTGGCGACTCGCACGTTTCCTTGATCCTATGGGAACACAGATCGAATTAAAGGGTACGGCAGCATTTCCTGGATCAGCTCTCGACTGGGATAACAATCTGATTGCGATAGGCAGTCCTTTTACATTTTCTACACCTTTTCAGAGCTTCCTTGATCGTTTGAGTTTTCAACTCGATATGCATGAGTCTGATCTTAAAAAGTATGTTGTGACAGATCGGCACCCCGCTCCAGGTGCACCGGTCAGGTTTGAATCTGTGCAGGAGTCGCCTTCTAAAAGGAGTGCGCCAAGTATTATTGCACTCCTTCCTGGAGGAACCAGAGATACGCATATTTTGCTTGGCGTTACCGCTTTTGGTTCGTCTATCGTTGCCTATCTTCTATCAGAATCCGGTCAGAAAGAACTAGAAAAAGCACAGGCCGAGCACGGGCACTGCCGCTATTTTGAAGCCGTTATAATCACTGAGACCAATGGCGATACTGAACTTGGGAGTAAACTCGTGGAGTTCAAAGCCCTACAATAAGAAACAATAATCACGAAGAGGACGAATAGCTGATCCGTCCGCGCTCGTCGCCTCGCTTATTCTTTAAAATAATACGGATTTTCGTACGGATCGTTTCAAACTGCCGCGAGAATTGAGATATGTATGGCACTTTGTCAAGGCCATACGGCATTGCGAGGGAAGTATATTCATCCATTCCTATTTCTTGCAATGAGTTCTATCTATTTTATTTTATCCCGGAAATCGACCTATCTTATTGAAAACAAGCCGTAACAATCGCGTCAATACACCTAGATACTATGCAAGGCTTGATTCGCAGGAAGAATGTGCCCATAAAGAAACCGGCAAAAGTCACAATTGCTCGAGCGTTCTTGAGCAGCATCTTTAACTATTGCTCGTTTGCATTGTGGCTGAAACCGAGAATATATGCCTTGCAGTGGATGACCTGTTGAGCAAGGTAGCATCAAGAACCTATTCAACCGTGATTCGAGGAGAGCGTGATGATTAAGCAGTCTGTAAAAATGCTTCTGGCATTTTTGGTGTTGTTAGCGGTGCCGAGTTGGGCGCAAAGTTATCCGGCGACGGATTCATTTAGCGGCAGTGGCGCACTTTCTGCCAGTTGGACCCAAGCGGCGCCAACTGGCCTGTCGTATCCTCCTGTTGCTCTGGTGCGATCCAGCGGCACGGTCGTACCTGGCACCGCTTCTCCGCCCACAACGTATCCATGGGGACTAGCATTGTACTCAGGAGAGACGTTTAACAGCGACCAGTATGCCCAGGCCGTGTTTGTGACTCATTCAACGGCAGGCGGCCGTACTGGACCCTGCGTTCTAATGAGTTCGGTTGGCTCCGGTTATTGCTATTCGGGGGACGACGGAGTTGTCCACGGGTATTCGGACACAATTTATGACACAATTCCCGTGACTGGCTGTCCCATCCCTGCCAGCGGCGACACGATTAAGTTGTCCACAGTAGGAACAACTCTTACCTGCACGGATGTAACTACGGGAGTCTCTGCATCGGGGCCAGCAAGCGCTGGATATCACACCACTGGGATGCCAGGCGTTTTCGTAGATCAATTTTATGGCTCCACCGTCTATGCACTGACTTCCTTCCAGGCCGATTGCATTCCGACCTGTTCCCTTGGCACGGTAGCTACGCCAACCTTCAGCCCGGTAGCAGGAACTTATAGTTCAGCGCAGACAGTAACGATCAGCGACTCAACATCAGGCGCGACCCTCCATTACACGACGGATGGCACCACGCCGACAGCGACTTCAGCTACCTATTCCACCCCCATTACAGTTTCCGTCAGCGAGACGGTCAAGGCGCTGGGCATTAAGACTGGCTGGACAAACAGCGCGGTAGGATCTGCGGCTTACGTCATTTCCAGCGGTTACCCGGCGACGGATTCATTTAGCGGCAGCGGCGCGTTGTCTTCCAACTGGACCCAAGCGGCGCCAACTGGCCTGTCGTATCCTCCTGTTGCTCTGGTGCGGTCCAGCGGCACGGTCGTACCTGGTGCCGCTTCTCCGCCCACCACGTATCCATGGGGATTGGCGCTTTACTCATCCGAGACATTTACCAATGACCAGTATGCCCAGGCCGTGTTTGTGACTCATTCTACGGCAGGCGGACGTACTGGACCCTGCGTTCTAATGAGTTCGGTTGGCTCCGGTTATTGCTATTCGGGGGATGACGGAGTGATCCATGGTTACTCTGACGCAATTTATGACACGATCCCTGTGACTGGGTGTCCAATCCCTGCCAGCGGCGACGTAATCAAATTGTCCACAGTAGGAACAACTCTTACTTGTACGGATGTAACTACGGGAGTCTCCGCATCGGGGCCGGCAAGCGCGGGCTATCACACCAGTGGGATGCCAGGTGTTTTCGTAGATCAAATGAACTCCACCGTTTACGCCCTGACTTCCTTCCAGGCCGATTGCATTCCGACATGCGGCACTGGTGGAGGCACGGTAGCAACACCAACCTTTAGCCCTGTCGCGGGAACTTATACTTCGGCACAGACTGTGACGATCAGCGACTCAACCTCGGGTGCGACGCTCCATTACACGACGAATGGAACAACACCGACAGCAAGCTCAACGACCTATACCGCCCCCATTTCTGTTTCCACAACGGAGACGGTCAAGGCGCTTGGAGTTAAGTCCGGCTGGACCAATAGCGCGGTTGGCTCTGCAGTTTACACCTTAAAAGTAGCGACGCCGACCTTTAGCCCTGTCGCTGGAACCTATGGTTCGGCGCAATCGGTGGCCATCAGCACAACCACCTCGGGTGCGACGTTGCACTATACGACGGACGGAACAACACCGACAGCGAGCTCAACGACCTATACCACCCCCATTGCTGTTTCTGTTAGCGAGACGGTGAAGGCGATTGGCATTGAGACCGGCTATACCAATAGCGCGGTCGGGTCTGCTGCCTACGTCATTAGCACAACGGTGGCTACACCAACCTTCAGCCCAGTAGCCGGAACCTACAATGCGGCGCAATCAGTGACCATCAGCGACGCTACCTCGGGCGCAACCATCCACTACACGACAGACGGTTCAACCCCGACGGCGAGTTCAACCACTTACTCCAGTCCAATCGCAGTTTCCGTCAGTGAGACGGTGAAGGCGATTGGTATTAAAACGGGCTTGACCAATAGTGCAGTCGGATCTGCTGCTTACACGCTGACGGTGGCGACGCCAACATTTAGCCCCGGAGCAGGAAGCTATGGTTCTGCGCAAACAGTGACGATCAGCACAACCAGCGCCGGAGCAACATTGCATTACACAACGGATGGGTCAACCCCAACAGGAAGTTCGACTACCTACTCCAGTCCGATCACTGTTTCCGTCAGTGAGACGGTACAGGCGATTGGTATTAAAACAGGCTGGACCACCAGCGCTGTCGGTTCTGCGGCCTACACGATCAGCGGAGGTTCAGGACAGACCTGGTACGTGCGGACTGACGGTGGCACGCGCTACTCGTCCAACATGCCTTTGGGACAGTGCAACGGAAAGTATGATGTTTCCTATGCTTCAACAGGTGGGACAGGGACGAACCAAAACTGTGCGTTCAATGACTTCCGCTACATGTGGGACGACCGTAGCGGCCTGGTAGGTTCAGGGGCATGGGTCATCGCCGGTGGCGATACCGTTGTCATTCGCGGATGCACTGCCCTATCCGGCCAGGTCAATCCGGCCAATCCCGCCTGCCGCATAGGATGGGACGGCCCGACCGGAGCTGCTTCCGACAACTGGTGCTACGGCGTGGGCTCGTACACCTGCTACAACCCGCCCATCCCTGCAGGCACGGCAGCCCAGCATACGCGCATTCTTGGGCAGTGCGTCCTCGCAGGAACCTGCAATACGGGCAACGTTACCAATCGGGCCAACCTCACCCAGCTCTTCGGTGGCTTCTCCCTGACTGAGACGTTCAACCTCGAGAGTACGAATTACGTCGATATTGAGGGCTTTGAACTTACCACTCACAACGGAGCATGTAGTCACCACGGTGCGCCGCAGTACCCGAGAGGATGTTCCACGAATCAACCGTTAGATGATTACGCGGACATCGGCATCCTGACGAATAACGCAACCTCACACGTTACCTTTCAGGATTTTTACGTTGACGGCTTCGAGTCCAACGGCTTCTTTGGGCCAATTGGCGGACCGATTACCATGACCCGCGTGAACGTGAGTTTCAATGCGTCGGCGGGATGGCAGTTTGACGATGGAAGCAGCACCCCAGATGCAGCAGGGTCGCAGATCATTGCCAACTACGTCACGATGAACGGTAATGGCTGCAAACAACAGTACCCCATTGTCAACACCGCCTGGCCTGCTTTGGCTTGTTGGGATGATGTCTCCGGAGGGTTTGGAGATGCGTGGAGTGGGCAGAATACGGAACTTGATGTCTTCACCTGTAATCACTGTGTTATGGAGTACAACACGAAGGACGCCTTCATAGGACCGCATACTCAAGTTGCGGCCCTGACCGTCACCGATACGTATTCAATCGGTAACATGGGGGCGCAAATGAAATTTGGCTCTACAACAAATGCCAATGTTCTATTCCAGAACAACCTGCTGGTTATGAACTGTTTCCGTCAGACGGCAGCTCTCCCTGGCGCTGCGCAGAATTTCGCGCAATCCTCAGGGTTGGGCGGTTCGTACCTTACCGACTACTGCCGTGCTGGTGGGGATGGCATGTCCTTCCTGACCCGCGCTGGATCAACCAACCACTTCTACGGCAACTCCCTCATCGGAGCTAACGCAACCATGCTGGATATCAATTGCGGTTATGTTGATGGCGGCGGGGTCCATGAGGAGACGAACTGCACCACCGCTCCATTGGTGTGGACGGATAACCTCTTTATGGGATATGTGGACCCTGACAACGGGTCGCAGCCGGGGTTGTGGTATTTCGATCCAGGCGCCGGCGGTTCTCTTGTCTTGAACGCTTCCTATGATGATGAGTTTGGGGTTAGAGATGGGGATACTTGCGGCACGAACCACATCCTCTGCTCTGACCCGCTGCTGACGAGCGAGCCTGCCGAGCCTTGGCCGGGGAGCGAGGCGGCGCTGGACAACTTCAACTTCACTCCAACCTCAGGCAGTCCGCTCGTTGGCGCAGGTATAGCCGTTACAGGCCTAACGACGGACTACAACGGAACCACGCGACCCAATCCTCCCAGCATGGGCGGGGTTGAATAAGCAAGGTCCCACAACCAAAAACACCAGCGCCCCTCAGCATAGTCATGCTGAGGGGCTTGCTGCTGGAGTCGTGAACGGCTCACCAATCCATGTGACCGCTAAAGCTACTCTCTCTAGAGTCGACCGGTATCGGAACAGCCTCGGACGACTCCAACGGTCAGGCGTGGTGAGAGCGGACGATGAATAGGAAAGTTAAAAAGGATCTCATCAAGCCTCTGGTTTGGAGTTGTCAAAGATCTTAAAGCCACCATGGGAGTGGCCAATTCCGACGCGCAGATAAGGAAGTACATTAAGTACTACATCCATAAAGGATAGGACTCTTGCTTACCCTGTTAAACGTCCCAACGCCACCCAGCGTATTCATGCTGGGTGGCGTTGGCCTTTCGGTTGTGAAACCCTGCTTACTGAATCGCGCCAATAGCAGGCGGATTAGGTCGCGTGGTTCCGTTGTAGTCCGTCGTTAGGCCTGTAACGGCTATACCTGCACCAACCACTGGCGAACCGCTTGCTGGCGTGACATTGTCGAAGCCATAAGTCCGGTCCGTCTCATCGGTAAGTAGCGGGTCCGCACAGAGGGCATGGGCTTCACCACTCATCGGACAGGTCCACGAACCCCCATTGAAGGTGGAGTTGTTTGACCAGACCGAACCAGTAAAGGTCAGGGGAGCGAGACTGACGTTACTGTAAATGGGCGTTGCATTTAAGCCATGCCCGGAGTTGAAAAAGCCAATGAATACATTGTTTTCGTAGTCAAGAAGCTCCGTACCTGCCCATGCAGGGCCAGCGTCCCACGGTTCAATTTCAAGGCCAATATATCCGTCTGAGTAGAGCGTATTGTCCTCGAACAAACTGGTGGATCCAGGAGGAAATTCCATGAGGATCGCTGTATCCCCCGCGCGGCAGAAGTCGCCCGGATTCGCCAACAAGACGCTGTTGTAGCTCGAAGGAGTTCCGGGGATAGGTGCGCTCATAGCGGCGCAGTTACCCATGATGACACTGTTCTGGATGATTGGAAGCGCACCGCCCACTTTTAGCTGCTGGCCCATGTTGCCGTAGGCCAGCGTTCTGGTTACAGTCATGCTCGAACCGGGACCACGGATATGCTTCGCGTCCAGCCCGTCCTGCGTGTTATAGCTTACGATCCCCTGGTCAAAGTGGACCTGCCATCCGGGAGCAGGGCTGTCGACCGTGGCCGTACCAAACCCGTCTCCATAGCCGCCAGACGATTGCCCTGTGCAGTTGGTATAAGGCAGCGGATCGACAATCGGGTACTCCTCGTTGCAACCATTCCAGGATATGTTGTAGTTGGTGACGTTGAAGGCCCCGGTGCCAGTATTTCCGTCACTGAGGTCCGTGTTCCATCCGCTCGAACCATTGCCCATAATTTGAATGTCGGTAGCATTCATGTTGCCTGAAGTAGAGCCGTAAAATCCATTGTCCGCGAGGCCATGAGCGCGGATGTCATTCAGGTTGACGTCATGCACAAGCGTAGAGAATTTGATCCCGCTTAGAGCGTAGTCGGAGCCTCCCGGCCCGGAAAAGTCGGTGAGGTCGAGACAATCGAGGTCAACATAGTCGGAGTTTGATAAGTTGACGCTGGTGTAACTGAGTGGCGTGCCCATTAAGATCACCGCAGTGACGCCATAGCCGCCGTGCAATTGGGTGCGCGCGGTCTGCGATGTGCAGGATGCGTAGTTGCCGCCGCGAATGATGGTGTGCTGCCCTGCCGTTCCCGAAGGGGGAGACGGCATCGCTGAATCCTCCGAATCGCCGCAAAGACCAAAGTAGGGATAGGCCGAACCGCAACCGGCCGCAGTCTGCCAGCCAACACGGTAGCTTACGCCATCAGCAATCGAGCCTCGGATGGTGACGATATCGCCGCCCGCAATCACCCAGTTGTAGCCGGGATTAGCTCCTCCGGAATTCTGCGTTCCATCTTGCCAGAGGAAACGTACGTCGTTGAAGGCGCAATTTTGGTTGGCCCCGCTGCCAGGATATGCGGCATCGAACATGCCGTTGCACTGTCCGGTGGTGATATTGGTCGAATATCTTGTACCGCCGTCAGTCCGTACATACCAGTTATGCACCGTTCCGCCGATGGTGTAAATCGCCGAGCCGATCGCGCTGTTGGTCATCCCCGTCTTAACAGCAAGCGCTTCGACCGTCTCGCTCACCGAAACTGTGATGGGGCTGGAGTAGAGGGTCGAACCCGTGGTCGGAGTTGTCCCGTTCGTCGTGTAATAGATCGTCGCACCGGAGGTAGCCGAACTAATGGTCACCGTCTGCGCCGAGCTGTAGCTGCCTGCTCCAGGGCTGAAGGTTGGCGTAGCCACCGTTGTGTTGATGACGTAGGCTGCCGATCCCACCGCGCTGTTGGTATAGCCCGTCTTAATGCCGAGCGCCTTGACCGTCTCGCTGACGGAAACTGTGATGGGGGGTAGAGTAGGTGGTCGAACTCGCTGTCGGAGTTGTTCCGTCCGTCGTGTAGTGGAGCGTAGCGCCCGCAGTGGTCGTACTGATGGCAACCGATTGCGCCGAAGTATAGGTCCCGGCTACAGGACTGAAGGTAGGTGTAGCCACCGTCAAGTTGATGACGTAAGCCGCCGAGCCAACTGCGCTATTCGTCCAGCCTGTTTCCACACCAATGGCCTTGACCGTCTCGCTGACGGAAACTGCGATGGGAGCGGTGTAGGTGGTCGAACTCGCCGTCGGTGTTGAACCATCTGTTGTGTAATGCAGCGTCGCGCCGGAAGTTGAGTCGCTGATGGTCACCGTTTGCGCTGACGTATAGGTTCCGGCTACGGGGCTGAAGGTCGGTGTAGCTACCGTGCCACCGCCAGTGCCGCATGTCGGAATGCAATCGGCCTGGAAAGAAGTCAGGGCGTAGACTGCGGAATTCCTTGTATCCACCATAACGCCGGGGTTGCCAGCAGGCCCATACCCGGAGTATGTAGGCCCCGTTGCCGAAGTACTCTTGGTTACATCCGTGCAGGTAAGAGTTGATCCCGATACAGAAAGCTTAATCGTATCGCC
>Ga0207048_10313_pt1 | contig 13790 bp, 10 predicted proteins | sample Alteio_BWMinCont_65_FD_153301 | JGI IMG/M metagenome (GOLD analysis project Ga0207048, IMG submission 153301) | Enriched cells from forest soil in Barre Woods Harvard Forest LTER site, Petersham, Massachusetts, United States -... | ecosystem: Environmental > Terrestrial > Soil > Temperate forest >...
ATCATAAACTTAGTACCCCTAACAGTATACTAAATGCAGATTAAACCCGGGAACAAGCTATCGTCATTGAACTGATAGTACGGAACAATAGCTTCGGCGAAAAGTGTCACAAACGTCTGAAGCTTGTAATAACAAAATTATGGGTAAATGGATCAATCGCTTTTCTTTTAGCAGGCTGTCGATACAATATCGCCTGCCAATTTTGATATGTACTTTGTTACTTTCAGCAATAGCGATATATGGTTTTGCAAACTATTACAGCCTGAAAAAAGCAACCTTGACGCTAAGTAAAGAACGACTGGGTTCAATAACCGATCAGATGAGTTCAATGTTTGGCCAATCCGTACAGTCTATTGGAAAAACGGGGAATTCCACAGCGACCCAAAAAGCGGTAACGCAATGCCTTAAATCTAACGGAAAAGCGTTTCGTACAGAAACAATTGAAGCTCTCAACAAGTTACACAGAGACAGCACCTGGGTTTCGACAGCGTTATTAAACACTAACCTTGAAACTATCGTTCGTTCAGATAAGTCTAAACATGACGTGAAAGTGAACTTAAAAGATGTTATAAATTACAACCATGTCGGCCCGAATTCAACCAAGGTAGGAAAGATATTCAACGTAAATGGGACAATGTATTACCCCATTATTACAGCAGTAACGGAAAATAGTAAAATAACCGGATATATAATTTCCTGGGTAGTGTTGTATACATCTCAAAAATCAGTAACACAATTTTCAAAACTTGTTGGTACCGGGGCTGGTATTTACATTTTGAATACCGATGAAAGTCTCTGGACCGACTTGATGAAACCGATTCATAGCCTTCCGATTGGAGTTGATCAATTGGGCAAAGTAGTTGAATATAAAAGTTCAGACGGCAGGCAGATGATGGCAAGCACAAAGCTTATACCCGGTTCTGATTGGGTGGTTATGATTGACTTCCCGGAACAAATTGTGCTGACCGGAGTAAGCGCTTTTGTGAGACTGATAACCGGAATCGGTTTATTTCTAACCGCAATTGGCATTTTTGCCGCCTGGGTTATGAGCCGAAAAATTACAAAGCCGATGAAGCAGCTAACCGTAGCGGCCACGGCGATTTCCCAGGGAAATTATTCAGCGCCCGTTCCTATTAATGTGTATCGACATGACGAACTCGGACAACTGGCAAACGCTTTCAATATAATGAGGGCACAGGTATATCAAATGTGGCAAGATCTCGAGGAAAAAGTAAAAGATAGAACAGCCGAACTACAGGAGGAAATAAAACTCAGGAAAGCCACTGAAGAATCTCTGCGGATCTCCAGCCAGCGGTACCATTTGCTGGTAGAAGAAGTAAAGGATTATGCCATCGTTCTGCTGGACGTGAACGGAAAAGTGATAGTATGGAATAAGGGGGCGGAGAAAATAAAAGGTTATAAAGAAGATGAGATATTAGGCAAATCATTTACTTGTTTTTACACTAAAGAAGATATTAATGCGGGCAAACCTCAAAAATTGCTCGATAAAGCAACAAGAGACGGTCGCTCGGAGGATGAAGGCTGGAGAGTTGGAAAAGATGGTTCGAGATTTTGGGCTAACGTAGTTTTTACCGCAATTTATGACGTTGATAATAAACTACTAGGCTTTGCAAAAATAACAAGGGACATCACTGAACGTAAAAAATTGGAGGAGGAAAGACGCCTTATCAGCGATAAGCTTGAAGAAAGGATTAAGGAGGTAGCAGTACAGTCGATACAATTAGAAGCTGTAAATAAAGAACTTGAAGCGTTCACGTATTCGGTTTCACATGACTTGAGGACACCTCTTCGGGCAATCAGCGGCTACTCCATTATGCTTAAAGAGGATTATGAGGCCGAACTGGATGCTGAAGGTAAAAGGATCATCCGGAACATCATAGGTAATACAAAAATGATGGGACAATTGATTGATGATCTGCTTGCCTTTTCCCGGCTTGGCAAAAAAGAATTAGTACGCACATTGGTTGATATGCGATCTCTTGCAATGTCTATTGTTAAGGAGTTGTTAAAGCATGAGCTGAAAAGCAAATACGATATCCGGATCGGTTCATTGCCGCCGGCAGAAGCGGACCCTGTTATGATTAAACAGGTAATTATGAACCTGGTAAGTAACGCAATAAAATATTCTTCAAAAAAGGCTAATCCAGAAATTGAAATTGGCTATAAAGATGAAGAAACAAAAACGATTTATTATGTAAAAGATAATGGGGCCGGATTTGATATGGCTTATGCCCATAAGTTGTTTGGCGTCTTTCAGCGTCTGCATTCGCAGGAAGAGTTTGAAGGTACAGGCGTGGGTTTAGCGTTGGTTAAACGGATCATAGATAAACACAAGGGAAAAATATGGGCAGAAGCCGTAGAAAATTCTGGAGCTACTTTTTATTTTAGTTTACCCAAAAAGTTAAATATATGAATGAAAATAAAGTTGAAATTTTACTGGTTGAAGATAACCTGCATGATGCCGAAATGACTATTAGATCCCTAAAAAAAGTAAATTTAGCCAATAGGCTGTTCCATGTTAAAGATGGGGCAGAAGCTCTTGATTTTATTTTCGCAAGGGGGGCGTTTTCTGACAGACACATGGAAAATAGGCCAAAGGTTATATTATTGGATATTAAAATGCCCAAAGTTGATGGGATTGAGGTCTTAAGACAAATTAAAGCGAACGAAAAAACCAAAATGATACCTGTGGTAATAATGACATCTTCAAAAGAGGAACAGGATGTGATCACAAGTTATAACCTGGGCGTTAATAGTTACATAGTAAAGCCGGTTGATTTTGAGGGCTTTGCAAAAGCAGTTTCTGAACTTGGCCTTTATTGGCTGATTACCAACCAGGCACCGGAATAATTTAAGAACATGATCAACAGTTTGAAAATTATACATATTGAAGACGTCCCGAGCGATGCTGAGCTGGTAGAAAGGACCCTGAAAAAATCAGGAATATTATTTGAAAAAGTTGTTGTTGATACTAAAGAAGATTACATACACGCACTTGACGATTTTCATCCTGATATTATTCTTTCCGACCACTCATTACCAACTTTTAATTCGCTTGAAGCTTTAAAAATCCTGAAGCAAAGCGGAAAAGACATACCATTTATCCTGATAACTTCAACTGTTTCGGAAGAATTTGCGGTGAGTGTGATCAAAGAAGGAGCATCAGACTATGTTTTGAAAGACAGGCTCCAACGTTTACCTAATGCTATTATTAATGCAGTAGAAAAATTTCAGTCGGATAATGACAGGCAAACCTATCTTAATAAAATAGTTGAAAGTGAGGCTTTGTTTACAAAAGCCGAGTTGATTGCTGAATTTGGCACCTGGAAAATAAATCTTACTACTAACGTTATTGATTGGTCTCCGGGAACATATCCATTGCTTGGGTATGAACATGGTGAGGTTCAACCTTCCTATGAAAATTTCTTAAAAAATGTTTATCCTGACGATATCCCCGAAATTGAAAGGATTTTTAACAAAGCTAAGGAGGATGTGCTGCCAGCGGGGATGGATTTTAGGATACTCAATAAAGACGGAAGCACCAGGTTTGTACATTCGCAGTTTGAGTTTGAGATAAATGAAAAAGGTGAACCCGTATACCTCATCGGGTTTAATCAGGATATAACAAAGTCAAAGCTCGCACAATTTGAAATACAGAAAAATATTGAAGAATTGAAAGCGGCAAGCGAGAGACAATCAGCTATACTCAATGCGCTGCCAGCTAATATAGTATTGCTTAACGAAGCTTGTAAAATTGTTGCAGTAAATGAATCATGGAGAAAATTTACGCTTGCAAATAACCTTGGGGTACCTAAATATGGCATTGACTATAGTTACATAGCCATATCCGAGAAAGCTACCGGAGTTGATGAAGTATCCGGGAAAAAAATCGCCGAAGGGATAAAACAAGTAATTGCCGGCACGAGAAATGAATTCTCCCTGGAATATTCCTTCTACTCCCAGCAAAAAAAAGTATGGTTTCAAATAATTGTTGCTCCATTAACCGATAAAACAAAAAAAGGCGCGGTAGTACTACACATCGATATTACCAGCCGGAAACTGGCTGAAGAATTAATGCTTCAATCAGAAGCTAATCTGAAAACTATTTTTGAAAATACAGATATGGCTTATGTGCTTTGTGATAGCGAAAATAAAATAATTTCTTTCAACAATAAGGCCGCTGAACTTTGCCTGGAACAATTCAATAAAAAGATAAAAAGTGGAGGTCTGGCTTTTAACTATTTCCCAAAAAGTAAAATACCGAACGTAAAAGAGGCTGTCCAAAAAGTTATGAATGATGAAAAGGTTAGCTATGAAACCAGCTACGATCTTAAAGATGGGTCTGTGAAATGGTATGAAGTAAGATGGGAACGTGTAGTTAACAAAAATAAGGCATTCATTGGTTTTATTTTAGCCTTTAAGGATATAACCAGCAGAAAAATCGCAGACATCGAAAAGGACAGAATGACAACTGACCTGGTACAGCGCTACAAAGACCTTGAACAGTTCACGTATATTGTTTCGCATAATTTAAGGGCGCCGGTGGCCAATATTATCGGGCTTTCAAATATGCTTAGTAGCCGGGGATTTAACCTCAGCAAAAACCGGGAAGTACTATCGGCACTTGAAACCTCGATCAACATCCTTGATCATACAATAATGGACCTGAACCAGATTTTACAGGTGCGCAACAATGCCCATGAACAAAGCGAAAGTGTATCATTCCAACTTTTGGTTGATGACATAATTTTAAGCCTGAATAATTTAATTCAAAAAGAAAATGTAACTATAGTCGCTAATTTTAGTACTGTCAACAGCATCAGTACTATAAAAAGCTACATCTACAGCATTTTTTATAACCTAATATTAAACGGTATAAAATATCGGCAGCCTGATATTGATCCTATTATCTCTATCTCTACCAGTAAAAAGGCAGACAAATTAGAAATTGAGTTTAAAGATAACGGCAAAGGCATTGATGAAAAAAACTTTAAAGATCTGTTTGGATTATATAAGCGTTTTGACACAAATGTTGAAGGCAAGGGGCTTGGTTTGTTTATGGTTAAAATGCAGATCGAAAACCTTGGCGGAAACATAAGTGCACAAAGCAAGCCCGGATCGGGCACAATTTTTAAATTGGAATTCCCTTACGTTAAACGTGCAAATTAAAGGTATCGTTTTCTTGATTAGATTTAGGTTAAATAGCCATTATGATCGAAATACGTAAAGCGAGTTCATCAGATCATGACGAAACCTGGAACATTATCAGGGCCGTGATTTCCTTAGGAGATACTTATGTTTTTGCCCCCGGATCGTCAAAAGAAAAAATGTTAGGCATCTGGTTCGGTGAGGACAGGCTTACTTACGTCGCATTAATTGATAATAAGATTGTTGGAACTTTTTTTATCAAAGAAAATCAGCCTGATCTTGGTTCGCACGTAGCCAATGCCGGGTATATGACATCGCCAACGGCCGTTGGTAAGGGCATTGGGAAAGCAATGGCGACGTTTTCTATAAAGGAAGCCGAACGCCTTGGATATAAATCCATGCAGTTTAATATTGTTGTTAAAAGCAATGAAAATGCCATCTCTCTCTGGAAAAAATTGGGATTTGAAATAATAGGTGAGATCCCTGATGCTTTTAACCATCACCAAAATGGGTTAACAAATGCTTATATGATGTACAGAAAGGTATAAAGTTTTAGTTTTTTAATAAATTCGGGGGCCAATTATTACGCAAATGAAACTACTTTTAATAATTATAGTTGCCTTTATCGTCAGCCCCATTTCCGTCGATGTCACAAAACAATCCTGCGTATAAAACTGGGTATAAACAACCCCAAAAAAAATATGCAGTTATAGAGATAGTCTTATTCGTTATCTAGCAGGCTCAAAGTTCCCGGGATGCGCTCGACATAAGTGTTTATTTTATTTAACTACGATCATTTCACTTTGAGTAGTATGCGCACTAAAGTAGCCCAGCGTAAAAGGGGAAATATTGGTAGGTGGATTTGACGGGGTAACCCCGCCTCCTGGTCCGTTTGGCTGTAGCTGCATCAACGTGTACCAATAGGTATAAACAAGTTTGTCTATGCACTCCATCTCTACTGTCACTTTATCTCCCGGGTATATATTTATATCACTTTCAAACAGTTCGAGGTTCACGTAACGGCCATCAATAAATTCGTCACTATAAGCAAACACCCTGTTTACCTGCACTCCATTAACATACATTGTAAAACGGTACTGGTTAGCAACCCCAGCAGGATCCTGGTAGTGAACAGCTATTTGCCTTTGGTTTGTACTGCCAAATTGATCATTAATCGAGGTTATAGAATCCAGCGTTACTGCAGCAGGCATTGTTGAACTGGCTGTGTAGTTTTTCCCGTTTGTTATAACATTCATCGTATAGGTTTCGCCGGCAACACCCTCCATTGGGTTTATTGAATATGTTCCTGCCGGACCTTCTGTAAATTGATAATTGTTTCCATTATTATCACTAACGGATACAACTGCGCCTGTAACCGGCGGATAAGTATTGGTATTTGTGAAAGGGACATTTTGACTAAGTTTAACGTATTGAGGTCCGTTTACATTAGTAACGTTGCCCTCAATAACCAAGGTCCCTGTGTTATTCCCTAATTTCAAATCAACCACTTTCGTGCAAGATGCTGCTATTAATGCTATCAAAGAAAATGTTATATAAAATTTAATGTTTTTCATTTTAACTATATGACATTTAGAATTTAAAGTTCCAGGTAACCGATGGGATAGGAGTTGGAAAAATGCTGGTTTCCACCGCCTCTGTAGTATTCAGCACAGTTTTGCTGTTTCGAAAGGTAATAATGTATGGGTCCCAGTGCCCATAAAGATTATATATGCCGAACGTCCAGCTTGAATGATATTTTTTATGTTCCTTGCCTTCAAGCGTAGCTCCTATGTCAAGCCTGTTTGATGGCGGCAAGCGATATCCATTTCGTTCTGAATATGAAAAGGTTGTCAAACCACCGATTTCATATTTACCCGTTGGGTAAGTAACAGCGTTGCCGGTACCGTAAATAAACGTACCCGAAAAAGTCCAGCGCTTACTCAACTGATAAATGCCTACTACGGAAAGATCATGCGTTCGGTCTTGTCTGGCCGGGAAATAGTTACCATTATTAATGGCAGCAAATTTATCTTCGGTTCTTGATAACGTATATCCAACCCAGCCGTTAAAACGTCCATATTTTTTTTTCAAAAATAATTCCAGCCCATAAGCACGACCGGAACCATAAACCAGCTGTGATTCTACATTCTGATTTACCAAAAGTTGTGCGCCGTCTTTATAATCAATCTGGTTCTGCAGCCATTTATAGTATATTTCAGTCGAGAATTCAATTGTGTTTTCACTAAAATTTCTAAAATAACCCGTTGAAACCTGGTCGGCAATTTCAGGCTTAATGTTGTTGCTGCTCATTACATAAAGATCAGTAGGGGTGCTGCTGGTTGAGTTACTGAGCAGGTGTATGTTTTGCGTATTACGGTTATAAGAAGCTTTGACTGAACTTTCTTCGTTGATCTGGTAACTCGAAGAAAAACGTGGTTCAAGGTTAAAATAATCTTTCACAGTTGCCCCCGTAGTGTATGTTGTTGAAGTTAGTATGTTGCCCGCACCATCGTATGTTCTAAATGTTCCGGGCCCTAACAAAAACATGCCGCTTAATCTTAAACCGTATAGAAAAGTTAATTTGTCACTTACTCTCCAGTCATCACTTACATACGCTGCATTTTCGAAGCCGTATCTTTGTTCTATGCTCAAATTGTTAAAGCTTGAAGTTGCTGCAGCTGTAATATTACCCGGAGCTATGGTATGATGCAAAATATTCAATCCAAACTTAAGTGTGTGGTTGCTCCCCATCGAATATTGCAGATCCTCTTTAAAATTAACATCCGTTATTTGCGAGGTAGCCTTAAAATTATCATTGGCTTCGAGACTTTCAACAGCATAGTTATAATTACTGAACACCAATGATGTATTAGAGAATAGCCTGTTATTGAATATATGGTTAAACCTGACGGTACCTGTAGAATTACCCCAATCTGTGCCGAATGTATTTTTCAATCCCAAAACATCTTTTCCGAAATACCCTGAAATATAAAGCGCATTATTATCATCGAAATGGTAATTAGCCTTGGCATTGATATCATAAAAATAAATTGAACTGCCCCTAAGGGTGGAGTCTTTGGCTGCTTTAAAGAAAAGGTCTATATACGTACGGCGGGCGCTGATCATAAATGACCCTTTATCCTTTACTATAGGCCCTTCAACCTTAATGCGTGAGGAGATAAGTCCCAGGCCGCCCTGAACCGTATAATCTTTGTTATTGCCCTCATTCATTTTTATATCCAACACCGATGACAGCCTTCCACCATAGTCGGCAGGCATGTCGCCTTTAAACAAAGTTACATCCTTTACCGCATCCGAATTAAAGGTTGAAAAAAAGCCAAAAAGGTGGGATGCATTATACACTGTAGCCTCATCGAGCAAAATAAGATTTTGATCAGATGCGCCACCCCTTACATAAAAACCAGTGTTTCCCTCGCCAGCAGACTTAACCCCTGGTAATAATGAAATAGTTTTTAAAATGTCTTTTTCCCCAAATACTACCGGTATATTATTTATTTGAGACATATTTAATTTATCCTCACCCATTTGCGGCGAAGCAACATTATCATTATTGGGCTTGTTAGAGCTGATAACAACTTCCTTCAACTCAGTTTTTGATGTTAAACCTATATTCATGGTTTGGTTCTGATGCAAAGAAACTTGCTTAATAACTGTCTCATAGCCAATATAGCTAACTATTAGAGTATACTCGCCATTTGGTGCAGTGATGGAATAAAATCCGTAACTGTTTGAAGCGGTTCCATTTTGCCCGAGTTCTTTTACCCTTACTGAAGCGCCAATCAACTGCTCGCCTGTTGCCGCATCTTTTATTGTACCGCTAATTGTATATTTCTTTTGTGAAAAGGCAGAAATGGAAGTAAATAGAAAGAGAAAGCAAAGTAAGGATTTGGCCATCAGAAAAATTTGATGCAAAAGTATCCTTAATTGTTACACATTTTTAAGAATTATTTAAACGGGGAATAATTAATTGAAAAAGCTTTTTTGAGAAAAAACACAATGGCTCTAATAGCATAATGCCGCTACTTTGCCTTCACTAGCTTTTGTGAATGCCGAAAGAGTTAACTTAATTTATAAACAAACCATTCGGTAGCTGTTTCTAACTTACCTCCTGTTGCGTGGTACAGTTTCATCGCTGCCTGGTTACTTGTGTTAGTACCAACATACATTTCCTTCATTCCCTTGGCGATACCAATCTTTTTTAGTGACTCAATCAACGCCTTGCCAACGCCTTTTCCCCTGTGTTCAGGTATAACGGCAATTTCGTATAAAAACATTTCTTTTATTTCTTCCTTATACATCGGCAATTCGTAAGCCGTAAGACCACCGATCATGGCTTTGTCTCGCATTGCAACAATCACATGAAAGTCGTCTTTTAAGAGTAGAACCTTAAGGTATTCATCCGACGGAACAACTGGGTTTACAACACCATCGTCGGTTTGAAAAAATAGAAAAAGTTGTTTTGCCAGCTCGATATTGTCGGGTTCAAGTTTTTTTATAGTAAAAGACATCTTTAATGAAATTTCTGGTTTATCAACCTCCTTTGATCAAGGATTCCTTTGATTTACCAAACAAGTGCCACGACCAGTATTCTGTTAAGAAAATATTTTTAGGATCACGTTTTTTACGAAGTTCCATAAAATCGACCCAGCGCGGATATTGCGCCCGTAAATATTCTGACCAGTTTTCATAATCATATTCCGGCAAGAATTTTGCCCAATGCAGCCTGAATGGAATATTTTCTTTCCTGAGCTCTTCCCAAAACTGACTGTAATACTCACCCTTGCCGCCAGGGTTTCCTTCATTGTTTTTAAACCAGAAGCAGTCAATCCTGAACACATCTCTTTCATAAGCCGGGCTCAGCCAATACGAACTTTTTTTTCCCGCATACAATTCGGTGGAATAATAACCCGTAGTTTTAAACTTACCTTTGGTGAACATTTTGTCGAGCACCTTCATAGCATGTGCTGTTTCAGATAACGGAATCCATATTTCGGTAAACTCTGTGTCCATGATTATATCGTTCGCGTTATTATCCATCGGAAGACTGCGATACATGTAATCCATAAACAACATTGCCTTTCCCTTTTTTGTTAATGGCTGTAACATATCCAAAACTACAGGATACAATGAATTAAGCAACCCTTTGAATGTCATAAAGAACAGTATCATCAAAAAACCAATTACCTGGAAGAAAAATGTTACCAAGCCAGCCATCAACCACGAAAAAAAGTTATTACCCCATGATTGATTGGTAAGTGTATTGAATTTAGAGAACGAGGCTTTAAGCTTTTGCCAAACCTGGGAAAATTTACTGTTACCTAACATGGTAAACAATATTGAGGCCCACAATTCTTCGACGTTTGTTGAAAAGTTAGTGTCACCAAATTCTTCGTAAGGCGCCGGATCAAATACTGGCATAGCAGCCCCGCGCGAGGCTTCCCAGATGACCATCCTGTTTACTTTGTCTTGTGGCCACCAGAGCAGCCTTGAATAAGGAGTTCCTTTTAGGAAATCTTCAAGTGAAGGCTTTCCTATGGAGCCGTTACCAAATAAATCGATAGGGCAAAGATCAGTCTGAATAGGATAGGTGATCTGTTGCCCGTAAATATAGAAATTGGGTGTAAGTTTTAGGCGCACCTTGCTGATAATTCCAAGCAAACCCAATGAAAGCACTACCGCATCAAAGTTTTCATCTTCCCTGTTAAACCATTCGATCACACCGTTTCCATCAATAATTGAAAGCCCCAGTATATTTTCATCTATACTGTACATCAAACTTCCGCCGGAAGATCCGGTCATTAGGAATCCGCTTACAGTTTGATGGGAAATGCCTCCAAGATCGCTTAAAGTAAAACCTTTTTTAAATGCCTGGTACAAAAGACTATTTTCAAGAGTAGAGGTGCCGGTGGGGTCGTTCGGGTCTAATCCCAAGTGTATGCCTGCTTCAACTTCAATTATACCTTTAACTTCATCCTCCCAATGAAGCTGTATATATTGATCCAGCATGATATTCAGATTTGGCCCCTGAGGTGGCTTTTCTTCAGAAACTTCATTCGGCAACTGTCGGAATCCTGGTCCGGGATCGGTATAGATTGCCCTTGCCAACGAATGCGCAGCGCCCCTTACCCTGATTTCAAGGTTTTCAGCTGATGCTTTTTGCACAAGTGCTACTATTTCACTTTCCTTTTTGGGATGGTAAAAACCATCCTCTCCGATTGGCGGTACTGATGATGGGCCCATATAAAAAAATTTAGGTTGACTGAATTAATTTTTGTTTAATATAAAGCACTAATCCGCAGGCCCCTACAAGCAGGGTTGCAATGGTAGCCAGCAAAATATTTTCCCATGCAGGCGCAAAAGATTTGAGGTTGTCATAAATCTGGATAACCTCAAACAAGAAAAAAACAAGGTTTACAGTGAAAACACTTTCCAATAGCGATATGTATAAATTTTGTGTGCTTTGCGAAAATCTCTTAAACCCGAACCAGGCCACATACAGGTTAAATAAAGCGAGGGGAACTTCAAACAAGTGAACCAATAAAACGCAGCCGAGTTTATTACTGCAATTATCACATGTTGTCCAGGGGAAGCCCACAAGAAAAGGTACGTGGGCAGCTAATATTCCATAAATCGCGGACCATACGGTAATATGCGAGTAAATGGTGACAAGCTTTTTATTTTCCATGGCTAAAGCAGGATAAAGGACTTACGATAAAGAAGGGTTAAGAATATTTAAAAGTAATACTAAAAAGCATTATTTCAAGCATTTACGAAAAAATATTTAATTTTCATATATCTTATAGTATTATGCCTTTCGCCTGGCTTTGGCCTTAATCTATAAATTGATCAGGTGGTTAAAACAGGTTCAATTGGCCCTTCGACAAAATACATATCCACCTCGCCTTTGTTTTTTGCCGCAATTTTCCCCCTATAACTGCACCTAAAGTAATCTTTTACCAATTTATAAGTACTGCCGGAGATATTGACTTTACCAACCTGTCCTCCGCTTTCCATGCGTGATGCAACATTTACAGTATCGCCCCAAATATCATAAGCAAATTTTTTGGTGCCGACTATTCCTGCTATTACCGGCCCGGTATGGATACCAAGCCGACACTCAAAAAATAATTCATTAGCCTTCTCTTTTTCTTTCTTCTTTTGAAGCATAAACTCCTGGATTTCAAGCGCCGCCATTACAACATCTACGGGGTTGGTGGCATTCTCTTCAGGTAAACCTCCCGCGCACATATAGGAGTCGCCAATGGTTTTAATTTTTTCTATATTATACTTACTCATTACATGGTCGAACATGCTAAAGTAAGAGTGAATTTCGTTTACCAGCTTTTCAGGATGCACCGCTTCAGCAGCCACGGTAAAATTCCTGAAATCAGTAAACATAACAGTAACCATATTGAAGCTCCTCGATTTTGCTGCGCCGGTGAGTTTTAATTCCTCCGCAGTTTCATACGGCAGGATATTCATTAGCAAGTTGTCTGATTTTTGTTTTTCATTTGAAAGGCTCACGTTCTTGCGTTCGAGTAACTTTTCCTGGCGCTCATTTTCTGATTTAAAATAAAAGATGATCATGAAAAGTATAACAAACATAGTTGCCCAGTTTGCCGAAACCTGGGATTTCTGACCTTCCCAGGTAAAAATTGGGCTCATCAGTGAATGCGAAATTTTGGCACTAAAAAAAAAGATACAAACAACTGCGAAATAGGTAAATATCACCCTGCGCGAGTTGAAAAAAAGCATAGAGGTAACACATAGCGGAACAAATATATATTCTACACCGTCCCGGCCACCTTCTGCAACAGACTCGAAGAAATAAAATAAAAGATTAAAAGCAATGAAGAAGTGACAAGCTAAATTATGTTTGTGATTATAATTAAATATCAGAGGTATAAAAGCGGTGACGAAACCTACGATGCATTCGTAAAAAACAAACTTCGCCTGCGGAATATTTGCAAAAACAATTACATAGCCAAAATAGATCAGCACCACCCACGAAGATATTCCGTTGATCAGGCGTGTGCGTTTTTTATCAAAATCGGAAGTCTGGTTAGTTATCCCTATATTAATGGTGCGGTTCCACAGTCTGGTGATTGCCTGGGATAGACGCTCAGAAAATGATCTTTTGTTTGCTGCATCTATTTCTATTTCTGAATCCATCATTAATGAACTAAAATTAGAGTTGAAATGACGCGCAGGGGTTACGCTTTTAGCCCACCAATGAATCTTCATCTTTTCCCCTTTGAAAATCAGTTATAATACACCAAATTAAATCAAGAAGAAGCTTTAATTGCCTAATATAAAAATACTTAAGTAATTATGCAATGGAGATAAAATTTTTTATATAAAATATCTTATCCATTCGGCTCTTGATATGACAAGACCGTTTGACAAACGAAATAAATAAAAGTGTTTACTGATCTAACTTATTTACTTAATTTGGGAAATTATAATCCGATTATGAAAAATTTATCAATCTTCGGCTACAGGTCGATTTCCCGTTTTGCACCTCTAACCATGAAGCCAGGCTGTTACCCCCTTGATTAATAGTAATGTCCCATCTACCAATTACATCAGGGTCTTTGATC
>Ga0207048_10331_pt1 | contig 13782 bp, 8 predicted proteins | sample Alteio_BWMinCont_65_FD_153301 | JGI IMG/M metagenome (GOLD analysis project Ga0207048, IMG submission 153301) | Enriched cells from forest soil in Barre Woods Harvard Forest LTER site, Petersham, Massachusetts, United States -... | ecosystem: Environmental > Terrestrial > Soil > Temperate forest >...
CGCCTCAGGCTTGTTAAAAGAAGACACCAAAACCCTAACGTTTTTCTTCGATATTTTAGAAAATGAACCCCAAGACATCATCGAATTAAGCACAAATTGTTTATTGGTGCGCTGCTTAGAAGAATGTGAATTAAAGTTGCCTTTGCAAGTCAAAAATCGCTTGTTAGCTCAATTTGAAAAGTGGGTGAAAACTAGTATCTACACAGTAAATGAAATAGAACAAGTATTTATAAACTATTTATCCATAAGCCCTAATATTTTTTCTGCTTTAACGCCACAATTCAATGCCTTGTTTCAGGATAAAAATGATAATGTCAGATCCGCTGCGGCTCGCGCATTAGAAAACCAAACCAACTTGCCTCATGACATCCTTCTTCGGATCGTTAATTTGTTGCTCGATGAAGTACTGGAGGTCAGATCCGCTGCGGCTCGCGCATTAGCAAACAAAACCGACTTACCAACTGACATCCTTCTTCGCCTCGGCAATTTGTTGCTCGATGGAGACTATTTTGACAGGCTTGCTGCGGCTAGCGCATTAAAAAATCAAACTAACTTGCCAATTGAGATCCTTACTCGCCTCGACAATTTGTTGCTCGATGAAGAATGGGATGTTAGCGCTTTAGAAAATCAAACCAACTTGCCAATTGAGATCATCTTTCGCCTCAGCAATTTATTGCTTGATGAAAAACGGAAAGTCAGATTAGCTGCGGCTCTCGCATTAACAAACAAAACCGACTTACCCCATGACGTACTTCTTCGTCTCGGAAATTTGTTGCTCGATGAAGATGATGATGAAGATGATAATGTTAAATTCATTGCGGCTTACGCATTAGGAAACCAAACCAACTTGCCAATTGAGCTCATCCTTCACCTCAACAATTTATTGCTCGATGAAAAACGGAATATCAGGTCCCTTGCGGCTCGCGCATTAAAAAATCAAACTAACTTGCCAATTGAGATCCTTACTCGCCTCGGCAATTTGTTGCTCGATGAAAATAATAAGGTAAGAGACGCTGCGGCTCTCGCATTAACAAACAAAACCGACCTACCCCATGATATCCTTTTTCGACTCTGCAATTTATTGCTCGATGAAAATGAGTATGTCAGAAACGCTGCAGCTCGCGCATTAGCGAACAAAGCCGACTTGCCCCATGACATCCTTCTTCGCCTTGGCAATTTTTTGCTCGATGAAAAACGGAATATCAGGTCCCTTGCGGCTCTCGCATTAACAAACAAAACCGACTTACCCCATGACGTTTTTCTTCGTCTCGGCAATTTATTGCTCGATAAAGATTGGAATATCAGATCCACTGCGGCTCTCGCATTAACAAACAAAACCGACTTACCCAATGACATCCTTCTTCGGATCGGCGATTTGTTGCACAATAAAGATGACGGGGTTAGAAACGCAGCGGCTCGTGCATTAACAAACAGGACATCTTTACCACCTGGAGTTTGTTGGCAGTCGGGGAAGCATTTATTGGTTTCATTTGCAAAGTATTCAAGAGATATTCTTCGTGCTATAAGCTCGTTATCAGTTCAATTACTTATACAGCACTTTGTTCAAAGTATAACTGTCCTTCAACGCTTCTCTTTACTAATAGTTCTTGTTCTAAAAAGCTTAAATTCAAAGGTCCCAATATACATAGACGAAGGTAATCATCTTTTTGTCGGTAATCAAGGACCTATTCCCCTTATTAATCTAAAAAAAAATATGTTACTTAATGATCTGAAAGCCGTATTTACTTGGGCAACAAATACAGAAGGAAGTTTGGTGATTAAAGAACGTCATCACACACCTGAAATAGCACTTTCTTTAGCTAAATTTGGTGCCGTTTTTTATGCCTTAAAAAAGTATGACCAAACCAAAATTCTGCTCGAATGTGCGTTACCCATTTTAGAACAAGCCTACGGCTATGATCATAAAGAAGTTATCAATGCTCGAGCTAATTTTAGCAAAGCACATGCGCGTATTTCCGAGCAACAACCTTTTATCCTAGGAAAAAGGAAAACGTTAAATGATCAAGGTGAAACACAGCTTGAAATATCGTTGAATTTAGATCCTTTGATCTCAGAACAAAATCAAACTAAAAAAGCTAAGATAGAATCATCAAGTACAACTCCAATAAATAATGATTTTTTTGATAATTCTATGATTACAGATGATTATAAAATATTTGGTTTTTTTACAAACTCCCCTACTCCAGAAGAACAAAAAATGGAAAAAATGCAATTAGATTATGCTATAGCAGCAACTAAAACTGAAACAGAAAAGGGTGAATCGTTGAATATAGACGAATATGATACTGATAATGATGATATAGAAGAACAGTTTGAAGAAACTGAAAAACCTGAACCATCTCAACAAGGAAACCGATTTAACAAAAAATAAAGGTTTAATTTAAAACCATAACACTGTTTAAATTCATTTAATGTAACTTAACCTAATGAGGAGTACTGAGTATGCAAATGGAATGGGAAGCTAATACTACACAACAAACTGTTGAACTACCAAAAGCAACAATTACCTTTTATGACCGCCCTACAGATTATGAATATGCAGCACTTTGTGAAGCTGTTTATGAAACGGATGGTGGAGAAAAGAAGAAGCTACTTCCTAAAGGCTGGAAAGTGGTAAAAATCTTAGATAATTCAACAGGCGGGTATTGGGAACTTGCTCTAAAAAAAGTAGTAGCACCTATTTTTATAAACACTACACTGCCTCTTAATAAAACAGGTTACCTAGGTGCTTTATATCACAGTTCTGAAAAAAATTTGCTTGTCTTGGCCAATAGTGGCACGAAAGACTCGCAAGATTGGATAAAAGTAAACATTCCTCAAATAATACTCCAACAAATTCATTCTCCTTCACAAATGGCAGATGTTTATCGTTTTACAAACTATATCCGTGAACTTTGTACGCAATATCCAAATTGCCGCTTGTCTATTACGGGACACTCTTTAGGTGGATGGCTGGCTGCAATTTCAGTATTGTTTTTTGAATTAGCACAACGACAAAACACTGAACACCATCCTATGCCCATCAATGCCGTCACTTTCGATAACCCCGGTACCAAAGAAATTTTAACAAAATTGCAAGAAAGGATTATTGATGCTTCACATAAAGTGGATTTAGACTATCTGGATTTAGTCAGTTACCTTTCTTGGCCAAATCCTGTTAATACGCTTGGAACACCTCTTGGAACTACGTACCAACTATGCCCTTCAAAAAGCACTCACAGCATGGCTGCATTAAAAGCCCTATTTAATTCAGAACATGGCCGTCCAGAAAATGCTTTAAAAGTCATACGTTGGCCACACGGCTGGATTCAATTTTCCGTTCCTTCTCATCTACAAGCTGAGCAAGGGTCATTTAAACAAATTTTTGGAGATAACTATATGGTAGAGCAACAACTCACATCAAGAATCAAAATGCGTAATTTTCCTTTGACATTGCAAGATTTTTTATATAAATTTTACGAAAACCACAAAGATGTCATAGAAGATACAAGTAAACATCCAAGCATTCGTAATGCGTTAAAAAGAGAAACCAATTTAGATGATAACATCATCTCATTTTTACTAGGATATAAAATTTATATCGGTAGCAACAAAGTAAAAAGCGGTGATGATGAATTAGAAGTAACGCAATTTACTGTAGAAGCTTTTCGTGCAAACCTGGTTAATTGGTATAGCACTGCAAAAGAGGATGTTATTAAGAAAACCTTAGGTGTGCAAACCATGGCTGGTTTACAACAAAACTTTATGCGTATGGGAGATGTAACCAACTTTGATGAACATATAGGTGATAAAAATAAATTTAACGTTCCAGAAACCTCTGCCAATGATAAAAGCGCGGAATTCCTTCTGAAGCTTCACGCTGGCGCTAAGGAAATAAATGCCAAGTATCCGCCTTCTCATACTCCTACAGTTCACGAAATGGGAAAAGTAGAAAATTATACAAAACAAGTAGGCGATAAACTTGAATATAAAATAACGCCTTCTAAAAAATAACCGAAATTTAGAGTATATATCGCTGTTTGAATTTAATCGGTGCTTAATTCGATGAGGATCTTAAATATGGAAAAAGAACCGGAAACCAATCCTAAGCTTAAAGAAGTTCGATTAATTAAAAATGCGGCAAATGTTATTGAAAAAATAGGCGAAAAAAATAAATTTAAAGTACCAGAAAGCGCTGTTGATGACCAAAGCTTAAAACTTCTTACTGGGCTTCATACCAATACTAAACAAACAAATGTTTCAACTCAGCAACCACATATCCCTACGATCATTGAAATTGATAACGTAGAAAAATACGAAAGAGATGAAAGGGACAAAAATATTTATGAAATAGCTGCTACTGAAAAGCAGCAAAAAGAAAAAGCAACAAAAATTTATATTAATCCTTCTATTAATATTAATAAATTTAATTCACTCAATACTCCGATAACTTTTTCAACTATACTCTCAGCCAGCAGACTCACTGCACTGAGCGAGCAGTTATGTGATTACTATCTTTCTCAAGACAAATTTACAGCCTTTTCTGGACGGGTCATGAAAGTAACGGAAAATTTTGTTAACTTAGCACTTGTCGATGAAATGCCACAACGAGATCACGCGAAGCAAACTTTAGTTTCTGCTGAACATACCGGAGAGCAACCTGATATCAGAAGCAAACGTTTAACAACCTACCAAGAAATTTATGAAACTAAAAAACCGCTAGTAATAAAAGATATTTTTACGCTGACAGAAAAAGAGCAAAACAAAAAAGCGCCAAACCAAGTTTTAATTTTAGGTCAAGCCGGTACAGGTAAAACCACTTTGTGTGATGCGTTGAGGTATCGCTGGGCCGAAGCAAAAAAACAAAATAAAGCGCTTTGGCCCAATCAGTCGTTCGCTGCTGTTTTTGTCTTGCGGTTACGTAAACTTGCTTACTATAAACCTGAAGAAGCTACACTTGGATATACTATTTACAAAGAATGTTTATCTGAACAAAACCGAAAAAATACAACCCCTGAAGTATTAGAACAAGCCGTAGATCAATGGAATGATCATGGCGAAGTTTTATTTATTCTGGATGGTTATGACGAAGTGGCAACATTGGTCAAAGAAACTGAGGAAACACCGCAGGGAAATCTCATCCGCCAATTATTGGCGCAACCTAAGCTTATTTTGACGTCAAGGCCCCATTATTTATCAGGCATTAAGCTAGATCGCACGTTAGAAAATACGGGGTTTTTAACAAAAGAGATTGATCAATATATTCAGAAATATTACAACGCTTTAGAAAACCCTGATGATGCAAAATCGTTGATCCAAACTTTAAACCAGCATCCTGCTTCAAAAGCGATCATGCGCATTCCAATTAATTTAGAAATCATGTGCAAATACTGGGAGCGGCACTATATTGGAAAAAACATATCCATCAATATTACTTTGACACAACTCTATAACTGTTTGATAGAAGACTTATCCGAAAGATACGCTGAGAAATTTGCGGGTTATAATTCAGTAAATCATGGGCCTTCTTTTATCGATAATGCTTGTGGTTTATTGTGGCATTTCTTAGCCGTGCTTGCTTTCGAGCAAATGCAAACAGATAAGCTCATCATCCCTGGACAAAAACTCAAATACTTACAGGATCAATTAGATATTCAATCTAAAAGCACAGAAGACACAAACTTCTTACATAAGCTCATTAAATTCGGTTTATTGAAACCCCTTGATGACAGTGCTCAAAAAGATGAATTTAAAAAGGATTACTATTTTATCCACCTTACCTTTCAGGAGTTTTTTGCGGCACGCTATATTGCTTTCAAACTGCAGCAACAAGAACAAGGAATGATAAACTTTATACAACAGCATAAATATGATCCTCGTTACGAAATTGTTTGGTGGTTTGCTGCAGGTTTATTAAAAGAAAATGCTAAAACGTTAACGTTTTTCTTTAATATTTTAGAAAATGAACCTCAAGATATCATCGAATTAAGCACAAACTGCTTATTGGTGCGTTGCTTAGAAGAATGTGAATTAAAGCTGTCTTCGCAAATCAAAAATCGCTTATTAGAGCAATTTAAAGAGTGGATAAAAATTAGTACCTACACAAAAAATCAATTGGGCCTAGCATTTATAAACTATTTAGTCTTAAGCCCTAGTGTTTTTACTCCCTTAACGCCACAATTTAGTACTTTGTTGCTGGCTGAAAATGAGTATGTCAGGTCTGCTGCAGTCCGCGCATTAGCAAACCAAACTGACTTACCTAATGACATCCTTCTTCGCCTCTGCAATTTGTTGCTCCATGAAAAGGAGTATGTCAGATCTGCTGCGGCTAGCGCATTAGCAAACAAAACCGACTTATCCCATGACATCCTTCTTCGCCTCTGCAATTTGTTACAGGATAAAAATGATTATGTCAGAAACGCTGCGGCTCGCACATTAGCAAACAAAACTGACTTACCAACTGACATCCTTCTTCGCCTCTGCAATTTGTTGCAGGATAAAAATGATTATGTCAGATACGCTGCGGTCAGCGCATTAGCAAACCAAACTGACTTACCAACTGACATCCTTCTTCGACTCTGGAATTTGTTGCAGGACGAAGATTGGAATGTAAGCTCCTATGCGGCTAGCGCTTTAGCAAACCAAACCAACTTATCCAACGACATCCTTCTTCGCCTCTGCAATTTGTTGCTCGATAAACAATGGCATGTCATATACGCTGCGGCTCTCGCATTAGCAAGCAAAACCGATTTACCAACTGACATCCTTCTTCGACTCTGGAATTTGTTGCAGGATAAAAATGATAATGTCAGATACGCTGCGGCTCGCACATTAGCAAACAAAACTGACTTACCAACTGACATCCTTCTTCGCCTCTGCAATTTGTTACAGGATGAAAAGGATTATGTCAGATACGCTGCGGTCAGCATATTAGCAAACCAAACTGACTTACCTAATGACATCCTTCTTCGCCTCTGCAATTTGTTGCTCGATGAAAAGGATTATGTCAGATACGCTGCGGTCAGCGCATTACCAAACAAAACTGACTTACCAACTGACATCCTTCTTCGCCTCTGCAATTTATTGCTCGATAAACAATGGCATGTCAGATACGCTGCGGCTCGCGCATTACCAAACAAAACCGACTTACCAACTGACATCCTTCTTCGCCTCTGCAATTTGTTGCTCGATAAACAATGGAAAGTCAGAAACGCTGCGGCTCGCGCATTAGCAAACAAAACCGATTTACCAACTGACATCCTTCTTCACCTCGGCAATTTGTTGCTCAATAAACAATGGGAAGTCAGAAACGCTGCGGCTCGCACATTAGAAAAAAAAACCAACTTACCAACTGACATCCTTCTTCGCCTCTGCAATTTGTTGCTCGATGAAAAGGATTATGTCAGATACGCTGCGGTCAGCGCATTAGAAAACCAAACTGACTTACCAACTGACATCCTTCTTCACCTCGGCAATTTGTTGCTCGATAAACAATGGGAAGTCAGAAACGCTGCGGCTCGCGCATTAGCAGACAAAACCGACTTACCAACTGACATCCTTCTTCACCTCGGCAATTTGTTGCAAGATAAAAATGAGGATGTCAGAGACGCTGCGGCTCGCGCATTAGAAAACCAAACTGACTTACCAACTGACATCCTTCTTCGCCTCTGCAATTTGTTGCAGGATAAAAATGAGGATGTCAGAGACGCTGCGGCTCGCGCATTAGCAAACAAAACCGATTTACCAACTGACATCCTTCTTCACCTCGGCAATTTGTTGCTCGATGAAAAATGGGAAGTCAGAAACGCTGCGGCTCGCGCATTACCAAACAAAACCGACTTACCAACTGACATCCTTCTTCGACTCTGCAATTTGTTGCTCGATGAAAAATGGAAAGTCAGATACGCTGCGGCTAGTATATTACCAAACAAAACCGACTTACCAACTGACATCCTTCTTCGCCTCTGCAATTTGTTGCAGGATAAAAATGAGGATGTCAGATACGCTGCGGCTCGCGCTTTAGAAAACCAAACATTTTTACCTTTTGAGGTTTATTGTCAATTAGGAAAGCAATTACTGATTTTATTTCCTCAGGATTCATATAACCTCATTAAGGCAACAAAATTGCTATCTATCTCATTAATTGCAAAGTACCTTTTTGAAGGTCAAACTGATATTCAGTACTTTTCATTACTAAGCCTTCTTGTGCTAAAAAGCTTAAACGAAAAAGTCTCAATATACGTGGAAGAAGGCAAGCACTTTTTTGTCGGTAATAAGGAATCTATTCCTCTTATTAATTTACAAAAAAACAAACTGCTTAATGATCTGAAAGCCGTATTTATCTGGTTAACAAACACCGAAGAACCTTTGGTGCTAAAAGAACGTCATGGTACACCTGAAATAGCATTTTCTCTTGCTAAACTTGGCGCTATTTTTTATAGCTTAGATGAATACGATCAAGCCAAACTTCTTTTTGAAAGCGCCTTGCCCATCTTAGAACATGCTTATGGTTGTAAGCATAAAGAAGTTAAAACTGCTCGGGATAAGCTTAACAATATAAATGCGCGTATTTTCAAACAACAACTTTTCGATAAACCTAGTACTGTAGATAATTATTCGAAATTTGGACTTTTTCCAAATCTATCTTTTTTATCTGATCAAGAGAAAGGAAAAATTCTATTAGGTCGTGTTATAGATGCAAGTAAAGCTGAAACAAATCCACAATTGGAATCTCATAGTGATAACGATAATATCGACTTTAAACTTGAAAAAACAAAAGAACATAAATGCTGTCTTTCGTAAGGTACATGGTATATCATTAATTAATTTTTTAATAAAAAATTTTCTAGGCGTATGGCTCAAGTATCCCCTCATTTTTTTAAAAGTTTGCGTAGATAATTAATTGAGTAAGTTCGGGATTGATTTTATTCAAAATATGCTTATTCTTTGTACTTTTTACAGGGAGAATAAGGATGTTATTGCAAGGAGAACGGTTAAATACTATAGATGTAAAATGGGTGGTCGATAATATTTTTGCCAATACTGAGCATGAAAAAAGGAAAGAATCGTTAGCTAATGCGGCATTAGGTGTAATAAACAGCGCCTCATTAATAACCCACCGAATTGGTTTAGGGCTAGCAGAAGCAAAAGATTTACTAGGCAAACATGAGGTAAAACAAGTAGATCGTTTGCTCAGTAATGAGAATTTAGTGACATGGGATTGCTTTGGTCCTTATGTCTCATATGTTGTTGGTGCACGTAAAGAGCTGGTTGTTGCGATGGATTGGACAGATTTTGATAAAGATAAACAAGCGACCATTGCGATTAGTTTAGTAACGACCCATGGCAGAGCTACACCGCTGATTTGGAAAACGGTAAGTAAGAAGAAGTTAAAAAATAAACGTAATGAAGATGAAGTATTACATAGATTAAAAGAAGTATTGCCTGAAGGAATACAGGTTACGGTTTTAGCTGATCGTGGATTTGGAGATACCAAGCTATATAATTTTTTGCAAACGGACTTAGGGTTTAATTTTGTTATCCGTTTCCGTGGAAATATTAGTGTAACTGATAACCGTGGCGAAACCCGAGGTGCGCAGGACTGGGTTGGAGCAAATGGACGAGCAAAAACATTGCGCAATGCGAAGGTAACATCTCAAGGATATACAGTGCCTATGACTGTTTGCGTAAAAGCCAAAGGGATGAAGCAAGCATGGTGTATTGCAGCGTCAAATGGAAATGCGGCACCTGGAGAATTAATCAGGTGGTATGCGAAACGCTGGGGAATCGAGTCTCAATTTAGAGATACGAAAGACATACATTTTGGTATGGGGTTATCAGGTACTTCAATTAAAGAACCTCAAAGGCGAGATCGATTATTGTTAATCAGTGCACTTGCTGTTGTGATATTAACATTGTTAGGTGCTGCAGGAGAAAAGCTTGGGATGGATAAATATGTAAAAGTAAATACAGTGAAATGTAGAACACTTTCCTTGTTCCGGCAGGGATGTCATTACTTTAATAAGTTAATGCGAATGCAATTAGATGAAGCAAAAATATTTGTAGAATGTTTTGTTGATCTTTTAGTTGAGCATAAATCTTTGCAATCAATTCTGTGGGTACTTTAAAAAATGAGGGGATACTTGAGTATTTTTAGAGCAAAAAACTTAGTAAATCGATAATTTTTTTAGAATCTTCATCGCAAATTCTAAAATAGATTCCGTAAAAATAACCTTCTTCTTGGAATGAATTAACTCGAAATGTATTGCTAAAAGCGATAGAATTATGCATGCTTTTTTTTGAAAGATTTGTAACAGCTCAGCCCTAATTGATCGTATCCTTCCGGCAAGTTTGTATGACATGATTGAAATTTTATGATTAAATGGGAGTGCCAAAAATATTAATTTCAATTTAATAGATAAATCGATCTCAAAAAAGGATTCAAATTGTAAATTATATGGAAAACCCCCTATGAAACATGAGAAAATGCCAGAAGTTATTTTTCTTACAGCAGAAGAAAGAAAAAGGCTTTCAGAGAAAGTTAAACAATCAACGCTTTCAGAAAAAGACAAAGCATTTTTAGAACAGACTATTCGCGATAACAAAAAAATCTTTAATTATCTGAAAAATGGTAAAGGTAGCTGGAAATAAATTTTATATAGGCGATCCATATTGAAAGTTAAAATACCAGAGAAAGTAGAGCTAACGAAGGAAGAATTAGAAAGCTTCCTTTGGCGTATTGAAAAAAATCCATTAATGACCGATTTTGATAAGAAATTGTGTCGAAAATCTATCCAATTTAATTTATGGCTTCTGGACAAATTAGAACATGGCAAATTAGTTATTTCTAAACTGAGAAGACTTTTATTTGGCAGCAAATCAGAAAAACGAAAAAAGAGACTCAAGAGCAGCCCTGATAAAGAGTCATCAGAGAAAGAAAAAAGCATTGAAGTAGAAACGAGCCATCAAGTTGCTGTTTTAAAAACGCCTATTGAGACTGAAAAAAAAGGAAAAGGCCACGGCAGAATGAGTGCGGATGTTTACGTTGATGCTCGTACAGAATTCATCTCTCATATAACGCTAAAAGCCGGAGATCCATGCCCTAAATTACTATGTACAGGTCGATTGTATAATTTTGATCCAGGTGTTGTGATCAGAATTAAAGGCCGTTCGCCTGCGGACATTATCCGTTATGAGATTAGAAAGCTTCGCTGTAGTTTATGCGGATCTGTTTCAAATCCGGTGTTGCCTGAAGATTTTGGTGAAGATAAATATGATGCTTATTTTAAAGCACAGCTTGCGGTACAAAAATATTTTGTAGCGGTACCATTTTACCGACAAGAGAAATATCATGAGATGATTAATTTTCCTTTACCAGATGCTACTCAGTTGTGTCCTTCCGGCAAGTTTGTGTGACAGACGTATCCAAATTTAATTATGATTTCTTCTTAATTATCGTTAAGAGGAAATTTAAATGCGCACCAATACTATTCGAAGTCCTAGTATTACATTGGAATTTGTTAAATCCAAATTTGAACAGTGGCGTGTAACTCGTAAATATAAAAGTAAAATTCCAGATGAATTATGGGAATATGTTAAACAACTTCATCCATAATATAGCTACGGTAAGCTTAGCACTGCTTTAAATTTGTGCCATGGGCAGCTCAAATCAAAATTAATAGCAATGGTTCATATTACTAAACCAAAGAAATCAAAAGAACAATCTCAAGAATTATCTTTTGCTGAATGTGTCCTACCAACGCCTTTTAATAATGAAAGTAAAAAGTATGGCACACTGGAGTTTATTCATAAAGATGGTTCAACGTTAAAATTAAATGGATTTTCTGCTCAAAATCTCCTACCAATAGTTTCTTTGTTTCTTACTGGAAAACCATGATTCAAATTACACCTCATCAAAGATTATTTTTAGCTATTGAACCCACCGACTTTCGAAAGGGTATTGATGGCCTTGTAGCATTGTGTCGCCAACGGTTACAAGAAGATCCTTTCAATGGTAGTTTATTCATCTTTACTAATCGTAGACGAATTGCTATTAAAATTTTAACGTATGATGGCCAAGGATTTTGGCTTTGTCTTAAAAGATTCTCCAAAGGCAAATTAGCGTGGTGGCCAACTGACACTTCATCACTTTATTCCATCAGCGCAACTCAACTACACGTTTTGCTTCAGCAAGGTCATCCTCTACAGTTAAAAATACCTGACCATTGGAAACCACTCAAGCTGCCTTCAACTCGATAAGACGCATTGCTTCTACTGTAAATTCGTAATTCCAGGGTAACCAATTCTCTGGGTTTTTAAATACACAAGATTTATGTTTTTGCAAAGCTGTCAAATAAAGAATAGGATTTTTTCCTGATAAATAGCACGTATAAATTAAGCTTGATAAAATACTGCCGATTGTTGCACCATGAAGTGTCTTATAGAATAATGAATTTTTGCGACAACGAATAAATAATTTTAATGCACGTTCTACAACATTGTTATCTAAAGGCGCACCCGCCACAGATAAAAACTTTGTTAACGTTGACCAATGTTTCTCCATATAAGTGATGGCTTTACCTAATGCACTATTGGGTTCCACCTGATGATCCTCTATTTGACTTTTCATCCAAAACCTTAATCCTTCCATCACTGATGCACTATTTTCTTGATGGTAAAGCAGCCTTTTTTCATCTGACATTTTTTGATCTTTCGTGTCTTTGTCGTATTTGTACACCAAACCAAGTTTATCAAGTACCGTGTTACATTCTTCGGGGAAAAAAGCATCAATATCTGTAAATTTTCGCCTACCGTGAGAGAGACAATGACATAAAATAACATCAAATGCTGTCGTGTTTGAACTTAACGCATCACACATTTGAATAATCGGCGTTAAATCTTCGCTTCTTTTTTTTAAAATCAAGGATAAATTTTCACCCGCATGGCGTGTACCACTATAATAGAGACAAATTTTATTTTCGCCAGATTCAGCAAAAATACAACTGGTAAACATACCCGTGCGTTCCTTATCAGGATTATTTTTATTTTCTTTAATGACCGCTAATATTTTTGCCATCGTATCATCATTATGTATTAGCTTTCCATTAGCTGCGAGTGTTTCTAAAACGTTTAATACTCGATAACCACTATTTGCGACTGATTCAACAAGTTCAAACTGAGTAGCATCCGGCAAAGGGAAATTAATCATCTCATGATATTTCTCTTGCCTGTAAAATGGTACCGCTACAAAATATTTTTGTACCGCAAGCTGTGCTTTAAAATAAGCATCATATTTATCTTCACCAAAATCTTCAGGCAATACTGGATTTGAAACAAATCCGCATAAACTACAGCGAAGCTTTCTAATCTCATAACGGATAATGTCTGCAGGCGAACGGCCTTTAATTCTGATCACAACACCTGGATCAAAATTATACAATCGACCTGTACATAGTAATTTAGGGCATGGATCGCCGGCTTTTAGCGTTATATGGGAAATAAGTTCTGTACGAGCATCAACGTAAACATCCGCACTCATTCTGCCGTGGCCTTTTCCTTGTTTTTCAGTCGCAATAGGTGTTTTTAAAACAGCAACTTGATGATTCGTTTCTACTTCAATGCTTTTTTCTTTCTCTGATGGCTCTTTGTCAGGGCTGCTCTTGAGTTTCTTTTTTCGCTTTTCTGATTTTCTGCCAAATAAAAGTTTTCTCAGTTTAGAAATAACTAATTTGCCATGTTCTAATTTGTCCAGAATCCATAAATTAAATTGGATAGATCTTCGAC
>Ga0207048_10332_pt1 | contig 13758 bp, 14 predicted proteins | sample Alteio_BWMinCont_65_FD_153301 | JGI IMG/M metagenome (GOLD analysis project Ga0207048, IMG submission 153301) | Enriched cells from forest soil in Barre Woods Harvard Forest LTER site, Petersham, Massachusetts, United States -... | ecosystem: Environmental > Terrestrial > Soil > Temperate forest >...
TGCTCGGGCCACTCCTCGAGGTCGGGCAGCGGTTCTTCCGGAGGTTCGGGCGCCGCCGAAGCGCCGCCGAAGAGGCCATGTTGGCCGCTGGTTTTTTCGCGCTGGCGGCGCTGCGAACGCTCCATCGCGCGGTCGATTGCGGCAAAGATTTGCGAACGCCGGAAGCCGAGCGAATCCATCGCGCCGGATTTGATCAGACTTTCGAGGACACGCTTATTGAGGACGCGCGTATCGATGTGATCGCAGAATTGAAAAATCGACGTGAAGCGTTCCAGCTCCGTCCGGGCGTCCAGGATTCCCTTGACGGTATTTTCGCCGACGTTCTTGATGGCGCGGAGTCCAAAGCGAATCGCTTCGCCGACGGGAGTGAAATCCACATCGCTCGAATTGACGTCCGGCGGCAACACCGTGATGCCCATGCCGCGCGCTTCGTTGATGTATTTCACGACCTTTTCGGTGTTGCCCGTTTCCGAAGTCAGCAGCGCGGCCATGAATTCCACGGGGAAATGCGATTTCAGGTACGCGGTCTGGTAGGCGAGGAGCGCGTACGCGCAGGAATGCGACTTGTTGAAACCGTAGCCGGCAAATTCCGCCATGAGATCGAAAATCTTTTCGGCCTTCTTCGCATTGACTTTTCGCACCGCGCATCCGGCCAGGAATTTCTCGCGCTGCGCCGCCATTTCGTCGCGATTCTTTTTGCCCATGGCGCGGCGCAGGATGTCCGCTTCTCCCAGCGAAAATCCGGCCAGCTGGTTGGCGATCTGCATGACCTGCTCCTGATAAAGGATGACGCCGTAGGTTTCTTCCAAAATTTGCTTCAGCTCGGGCAGGTCGTAGGCGACTTTTTTCTTGCCGTGCTTGCGGTTGATGAAGTCGTCGATCATGCCGCCCTAGAGGGCCGTCGCAACGGTGAAGAAATCACCGTCGCCGGAATCGTGGTAGCGATGCGCAGCATGCGCTCGCGCAAGGGCGAGCGCTGGGGAATCCTCACGCTACAGGACATGACCGGCGTCCTTGAAATCCTCGCGTTCCCCGAATCGTTCGCGCGCCTCGAAAACGTGTTCAAGAGCAATGCTCCACTCGTGCTGAAGGGCCGCGTGAACGTGGAAGAGGCCGGCACCCGCCTCGCCGTGATGGACGCGCGCAAGCTCGAAGATATCGGCCAGCGTCCGCCGGGAGTGATGCGCGTGCGCGTCAATCTCGAGAGCGTCGCTCCCGGGGTCCTCGACGAACTGAAGGAACTCTTCGCCACGAAGCCGGGATCGTGCTCCGTCGCTTTCGATCTCGTGTCACCGGAGGGCGCAGTAGCGACCCTGCGCGCCGATCAGCGCGTCAAGGCCGACCAGGACCTGGTCCGCGAAGTCTGCCGCCTCTGCGGCGACAACGCCGTAAGGCTAGAGGCACGAGCAGGCCAGGTTTGATGCATGCCGAGCACGTGTAGCGCCCGCCTTCAAGGCGGGCACCCGCGGATGCAAGGCGGCGCAACAATCGTGCAAGTTCACCAACCCAGAGGTTGGCGGCCACACAGAGCCGAGTGAAAACACGCAGCGATAATCCCGTGACCGAAAAAGACGTCCGAAAAGTCGAACTCGAAAAGCTCGAGCGGGAACTGGCCGACCTCCGCCAGATCGAACGCCGCGGACCGCCCTCCGCCGAACTCGATCGCCTGCGCAACGAAGTCGCGCAATTGCGCCGTGATTTTTACGAGAACATGGGCGCCTGGCAACGCACCCTGCTCGCTCGCCATCCCCAGCGCCCCTACATGATGGATTACGTGCGCATCCTCTTCGAGGATTTTCACGAACTGCACGGCGATCGCGCCTTTGGCGATGACGCCGCCATGGTGACCGGCTTCGCGAAATTCCGCGGCCGGCCCGTCATGCTCGTCGGCCAGCAAAAGGGAAGGGACACCAAGCAGCGCGTGGCGCAAAATTTCGGCCAGGCCAAGCCCGAAGGCTACCGCAAGGCGCTGCGGGTGATGCAAGTCGCCGCGAAATTCGGCCGGCCGATTTTCACTTTCATTGACACGCCCGGCGCCTACCCGGGCATTGACGCCGAAGAGCGCGGCCAGGCCGAAGCCATCGCCCGCAACTTGCGCGAAATGGCGCGCCTGCCGGTTCCGATCGTCGTAACCATCACGGGCGAAGGCGGCTCGGGCGGCGCGCTCGCCATCGCCGTCGGCGATCAGGTGAACATGCTGGAAAATTCCGTCTACTCCGTCATTTCTCCGGAGGGCTGCGCATCCATCCTGTGGCGGGACGCCGCGAAAGCCGAAACCGCCGCCGAGGCCCTGAAAATTACGGCGCGCGACCTGAAAGGCCTCGGCCTGATCGACAAGATCGTTCCTGAGCCCGAGGGCGGCGCTCACACCGATCACGAAGCTTCCGCGGCGCTCGTGGGCCGCGTGCTGGACAGCGCGCTCACCGACCTTTCAAAACTCACCACCAGCGATCTCCTCGATCGCCGCTACGAGAAATTCCGCCGCATGGGACAATTCTTCGAAACCGCTCGCATTTGATTCTCTGACCGTGAATATCCCGTTCGCTTTTTCGCTCTGAAAGCCCATTGCTGGTTTCGAACCACAAGGCAGCATCGTCGTTGTTGCCACGTGGCCTCCCGTCTTAATCTTATTGGACGGAGACATACCTCTCATGTCCAAGCCTATGGGATCGCAAGTGTCGGAATCGGTCGCGTCAAGCGAAGGAAGCCAGGTCTTCCGGCCTTACGAGCGCCTGGTGGAAATCAAGATTTTGGGGAAAGCTTTCCAGGTTCCCGAAAAGAATACGATTCTGCGCTGCTTTCAATACATCAGCCCTGAAACGATCCCTTACGGACGATTCTGCTGGAACCAGGATTGCCAGTATTGCCGCGTCGTTGGAAAGCTCACCGACGAGGAGCGCCCGCACGATCTCCTGAGCTGCAAATTCCTCGTCAGCGCGGGCATGGAAATCACCGAGATCAGCCCCGAACTGAAATACTGCCTGCACAACAAACTGGGAAAGTAGCCCTTCGCCGAGTTTCCGTTCCAATCCAGATGCTCCGGCTTCCGTTCCGTAAATTGAACTTCTTCGAATCCTGTCACAGCTGGCGTCTCAAGCCGCGCCCAAACGCAGCGCCGGAGGCGCGACAGACCGTAGCCCAGCACGTCAGTGCTGGGAGACCAGCCATCCTACGAACCAAGCCCCGGAGGGGCGAAACGAATTGCCGTGATCGTGCGGTGACTACAGGCGGGCAGTGCCGCCCCTCCGGGGCTTGTCGTGAGCGTATGCGATTCGGCCCCAGCACTTCCGTGCTGGGCTACGATGTGCCGCCTCTTCCGAGGCTCTCGTCGTGATCGAGTCGTCGTGCTCAACGAATCGAAACTTATGCGCGCAACTTTTTCTCTCGCGCCGTGTTTGGTTGGGTGGACTCGCAGTTTGAGTTGGCTCATTTTCCGTTGCCTGAATCCAACCCTGGACCCCCAGGCCGCGGCGCTGAGCTTCGAAGGGCGCGCCGTCCCCGATTACGGCGCGCCCTCTCGATCCCTATTTGATCCGATTCTGATCTTCCGATTTTGAATCTTGACCGCTGTCCCGTTGATCCGTTCGATATCGCCGCGCCCTCTAGGCTTTTTAGGAGGGCCGGGCTTCAGCCCGGCCGTTCACTCGCTCAAGAATGGGCTTCAGAGTCTGTGTTAAGACTCGGTTCCGGTTCGTTTTTGTGCCATAGGTTTATGCCTACGATGGTTGCCACCGAATCGTCGGATGAATTTCGTGTTGCCGGGCGGCTAGTGGGCTCGCCACAGGCGAGTCACGTTGTAGGCGGTGCTGGTCAGCGCCCACTCGGCTCTCACCTGGGCCAGTCCTCGTTGGCGGAACCGCCGCATGCCTCGCTGCTCTTTCAACACTCCGTTCACCGGTTCGACGATCGCTTTGCGCCTGGCGTAGATCGCGCGACCGGCCGGGTCTCGCAATTTCCGTCGCATGCGGCGATGCGCCCGGTCGCGGGCCCGCGTCCGCAGCCGCCCTCCGCGATTCAACCAGCGCGCCAGATTCGAGTCCGGTACGTAGCCGTCGATTCCTCGCTCCTCCAACGCCCGCACATTCTGCATCGAAAAAAATCCGCTGTCCGCGCTGGTACAGCGCGGCTTTTCTCCGCACGTTTGCTCCACCAAATCCACCAGGGGCAACAGCAAATCATTGTCGTTGCTCTGCTGCGTCACGCATTGCCCCACAATCAAGTGATCCTCACTCACCGCCAGCGTGCCCGTGTAGCCCAGGGTGAACCCGCCCCGCTCGCGCAGAAAACGGCTGTCGGGATCGGTGCGCGAGAGCTTTTTCAGGCCCGATTTCCGCAACCGTTCCAGCCGCACGGGAATTTCTTGCTCTTGCTGCTCCAACTGCGCCATCACTTCGCGGCCTACTTCGATGCCCGCGCCTTCGTTGGGATCCTCCGCGTCGCACTGCTTCTGCCACCGGCGAATCTCCCGCCGAATCCGCGCCCGCGCGTTCCGCAGGGCCTGCTCGGTGTCGATGCGATTCCGCGAAGCGTTCGCCGCGATGCGCGTCGAGTCGATGGCTACATGCCCCAACCGCCCCAGCCCGCTGGCCCGCGCCACCTCCACCACTCGCGTAAACAAATCGTTCAATCCTTTCGTATGCCGCCGCCGGAACGCGTTCAGCGTCCAGTGATCCGGCCCCGCGCCGCCCGCCAAATAACGAAACGCCAAATCCTCCCGTATCCGCTGTTCCAGCCGGCGCGAACTGGTCACACCCAGCGCGTAGGCATACAGCCAAACCGAAATCATCATCTCCGGCGCGTAGGCCGGTCCGCCTTCTTCTCCGTACTCGTTCCGAAAGGCGTCCAGGTTGAGCTTGGCCACTACGCGCCTCACAAAAAAGCACAGATGACCCGAGCCCAACACATCCCGCACGCTCGGCGGCAGCAAATAGGCTTGGTCCGGGTTGTAGTCCAAAAATTTCGCCATCGCGTCTCCCCTCTTCTGCAGTATAAGAGATGCGTCAACCGGAGTTCTCACACAGACTCTTCAGCCCCTGAAACTATCGTGGCTTGGACGCCCGCCACGCCGAGTTTCTCGTTCCTAACGCGTTCCCGTTTGCAGTAGGATGTCAAATACCTATGGGCTCAGCTCCGAACTACCTCCCGTGCGACGGGTGTGGTCTGCCAGCAAACCCGGAGCACATCGCTGCGCGTATCCGTCGCCTGGAACTCGCTACACGGTTCCGGCCGATTCACATCGGCATTCTGTTCGTCGCGGCGTCCCCGTCGGCTAGCGCGGGAGACGATTTCTACGGTCCTCCCGAATCGAAACAGTCCTTTGATCCATTCATGGATGCGCTCGAGACCCCTTCAGGCAATGCCGCGGAAAGGCTAGTAGAGTTTCAAAGGCGCGGCCATTTTTTGGCATACCTCTCGGAATGCCCTCTACCAAGAAACGGAGAAGCGTCGCCGGAGACGATTGCCAGCCTCGCCCCAAACCTCCTCCGCCGAATCCGCTTCAACTACAAGCCGAAGCACGTGACCCTGCTGGGGCAAGAACTCGCTCCCCTCATCGAAGTCCTTCGCAACGCAGGAATTGGCCCTTCCCTGATTCTGAACCAGGGCCTGCCCTTACCGTTCCCGAGTACAGGCGACCAGGGCTGGAAGTCACTGTTCCAGAGTGCGGTGGCAACTGTGTCACCTTCCCAAAATCTCGCAAGCGGGTATGATAGAATTGACTCGAATCTGGGAGTGCGCAATTCAAGCGCAGGGGGCGGTACGTGAAAAAGAGAGCGAAATTCGCCGTCGGTATCGGGATTATTGTAGTCACCTTATCCTGCCTGGCGTACGTTGGCGCCCAGCAAAGCAAGACCTATTACCACACGATTGCCGAAATCCCCACGTTGAACGGGTCGGCTCTGCATCAGCGCCTGCGCGTGGGTGGTGATGTGAAAAACGGATCGATCCAGCACTATTCCGGCCGGGTGGATTTTGATCTCGTCGAACAGGGGAAGATCCTTCCCGTAAGCTATGTGGGCACCGATCCGCTGCCGGACACGTTCAAGGACGGCGCGCAGTGCCTGGTTGAAGGCAAAGTGCAGCCGGACGGGCGATTTGTGGCTGAGACGGTTCAAGCCAAGTGCGCGTCTAAGTACGAGGCGGCGCCGGGCGGGCAGCAAGGCACCGCTTCGGGCGATTCATACCAGAACGGCAAGAGTTAGTTTCTTTCGTTCGGTGGCAGGAAAGACGAAGGGTTGTCCAGTTTCTTCCGGCCCGGACAGCCTAAAGTTGCTGGTCGCGATAGAAGCGAACAGCACGGGATTGGGGGCCTGATTTGGATATTTTCGGTTCCTATGCGCTGCTCCTGGCGTTTGCGTTTGCGGTTTACGCGATTGTTGGCGGCATTGCCGCGATCATCACGCGGCATCCCCTCTTAATCAAATCCGCGAGGAATGCCGGCTTTGCCGTGTGCGTTCTCATCTGGATGGGAACGGCCAGCCTGGTCTACCTTTTCTACACCGACAATTTTTCGATGGCCTACGTGGCGGCTCACAGCAACCGCACACTCTCCCACTACTACAAGTTCACCGCGCTGTGGTCAGGCCAGGAAGGCTCGCTGCTCTGGTGGAGTTTCCTGCTTTCGATCTATGTGTTCTCCGCGCTCTTCACGTATCGCGGCAAGCATCCCGAGCTGATGCCGTACGTCGGCGTCGTGATGGCGGGCGTGCAAATTTTCTTTTTGACGATGAATAATTTCATCGCCAGCCCGTTCCACGTGTTTGCGGCTCCGGGAGCCGGTGGAATTCTGCACCTCGCGACGCGCGCCGATGGCAGCGGCCTCAATCCGCTGCTGCAATATCCGGAGATGGCGATTCATCCACCTACTTTGTATTCCGGCTACACCGGATTCACGATTCCGTTCGCATTTGCGTTGGCTGCGCTCCTCGGGCGCTATCCCGGGGAAAAGTGGATCCATCTGACGCGCCGCTGGACGATGATCGCCTGGGCATTTCAATCCGCCGGCATCCTGCTTGGCGCGCACTGGGCCTACGCGGTCCTGGGCTGGGGCGGCTACTGGGGCTGGGACCCGGTTGAAAATGCGTCCCTGATGCCGTGGCTCACCGGCACAGCGTTTCTGCATTCGGTGATGATGCAGGAAAAGCGCGGGATGATGAGAGTGTGGAACGTCTGGCTCGTCTTTCTGACGTTCATGTTATGTATCCTCGGCACTTCGCTGACTCGCAGCGGCGCCGTGAATTCCGTCCACGCGTTCGCCGAATCGAACATCGGCCACTGGTTCTGGGGCTTTCTGCTCCTGATCATCATCGTGTGCGTCGCGGCGTTCTTCAAGAATCGCGACTACCTGCGCAGTGACAACCAGTTGGACTCCATGCTCTCGCGCGAGTCGAGCTTCCTCTTCAACAACCTGATTCTCCTCGTCGCGTGCGTCGCGGTGCTGGCCGGCACGCTCTTCCCGGTGCTCTCGGAAGCGGTCCGCGGATCGAAAATCAGCGTCGGCCCGCCGTTCTTCAACCGCGTGAACATTCCCATCGCCATGTTCCTGCTGTTCCTCACGGGCGTTGGCCCGCTGCTCGCGTGGCGTAAAACTTCCGTGGAAAGCCTGAAAAGGAATTTCGGATATCCAATGCTTGGTGGTTTTATCGCCGCGGGAATTGCGGTCGCGCTGGGCCTGCGCGAATTCTACGTGGGGCTGTGCCTGTTGCTCGCGGTGTTTGTTACCCTCACGATTCTGTCCGAATTTTATCGCGGCGCGAGCGTGATCGCGGCGCGTACCGGCGCGAATCTCTTGTCCTCCGCCGCGCAGCTCACCATGCGCAACACGCGCCGCTACGGCGGCTACGTCGTGCATTTCGGAATGGTCCTGGTGTTCATCGGCATCGCCGGCCAGGCATTCAATCAAGACAAGCAGATGGACATGAACGCCGGTTCGGTGCTGACCCTCGGCCCCTATCGTTTGTACCTGCAGAACTACGACTCGACGCAGGAACCGAACTACAGCGCCGAGCGCGCCACGCTGGACGTCGAAAAAGACGGCCGCTCCGTCATGATGCTGTACCCCACGCGGCGCTTTTATCCGTCGAATCAGGAATCAGGGACCATGGTGGCGATCTCATCGACCTTGAGGGAAGACCTCTACGTCGTTTACGCCGGCACCAATCCCGACACGAATCTCCCGGTGATCCACGCGTATTTGAATCCGCTGGTGAAATGGATCTGGCTCGGCGGCGCTATTGTCGTCTTCGGAACGATTCTCGCGCTCCTGCCGAACCGTCAGGCCGTGATGGTCCTTTCACCGGCGCCGGCGGGTGCAGGCGCCCCTGTTCCGGGAGGCGCGCAGCCCGCGCACATTCCTTTCTCCGCTCGTTCCCAACTACCGGACCGTCATGACTAATCGCCACAAACTAGTCTCGATTTGCGCGGCATGCGTGGCGATTGCCCTTGCCGTCGTTCCGCTGCGCGTGGTGGCGCAGAAGACCGACCGCGCCAAGTCGCTCGGCACGAAGCTGATGTGCATGTGCGGCTGCGGGCAGATTCTCACGCAGTGTAATCACATCAATTGCCCGTCGTCCGGCCCGATGCTCAAGGAACTGGACATGCACGTCGCCAAGGGTGAGGCCGACGACCTGATCGTTCAGGATTTTGTTCAGGAGTACGGCGAAAAGGTGCTGAGCTCGCCGCCCTCGACGGGATTCAACTCCATCGCGTGGTACATTCCCGGCGTCGCGTTCGTGCTCGGGCTGGGCATCGTGATAATGGTGATTCGGATGTGGCGGCAGCGCGACATCACGCGAGTCGCAACGGCCGGCGATGCGCCGCCCGTTGCGCACGATTCGGCGACTGATCTCATTGACGTGCGGCTCGAACGCGCCCGCAAGCAGGCCGACCGCGAGACCGAGGACTGATCAGCATGCCAACCGCCGCCATTGCGATCATGCTTCCCGACACGGTGATGCTTTCCGCGTGCCTGGTGCTGACGCTTGCCGCCGTGATTTTCGTTTTCTGGATCGAGCCCGATCCGGGTGACTCCGCGCCGCGCCGTTCGCAGCTCGATCAGTTACTCGAGCGCCGGGACACGATTTACGAGAATTTGCGCGACCTGAAGTTTGAAAACCGGGCAGGGAAGTATGCCGAGCAGGATTACGAGCAGATGCGCGACTCGCTCGAGCGTGAAGCGGCCGAAGTGCTTCTCGAAGTCGAGCGTGTGACGGGAAATCAGGCGCCGATTCCGCGCCGCGATCCGGCGCAATCGTAGTCTTGGTGGCACAGCCACTCTTTACCCCGAGCCCCTGCGAGGGGCTGGCTGTGTGCTTTTGTGGACTGCGGATGCGCTTAGGCTTCGACTACGATTGCAAACCCCACACAGCCAACCCCTCGCGGGGCTCGGGGTAAAGAGTGGCTGTGCTACCCAAGAGGATTTGAATTGCGAATGAAATCACGGACCACAAAATTTGGACTAGCCCTCGCCGGGCTGCTGGCGTTGGTGTTGCTCGCATCAATCCCCGCGAGCGCGGGCAGCGTCACCGGCATCGTCCACAACGGCACGAACGGCAACAAGATTGCGCCGAACGTCGACGTTCTGCTCATTCAGCTGATGGGCGGCATGCAGGTGGTCGCCAACACCAAGACCGACGCCCAGGGCCAATTTCATTTCGATCACCCCGCCATCGGCCAGGGCCCCATGCTGATCCGCGCGGTGTACAAGAATGTCTTCTTCCACCAGCCGCTCACGCCGGGCACGTCGAATGTCGACGTCACAATTTACGAGCCCACCACGAATGCCGGTGCGATTCAGGTTCCGCTGCGCCTGCTGGTCTTCCAGCCGAACGGCGACAAGCTGATGGTCGGCGAGGAATATTCCATCCAGAACAATTCGAATCCCCCCGCGGCCTACTTCAAGCAGGACGGCAATTTCGAATTCACGATCCCGCAGGGCGCCGAACTCGACCAAGTATCGACCTTCGGGCCGTCGGGAATGCCCGTACGCCAGGGTACGATCGACAAGGGCAAGGGCCGCTACTCCATCGCCTACGCGTTTCAACCGGGAAACAACGGCGTGCGGATCTCCTACATCCTGCCGTACACCGGCAATCAGGCCCAGTTCCGCGAGAACTCGACGTATGACGCACAGCGGATGCTGCTCGTCGTTCCTCCGACGATGCAGGTTGCCAGCGCGGGCTTCAATTCCGCCGGGCAGGAGCAGGGCTACAACGTCTTCTCGAAAGAGTCCGTGAAAATCGGCGCGGGAATGGACGTCACGGTGTCGGGCACAGCCCCGCCGCCGCAGGACGCTTCGGCTGCGGGTGGTCCCGGCCCCGACCAGGCCAACGGGCGTGACGCTACCGCCAGCTCTGGCGCGAGCCCGGACACGACGGTTGAAACCGCTCCGGCTCGCATCGGCGATGAGAAATGGATTTTGCTAGGCGGGCTTGCGGCGATCTTTTCGGTCGGAGTGGGACTACTTCTGCGCAAGCAGGGTATCGTGGAGGGGACCGCTCTTGCGCCCGCGCCGCCGGTTTCCGCCGCCAAGGCTCGCAAGGCGCAGCGCGAACGCGAGCGCGCCGCCGCGCAACCGAAACCGGCGCCCGCTCCTCCGCCTCCGCCCGCGGTACCGCCCATCGAAATGGTGACGCGGGAAGTACACTCGAATCTCGACTCGCTCAAGGACACGTTGCTGCGCTTGGAATTGCGGCGCCAGGCGGGCACCATCACCGACGCCGAGTATGCGCTGGAGCGGGGCCGCGCCGAGCAATTGCTGCGCGACCTGGTCCAGGGCTGAGCCGTCCGCGCGTGGCCACGCCGCATGCATCCTCCTCGAATGGCGGTTCAAATCCTGTCCGCTCCTCCGGCTTGCGCATTGATTTCAGCGAAGTCGAGAAGCGGTACGGCATGCGCCTCGCGCTGCGCGGAGTGAATCTCTCCATCTCGGCAGGCGAATGCGTCGCGCTCGTCGGCCACAACGGATCGGGGAAAACGACGCTGCTCAAAATCGCCGCGCAATTGACGCAGCCCACGCACGGAACAATTTCGTTTCACGCCGATGACAATCTGGTGTCGCTGGAAAACGTAAAGAGCCGGGTCGGAATGGTCGGGCACCAGACGCTGCTCTACGACGAACTGACCGCCGAGGAAAATCTTGTCTTCTTTGCCAAGCTGTTTGGCCTGTCCGATCCCGCGGGAAAAGCTCAAGCCGCGCTTGAGCCGGTGGGGCTCGCCGCACGCGCTACCGATATAGTGCGCACGTTCTCGCGCGGCATGCGCCAGCGGCTATCGATCGCGCGCGCGTTGCTTGCCTCCCCCGGGCTCCTGCTGCTCGATGAAGCGGGCACCGGCCTCGACCCGGAAGGGCAGCACTGGCTGGCATCGGCCATCCAGCGCCTGTGCGATTCCGGCTGCACCATCCTGATGAGCACGCATGGCCGGAACGAGACGCAGGCCGCGGTCACCCGCGCCGTTCGCCTCGAATACGGCAAAATCACGCACGATTCCGGCGTGGGCGGCGATCCTAAGAAAGTCCTGGTCCTCGCGGCCGTTCGCGAGAGTGAGAGTGATAGCGACAGCGAGGCGGAATCATGACCCTCGCGCGCGCCGCCAGCGTGATCCTCGCCAAGGAATTGCGCACCGAATTTCGTTCGCGCGAGTTGCTTGGCACGACCGCGGTGTTCGTGCTGATCGTGATGGTGCTCTTCAGCTTCACCTTCAACCCGACCTCTTCGGAATCGCGCCGCTTTGGCCCCGGCCTCCTGTGGCTGGGGTTCCTGTTCGCCGGTTCGCTCATGCTGCAATCGTCTTTTCTGCGCGAGCAGACGAACGACACGCTGGCCGCGCTGCGCCTTGCGCCCATCGACCCGTTCAGCATCCTGGCAGGGAAGATGGCCGCCAATTTTCTGTTCCTGCTCATCGTCGAAGTGATCCTGCTACCGGTGTTCGCGGTGCTGTACAACGTGGCGATTTTCCCGGTCCTGGGGCAGCTTCTGCTCGTGCTGACGCTCGGCACGATCGGCCTCGCCGCCACCGGCACGGTGTTTTCCGCCGTCGCCGCTCAGGCGCGCCTGCGCGAACTGCTTCTCCCGCTGCTGCTTTTGCCCGTGCTGGCCCCGGTCCTTATCGCCAGCACGGAAGCGACCATCGGCGTTCTCGGCCAGCCTTCGGAACTGTCTCTCGTTTGGTTGACGTTTTTGGCATGCTTTGACGTGGTATTTTTGACGGCGGCCTGGATGGTCGGCGAATATTTGTTGGAGGAGTGAAATGGCGACAGCCGTAACAACCCCAGCCGGGGCGCCCTCACGCGGGGCCATCTCCGCGCCGTCGATCCTCGCGGTGTTCCTGCTCCTAGCGGCGGCGAGCTACGGCGCGCTGATCTGGGCGCCGACGGAAAACACCATGGGCCTCGTGCAGCGCATCTTCTATTTCCACGTCTCGAGCGCGTGGACGGGGTTTGTAGCCTTCATCATGGTTTTCATCGGCAGCGTCGCCTATCTTCGCACCCGCGCGCCGAAGTGGGACTGGCTCAGCGTGGCTTCGGCGGAAGTGGGCGTGGCATTCTTCACCATCGTGCTCGTGACCGGGCCGATCTGGGCGAAGCCGGTCTGGGGCATCTGGTGGACCTGGGATGCGCGGCTGACATCCTCGTTTTTGTTATGGGTGCTGTTTGTCAGCTATCTCGTGCTGCGCAGCCTCGTGGACGAGCCTTCGCGCCGCGCCATGGTTTCCGCCGTCTTCGGAATTTTCGCGACGCTGGATATTCCGCTGGTGTATTTTTCGATCTGGTGGTTCCGCACCCAGCATCCGCAGCCGGTGATCGGCGACGGCGGAAAGCTGGACGCACGCATGGGCTACGTGTTGCTCCTGTGCTGGGCGGCGATGCTCGGGGTCATGACGCTGCTGATCCGCCTGCGCTACCGCCTCGAAGCCATGCGTTCGGACGTGGACGCATATCGCATGGATACCGCCAGAGGCGGACGCTGAGCGGCAAAAGAGCGCGCCTGAACGGGGTCGTGGGAACCGGGTTGCGGAACCCCGCCGAACCCCGCCTCTAAAGAGGCGGGCTACAGCAATCGCCGCCGTTTGTGCGCCGCCCCTCGCTGTTGTAGCCCGGGTCTTTAGACCCGGGGAACGTATGTGGGGCCCTGCACAGGCCACTCGGATGGGCGTCCGAACGAAGGCCCGGAATTCTTGGGAGAGACGCAATGAAGAATCTGAATTTCCTGGTGGCGGCGTACATCGCGATCTGGCTGATCTTCTGTGGATACGTTCTGTCCGTCGCCCGCCGCATGGCGAACCTGAAGGATGATATTCGCCGCCTGAAGAATGACGGAAAGTAACGCGACACCCGCCGGTTGTAGCCCGGGTCTTTAGACCCGGGGGACGTATGTGGGGCGGAAAGCGCACTCCTTGGCGAAAGAGACCCTGTGACCGAAAAGAAAAAAATAGGCGTGGTGCTGTTCCAGCTGGGCGGGCCGGATTCGCCGGACGCCGTCGAGCCCTTTCTGTACAATCTATTCTGCGATCCGGACATCATCGATTTCTTCGGCGCGTGGTTCGCGCGCCGCCCGCTCGCGCGTTACATCGCGCGCAACCGCGCCGGAGTCGTGCGCCAGCACTACAACGACATCGGCGGCCAGTCGCCGATTCGCCTCCTCACCGAACGGCAGTCAAGCGCGCTCGAAGCGGCGCTCGTCCCGCACGTCGACGCAAAATGCTTCATCGCCATGCGTTACTGGCACCCGCTCTCCGAGGAAGCCGCCGCACAGGTGAAAG
>Ga0207048_10334_pt1 | contig 13608 bp, 11 predicted proteins | sample Alteio_BWMinCont_65_FD_153301 | JGI IMG/M metagenome (GOLD analysis project Ga0207048, IMG submission 153301) | Enriched cells from forest soil in Barre Woods Harvard Forest LTER site, Petersham, Massachusetts, United States -... | ecosystem: Environmental > Terrestrial > Soil > Temperate forest >...
GCCGGGGGTCCGCTCCATTTCGGAGATTCCTGGCTTTGGTCACAATGGCGGGCCACCGCTGTTCGACGATCCGCCGCCCGAACTCCCGGCGGTCGCACCCATCACAGCGGAAGCGCGAAGACTCGTCTTGCGCCGGGCTGCCTCGTGGTTGGCGGCCGCCTCGGTACGGTACGTCGTGTCGGCCCTCGTCTCCAATCCGGAGATTCTCTTGGCAGTTGTCGTGGGCAAAAAAAACCGCCTCGGACGAGTTCATCCGGGCGGTGGGTTCAGCGGTTGCGAGACTATGCCCCGCGAGGATCGGATGGTTTAACCGGCGCTGGCAGCGCCAAACCTTCCGACCGTCACATATTTGATCGAGTTAGTTCGGACAGTCAAGAAAAAAGAACATAGGTAGAACATTGGCAACGCGTGTCCCCTGCCCCCACAATCCATGCCACGCCATCGAAATTGAGGGGAGACATAAATAGGGCTATCGCCGTAAACTCATACCATTCAAAGATCTGTCGTGGCTCCTCCGGTACGACGATTCATGAGGAGAACACCACAAAGGTGGCCAGCGCCGTCGGCGCTGCGAATAACGGGAGGAAACATGCAACAAGTTCGCGTTTCGTTTAATCATCTGACGTCATCGTCGCCTTCGTTTAAGGTAACCGCGGACCCCAATATTTTGCGGGTCTTCTGGGCGCCAGGATGTTCCAGCTGCATCAAGGTGAAGGAACATTTGAAGCGGCTTGGCGTCGCGTTCGAGTCGATCAATGTGGTCGCCACACCGGAAGCCATGGAAGAATTGGGCGCACGCGGCATCCGCGGCGTTCCCGTCGTGAGCCGGGGCGACAATTACGTCTATGCCCAGTCGCTCGCGGTCGTGAACGAGTTCATCGGCGTTACCGAGCAACTGCCGACACGCCAAACCACGGTAATTTTCGAGAAATGGGCAGCATTGCTGAAGATCGCCGTTGGCTATTTTGAATCCTGTCCAGCAGAAGAACTACGTGCGGACGTGTTGAAAGAGCGCGAACGGCCGGTCGGCGAATTGGCCAATCACGCGTTCCAGATAGTGCAGGCGTTTCTCCATTGCATGAAGACCGGCGAACGGGACTGGTTCGAGCGCTCGTCGGGGCCGGTCAACATGGACGTGGCGCTCGACAAGGCGCGGCTGGTCGCGTTTGCGCGCGCTACTGCCGAAGAACTGGCACAGTATTGGAACGGCGGCGCCACCCAATTCGAGGATGTGCCGGCCCTGTTCGAGGGCGGACTGAACTCCACCCACGAGTTTCTCGACCGGTCGTCATGGCACTCGGCCCAGCATATAAGGCAGATTGCGGCGGTGCTGGAGCGCGACGGCATCGCCCTGACCCCCGCTTGGAGCGACGAGCTGGTGCAGGGCCTGGGCGTCCCGCAAAATCTTTGGCAATAACGCGTTTGTCAGTAGGACGGGCCTCCGTGCCCGTCCTCTATCCAGACTGGCACGGAGGCCCGTCCTACTATCGAATCCGGGCCGATTTGCTAGATAATCTCCAGCTTCGCCTCGGGCTTGGTGACATGGTCGCCTTCGGGGAGCTTCAGATGCGCCCAGATTTCGCACGGACCGGAAAAGGATGATTCCCGGCCGACGGGTTTCGCGTCCTTGTCGTCGCTTTTGGTGCCGATCTCGACCGGAGCGTCGTTGGGATTTCCGGTGATCGTCACCTTGCCCTTTTCGCCTGCTTCCAATTTCCCTAGATAGCGCCATTGGCACGCGGGTAGGAATGCCGAGCCGCGATCCTTTGATGGCCGATTGGCCTGATCGAAGATCTTGTCTACCAGATCTTTCAGAAAATCGAATGGATTGGGGATATCGGGCAGGCCGGCGGAAATTGGAGTATCTCTGTTGGCGGTTGGCATGATGTCGCTCCCTTTACGCCGTGTGTGACGAGGATCGGATGCCTTATTTCTACCATCAGCATGCGCTTATTTGACGCATCCCGCAATGTAGAATGGTATCCAGGGAGGCTGATTTCTGCATCTTCATCGATCCGGATTCACATCCTCCCGGAGAATCGCGAACATAACATGATCGCGCCAGTTGCCGTCGATCCGTAGGAGCCCTCTCGCGTGCCCCTCTTCCCGGAATCCCGACATCAAGAGCAAACCACGGCTGCGGTCGTTGTTTTCCAGACACGCCGCTTCGATTCGATGCAGCCCGAGTTTATCGAAAGCGAAGTCGAGAATGAGTGGGATCGCCTCTCTCATATAGCCCTGTCCGGCATAATCCTGCCCCATCCAGTACCCGAGCGTGCCCATTTCGGCGACCCCGCGGCGGATATTCGTCAGGGCAATGCCGCCCAGCAATTCCTCGTCTGGCCCGGCAGCGAAAATCAGAAAGCTATACCCCTCGTCGCTCTGCCAATCTGCGGCGTATTGTTTGAGGCGGCGGCGGAACGCCGGTCTGCTTAAGGCATCCGGCGACCAGGTCGGCTCCCAAGGCTGCAGGAATCCCCGCGAGCGTTCCCGCAAGTCCCGCCATGAGTGCCAATCCGGCGGTCTTGGTGTGCGAAGGATGATCCGCTGTCCCGGCAACAGAAAGGGCGGCGGAAACGAAGCCCAGAAATCGAGAAGCAAATTCATCCCGCCCGACCCCAGGATCAGCGCCGGCGGTAAGGGATTTCGGCTACTTGCGTGCTAGGCATGCAGCCGCGAGACGATTCGGTCATAGCTCTCGATCCGGCCGATGGGTCCGAGTGCGGTAAAGCTGGGCGGCGCGGTCAGAATCCGGCGCGCCATCGCGGTGACGCTCTCGCGGGTGACGGCGTCGATTTGCGCCACGATCTCGGCGGTCTCGAATCCTCTGCCGAAGATCGAGAGATAATTGGCGTGATGTTCGGCCCGGGCCGAAGTGCTCTCCAACCCCATCAGCAAACCAGCCTTGAGCTGGGCACGGGCGCGGGCGACTTCGGCCTCGGTCACGCTTTCCAGGCTGCGCAGCAATTCGTCGCACAGAACCGGGAGCAGTTCCGCCACCTCATCCTCTCCGGTTCCGGCATAGATGCCGAAAATGCCGGTATCATCATAGGCCGAGAGAAACGAATAGACGGAATAGACGAGGCCCCGCTTCTCGCGGATTTCCTGGAACAGCCGCGACGACATCCCGCCGCCCAGCAGTGCCGAGAACGCCGAAGCCGCATGATAATCCGGGTCGGCATGGGTGACTGCGGGAAAACCCAAGACGATATGAACCTGCTCCAGATCCTTTTCTTCCCGGCGGTCGCCACCGCGGTAAGACGCCGCCTCCACATCCCGGGATGCCCGGGCGGGAAGCGAATCGAAGGCTGCTGCCGCAAGCCCGACCAGATGATCGTGATCGATCTTGCCGGCGGCGGAGACGATCATCCGGTCGGCCGAGTAATGCCCTGCCATGTAATCCGCGATTGCTTGGCGCGGGACTGTCCGGATGATCTCGCTCTCGCCCAGCACCGGCCGGCCCATCGCCTGATCGGGATAGGCGCAGGCCTGGAAATTATCGAAAATCACGTCGTCGGGGGTGTCGAGCGCTTGACCAATCTCCTGCAGGATTACCGTACGCTCGCGGTCCAGTTCCACCGGATCGAAGGTTGAATGCTGCAGAATATCGGCCAGAATATCGACCGCGAGCGGCACGTCCGGCGCCAGAACCTTGGCGTAATAGGCGGTATTCTCGCGTGAGGTATAGGCGTTGAGATGGCCGCCGACATTTTCGATCGATTCGGCGATGGCACGCGCGTCACGGCGCTTGGTGCCCTTGAAAGCCATATGTTCCAGGAGATGGGCGACGCCATTCAGCGGTGCCGGCTCGTGGCGGGTGCCGACATCGACCCAGACGCCCAAGGTAACGGTATCGACCGCGGCCATGTGATCGGTCACGATCTGCAGACCGTTATCCAGCCGGGTAATTTGCGGGCTCATTATTCTTGTTCCTATTCAGGCGGCGCGGCGGGCACGGGCGGCGATGAAATCGCGCACGGCCCCAAAGTCATTGGGAAGAGGATTAATATGCTCCGGCCGGATCATGAGGTCGGCAAGCGCCGGCGGCAATGGCGGATGGATACCAGTGAGGGTCTCGACGATTTCCGGAAATTTCGCGGCATGGGCGCAGGCAAGGGCGATATGGGGAATCGCCGGATCTCCCTTGCATCCCCGCATCGCCGCAACCGCAACCGCGCTATGGGGATCGAGCAACCCGCCGGTCCGCGCGAAATGGGCGGTAATCGTCGCCTTTGTCAGCGCATCGTCGACCCGGAACGATTTGAACCCTTCGCAGGCGGCACGCCAAACCTGATCATCGGCAGGCAAGGTCCCCGTTTTGCGGAAACTTGCCATTGCCTCGGCAACGGCGGCGCCATCCCGCTCCCGCAATTCGAAATACAAGCGTTCGAAATTGCTCGAGACCTGGATATCCATACTGGGGCTCAAACTCGGCTCGACGGCGGCGATTCGCATTTCGCCGGTTTGGATGAACCGGTGCAGGATGTCGTTGCGGTTGGTGCCGACGATCAGATCGCGAATCGGCAGGCCCATACGTCTTGCCACGTGACCGGCATAGACATTGCCGAAATTGCCGGTCGGGACGGCAAAGGAAACCTCGATATCCGGGCTGCCAAGCGCGGTTGCCGCTGCAAAATAATAGATGATCTGAGCCGCGATTCGCGCCCAGTTGATCGAGTTGACCGCGGCCAGCCCATAGCCATCGCGAAACGCCTGATCGGCGAAGAGTGCCTTCACCAGATCCTGGCAATCGTCAAAACTGCCGTCAATCGCAAGAGTATGGGTGTTGGCGGCGGCGACGGTGGTCATCTGGCGCCGTTGGACGTCGGAAGGACGCCCCGCCGGGTAGAGAATGAAGATATCGACGTTGTCGCGGTCGCGGAATGCCTCGATCGCCGCCGAACCGGTATCGCCGGATGTCGCGCCGACGATCGTTACCCGGCGCGACCGGCGTGTCAGAATCGCGTCGAACAAACGGCCAAGCGCCTGAAGCGCATAGTCCTTGAAGGCGAGGGTCGGTCCGTGAAACAGCTCGAGCAGCCATTCGCCTGATCCGATTTGCTGCAGTGGTGCTACCGCTTCATGGCCGAATCCGGTGTAGCTCTCGGTAAAGAGCGTCTCCAACTCGCCGCGGGTCAGCATGTCGCCGACCAGCGGCGCCACGACTGCGGCACCAATGGCAGCGTAAGGAAGACCTCGCAACGCGCGAATCTGTGCCGCGGAGAATGTCGGCCACATGTCCGGCACATAGAGTCCGCCATCGGGTGCAAGCCCGGTCAGCAGAACATCTTCGAAATCAAGAAAGGACCGGCTAGCGGCCGGAGAACGGGTGCTCAGATAACGCAAGGCAACGGGTCCGCATCGTCAAAATTCTAAACTGTCCCGCACCCTATCCTTGGCTTGGCACCGGGGCAACCACCGTGTCTCTAGAGCGCGCACGAGAATTGTTTTGCAACCGGCACGCTCCGCGCCATGATACGCAGGGAAATCTGGGAGCCGGATATGAGTCAGTTCTTGAATCGGAAGGTTTATTACGCTGGTGACCTGATCTTTCAGGAAGGATCGCCGGGCGATTGCGCCTATCTGATCGAGCGCGGCGGAGTCAAAATTTCCAAGAAGACCCGCGACGGCGAAATCGAGTTAGGGACCCTTGGTGCCGGCGCAATCTTCGGCGAAATGGCGCTCATCGACGACCAGCCGCGCATGGCCTCAGCCGTCGCAACGACTGAAACCGTGGTCACCTTCGTCAATCACACGATGTTTGAGCGCAAAATGGAAGACGCCGACCCCTTCGTCAGCGCCCTGCTCCATATTCTCGTCCGCTATGTCCGCAGCATGGGCGACAAGGTCCGCCGCCTGACGGACCAGATACCACCCGCCTAATCCGGCGCCCGCTGTTCCGCGGGACTGACCTAGTGGGTCGAGGTTGAGGTTGAGGTCGAGGTTGAGGACGAGCCGCTGTTATTCGACGAGGCCGCAACCGCGGCGGCGGCAGCAGCGGCAACGGCGACAGCGCCTACAACGGCGATCGTTCCGATGGACAGCGCACCCACGCCGGCAACACCAGCGGCCCCCGCTGCACCAGCGCCTGCACCAGCACCCGCTGCGCCAGCAGTACCGGTACCAGTTGTGCCGGCAGCGCCGCTGCCGCCGGCAGCCTGCGCCGTCTGTGCAACCGGCACGTCAGTAGCAAAGGTGACCGCAGGGAAAAGTCCCAGTGCAGCAGCCGAGATCATCGTGATTATACGCCGGGTCATGGCAGCTCCTATCGATGGCACACAGGTGTTATATCTGCCCCAGAAAGTACACGTCGCCCGCGGTCGTTGCAACGCAATATATCGTGAGTTCAGCACCGCCGGTGAATTTTGGGCTTACGGTATGATCCCGCTTCGCCGTCGCTCGCCGCTTCTGTGCTCCAATGCACCCGCAAGTTATTGGACAGCTTTCCAAAATCCTATTCCCCGAAGTATTTTCTGAGGGTTACGATTTCGATTGTTGGTTGGTTTGGTGCGATATTTTGTTGTGATTTCCAGATAGTTCTGTCGGTTTGGTCTTGCCAGTATTTGTTGGTCTGGGACCATTTTTGGTCTTGTGCGGTGGCTTGTTCGGTCCAGAGGAAAGTATTGATTTTGGCCCCCAGGATTGTGATCGTTTGGGGTCCCTGACAGGTAATGGTTGACATGACGATGAGGGTATTGGTCGGGGTATCGTCTCCTGGTCCCGTGTGGTCTGTGATGTCGATCAGTCTTGTTGTTTGGTAGGTTTGGTTTGGGTCGAGGTGATTCAGGAACGGGTCTGGTTTGATAAAGCTGGTTTGGGTGAGGTCGGTATCGAAGCCGATCGTTTTGGTGATTCGTCCGTTTTGGGTATCGATCAGGTGTTTGTCGGCGGCGATCCATTCCTGGGTTTGAGGGGTTGTTTTGGCGAGCACGACGAAGGCTTGGGGTCCGCGGCCTGAGCGGACGGCAATTGAGGCATAGTTGATTTTGAAGACGTCCTGTCGGCTCATGGCGAGATCTTTGCCGCCGAGGATTCCTTCCTGGAAGTAGCCGGCAGCGCTGCTGATGGGTGAGTTTCCGCAGCTGGCGAGGGTCCAGCACACGCACAGGCACAGGATTGACGGGCGGCGGGGCAAGGTTCCGCTGGTGATGCCGGGTGGTTTTTGCATATATCAAGGGCCCTTCAGCGAAGCGGTGACGGATTGGTTGCGGCGCCGGAGCGCTGGAGCCGCGTAGTCGTCAGGTGCTAGATGATAATGTCGAGAGTGGAGAGAGACCCGATGATGCCTGCACGCCGGATAATGTGGCAAGCGCTGGTTCTGGCCGGGGTTTGGCTGGTTTGCGGGGTAGGGGTGGTTCTGGCGCAGGGGTTGCCGGCGGATTTACCGCCGGATGTGCTACTGCAACTGTCGCAGCAATTGGGCCATGCGGGGTCCGGGTCGGAGAATGTGGTGCAGCCGCAGAATTCGCCGCTTGCCCTGCCTCAGGCCGGCGGGCAGAGCTATCCGGTGGGGACGGGCCAGGGCTATGGGAACGGTGCCACGTTCCCGGTACGGCAGCCTTTGCCGCCGTTGCCGGTTTCGGCGCTGGAGAGTGATTACAGTCACCGGGCCGGGACAAATTTGCGGCAATATGGCTATGATCTGTTCCACGGGTTTCAACCGTCTTCGGGCCAGTTGCTTGCGGGGGCGGTGCCGGATGATTACCGGCTCGGCATCGGCGACACCGTGGTTGTGAGCCTGCGCGGTCAAGTGTCGAAATCGCTGAGTGTGCCGGTGGACCGTGATGGTCAGGTGATATTGCCTGATTTGGCGCCGATTCCCGCGGCGGGACGGCGGTTTGGCGATTGGCGTCAGGATTTGGTGCAGCGGGTTGGGGCGGCTTATGTCAACACTCAGGTGTTTGTGTCGCTCGGAGCAGTCCGGCAGATTTCGGTAGCGGTTGTAGGCGAGGTTACCTCGCCGGGCATGGTGACTCTGGGCGGGTTCGGTACCGTGCTCGACGCCCTGGCACTGGCCGGCGGGATCAACAAGACCGGCACGCTGCGGCATATTGCGGTCATTCATGCCGATGGCAGCAGCAGCAATCTCGATCTTTATCCGGTGATTGGTGCGGCATTCGGGCCGGTTCAGCCGCTCGGACTCGAGGACGGCGACAGGATCGAGGTCGGCTCGATCGGGACGACTGCAGCGGTCTCGGGGGCTGTGGTGCGACCGGGGATTTACGAGCTGGCGAGTGCCCATGGGATTGCCGGCGGCGATCTTTTGGCGCTGGGCGGCGGAGCACTCAGGGCCGAGGGCAGCCGTTATCTCAAGCTGGCCCTGACGGAAGCCGGGATCGACCAAGCCAGTGAGGCCCGGAACCCGACCCGCATGATGCTGCGCGGCAGCGATATTCTGGTGGTCAGTCCCAGAGCCGATACGGTGACGGGGCAGGTCTATCTCGATGGTCATGTCCGGCTGCCGGGCGTACGCTCCCGTCTAACGGCGGCAACTGTGGCTGATCTGGTGGGCGACCTCTCGAGCCTGGGCGAGGCCCCCTATCTCCCCTTCGCCGTGCTCGACACCACCGATCCTCAAACCCTGGCGCGTCACTTTGTCCCCGTCGATTTGGGCCGGGCGATCGGCGGGCTCGACCCGACGCCGCTGCATGACAACGACGTGCTGATCGTGCTCGGGGCCGACGATATCCGCTATCTCGCCTCGCCCGAGGTCCAGGCAGTCCTGACCGGGCGGCCATTGAATAATGCGGCCGCGACCACCGAAACTCGTGCCACCAATTTGGTGGCGGGTCCGGCCAATACCGGTAGTCAGAACATCTTGGCACCCTTCTCCGGAGGCAGGGACGAGGGCAGCACTGGTTATCAGACCACAGCCAGTGCCAATCTCCCCTATCAGACCGGATCGCTCGGCAACGAGTCCCTTCCAGGCAACCGGCTCGATACCGGTGCCGAGACCACAACCGGAGCTTCGGCTGAGGCAACCTCTGGCGGCCAGACAACCGCCACCCAGTCCACCCAATTATGCCGCGGATTGCAGAGTTTGGCCGAAATCCTGGCTACCGGCGACCTCCATCGCTTTGCCAATGCAGTCGAGATCGCGCCAGCGACCATCCCTGAAAATCTCGCTTGCCCGATGATCTACGACCGCTATCCGACCCTGCTCCCATTCGTGCTTGAATACGCAGCCTCGCTCTCGGGCGCCGTCCGCGAACCCGGTATCTATCCGCTGGTTGACGGACTGTCGCTCAAAGCGCTGATCGCTACCGCCGACGGCCTCAGCCATGACGCCGACCTCAGCGCCGTCGAGATCACCCATTACGCCACAGCCGCCGGCTCGGAGCGGCAATCCTTGAACCTAACCCCGGACGAACTCGATCAGGTCGCCCTCCAACCCGGTGACGCGGTCCGCATCAATGCCACCGCGAGCGACCGGGAATCAGGCCCCGTCACACTCTCGGGCGCATTCGCGCGGCCTGGAATCTACGATATCCGCCGCGGCGAACACCTCTCCGAAGTGATCGCAAGGGCCGGCGGCTTGACCGCCGACGCCTATCCCTACGGCGCCGTCTTTACCCGCCTCGAAGTCCAGAAGATCCAGCAAGAAGCAACCGAACGGAGCATCCGCGAACTCGAATCCGGCTTGTTCGCGGCCGTGCAGCATACCAGCAGCCAAAGCAATTCTTCGGCCCAGAGCGCAGCCCCGCTCCTGGCACAGGTCGTTGACGATATGCGCCATACCACAACCCTGGGCCGGATCGTCATCGAGGCCGATCCCGCAGTGCTCGACGTCAAGCCGCAACTCGATCTGGTGTTGGAACCAGGCGACAGCCTGACCATGCCCAAACGCCCCACCTTCGTCACGGTCAGCGGCGAAGTCCTCAATCCCGGCTCCGAGGAATTCATCGCCGGCCTCGACGTCCGAGACTATCTCCGGAAAGCCGGCGGCTATACCCAGAATGCCGATCCCGACCATGTGTTCGTGATCTATCCCAATGGCGCCGCCCAACCGGTCCGCCAGGCATTCTGGAACTTCACCCCGCTCAAGATCCCGCCCGGAAGCACCATCATCGTGCCGCGCGACTTGAGCCCCTATGACGCGATCGGCCTAACCACCGCGATCTCCCAGATCGTCGGCCAGCTTGCCATCACCGGCGCCTCGCTCGCCGTGATCGGACGCTAGGAGTAAGCCCCAAGGCCAGCCCCGATCATCATGCGGCCTCGTCAAGGAAAACCCGGACGGCTGACCACGGCCCGCCCGCGTCCCGGACAGACCCTGCGGGCAGCGCTTATCTCAACCCCGCTGCTGGCGGTACTCGCCCCGGTCCCTGCCCTGGCTCAAGATCGCGCCCAATATCAGACCGGCACCACCCTAACATCCGGATTCGCTGCCGAACGCGATGCCGAATCCGGCCTGCCGCCCTCGCTCAATGATTGGGGCGAGACCGGGTTGATCCAGGACCCCAACGCCAGGACCGGGCTGGTGGGCGACTTCCATGTCACGCTCTCCAACGTCAACCCCTATACAAGATACAACTTTACCCTCAGCCCAACTCCCTGGCTCGAAACCGCCTTTCGCTACACCAACATCATGAACCGCTTTTATGGCCCCAGCTTCTTCAGCGGCACTCAGCGCTACAAGGATCGCGCCTTCGATCTCAAATTGCGCCTCGTCAAGGAAAACGATACCTGGCCCGAAATCGCCCTGGGATTCCGCGACATTGCCGGAACCGGCCTGTTCTCAAGCCAGTACCTGGTGGCAAACCGGCGTTGGTACGATCTCGATTTTACCGCCGGGATCGCCTGGGGAAACATGGCCAACGGCTCCTCCATCCCCAACCCGCTGGGCCTATTCTCAAGCCATTTCAAACGCCCGACGAGCGCGTTCGGCAGTAGCGGCGGCGCCGGCAATTTCAACCCCAAAGCCTATTTCACCGGACCCGATATCGGTCTGTTCGGTGGCGTCGAATGGCAGACCCCGATCAAGAATTTACGCGCCAAACTCGAATACGACCCCAATAATTACCACAACGAGCCCTTCGACAACCGCTTCCAGGACAATCTTCCGGTCAATTTCGATCTCGAATACACCCCGTCACCCGTGGTCACCCTGGCCGCCGGCATTGAACGCGGCAAAACCGGCATGCTCCGCCTCTCCATCCATGCCAATTTCAACGACCTCAAAGGCCTGCTCCCGATCCGGGACACACCCCCGCCCCCCATCAAAATCCAGCCCCGTACCATGCCTGAGGGGGCAACCACACCAACCCTCAAACCCAAAATCCAAAACCGCATCGCCGGCGCCATCTTCCAACAATTGGGCCAGCAGCACCTGACCGGCACCCGGTTTGCCATCGCCGGCCACACCGCCTACCTCGTGTTCGAAAACAACACCTACCGCCCAACCGCCATGGCCGTGGGCAGGGCCGCCAGGATCGTCGCCAATAACGCGCCCCCCCCAGGTCGAACGAATCGACCTCACCATCGCCACCGGCGCCATCACCAACGCTCACCTCACCCTCTACCGCCACGATCTTGACCAAGCCCTCCACAGCCAGGGAAGCCCGGAAGAAATCTGGCACCACACAGAACTCGACCGCGACCCGGCGCAACTCCCCCCGGGAACCCCCGTCTCAACCCCGACGGACCTCTATCCGAGACTCAACTGGGGCCTGGAACCGCATCTCCGCCAACAAGTCGGCGGCCCCAACAACTTCTTCATATTCCAACTCTACGCCGCCCTCTCGGGCGAGGCGGAACTCCGCAAAGGCTTCACCGTAACCGGCACCTTCGCGGCCAATATCTACAATAATTTCAACCAACTAACCCTAAGCTCAAACTCCACCCTGCCGCATGTCCGGAGCGATATCAAAAACTACCTCAAACAAGGCGCAAACGGCATCTTCAGGCTTCAGGCAGACCAAATCTGGCCGCTTGCCCCAAACTGGTACGCGAGACTATCCGGAGGACTGCTTGAAGAGATGTTCGAAGGCGCCGACTCGGAAATCCTGTACCGTCCGGAAAACGCAAGATACGCCATCAGTCTCGACATCAATCACGTTTACCAACGAGGCTTCGACGAACTCTTCGACCGCAGACCATATGAGGTGACGACGGGAAACCTGAACCTGTACTACCAATACAGCCCGCAAACACTTGTCACGCTCAGCGTCGGCAAATACCTCGCCGGCGATAAAGGTGCGACACTCACAATCCAAAAAACCTTCGACAGCGGCATAACAACCGGAATCTTCGCAACCAAAACAAATGTCTCCTCAGCCCAGTTCGGCGAAGGAAGCTTCGATAAGGGATTCTTCATATCAATCCCCCTCGACAGCATCACAGGAAATAGAACAACGTCCACCGGAGCGTATCTGTACAGACCTCTAACCCGCGACGGCGGACAACAACTCAGCATCAATAAACAACTGTACTTCCAGACACAGAGTAATAATACAAAATCAATTGATCAATCATGGAACAATATATTGAAGTAAAGGAAATATATTTCTGTTTTATGAAACGGCGAGGCCGAAGCGATCGCGGAAGAATTCACCGAATACATAGGTGACAGCGTTGGGTGCCTGTGGTTAAAACGCCGCTTAAGCAGACGCGGGCCCCGTCCGGTCGCTGGCGCACCTGCCCTAGAAACGTCCAAACGCCCAAGGAACCATCATGTCTCGCCTTTCTCGTATCTCTCGCCGCCACCAATACCTCTTCCCCCTCCTCGCAGTGGGAGCGCTTTCATTAGCGGGGTTGGGCGCGGCCCGCGCGGATTCCGCCGCTTCGGACGACCCGGTTGCGGCTGTGGTGGACGGAAAGACCCTCCATCGCTCAGACTTGGCCGCGCTGCTGCAGCAATTTGCCCGGCAATATCCGAATTTTCAGGGTGCGAGCGTCACCGACCCGCAGCTCTATCCCCGGCTTCTGAATCAGCTTATCAGCAATACCCTGCTCTATTCCGCTGCAGAAAAGAGCAAGATCGAGCGGGATCCCGATGTGAAGAAGGCGCTTGCCGATGCGCGCCAGTCGATCGTCACCGATTTTTACGAACGGCAATTGGCGCGAGAGGCCGCTACGGCCGATGCCGAACAGGCATATTATCAGCAGCTTGTCACGAGCAACCCTGGCGCCATTGCCGAGATTCATGCGCGACAGATCATCGTCGATTCCGAATCCGACGCGACCGACGTGATCGCCCAATTGGCTAAAGGCGCCGATTTCGCCCAGCTCGTTAAGGATAAAAGCCTCGACAAAGACAATGGCGGCGAACTTCCCTGGTTTACCAAGGCTCAGATCATGCCCGAGATCGGTGCCGTCGCGTTCACCTTGCATAAGGGCGAATACACGAAGACCCCCGTGCACACGAAGTACGGCTGGCACGTGATTCAGCTCCTCGACACGCGGCCTGCCCCCCTCGCCGACGTCAAGGATATGGTCGATTTTGAATTGGCCGGGGACGCAATCCGCAAGAAGGTTTCGGCCATGCGCGAAAAGTCGAAGATCACGGAATACGATCTTGACGGAAAACCCGTACAATCGAAGTAAGGTTAGACTGGGAACCCAGGTGGCCGATCGGGCCTCCTGGGTTCCCGTTCCACGACACTGAGC
>Ga0207048_10335_pt1 | contig 13607 bp, 7 predicted proteins | sample Alteio_BWMinCont_65_FD_153301 | JGI IMG/M metagenome (GOLD analysis project Ga0207048, IMG submission 153301) | Enriched cells from forest soil in Barre Woods Harvard Forest LTER site, Petersham, Massachusetts, United States -... | ecosystem: Environmental > Terrestrial > Soil > Temperate forest >...
GATAGCGCAGTAACCAATTGCTGGTTGAGGAGAAGTCATCGGTAAGTGCCTGTGCTAGATTGTTGGCAGGGAAGAGTGTGTCTCCGAGTGCTGCGACAACTCCGGCAGCGCAGACCAAGAGGAATATCCCAAGTCCGGCACAATGACGCAACGGCTGCTCAAAGCGAATTGTCTTCCATGTGAAGCCAGCATTACGACTAAGAAGATGTGCGGTGAGTGCGAGCATGGCCACCATCAGCAAGGTATTCGCCATGTGCGTTGTCAGCAGGAAGGCGCGGGCAGGCGATTGGTCGCGCGCCGTCTTACCCAGCAGCACCAGCAACGCCCCGACGAATCCTTCATTGATTGTGAGCAGCATTGCAGCCAGTGAAGACCAGCGAGCCAGGTGTCTGCGAGGCGTACTCCGCCAGCACCAAATCAGTAGAACAACAGCGGTAATACCAGAGAGACCGCTGGTGGCGCGATGCGCAAACTCGATGACGCGCGCAACAACTTCAGCGCCCGGAATCCATGTTCCCCCGCAGAGCGGCCAGTGTTCGCCGCATCCATTGCCGGAGCCAGTGGCGCGCACGACTGCACCCCACAAAATGACCAGGACAAAATAAACAGTTGTGAACCAGGCGTAACGGCGCAGTGCAGCAGAAGGCGTGATTTCATTCATGATGGGATATCCCTGCAAGCATGATATGCCTTGCAGGGACATTTGTTGCTCTAGCTGTGCAGTAGGCGATAGACGTGGTTTGTAATCATCAGGTCTTCAGCAGGAGGAATGACTCGCACCGTCACTGGCGAATTCTCAGGAGAAAGGATGGTATTGCCGCGAACATTGTTCCGCTCCGCATCCACATTGATGCCGAATGTTTCAAGTCCAGCGCATATTTCTTTCCGGGATGCAATGTCATTTTCGCCAATGCCGCCTGTAAAAACCAGCATGTCGAGCCCACCGAGAATCGCAATGTAGCTGCCGATAAACTTTTTAGCTGTGCGTGTGAAAACTTCGGCAGCCATGGCGGCTTGCTCGTTACCTTCCTTGATAGCGTCGCGCACTCCACGCATGTCGTTGGTCAGCTCAGAGACACCCAGCAGTCCAGACTGTTTATTAGCAATCACCTCGAGCTGATCTGCGGCGCTCTTCGTGTCGGGCATAGTCTTTGCAATCTCCCGCAGAATATAAATCAGCACACTGGGATCAATGTCGCCGGTGCGGGTTCCGCTTACCACGCCTCCACAAGGAGTCAGGCCCATGGAGGTGTCGATGCACCTTCCGTTCCGAATTGCCGTAATGCTGGCACCGTTGCCCAGATGAGCGACAATCAGCTTCTCCGGCACTGCATGTTCCTGCTCCAGTGCGGCAATAATCGATTCGTAAGAGATACCGTGAAAGCCGAAACGGCGAATGCCTTCCCGCCAGTACTTTTCTGGAATCGCAAAACGCTGTGCAACCTCAGGCATGGTGCGATGGAAGGCCGTATCAAAACATACGAAATTCGGCAGACCAGGAAACAGTTCAAGCGCCTGCCGCATAATGTACGTGGCAATCGGCGTGTGGAGCGGAGCAAAGGCTGTAAAACTCGCCATCTCATCTATCAGCGCCGGCGTAATGCGCTGATGCACGGTCAGGTTTGGTCCGCCGTTTACCATGCGATGCCCGATGGCCGCAGGGTAAGGAAAGGGGGGAGTGCTCAGTGCGTCTGCCACCAGCTTGAAAGCAACAGCCGCAGAAGGCAGTGCAGGGGATTCGTCTCGAAGTTTATTGCCCGTTGTGTCCTTGATCCAGAACTTGCCAAGCTCAGTACCGATACCATCCACGGCTCCTTCAAAGAGCTTTTCACGCTCGGTTGGGCCTGCGTTATAAAGCGAAAACTTGATGGACGAGGAACCACTGTTGAGCACAAGAACTGGTACAGACGGCATGATGGATTGATCTTCCTTAATTTGATTTGCGTAGGTCGCGGAGGAGTCTCGAAAGACCCCTCCCGGTTTTATTAGCGAACGGCCCGCTTCCAGTCACGCATCTCCGGCATATCATCGCCATACTCTGAACCATAAAGCCAATGAGGCTGGATGGGATGAACCTCCGAGTTCTCTTCGTGTCCATGTTTAGGCTATAGCGTGGATGCTAGATATGCCGTGACACCGGTCACTGGAATCGAGGGTACACCGTATGCTGAAGCGCTTGATGAATAGACAGGAAAGGCGCAGCAAATAGCTGCGCCTTCTGTATAAAATGGAACACAAATTCAGCCCTTTGCGAGTTGATGGGCACGTTCCGTGGCACTGATAACAGCATTCATAAGAGTGACGCGCAGGCCCCCTTTTTCGAGTTCAAGCAGGCCATCCACAGTGCATCCAGCTGGAGTGGTGACAGCGTCCTTGAGCAATGCTGGATGGTAGCCGGTATCCAGAACCATTTTTGCGGCTCCATAGGCAGTCTGCGCGGCCAGCAGAGTGGCTACGTCGCGCGGCAAACCAACCTTGACACCAGCCTCGGCCAGCGCCTCAATGATGATGTACACGTAGGCAGGCCCTGAGCCGGAAAGCCCTGTCACAGCATCCATGTGTTTTTCATCCACGAAGACCGTCCGTCCTACAGTCGCAAAGATGAGCGAAGCCAACTCCAGTTGCTTGTCTGTAACGTAGCGACCGCGACAGAGCGCAGTAATTCCAGCGCCGAGGGCTGAAGGCGTATTGGGCATGGCGCGCACAACCGCAATCTCAAGCCCAGTGGCTTCTTCAATGGCCTCAGTTTTGACAGACGCTGCAAAGCTTACGATCAGCTTCTTTTTATTAAGCGACGGCTTGATGACATTGAGCAGACCGGGAACCTGAAGCGGCTTGATGCCGAGCAGGATCACGTCCGCGTCCGCAGCAGCCGCGACATTGTCGGTGGAGACTTCAACTCCCCACTGTGTGCTCAAAACCATGGCACGTTCTGCATGGCCAACCGTTGCAGAGATTTGCTCAGGCAGGACAAGGTTCTGCTTGAGAAAGGCCTGCAGCAGGATGCCGCCCATTTTGCCGGCACCGAGTATAGCGATGCGGACGACGGGCAAGGTTGGAGGTACTTGCGGTGCTTCGATTTCTTCCGTAGCGAGTTCGGTCTTGTAATCGGTCATGGAGATTCTTCTCTCTAGTCCCAAAGTTGGTGAAGGGTTCCGCTCCCTTCAGAATAGCGCAGGATGGGCAGCGAGTAGGTAGCAAGAATAATGTTTTGAAAGGGCGCGGCTTCAGCCACGCCATGCATGACCACAGAAATGCTGGACTTTAGCCCCTGAGGGAATGCTGTTGGACCGTTTTTATCTCATCAGCGACTAAAGCTGCGTCCTTCCAGGCGAAGGCGGGAGGGTTATTTCTTAGCCGCCTGCTGCTCCCCAATCCAAGTGTTAATGCGCTGATCCAACAGGTCGAGCGGTAAGGCCCCAGCGTCAACCACCTGATCGTGAAAGCCACTCAGATCGAATTTATCTCCGAGCTGTTTTTTCGCCCTGTCGCGCAGTTCCAGAATCTTGAGCTGGCCAATCTTGTAGCCGAGGGCCTGTCCCGGCAAGGCTACGTAGCGGTCAACTTCAGATTGAATGTTCGTCTCGTCAATTGCGGAATGCGCACGGAAATAATCCACCATCTGCTCGCGTGTCCAGTGCTTAGAGTGAACGCCTGTGTCCACAACCAGACGGATGGCGCGCCAAATGTCAGCCTCCAGACGTCCATAGTCCGAATAGGGGTCCTGATAGAAGCCAACCTCTTTGCCGAGCCGCTCTGAATAAAGCGCCCAGCCCTCCACAAATGCTGTATAGCCAAGGTATTTGCGAAACTCCGGCATCCCAGTCAACTCCTGCGCAATGGAGAGTTGCAGATGATGGCCGGGAATGCCTTCGTGATAAGCGATGGCCTCAACATCGGCAAGCGAACGCCCTGTCGCGTTGTAGGTGTTGATGGTTACGTAGCCGGGGCGCGAACCATCCGGCGTACCCACATCGTAGTAGGCTGCGGCCTGGTTCTTCTCAACGAATGCAGGCATGGCAACCACTTCCAGCTTCGCCTTCGGCAGTCGGCCAAAAAGCGATGGCAGCTTGGCCTTCATCTGGTCTTCGTAGTGCTGGTAGTTGGCCAGCAGCGCATCCTTTGAGGCGGGATGCAGCTTGGGATTGTCTTTGACGGCCTGCTGAAAGCTCTTCAGGTCTTTGAAGCCCAGACTTTGCGCAATGACGAGCATGGCCGCTTCATCGCGTTTCACTTCCTCAAGACCAATCTGATGAATCTGGTTGGCTGTCAGGTTTGTGGTCGTGGAATCCCGTATGCAGAAGTTGTAATAGGCATCGCCATCCGGCAGCGCCCATGCGCCAAGCTCCTTACGTCCGGCGGGCACGTAGCTCTTTTCCAGATAGCGCGCAAGGCGCTGATATGCAGGCAGCACCTGTTTGGTGATGACGGTAAGCATGGCCACACGAAGACGGTTCTGATCTTCCGCTGAGATGGTTGCGGGAAACCTGCTGAGGGGCTGCGCAAAGGGGCTGTCTTCCGGCTTCTGGTCGGTTATGGCCTTGGTTTGCGCCAGAACTTTTTCCAGTAGATACGCCGGTGGAACGCGCTTTTCATCCACGCCGTCCGCCATATTGATTGTTATCTGGTCCAGTACGTGCGGCATCGCGTTCAGCCGTGCAATCCAGTCCTCGTAGTCCTTTACGGTCTGGAAGCGAAGATTGGTGGCCATCGCAGGCAGATTCGTATGCACTCCCCAGAACTGATTCACAGGCATCTGCCACGGCTTGAAGCGTGCTCGCTCCTGATCTTCGATAAGCTGCCGCGTGATGAGTTCAACGCTGAGTTTCTCCTGATCGTTGAGTCCCACTGTCGAGATCGCGCTCAATCGCAGCAGATACTGCTGGCCACGGGCAAGGTTCTCCCTCTGCGCTCGTACCGAGTAGTCAGTGAGTTGATCGTTATAACGCAGGTCACCGATAGAGGAGGCAAACTCAGGATTATGACGGAGGTTGTCCTGCCACATTTCATCCAGCAGCGCATTGAGGGCTGTGCGATTAGCGGCGATAGAGTTTTGCGGCGTCTGCTGTGCAGGTAGTTGATTCGGTGCGAACAAACTGAAGGCCACAAGGAACGCGAGGGCAGGGAACAGCTTCATTCAGGTTATTTCTCCAGATGGAGTGAGTGTACCGGATGAGGCTGGAGTCGATGTATCAGGTTATGGAAGCGGGCAACCCTGAAGAGGCAGACCTTCCCCTGCAATCATGCGATAAAGAGTGGAACGGCTGATGCCGAGCAGTGTTGCCGCACGTAGTTTATTGCCGTGGGTGAGCGATAGCACGCGACTGACATGCTGGCGGACATGGTGTTCCAATGTAAGGTCTTCTGCGTTCTCAGCAGTTTTTTTCGTAATCTGCCAGCCATTGCTTTGTTGCAGGAGGGCGAGCGGCGTGAGAATTGGTGGCAAAACGAGATCGTCAGGCATAAGCCACTCGCCCTCTGCTTCAAGACATGCGGATTCGAGGACGCAGACCAACTCGCGCAGATTCCCTGGCCACGGATGATGACCCAGCAGTGCCAGCGAGGCGGGCGTTACGCCACGAATGGAGCGTCCGTATCGTGTGGCAAACTGTTCAACCCAGTAATCGCAGAGCAGCGGCAGGTCTTCAACTCGCTCTTGGAGCAAAGGAAGCTGGAAGCGAATAGCCGTGAGCCGATATACCAGATCGGGCAGCATCTGGCGATGCGTGGCCAGTTGCCGCAGGGATTCATGGGAGGAGGCGAGTACCCGCACCTGAGCTACTGTGCTCTCGTGCAGTTGCTTGAGCAGCGAGAGCAATCGTATCTGGCTCTCATGGTCAAGCAGTTCCACGCGGTCCAGATAGAGAGTGGAACCAGCGCTTAGATTGGTTCCCAGGGAGCGCGTCTGAACCCACTCTCGCGCATCGAAACAGAGGAACGAGGAGCCTCCCGCGCGTTGATGCAGCAGTCGGGCAGCAGTTTGTTTTCCAGTCCCGGGCGCTCCTTCCAGCGCAGCAACGCGGATATGCTGTGCAGCACATTCAATTTGAGTTCTTAGCCTCTGCACGGCGGGGCTATTGCCCACTAAAACCACTTTGTTCGAGATGCGGGAGTAAGAGGCAGGACGCAGCAAGGCCGGTTCGGTCGTTTTCGAAAAACTCTGACTTGATGTGTTCATGCCTCTACCTTTTTCCGGGCGCGTTGCAGGGGAACTTTTGCGGTGATTCCCCTACCCTGCCAAATTGTCAGCAGGAATCGAATCCATTTGTTGTATCGGCACAGGACAAAAAGACTTGAAGCAGAACACCCGGGGCTACGCGCAATCTGGGAGAAGGACTATTCAGCTGTTTTAGATGGGGCGGGCACGGGAAGAGGGCTTATCACTGGCAATCTGTCCGTCACGGATATAAACGACACGATGAGCAAACTCAGCGATGGCTGGCTCATGCGTCACCAGCACGATAGTGTTGCCCTTGGCATGAAGCTCATCCATGAGCGCCATAATCTCCTCGCCGGTCTTGGAATCGAGGTTGCCGGTAGGCTCGTCAGCAAGGATGATGGAGGGACGGTTGACCAGCGCACGGGCAATGGCAACGCGCTGCCGCTGTCCACCGGAAAGTTCGTTGGGCTTGTGCATCATGCGTTTGCCCAGGTTCACGCTCTCCAGGGCTTTTTTTGCCCGCTCAAGTCGTTCCGCCGAGGGTGTTCCACTGTAGATTAACGGCAGTTCGACATTGTGCAGGGCAGTGGCGCGGGCCAGCAGGTTGAAGGTCTGAAAGACAAACCCAATCTCGCGATTCCGAATGCGTGCAAGTTCATCGTCATCCAGTTCGCTCACCTTGTGGCCATTCAGCCAGTAGTCGCCGCGGCTTGGCGAGTCAAGGCAGCCGATCAGGTTCATCAATGTGGACTTACCGGAGCCGGAGGGACCCATGATGGCCACATATTCATTGTGGCGAATATTCAGGGAGACTCCCTGGAGCGCATGCACCTGCTGCTCAGACCCCATGTCATAGGTCTTCCAGATATCCTGGACAACAATCACATTGTTCTCAAGGACTTCCTTTGAGGGTGTGTTGGGCATGGTTGTTGTAACCGTCTGGGCCATGATTCAGAATCCTTTTCACCGACTTATTTTGTTGGAGCTACGGCGGTTATTCCTGCCAGCTAACTTTTGGTATCGGGGGTTGCATCCGGCTTGATTAAGGCGTCATTCCTGAGGGTCCGCAGAGTCTTGTAGGGGCCAACCACGATTTCGTCCCCTTCCTTCAAGCCACTCAGGACCTCAATCTCTGTTGCACCTGTAATGCCAGTGGTAACCGGGACAAAGACTGCGTGCTTTTTACGCTTTTCTTCGCGCACCACAAAAACTCCCTGGAGTGCAGGAGTCTTGTCGTGGCCTGTATCGACTACGCTCTTTCCGTTTTTATCTTTTCGGTCATCGTCCACGGAATGCATTGTGAGCGCCTGAATCGGCAGGGTCAGAATGGAGGACTTTTTCGCAGTTGTAATTTTGGCCGTCGTGGAAAAGCCGGGACGAAGTTCGGGGGATGTTTCATCCAGTGTGATGACGACTTTGAAGTCTTTCGCCTCTTCGGCTCCTGTGGTGCTCTGGCTGGTCGCGATGCCGGTCGAGCGGAGAATTGCCTGATCCCCCACCAAAGTTACGTGCCCCTTGAAAACCTTGCCGGGCAGGGCATCCACCGTCACATCCGCAGACTGTCCCAACTGGACGTTCACGATGTCAGTTTCATCCACCTTGACCTCGGCGGTAATTACAGACATATCCGCCAGAGTCATTAGCGTAGAGCCTTCGGTATTCTGAATGCCTTCAACCACTGTTTCGCCTTCTCGTATCGGCTCATTGGTCACGATACCGTCAAAAGGGGCAATCGCGAGAGTTCTGTCGAGGACATCCTGATTGACGCGCAGCATGGCCTGCTGAGTTTGCAAATGTCCGCGCGCAGAATCCGTCTGGGCCTTGGCTTGATTGAGAGCCGCCACTTCCTGGGCCACTGAGGCCACATCGGTGTCGTAGGCGGCCTGTTTGGAATCGTAATCCTGCTTTGAAATCAATTGCTCCTGGTAAAGCTGCTGCGCACGTTTCCAGTCCAGGTTCTTCTGTGTCAGGTCGGCCTTAGCGCGTTCAACATTGGCCTCGGCGGTCTTTTCATTCGCTATCGAGGATCCGATGTCTGTTCGCGCCGCAGAGATCGTAGCCTGCTGAGCAGCAACATTGGCCTTCGGCTGTACATTCTCAATGGTGGCAACGGTCTCACCTTTTTTAACAACGTCGCCTTCCTTGACAGCGAAATGAGTAACACGGCCCATCGCTGTGGCACCAAGATTAACGTAAGTCTTCGGCTTAATCTGCCCGGTTCCACTGATCACTGTTGCCAGATCCTGACGGAATACTTTGCCGGTCACCACCTTGGTGTAGGCAGCTTGAGCGTGAAAATATAGAAATGCTGCGACTGTCGAGATTGCGAGAAGACTTCCAATGCCAATCAGAATCTTTTTCATAGGGTGAGGAGAGCGGACAGCTTAGCGAAGCCTGCGGTATCTCTCCCTCTAGTTTACGCAACAGGAGCAACAACAGTTCCATCGACCTCAAGAATCTTTTCCGTGTAGATACCCTGACCTCCCTATTCCATTTTTCATAGTAAAATTGGGCTTGTTCTTCAGGAGTCTCCACGGATTATGCGCACGCCCCGCTTTTTAATGACCGCCCTGGTGTTAATTGTTCTGTTATTCGCTGGCGGGGTTGCTCGTCTAACTGCACAAAGTGCAGGAAGCAGTGCCAGCAATCAGGAGAAGGATCCAACCAAGCGCGAACTCACTGACCAGGAGAAGTTCAAGCGTCAAAGGGCTCTTCGTCAGGAGCTAAAGGGCGAATATAAAACCTGGCTCGATCAGGACGTGCACTGGATTATTAGTGATGAGGAGGCAAAGGCCTTCAAGTCCTTGAGCAATGATGAAGAGCGCGACGCTTTTATTGAGAATTTCTGGCTGCGCCGCAATCCGAATCCTGATTCTCCGGAAAATGAGTTCCGCGACGAACACTATCGCCGTATCACCTATGCCAATGAGCACTTTGCCGCTGGCAAGCCCGGTTGGAAAACTGACCGCGGCCACATGTATATATCCTTCGGAAAGCCGGATTCAATTGATTCGCATCCCAGCGGCGGAAACTATGAGCGCCCTGTCGAAGAGGGTGGCGGCAGCACCGTAACCTTCCCCTTTGAAGTCTGGCACTATCGCTATCTCGAAAGTGTGGGCGAGAACATTGATATTGAATTTGTGGATACCTGCATGTGCGGCGACTACCACATGACGATTGACCGCTCTGAGAAGGACGCGCTTCAAAAGATTCCCGGAGCCGGCCTTACCATGATGGAGGAGATGGGCAAGTCGAGCAAACAGGATCGATTAAACGGGATAGAGGCTCTTGGGAAAGGTCCCTTGAGCGCCCAGAACGAGACCAGAGAGTTTGACCGCCTTGAGATGTTTGCCAAGTTGAATGCTCCTCCTCCGGTCAAGTTTAAAGACCTTGAGGGCTTTATGTCTGAGCATAAGATCCTCACTGGCCCGATCTTTCCCTTTGATGTCCGTATGGATTTTGTCAAACTGACATCCGATACCGTTCTGGTTCCCATCACGCTCCAGATCAAGAACAGCGACATTACCTTCACAACCAAGGACGGGGTCTCAAAGGGAGTAGTCAATATCCTGGGACGGGTCACTACTATCACGCACCGTATCGTCCAGACCTTTGAAGATACCGTGGAAATTACACAGCCCTCTGAGTTGCTTGCCAAGACGCAGAGCAACCAGTCGGTTTACTGGAAGGCCCTGCCGCTACGTCCAGGTGCCTACCGTTTGGACATCGCTATTAAGGATGTAAATGATCCAGACCACATCGGCATCTTTGCGCAGAGCCTGAACGTACCCAAGTACGATGATGAGAAGCTCTCAGCATCCACACTCGTTCTTGCTGACAAAATGGAAAAGGTCGCCTCAAAGCAGATTGGAGCCGGAAGTTTTATCATCGGCAATACTTATCTGCGTCCACGAGTCAGCGCTAACCAGTTCACGCCAGTCAGTTTTAAGCGCGACCAGCGGTTGAACCTGTGGATGCAGATCTACAATCTTGGAATTGATGAAAAGTTGCGGACCAACTCCGCGACCGTGCTCTATCAGATTGTGGATACGGCGGCCAACAAGACGGTTCTCGAAACCATGGAGGATAGCTCCAGGCTTGGTCGTAATTCTGATCAGCTGACGATCGAGAAGAGTGTACCGCTGGCTGGCTTGCAGTCTGGTAAGTATAAGGTCGTCATCAAGGTGAACGACGCAATCTCCAAGCAGGAGATTGCTCAGTCTGTACCGTTTATTGTGGAGTAGTTGAATCAGTAATTCTGCAAGCAGCCACCAGGAGTTCGCCTTCCCCTTCTGAGCGTCCTCCTCATAGGGCGTAATGCCCGCAATGCCGAGGGCCCGGGCAGCCCAACCACTCTTTGGCGGAAATAATTTTTATGCTATGATTCATGAGGTGGCAGGGAGATTTTTGTCTGCCTGTGAGCGTGCAGCATCCGCTCCCTCAGTCTGTAGTACCCAATTTGGACGTGTAGCTCAACTGGCAGAGCATTCGACTCTTAATCGACAGGTTGTGGGTTCGATTCCCACCGCGTCCACCATCTACTTTCTTCCCAATCCCATGCCTCAACACACACTCGAAAAATCTTCGTGTGCCTCGTTGTATTGCCTTTGAGGCACATACCTACCCTGGAGTAGAACGTCGTCTACAAAGACCAACGCCGCCCAGCATAACTATGCTGGGCGGCGTTGGTCTTTTGGTTGTCGAACCTGCTTACTGAATTGCGCCAATGGCAGGCGGATTCGGTCGTGTGGTTCCGTTGTAGTCAGTTGTGATCCCAGTGACAGCAACACCTGCTCCAATTGCAGGGCTGCTTGTAGTGGGACCATAATTTGAGGAGGTTAGATACACATCCAACTCAGACTCAGTGAACGTGCCTCCTGTCCCGGTAGGCTGTGAGACTAACAGAGGACTTTCGCAATACTCATTCGTGTAGCCAGTTGGGCAGTTGAAGTTTGAGGTGCGAAGACCGTAATAAATGTTGTTCTTCCGCACCATCGTAGGCATCGTGGGATCCGTGCAGGAAATCTGAGTACTACTGCTATTTTGGCAGTAAAATCCGCCTGGACCTCCTGTTTGTCCACCAAGCGAATAGGTTCCAGGATTGTCGTAGCCCAAGTTGATATTGTTCTCTAACGTTTCCGTCCCCCCGGTGCAGGTAGTTGAACCGCACCCTATTACATAGACCGTGGGAGCATACCCGATGAGGGTATTGTTCGAGAAGGTGAGTGTCTGTCCGGATATATTGCTGAAATTCCAGCTGGTGTACGACTGAGCTCGGCAGAAATCCGACAGGTGGGCATTGTAGGTTGAAGGAGCGCCGGTCATTGGTGCAGACATCCTGAGACAGTTCGCATCCATGAGGTTGTTATAGACAGTTGCTGTTGCGTATGCCGGTCCCCATTTGTACTGTTCACCGCCGCTTCCGTAAAAGAGGGAATCTTCGATAGTCAAGGTGCAAACTCCACTAGCGCAGTGGGAAGCGGTATCGATATGTCCCAGATCGATACCATCTTGGGTGTTGTACCTGAATAAAGAGTTCTTGACGTTGGCGCTCATTCCATTGGAGGCCGGTGTACCTACTCCGTCGCCATAACCTCCGGTTGATTGGCTATAGCAAGAGATTGCTGGGAATGTATGCACGATGGGGTATTCCTGGTTGCACCCATTCCACTCAATCGTAGAGTTGTAGAAGTTCCATACGCCGTTTACGCTCGGTGTTGAATTACCATCGTCGAAGTCCCAGCCCCCCATTCCGTTATAGGCAATATCCACGGTTTGTGCAGTGACTGTTCCCCCGATGGGTCCGATAATGCCACGATCCTCAAAACCATGAATCCACATGTTTTGCAAGAGAACATCATGTGTATTCGTGTCAGTTCTTATACCTTCCGACGCAAAGTCGTCGATCGGGTAGCTGTTGCTGCAATTGGATGGATAAGCCGGGCTTCCATGCACAATGCATTGCGTCGTGTTGTGGGTTGTGAGTTCTAGGCATTGGACATCGACGTATTGAGCGCCGCGCAAATCTAGAGTAGCTCCCACAGCAAACCCGCCAAATAACTGCGTCTCATTTCCTGTGGTTGTGGGATTCTGGTTGACGCAACTTGCATAATTCTCACCCAGAATTTTAGTATGCCGCCCGCTCGTTCCTGCTGGAATTGGAGGGTTTGAGCATCCATAAGGTCCACCCCCACCCGAACACCAAACGTCGTTTGGAGATGTTCCCTGATTAAATCCAATCCGCCACGGACCGCCACGAATAATGACCGTATCTCCTCCAGCCATTACCCATGCATCATTGCCATAGGACTGGTCATCCCACATGTAGCGGAAGTCCTTGAAGGCGCATGCCTGGTTTACTCCAGAGCCAAGATAGGCTGAGTCTGCTTTGCCATTACACTGCCCGGTAGTCTGATTGGCCGAGTAACGTGTGCCTCCATCAGGACGGATATACCAGGTCTGTCCCGATCCTCCGGTGATGGTGTACGCAGCCGAGCCGACCGCGCTATTGGTATAGCCCGTCTTCACTGCAAGTGCCTCGACCGTCTCGCTGGTGGAAACCGTGATTGGACTTGAGTAAAGAGTTGAGCCTGTTGTCGGGGTTGTCCCATTGGTTGTGTAATAAATCGTCGCCCCGGAGGTGGCTGAACTGATGGTCACTGTCTGCGCTGAACTATAGCTTCCAGCGCCCGGACTGAACGTGGGCGTAGCTACTGCCCCGGTGATAACGTATGCAGCCGAGCCAACCGCACTATTGGTATAGCCGGTCTTGATGCCAAGCGCCTCCACCGTCTCGCTGACGGAAACTGTGATGGGTGTGCTGTAGGTGGTCGAACTTGCTGTCGGCGTTGACCCGTTGGTCGTGTAATGAATCGTCGCGCCCGATGTTGAGTCGCTGATCATCACCGATTGTGCTGGACCATAGCTTCCCGCAACTGGGCTAAATGTGGGCGTTGCTACCGTGCTACCGGTTGCGCACGTGGGTACGCAATCTGCTTGGAACAGCGCCAAAGCATAGGAGGTCGAAGATGCCTGGTCCACCAGGATGCCGGGACTTCCACTCGAATAAGTCGAATCCGTTCCAGACGCATTCGCGCCAGTGGTCACATCCGTGCAGGTATACGTCGTTCCAACGACAGAGAGTTTGAGAATGTCGCCGCTTGCGGGGACAGGACAAGTCACTGCGTTATGGCCACTGCCGCCTGCCAGCACATAGATGACTGCCCAGTCTGCCAGCCAACATACCCCGTTCCCCGCTGCGGTCGTGCGAACGCAGGGACCCGTGGCCATGTGACTGAGGCCTGAGCTGTGACTTACAAACTTTGCCTGTGAATACTGGTCATTTGTGAAACTGACCCCGGTATAGAACTCCCAGCCGTCGGAACCGGAAACCGACGGCACAACCTTGCCGCTGGCCTGCGCCAGGGGGACGTAGCCTGAAGCTGTC
>Ga0207048_10336_pt1 | contig 13604 bp, 10 predicted proteins | sample Alteio_BWMinCont_65_FD_153301 | JGI IMG/M metagenome (GOLD analysis project Ga0207048, IMG submission 153301) | Enriched cells from forest soil in Barre Woods Harvard Forest LTER site, Petersham, Massachusetts, United States -... | ecosystem: Environmental > Terrestrial > Soil > Temperate forest >...
AACAAAAACAGCAACATCAACATAGCCCATGTTTTTCAGACAGGTATTGGTTTACCTGAAAGGGATTATTATTTTAAAACAGATTCATCTACACTCCGCATTCAGGAAGCCTATAAAAAATACGTCCGCACCTTGTTTCAATTAACCGGGAGTGATGTTGCTGTAGCCACTAAGGATGCAGATGTTGCTTACGGCATCGAAAAACAAAATGCCGCATCGCATAAAACAAATATTGAACGAAGAGATGTCAAAGCAAATTACCATAAAATGGCGGTCGCATCCATCAGCAAAACACAGGCTAATATAGGTTGGGCAACATTACTTGCTTACTTAGGTGCAACAACCGACTCTATTGATATGGCCCAACCTGCTTATTACGACAAGTTAAATGAACAATTGAAATCAATATCCATAAATGACTGGAAAATTTATTTAAAAGCCAGCACCCTCCAAAACTACGCCGAAACACTTAGTAAACCATTTGTGGATGCCTCGTTTGAGTTTGATAAAGTATTATCGGGGCAGGCCACACAAAAATCCCGCAGGCAGACCATGACTAACAATGTTGACAGTTATTTAGGGCAGGCTTTAGGGCAATTGTATGTAAAAAGATATTTTAATGAGGACGCAAAAAAGCGCGTGCTTGTATTGGTAAACAACCTGCAAAAATCCTTCGAAAACAGGATCAATCATCTTGATTGGATGAGTGATAGCACCAAACAAAAAGCAAAAGAAAAATTATATGCTATCACCAAAAAATTAGGTTACCCGGATAAATGGCGGAATTACGATAAGGTGCAGATTAATAGAACCAAATACTTTGAAAATGTTCTGTCGCTTAACCGAGACGACTATAATTTTCAATTGGCAAAATTGAACAAGCCGGTTGATAAAACAGAATGGGGTACAACACCGTCTACGGTTACAGCTTACTATAATCCATCTTTTAATGAAGTTGTTTTCCCCGCGGGTATTTTGCAATTCCCGTATTTCGATTTTTCAGCAGATGATGCCATCAACTATGGCGGCATAGGGATGGTGATTGGTCATGAGATGACGCACGCCTTTGATGACCAGGGCGCGCAGTTTGATAAGGACGGTAACGTAAAAAACTGGTGGACAAAGGAAGATTATCGAAAGTTCAGGGAGAAAACAAAACAGTTAGTTGATTTATATAGTTCATTTACCGTTTTAGATACTGTTCATATAAAGGGGGGCCTGACATTGGGTGAAAACACCGCCGATAATGGGGGCATTGCTATTGCCTATGATGCATTTAAGATGACGCAACAGGGGAAAGGCTCTGTTAAAATTGATGGTTTTACCCCAGACCAGCGCTTCTTTCTATCTATTGCCAGGATATGGAGAGTGAAAACAAGAGATGCGTTTCTTCGCACCTACGTGAACACTAATCCGCATTCGCCGGCCATGTGGCGTGTAAATGGCCCATTGATGAATTTCGCCCCGTTTTATCAGGCATTTAATGTGCAGCCTGGTGATAAAAATTACAAACCCGAAGATCAAAGAATAAAGATTTGGTAGTAAACACACCCTTCAGGATGGAGCGCAAAATTATTAAAGAAAGCGGCCTTATTTTTAAAAAAATGGCATTTGTTATAAAACCCCTTTAAACGGGAATATGATATTTAGAACACCCCAAAGTTGACTTTATTTACTTTAAATGACAAAACCTGACTACATCAGGTTTTGTTTCGTTATGCGGAGAGGGAGGGATTCGAACCCTCGATACCCTTTTGAAGTATACACACTTTCCAGGCGTGCTCTTTCGACCACTCAGACACCTCTCCTTATTATTTTAGGATTGCAAATGTAGATTTTTTGTTTGAATATCGCATAATTCATTGCAAAGTCTGCGACCGGGTTATTAATGCAACCAACAAAAACAAAATGGTATATTTTGCATTTTGTAATGGAACGTGATGAGACGCCTCTTAAAAATTGTTTTGAAGATTGTAGCTAGTATTGCTTTATTAGTGCTACTGCTGCTGTTTGGCGCTATGTTGTACATTACCTATAACAAAGACAACGTCCTCAAACTGGTTAATGCAGAACTCAATAAGGTACTTGATGGCAAGATAACAATAGGCAGCATGCGGTCAGGGTTTTTCCAACAATTTCCCCATATATCACTGGAGCTTCAAAACGTATTTGTTCGCGACAAACGTTTTGCCGAACACCATCATACCCTGCTGAACGCGAAGTATATTTCGATTTCAGTGAATGCCTGGGCTTTATTAAGGGGTGAACTGGCAGTCAATCACATCAACATCAGCAACGCATCTGTCGATATTTTTACGGACAGTTCCGGCTATAGTAACTTGGCTGTATTTAAGAAAGGGGCGAAAAATAAAGGGGGCGAAAAATCCAATAATTATAATTTTGGAATGGTTACGCTCACTAATGCCGGTTTTATGGTAGAAGATCAAAAAGCAAATAAAAAGTTCGATTTTGTTGCTAACGAGGTCAATGGCAGAAGTGCCGAATCTGATTCCGGCTGGAACGCCGCTTTGCACCTGGATGTTACAGCGAAGAGCATGGCATTTGATGTGCGCAATGGCAGTTTTTTAAAAAACAAAACCATTGAAGGGGATTTAACCGGCGGCTATAACAATAATAGCGGCAGGATGTGGGTGAAATCGGAATCGCTGGACTTCGGTGATGATCCTTTCCAGGTCAATGCCGTATTCGAAACCTTGAAAAAGCCCGCAAGCTTTACCTTCCACATAGCTTCGAAGCAAATTCTCTGGCGGAACGCTTCGTCCTTACTTGCTGCAAACATTAAGGAAAAGCTGGACCGGTTTAATATCACCCGGCCGATTGCGGTTAAGGCTATTATATCCGGCGGCTTTGCAGACAGGGACCCTTTTTTGTATGTTACTGCTATACTGAGGGACAATACGGTAATAACACCCGGCGGAACATTTGATCATACATCTTTCGAAGGAATATTCACAAACGAATACCAAAGGGAGAAGGTGCGAAACGATGATAATTCAGTGATCCGGCTTATTAACATGCAAGGCAGTTACCATAACATACCTTTTGCTATTGACACCGGCAGTATCATCAATTTGAATAAACCAATTGCTACCGGTAATTTTCGGGCCGACTTCCCTTTAACCGGGATAAATGAGATCCTTGGTGACCAGGTAGCCAGGTTTGGCAGGGGGTCGGTTAGTATGCGGCTTCGCTATAAAGCTGATATAGTTAATTACAGGTTGAACAAGCCGGTTATTGCAGGTAGTATAATTTTAAATAATGCTGAATTGCGCTATATACCGGATGATCTTCGGTTAAAAAACAGCTCCATCGAATTGTATATTGTAGGCAATGATCTTTTAATGAAGAATTTACGATTGCAAAGCGGTCGGAGTGTGGTGAACATGGAAGGGCGCGTAAATAATTTTATGAATTTGTATTATGAGGCGCCCGAAAAGATTTTGCTTACCTGGCAGATCAATAGTCCGCAGTTTTACCTCGGTGAATTTATAGGTTTCCTCACTGGCGGCATTAACGATACTACTAAAAAAGCAGCCCGGAAAGCGAACAGCGGTAATGTTATTGATCAGTTAAGCAACGTATTGGAAAAGGGGAAATCGGAAATGCATCTAAGGGTGGATAATTTGCATTATCTTAAATTCCTGGCCACCGACGTACACGCCAATTTGCTCACCTCAGAGGACAAGGTGCTGGTTAAGAATGTCGGGCTAAAACATGCCGGAGGATTCTTAAAACTAAGCGGCTCGATTATAAAAGGCCAGCGGACTAATAAGTTGGACGTCAACACTACGATCAGCCATGTGGATGTTCATGAGTTCTTTAATGCCTTTGATAATTTTGGATTAAAAGATTTTACTGCGGATAACCTTAGCGGATATTTGTCGGCTAAGACGCAAATCACAGCGGAAATGTCTGACCAGGCAACATTGTTACCAGGGTCAATCAATGGAACACTTGACGTTAACCTTCAAAACGGTGCTTTGATAGATTTTAAGCCCATTGGCAGCGTTGCAAAATTTGCGTTTCCTTTTCGCAATTTAAAAAATATCCAGCTGAGTGAATTAAATGCACGTTTTGACGTACATGGCGACCAGTTTACAATTTATCCTTTTAAACTAAGTTCAAGCGTGCTGAATATGGATGTAGCGGGCGTTTATGGGATAAAAAACGGCACTAACATAACCCTCGATGTCCCTCTAAGGAATCCTAAAAATGATACGACCATTCATAATGAGGAAAAATTGATTAAGAAACGATATCGGGGTATTGTATTGCACATAAGGGCAAAATCAGATTCGGCGGGGAAGATTAAAATTGGTTGGAACAAGGATCGTAAATAATATTGCTTTCATCGGTAATAAAAAAAGCGCCCGGGTAACAAACCCGGACGCTAAATGAAAACTCAACTTGTATTTAAAAACTATAATCTAACACGATCGTTATGTTTATCGCGGTATATAGCCCGGCTGGTACGGTTCTCTTCGCGACGTAAATGGTTTCTTTCGGCCCGGTTCATTCTGCCGGTAGCTAGTGCCCTGTTTCTTTGATGAGCAATCCTTCTGTCATCTGCACGGAGGTGACGAGTTTCATTACGGGTAAGTTCGCCGCTGCGGACACCCTGGTTAATACGGCGTTCCTGATTGTGAAGCCTGTGATTTATAACAGGGGTGCGATCTTGTGCTTGTGCCATTGAGGTGAAAGCTAATGCAGCGATCAATAAACCTCCGAATATTTTTACTTTCATATTGTTTCTTATTTATGTATTTGGAATGATAGAGTGTTATTAGCTCGCTTAGTTTAATAAGGAATTGTTAATTAATGTTAAAGGTAAGTGAGCAGTTGATTAAGTTGGATAGGGTTGAAAATTGTTGTAAAAGCAACAAAAAATAACCTAATGGCCAATGACAAACCACTCACCTAATCAACTTAATCAACCACTCACCAATCATTAAATTTCCTTATGTTTGTGCGTGCTGCTGAAAAGGCGGCCGACAAATAAAAAGCGTGTTTTGTTTCAATGCTGAGCATCAACGAGATTAAAAAACCTATTGCTGCGGATATTGATGTTTTTGAAGGGAAATTTAAATCTTCCATGCAAAGCTCAGTTCCTCTGCTCGACCGTATCACCCATTACATTGTAAAACGTAAGGGAAAACAGATCCGGCCTATGTTTGTCTTTTTTTCGGCGAGCATTTGCGGGGGCATTAACGAATCCACTCACCGGGGGGCTGCATTGGTTGAGTTACTGCACACGGCCACCCTGATACATGATGATGTGGTCGACAATTCGTACCGGCGACGTAGTTTCTTTTCGATAAATGCTTTATGGAAGAACAAAATAGCTGTTTTGGTTGGTGACTTCCTGCTATCAAAAGGCCTGTTGCTATCTGTAAAAAATGACGATTTCAGGTTTCTAAAAATTGTTTCTGAAGCCATGCGCCAAATGATAGAGGGCGAATTGCTGCAGGTGGAGAAGGTGCGCAAAATGGATATTGAAGAGCCGGTTTATTATGAAGTGATCCGTCAAAAAACGGCTTCCTTGATTGCTTCCTGCTGCGAATGTGGCGCGGCTTCGGCGGGGGCCGATGACGAAACCATAGAAAAGATGCGACTCTTTGGCGAAAAGATAGGCATCGCTTTTCAGATCAAAGATGACATGTTTGATTTTGGTACTGATGATGTGGGTAAGCCGTTAGGGATTGACATCAAGGAAAAAAAGGTAACCCTGCCGCTTATTTATTCGCTGAATAATAGCACTTCCGCGGTTAAAAAACAGATGATCAACCTGGTTAAAAACCATAATGACGATCCGAAGAAAATTACGGCCATTATTAACTTCGTAAGGGAGACCGGCGGTTTACAGTATGCCGAAACCCAAATGAAAAAATACCAGGATGAAGCATTTGAAATATTAAACACCTTCCCCGAAGGTGACGCCCGCAGGGGATTGGAACAATTAGTTCGTTTCACAACTGAACGTGATAAATAATGCAAAGTGAGTTAATCTTCATCTCTGGCTTTATTGTATTTATTTTAGTGATTCTGGCCATTGACCTTGGTTTATTTACAAAAACCGACGGGCCGGTAAGTATGAAACAAGCGGGTATTATGAGCGCGGTTTGGGTAATGCTCACGCTTTGTTTCTACGTGTTAATTTTAAAATATGGGCACCTGCTTCACCATATTGATAGTTTTGCCTCGCTGCAACAATTAAACATTAAAAATTTTCATCACCTTAAGTTTAATCCTAACGACTTTCCCGGATGTTTAAACCAATACCGCAAAAACCTGGCACTCGAATTTATTAGCGGGTACGTGGTAGAGTATGCTTTATCGGTTGATAACATATTTGTAATAGTGCTCATTTTTACAGCTTTTTCTGTAAGTCAGAAGCACTACCATAAAGTGTTGCTTTGGGGGATTGTCGGGGCAATAGTAATGCGTTTCGGTTTCATTTTCTTAGGGGCTACATTAATTAAGCAGTTCCATTGGATATTATACCTTTTCGGCGCTTTCCTCGTGTACACAGGTTTCATGATGTTTATAAACCGCAATAAGGAAGATAAGATCGACCCGCAAAACCATCCTGTGGTAAAGTTAGCTTCAAAATATTTTGCTGTTCATCCCAAATTTGTGGGCGATAAGTTTTTTGTGAAGATCGACCACAAACGACTCATCACACCTCTTTTTTTGGTGTTGCTAATTATTGAAGGGACCGACCTTGTATTCGCCGTCGACTCCATCCCGGCTATTTTTTCAATCACAAAAGATCCATATATTGTATTCTTCTCAAATATATTTGCCATTCTTGGCCTCCGATCAATGTTCTTTTTGCTCGTAAATATTATTGATAAGTTCCACTATCTTAAAACAGGGCTTGCTGTATTGTTGGCTTTTATTGGATTAAAAATGCTTGCCGTAAATTATGTTGAGCGGATGGGTCTTACCACTGGAAACTCGCTTTTGATCATTTTGACGATACTGGTTGTAAGTATTGGCGCTTCACTTGTTTTTCCGAAGAAGCCCCCTCTGAATATCCCCCGGTAGGGCAAACCCTTTTATTTTCTCAAAATACTTTCGGACTTTCGGACTTTTCGGACTTTCCGACTAAAAAACCTACCTTAGTAAATGCAATTTTTTGATTTCAGCTTATTTAAATTTACTTTTTTCGACTTGCTGGATGTGGTGTTGGTAGCCCTCCTGATATACCAATTGTATAACCTTATCCGTGGTACCATCGCAGCAAATATCTTTATAGGCCTGGCCTTAATATTCGCTCTTTATTATGTGGTGAAGGCACTGCATATGCAATTGCTCACCGGGATACTTAGCAAATTTGTGGATGTAGGTATTATTGCCCTTATAGTCGTGTTTCAACAGGAGGTAAGGCGTTTTTTGTTGCTGGTTGGTAAAAATGCATCGCTGCAACGGAATAGGGCATGGTGGCAGTATTTTTTTGGTAAGGCCGAAGCAGAAAAAAACAATTACGCGCGCATAAAACCAATAATTGATGCGTGTAAAAGCATGAAACAAACACGCACCGGCGCATTAATAGTTTTCGCGAAGTATTATGATGAGCAGTTTTATCAGAACAGCTGCGAAGTTATTGATGGCAAAATATCAAAACGCCTGCTTGAGAGTATATTTCAAAAAAACAGTCCGCTGCATGACGGCGCGGTTGTTATTGCAGAAAACAAGATCAAATCGGCCAGTTGCATTTTGCCTCTGACCGAGAAAACCGACCTTCCGCCTCAGTTTGGATTGCGCCATCGCGCCGGTATCGGCGTAACTGAAACTAATGACGCAACTGCCATCATCATCTCTGAAGAAACCGGGGAGCTTGCTTATGCAAGGCAAGGCCGGGTTAAAATGAACATTAGCTTTGCTGAACTGGAGAAATTATTGAATAAGGATTTTTAGGAGGCTGTGAATGGCCCTTGTCTTTGATCCGAGGGCATTATAAAATATGGCTAGTTATGTGCAGCCGGAGAATTAAATAAAACAAGGCTTTTAAAAGCCGGCATTCCTTTTAACGCGCATTCAGGCACGAGTACGCCACGCTTTTGGCCTACGCTACCTCGCGCCAGATACGGGATAAGCCTCCCGGAATCTCAAGAATATCAAGACATTAAATTATTACTATTTCAAAATAAATACAAAAAGTGTTAAATTTAGCGTCGTTTTAATGCATTAGCCATGCCGATATTCATGGATGTTCATATTGTTCCGGGCGTAAAAGCAAAAGATGTTGCTAAAGCGCACCGTTTGGACCTGCTTCACCAAGACGAATATGGCTGTACTTGCATGACCTATTGGATCGATGAAGCCCGCGAAGATATTTTCTGTCTTATCGAAGCCCCGGATAAACATGCAGTAGAGGAAATGCATAGTAAAGCACATGGCCTTATTCCAAACAAAATCATTGAAGTGAACAGCAACCTGGTTGAGGCTTTCCTGGGTCGTATTTATGATCCGCCGGAGGCACAAATCTCCGATGAGGGCCTTAAAGTTTTTGCCGACTCTTCATTCAGGATTTTATTGGTGACAAAAATGACCGATCCTGTTTTGCTTAAACATCAGTTCGGAGATGAGAAAGCAGGCGAATTATTAAGCGCGCATACCAGCATCATCCGGAAAAACATTTTACAACACGGCGGAAGAGAAGTTGAACATGAAGGAAGCGGTTTCGTTGTTTCATTTTCTTCTGCTTCCAAAGCGGTGGCATGTGCATTGTCGATCCGGAAGGAAATGCCCGACTCCATTTCAGAGCAAATTGATCTTAAGTTAGCGGTGAATGCAGGTGAGCCGGTTGAGCGCAGTGAGCATCTGTTTGGAGAAACCATTCAATTTGCATTCAACATGTGCCGTATTGCAAAAGAAGGAAGGATCGCCATAGCATCACCTGTAAAAGAATTGATTGCGAATGACCTTTTCCAGAAAGAGCGAAAATATTTCCTGAACCTTTTACCGCATGATGAGCATTTATTGAAATTACTTTTCAGCAAACTGGAGGAGAACTGGCAGGATGCGGATTTCGATATTTCCGATTACTGTAACGCAACAGCCATGAGTGGTTCACAATTGTACAGGAAAACTATAGCCCTTACTAGCATGCCACCCAATTCGCTTTTAAAAGATTTCAGGCTGTATAAAGCAAAAGAACTGATGAGAAAACGGTATTACAATGTTGCACAGATAACTTTCGATTCGGGCTTTACCAGTGCTTCTTATTTCACCAAATGTTTTAAAAAGAAATACGGGCTCCTGCCAATGACCTATCTCGAATTGCTCCATTAAGGACCTTCCTCCCGGTTAAATTTTACCATTTATTGACGGATTTGTTTCATATGGTTTGCCATTTATTGAATGATTTGTTATAGCCTTTCGCTATTGGCTGATGGTATCTTCGATTATTCTTAAACAGTTAAATCTCAACGTTATGAAAACTTTCAAAATCACCACCCTGCTTCTTGTCATTATCCTGTTCACCGGCACAATCGCCAGGGCACAAACAGCAACAGTAAACGACAGTTCATCCAAATCAAATTCAACAACAATGAAAACTTATCTCATCGAAAGGGACATCCCTAACGCAGGCAAATTGACGCCCGAGCAGTTAAAGGCAATCTCGCAAAAATCATGCAGTGTCCTGGAACACATGGGTCCTAAAATTCAATGGATACAGAGTTATGTAACCGGCGACAAAATTTTCTGCGTGTACAAAGCAGAGAATGAAGACCTTATCCGCGAACATGCTAAAGAAGGAGGTTTTCCTGCCAATAAGATCACAGAAATTTCAACAACTATCAGCCCGGCAACTGCCAAGGAGTAATGAAAGAGAAGAAACTATTTGTTCAAAAACCCGCTTAATGCGGGTTTTTTTATGCGGATTGCGAAGAATGATATTTTGTTTGAACCTCAACTCCTTTGGTGAGTGTTTGATATACCACGCAATATCTTTCGGTAAGTTTTTTTAGTGTCGATATTTGCTCGTCACCTGCATCTGTGTCCAGGTCAAATTCCAGGCGGATCGTTTTAAAACCAACGGGAACTTCTTTGCTTACACCTAAAGTGCCTTTGAAGTCGAGGTCGCCTTCTGCCCTCACAGTTCCGCTTTTGATATTCACCTCAATAGCCGTTGCCACTGCCTGTAAGGTAACGCCCGCACAAGCCACCAGTGCTTCCAGCAGCATGTCGCCGGAGCATGCAAGCATGCCTGTCCCTCCGGTGGCGGGATGCAGCCCTGCTTCCACGATGGATTTGCCGGTTTCAACTTTACAAGAAACGCCCTCGCCAATCTTTCCTTCAGCTTTTAATGTGATAATCGCCGACTCCGGCTGCTCGCGGTATTGATCTTTGAGCGGGGCTTGCAGGTTTTTGAGTTCTGTTGCATTCATGATTACAAGTTTAATAAAAAAATCTGACAACCCGCTTTAGCAAAAATTCTGGCAGGCCTGACATTGGTATTCCACGCTCCTGGAGCTTGAAATAGTAGCGCTTGAACCGACAGAGGTCTTGAATTGCAGGACTAATTTATGTACTTTTAAATCATCTGCGGTATTATATGACAAAACAGCAAAGTTAGATAGCTGTCAGCTGGGCACGAGAAGGCTGACGCCGCCAGCCTTTACGCGGATTCTCGAGCCAGATTCGGGGGAAGCGTATGGGCTGGTTCCTGCTTAAGTAATGAAAGTTAAGCAAGGCGAATAAATATGCTGATTGCATTCAAAGTATAATTCCAATGACTTACACAATAGGGCTTACTTTTGGGTATGCCCTATTGTGTATGGTATAATTATTTTGCGCTATCAACTTCTTTGATCGCATCGTCGACAGCCTTTACCGAGGCGTCATCGTTCAATTTAGTGCGTTTGGTTTTTATATCAGTTAATAAGCCATCAACAAAAGACCCTACGCCGAATTTTTTATATTTTACGCCCAGGCCTTTAATTGCCGCAATGCCTTGCTGCGCGTATTCTGATTTATCCACACGCCCGGTCAATGCAGCAAAATTGCGTATCATACCGAACTGGCCCTGGGGGTTGGCTTCATTTAGTGCCTTAAGTACGTAGGGCCATTGTTCATTACCGCCGCTTGTTGCGTAAACATTAATAATGGCTTGCGTCAGGGCGCCTTTATTATCTTTTTCAAACCCTTTGGCTAATGAAAGCGCCTGCTGCGGATCTAATAAACCAATGGCTGTTAAGGCTGCACCCTGTACCGCGTACGACTGGCTGCTTAAAGCCTGCTTAAACAGGTTCATATTGCCTGATGCTTTCAGTTTGCCCAAAGTAGTGATCGCAGCAGCCCGGGCTAACGTGTTTTCATCGCCTTGTGCTATCGAAGTTAACACAGGTAAAGCGGCATTATGTATATCATCATTACTCATGTTTAACGCCCTGATTGCCTTGATACGCAGACCGTAATATTTATCCTTTAAGGCCGCAATCATTACTTTTTGAGCGCCTTTATCAGATTGATGTCCGGCAGCAGCGTTGATCGCTTCAAAACGGTCAAGGTAGAGTGGCGCGTTAAAATATTGGAAGTCAAATTCCTCAGGTGTTTTATTGTCCGTTTTTGCACATAATAATACTTTATCGCCATCAACATTCACCAGGTCAGGTTTTGAGGCTACATCGAATGTTAAAGTGTCGGCTTTATCATTCATCCATACTTTGTGCCGCTCTTTTTTACCGCCTGCATAAATGTCGATAGCGAACGGCAGTTTAAATATTTGGCCGTCCTGGGTTTGCTGTAAATAAACGGTTTCTTTTTTGGAGGCATCATCCCATTTGTAACTGATGTTCAAAACAGGGTGACCGGCTCCGTAATACCATTCGTTAAAAAAACCAGTTTAGATCGCGCCCGCTTGCTTCTTCTTCTGCTAAGCGCAATTGTTGGGCCTCACCATTTTTAAACGCGTTTGTTTTAAGATAAATGTTTAAGCCTTTAAAAAATGCCGCGTCGCCTAAATAGTTGCGCAGCATATTTAAAATACGGCCACCCTTTTGGTAAGTTACAACATCAAACACATCTTCCTTATCATCATAATGGAAACGCACAAGATCCTTAGTTTTGGCATCCGGCGTGTTTAGATAATTTTGTAAAGCCTGGTAGCTATGGTCATCGCCCTCATCCTTGCCATATTTATGTTCGGCCCAAAGCATTTCGCTAAAATCAGCAAACGATTCATTTACAGTAAGATTGCTCCAGCTTTCACAAGTTACCAGGTCGCCAAACCATTGATGAAATAATTCATGGGCGATAGTGCTCCGTCCGGCATCGTAGTAAGCATCGAGCAATTCACGTGGCGTTGCCTGAACATAATCGCCATGAAGCGTGGCTGTAGTGTTCTCCATAGCGCCGCTCACATAATCTCTAACAACAATCTGTGAGTATTTATTCCATGCAAAATCATAATTTAATGTTTTTGAATAAAACTCTATAAGTTCAGGGGTCATCCCGAATATTTGCTTGGCGTAAGGAGCGTATTTGGGTTCAAGGTAATAGTTCACTTCCTTATTGCGCCAGTGGTCATGATAAATTTTAAAATCGCCAACTGCCATCATAAACAAATATGGAGAATGAGGTAGTTCCATTTTCCAGGTATCGGTACGGGTGCCGTCACCATTATTTTTTTGAGATGCAAGGCGGCCATTTGATAAAGTAACGTACTTAGCCGGAACGGTCATGCTGATCTCATCAGTGGTTTTTTGCTCAGGCTTGTCAATAGTAGGGAACCAGGCCGATGAGCTTTCGGTTTCCCCCTGAGTCCATATTTGCACCGGTTTCCCTTTTTCAGTGCTGTCGGGGTTAATAAAATACAAACCTTTGGCATCGTTAATTGCTGCGCTTCCTTTAGTTTTTAGTTCGTTTGGCTTGGAAGTGTAATCTATATAAATAGTGTAGGTTTCGTTATTATGATAAACCTTGTCAAGGTGGATTGCCACTGTAAGGCTATCATCATACCTGAATTTTAATGGGACATTTTTCCCGTTCTTTACAACAGAAATATTTTTCAGGTCCATGCCCTTAGCATCCAGCCTCAGGGAGTCCGTCGGATAAAAATGTGGCCTTAAAGTAACCCATTCCTTTCCATACATGTAGCGCTTTTTGTAATCAAAGCGCACATCAAGCTTGGTGTGCACCAGGTCATTGATCTTTGGAGGTGTTTCACGATAGATCTTCATTAGCGGATCATCGGTTTTAGCGGTCTGCGCATGAGCCGCAGTTACGGCCAGGCCCGTAATAAGACCTGATAAGATAAGTGCCGATAGTTTTTTAGTCTTTATCATAAGTTTTTTATTGGTTATAGATTTTCCCTTCCTTCATCACGAATGTGACGTTTTTCATTACTGCAATATCGGTCAGGGGGTCGCCGTCGACAGCAATAATATCAGCAAACTTGCCCTTGCTGATACTCCCCGTTTTATCGGCAATGCCAAGCAGGTCGGCAGCGCTGGTTGTGGCTGCTTTTATAGCTTCCATCGGCGGCATACCTGCTTCAACCATGTATTGAAATTCTTTATAATTTTTACCATGGGCATAAACACCTGCATCGGTCCCGAAAGCTATTTTCACCC
>Ga0207048_10337_pt1 | contig 13594 bp, 15 predicted proteins | sample Alteio_BWMinCont_65_FD_153301 | JGI IMG/M metagenome (GOLD analysis project Ga0207048, IMG submission 153301) | Enriched cells from forest soil in Barre Woods Harvard Forest LTER site, Petersham, Massachusetts, United States -... | ecosystem: Environmental > Terrestrial > Soil > Temperate forest >...
AATAAATCAGCGATTAAATTAACAACGGCGTTGTATTACACACCCGCTGGTCATTTGATTGATCATATTGGATTACACCTGATATTATTGTGACGACAATACCAGGTGAAAAACAGGATATGATTTTAGGAAAAGCCCTAAGTATTAAGTAACTTCGGTATTTTTTGCTTTTTTCTCTGTATATATCGGCCGATAAGCTGTTCTGGCCACACCGCATTCGATGGCTGCTTTAGCAACAGCAGGTGGGATGACTTCGATGAGGCGTGAATCAAACGGCTTGGGAATAATATAGTCGGGACCAAAGCTTAATGATTTTAAGCCAGGATAATAACTTAAAACAGACGCGGGTACGGGTTGATGGGTTAAATCACGAAGTGCATTGACACATGCAATTTGCATTTCCATCGTAATTTTTGTTGCACGGACATCTAATGCGCCACGAAAAATAAATGGAAAAACCAATAAATTATTGACCTGATTAGGATAATCACTTCGACCTGTCGCAAGAATTAAATCTTTTCGAACAGAGTGTGCTAATGCAGGATTAATTTCAGGTGTTGGATTGGATAAAGCAAATATAATAGGTTTTGGCGCCATCGATTGCAGCATTTCCGCTGTCAAAATATTAGGCGCAGAAACGCCGATAAAAACATCAGCGTCAACCAATGCATCTGCTAACGTCCGTTTATCGGTTTCATGTGCAAATGCAAATTTATATGGATTTAAATGCTGTCGACCAGAATGGACAACGCCCTGACTGTCGACAAGATAAACATTATCTCGCGATGCCCCTAGCGTAATTAATAAATGCATCGATGTTAAACCAGCAGCGCCAGCGCCGACGCAGACTATAACGGATTCGTGTAATGTTTTACCTTGTAGTTCTAAGGCATTTAATAAACTGGCTGCAATAGTTATCGCCGTGCCGTGTTGATCGTCGTGAAATACAGGAATATTTAATTGTTCTCGTAAAGCATATTCTATTTCGAAGCACTCAGGTGCTTTGATATCTTCGAGATTAATTCCCCCGAAAGTCGGCGCAATTCGCGCGACAGTACTGATAAATTCAGCTGAATTCTGACATTCGACTTCGATATCAATCGCGTCGATATGGGCGAATTTTTTAAATAGCGCCGCCTTGCCTTCCATAATAGGTTTGCTGGCGAGCGCACCCATGTTGCCCATGCCCAAGACAGCCGTGCCGTTAGTAATAACAGCAACCAGATTTCCCTTGGCAGTATAATCAAAAGCCGCATCGGGATTATTCGCAATGGCTTGCACGGGCTCAGAAACGCCGGGTGTATAGGCCAATGCTAAATCAGCTTGCGTTTCCATGGCTTTAGTCACTTGGATAGCGATTTTGCCGGGTCTGGGATGAGCGTGATAATCTAAGGCTTTTTTTATATGGTCAGGCATGAAGTATTATCCTTGGAGAAATAAGGGAAAATAGAGGGTTACTCTAGCGTAAATGGTATTATAGCGAAAGTATTATAAGCGATCTTTCGGGTTGACAGCAGTATATCTATTCACCTATCATTTCGCCCCTACTGTGAAAGGCGGAAAAAGTCATGAAAAGAACGTTTCAACCAAGCAATCTCAAACGTAAGCGTACCCACGGTTTTCGTGCGCGTATGGCGACTAAAAATGGCCGCAAGGTGATAAACAACCGCCGTGCCAAAGGGCGTAAGAGGTTGAGTGCTTAAGTTTGGTTTTCCACGGAAGTTGCGGTTGACAGACAATAATGACATCCGACAAGTTTGCCGTAAAGGTAGAAAAATAAGTTCCCCTCTCGCGGCGGTTTTTTTTTATCCTAATCAGCTGGGACACTCCAGGTTATGTGTTTCCGTCGCTAAAAAACAAATAAGCAAAGCATGGCGGCGCAATACTATCAAACGTATTGCACGTGAAAGTTTTCGTTTTCAGCAGCACCAGTTACCACATCAAGATATTGTCATTGTGGTATTTAAACCCCTGGCAGCCTTGGACAAAAAGCAGCTTAGAGAAGTGATTAATGCGCAATGGCAAAAATTAATTCCTTATTCAAAATCAGCTTAATTTATCTGCTTCGAGGTTATCAGCTTGCTATCAGCCCATTCCTCGGCCATCATTGCCGCTTTTTCCCCAGTTGTTCTCAATATATGCTAGATGCTATTAAGACGTTCGGTATTTTGCGCGGGGTGTGGTTAGGATTAAAGCGTTTATTGCGTTGTCATCCAGGATGTTCTGGCGGCGTGGATTTATTACCAGTTTTACCGATAGAGAAAATTCATCATGACTGACTTTCGCCGTATAATTTTAGTAGCCTTGTTATTTATGATTGGCATGATGCTATGGAACTCGTGGGAAGCAGAACACGCACCGCCACCCACTTTGCCAGTGGTGACTGCGCCATCAACGCCGTTAACAGAAGCAGTCAACAATGCTGAGACAATATCAGGCCCCGCTGAAACAGCAGCGCCAACAGCAACAGCAGCGTCTCAGACACCAGTCGAACAGACGACGCCATCTGTACCGGTAACAGTTGCGAATCGTTATATTCAAATCCAGACACAAACGCTTCAAGCGACCATAGACAGAGTCGGCGGTGCGTTAGTCAGTGTTGATTTGCTAAAATATCCCGTTGCGATTAATCAACCCAATACGCCTTTTCCGTTCTTAAGCCAAGATCCGGCAACGTATTATGTTGCGACCAGCGGTTTGGTTGGAACAGGTTTGCCTGCGCCCCAACAAATGGTTTATGAATCCAGTCAGCAGCGTTATACGTTAGCAAATGGCCAGCAAGAATTAACAGTTGATTTAACGTGGCAAAATAAACAAGGCTTAAAAATTACTAAGACTTATATTTTTCCAGCAAATGATTATTTAATTCAAGTCAAACAACAAGTTGATAATCAAAGCAATACAGATTGGAAAGGCCAGTTTTACGCAGAATTACAACGCAGACCGGTTGCAGCTGGTGGTTTAGGGCCATTTCATTTTAATACGTATTTGGGTGCAGTTCTTTCTAGTCCCGAAAAGCGCTATGAAAAAATCAGTTTTAAACAAATGGACGAAAGTAATCTGGATCAATCTATCCAAAATGGTTGGTTGGGAATGGTACAGCATTATTTTATTAGCGCATGGGTGCCTAATCCACAGTCCAGTTATCATTACTATACAGCAGCCAATGCTGAAAACGATGTTTATACAATTGGCTTAATCAGCCGTGTTGTTCCTGTCGGAGCGCATCAGCAATACAGCACGGGTGCGCAATTATATACAGGGCCTGATATCGCAGATAAATTATCCAAAATTGCACCTGGCATGAACCTAACGGTTGATTATGGTGTTTTGTGGTTTATCGGCGTTTTTATTTTTGGCCTCATGAAAAAACTTTACGCAGTAACAGGCAATTGGGGATGGGCAATTGTTTTAACAACGTTAATTATTAAATTATTATTTTATAAATTAAATTCGATAAGCTTTCGCTCAATGGCCGCGATGCGCAATTTACAACCGAAATTGCAACAACTTCGTGAACGTTGTGGCGATGACAGACAAAAATTAGCACAAGGTACAATGGAATTATATAAACGCGAAAAAGTGAATCCGTTGGGTGGCTGTTTACCCATGTTGGTACAAATCCCAGTATTTTTAGCGCTTTATTGGGTTTTAGCGGGCAGCGTTGAATTACGGCAAGCGCCATTTATTTTGTGGATTCATGATTTGTCCGCAAAAGATCCGTATTATGTTCTGCCATTATTAATGGGCTTAACTATTTTTATTCAACAATGGCTCAGTCCAAAAGCGCCTGATCCAATGCAACAAAAAGTCATGATGATGATGCCTGTGATATTTACAGCGTTATTTTTAAGCTTTCCAGCAGGTTTGGTTTTATATTGGGTTGTGAATAATACGCTATCGATTCTGCAACAGTGGTACATCATGAATCATGTTGTTCCTAAAGCAGAGGCGAAGAAGTTGCGCAGATGAATGACACGATAGCTGCACCTGCTTCTGCAGTTGGCCGTGCGGGAATAGGTGTCACGCGTCTTTCTGGCCCCCGTGTTAGAGAATTGGCTGTTACATTATTGGGCGAATTACCAGAACCACGCGTTGCTTTTTATGCAGCATTTCTTGATGCTGATCATCAAGCTATTGACAATGGCATTGCATTATTTTTCCCCGCACCGAATTCATTTACTGGCGAAGATGTCTTAGAATTACAAGGCCACGGTGGCGCTGTAATCATGGATTTATTATTACAGCGCATATTAGCATTGGGCGTGAGAATGGCGCGTCCAGGCGAATTTTCTGAGCGTGCTTTTTTAAATAATAAAATTGATTTAGCACAAGCAGAAGCAATAGCAGATTTAGTCGACGCGGGTTCTGCGCAAGCCGCGCGTGCTGCGTTGCATTCTTTGCAGGGTGTTTTTTCTCAGCGTATTCATGATGTTGTCGAAAAATTAATTGCCTTAAGAATATACGTCGAAGCTGCGATTGATTTTCCTGAAGAAGAAATTGATTTTCTCAATGACGGCCATGTTGCTTCGCGGCTAGAAAAAATACTTAAAGAAATACGTGATATTCAAAACACAGCAAAACAAGGCGCAATATTGCGTGAGGGCATGACAGTTGTTATAGCTGGCAGTCCCAATGCAGGCAAATCCAGTTTATTAAATCAATTAAGCGGACGTGACAGTGCCATCGTTACGGCAATTCCAGGTACGACACGTGATTTATTGCGCGAGCATATTCAGCTCGACGGCTTGCCATTGCAAATTATTGACACTGCCGGATTGCGTGACAGCGATGATCCCATTGAACAAGAAGGCATTCGTCGTGCGCGCAATATTATTGCAAAAGCGGATCGGGTGTTATATTTAATTGATATGACGTCTGGTGAAAATCCACATGATGATTTATTACATCATCCGCGATTAATATTAATACACAATAAAATTGATTTAATCTCAGAAAAACCAGAAATTTTTGAAAAAAATAATATAATCCATATAAAACTTTCTGCCAAAACCGGCGAAGGAATAATATTATTAAAAAACTATTTAAAACATTGCATGGGATTTTCAGAAACAACAGAAACAGGGTTCAGTGCGCGTCGTCGTCATCTCGATGCGCTTGCGCGTGCAAGCAAAGCTATTGAGCATGGTCAAGAGCAATTATATCAACAACGTGCAGGTGAATTACTGGCAGAAGAATTACGTGTTGCACAACAATCGCTTGGAGAAATTACAGGCGAGTTTAGCAATGACGATTTGTTAGGTAGAATTTTTCAAGATTTTTGCATAGGGAAATAAACATTATGTTAGATACCATAGATATCATTGAGGAAAATATGACTGCGATTACCAACGCCAATTTATTTCAACGCGCTTGTGCTGTTATACCTGGTGGCGTTAATTCGCCTGTTAGGTCATTTCGCAGTGTTGATTCTAATCCGCTTTTTATTACACGCGGAAAAGGTGCGTATGTTTATGATGTCGAAGGCAAGGAATATATTGATTATGTTGGATCATGGGGGCCGATGATTGCAGGGCATGCGCATCCAGATATTTTAAAAGCGGTTCAAAAAACCATGGAATACGGTTTGAGTTTTGGTGCCCCAACAGCGCTCGAAGTTGAAATTTCAGAACTTATTACGCAATTAATGCCATCGATAGAAATGGTCCGCATGGTGAATTCAGGCACAGAAGCGACGATGAGTGCAATTAGACTTGCGCGTGGTGCAACAGGGCGATCTAAAATCATTAAATTTAATGGTTGTTATCACGGCCACAGCGATGGCTTATTAGCGAAAGCAGGTTCAGGGGTATTAACACTGGGTCTGCCAGATTCAGCAGGCGTGCCACCGAGTATTACAGAACATACGTTGATTGCAGAATTTAATGATCTCGACAGCGTCGAAAAACTTTTTAAGCAATACCCTAACGACATTTCGGGAATTATTATTGAGCCAGTTGCTGGCAATATGAATTGCGTTCTGCCACAAAATAATTTTTTGATGGGTTTACGTAATCTATGTGATCAATATAAAAGCTTATTAATTTTCGACGAAGTTATGACGGGTTTTCGTGTTGCATTAGGTGGCGCGCAAGAGCGATATAAAATTAAGCCTGATATTACAACGTTGGGTAAAATTATCGGCGGCGGCATGCCGGTGGGCGCGTTTGGTGGCAAGCGAGATATTATGCAACATATTGCGCCGTTAGGTGCCGTTTATCAGGCGGGAACTTTATCGGGTAATCCCGTTGCCATGGCAGCAGGATTAGCGTCGTTGAAAATTATTCAGCAAGAAAATTTTTATGTGGAATTAGAAAAACGCACGGAAAAATTATTAATTGGCCTGAAAGAGATCGCAGCAAAAAATAATATTGATTTATTTACGCAACATGCTGGCAGCATGTTCGGCATATTTTTTACGGATCAAAAAAGCATTGATTCTTTTGGAGATGTTAAAAAATGCAATATTCCGAGATTTAAAAAGTTTTTTAATCTCATGATAGAACAAGGCATTTATTTTGCACCGTCTGCATTTGAAGCGGGATTTATGTCTAGCATGCATGGAGACAAAGAAATTGCGAAGACTTTATCTGCAGCTGAGAAAGTTTTTCCGCAATTGAAGTAATTATATATTATAGCGTCATTATTTCACTAAACTTGTCTTCGCTGTCGGATGACAGCTAAATAGGGCGATGTCGTAAATGATTTTTTGCATCTCGGACAGTGAACTTTTTTGTGATGTTTTTTTGGTTCTTCATCGTTATAAAATGTATCACTTATAATGAGGATACCCGCAAATATAATAAAGATACCGTCAATAATGAGTGGCATGTTAATTAAAATTGTGTTCATGACTTGATTTTCCTTTTAATAATCCTAAAACCATCAACATAATACCAAAAAATGAGATAAATACTGAGGAAATAAACATGATGGAAAGTGTTGTTCCGACAAAGTGATTAATAAAGATTCCGACTAAGCCAGCTGTGATAAAATTTACGCCAAGTCTGCGCAAATCTTCTCTCAAAGTCTTAACGTCGAGAAAGGCTCTAATACATTTTATTAACATTATATTTCCTTAAGTACTCGCCATACCCAGGCTAACACTATAAAATACCTACTCCCTGACAGTCAATACGAAAAAAGCGATTCCTTAGGAAAGATGATGAGTGATTTATTAATCCAACGTTTGCAAAATCCTGCGCTATATTCGCATCCCGTAAAATATTTTAAAATAATTGAAACGCATATTTCTTATGTATTATTAACAGGTGATTATGCGTATAAAATTAAAAAGCCATTAGACATGGAATTTCTTGATTTTTCGACGTTGGAAAAACGAAAATTTTATTGTCACGAAGAAGTGCGTTTGAATAAGCGATTTTCACCAGAATTATATATTGATGTTTTGGAAATCACGGGATCTGCTGAAAAGCCTGAATGGAATGGTAATAATCATATTTTTGAATATGCTATTCAAATGCGAGAATTTCCTCAAAATAAATTATTCACGAATTTATTAAAAAATAATTTATTGAAATCATCATATTTTATTTCGTTGGCAGAACAATTAGCCAATAGCCACCAAAAAGCTGCCGTTGCGAAAAACGATACGCGCTATGGTTTGCCAGAGCAATTATTTTTTCCAGTACAACAAAACTTTGATCAAATTCGGCCGTTACTTAACGATCCAAAAGAATTAAAACAATTAGATTTAATCGAAAAATGGGCACAGGAGCAATATAAATTATTAAAAACTGTTTTTTTAGAACGAAAAACAAAAGGCTTTATTCGTGAATGTCATGGGGATTTGCATTTGGGTAATATAGTTTTATATCACGATAAACCGCTAATTTTTGATTGTCTGGAGTTTAATCTGGATTTACTCTGGACAGATGTCATGGCAGATGTTGGTTTTTTAGTGATGGATTTACAAGAAAAATTACAACAAAATTTTGCAATTTTATTTCTTAATCATTATTTGGCTATGACAAGTGATTATGCTGGATTGGCAGTGTTAAAATTTTATGAATCTTATCGCGCAGTAGTGAGAGCAAAAATTTATTTGATGCAATTACAACAAGTGAATACACCAGAAACAAAAGCATTTTTAAAATCAGCGTATCTTCGTAGCATGCAAATGGCAGAAAGCTACATGATTAATAAAAAACCGCAATTATTTATCATGCATGGATTGTCTGGATCAGGCAAAACAACGAAAGCTATGCTGCTGGCTGAAAAATTCAATGCTATTCATCTTAGATCGGACGTTGAGCGATATCATATGATGGCGGATCTGGGTGAGGATAAATACAGTGAAAAAAATCGCCAAAAAATTTATGAGCGTTTAGCAGAATTGGCAAAACAAGTTTTGCATGAGGGATATAGTGTTATAGTTGATGCGACTTTTTTGTTAAAATCACAGCGAGATTTATTTTCCGAAATAGGCCAATATTTTCAATTGCCTTGTCAGATTGCTGTTTGCGAAGCAGATGACAATACACGATCACAATGGTTACATGAGCGGTTAGAAAACAAGCAAGATTTTTCTGAAGCGGATATTACCATTGCGCGGCAACAACAAAAGCAACTAGAATTATTATCTGCAGAAGAACAGACACGAATAGTTAAAATCCCGTAAAATGTGGTAAATTATTAAGAATATTTTAAACCCTGTTGCAAATACAAATAGAGGAAAAACTGATATGCCAAGCTTGCGTCATTTCTGGCAAAAAATGATTGTTGTACCTGTTGCCGTTGGGCTTACTGGCAGCGTATTGGCTGCAACGCCAGTCAATGGGTCTTCTGTGTTCGCCAATACGACAGATGGAACGACAATTGCGGAGAACAGCAATAACAAAAATCAAAAGCCTGTGGCAAATAACCCAACAGGAGCAGCAACTGCTGTAAAACCCAGCACAATGACAGCATTGAATCCTGTGGCGCCAGTGCTTAATGCTAATGGCTATTATCTTCAAGACGTTTACAGTGGAAATACACTAGCGTCTCAAAATCCCGATAAACGCATGCAACCGGCAAGCTTAACAAAATTAATGACGCTTTATTTGACGTTTGAGGCTTTACAAGCAGGGCGCATTCACATAAATGACTTGGTGCCTATCAGTGTCAATGCTTGGAAAACAGGCGGGTCACGCATGTTTCTAAAAGTAGGTGATCAAATTTCCGTCAGTGATTTAATCGACGGTATTATTATTGATTCTGGTAATGATGCATGTGTTGCATTAGCTGAGGACATCGGCGGAACAGAAAGCAGTTTTGTTAACTTAATGAATGAGCAGGCGCAATTATTGGGCATGAAAAATACCCATTATATGGACTGCACAGGTTTGCCAGACCCGCAGCATTATACGACACCGCGTGATATGGCAATATTAACGCGCGCACTTATTGTTAATTTTCCACAGTATTATCCGTTATTTGCACAAAAAACCTTTACGTTTAATAATATTACCCAGCCCAATCGCAATCGATTATTGTGGCGTGACCCAACGGTTGATGGCTTGAAAACAGGGCATACAGATGAAGCAGGATTTTGTTTAATCGCATCGGCACAACGTAATGGCATGCGTGTTGTTTCTGTATTACTCGGCGCGCCTACTGATGAAATGCGAGCAGAATATAGCGAAGAATTATTAAATTATGCGTTTCGTTTTTATGAAACCCATAAAGTCTATTCAGCAAATCGTGTGATAGAACAAGTACCCGTTTATATGGGCAAATCACATGTTGTGCCTATAGGTGTTACCAATGATTTTTATATTACTGTGCCGAATGGTCAATTTTCAAATGTTAATATGAATCTCCAAGTCAAAACGCCATTAAACGCACCGCTAAAACAGGGCCAAAAAGTAGGTACAGTAACAGCAACAATAAATGACAAAGAGATTGCGAATGTCGATTTAGTTGCGTTAACGCAAGTAAAAGAAGGCAACATATTCTCCAGGATGATAGATCGTGTCAAACTTTCTATCAGTAAAATATAAACATGACGCCTGACACCCCTGATACCAGTGTTTTAAAATTTCCGTGTGTTTTTCCCATCAAGATTTTAGGCTTGGCTAATGCAGCGTTTGAGACAGCTGCATTGGCTATTGTTCGTCAATATGTTGATGATCTTCGTGAAGATGCGATTCGCACGCGTTTAAGTAAAGATGGAAAATATATGGCAATAACTGTCGTCATTAACGCCGTGAGTCGAGAACAATTGGATAATATTTATCTAGCGCTTACTGCAGCGCCGGAAGTGTTGATGGCTTTATAATTTCAAATAGCGTAGATATGTTTTGAAGTAAAAACTAATTAGAGGAGAAATTGTGATGATTAAAGAAGAAATCGGGAAAAAAATTAAAGAAGTACAAAATAGCCCTATTGCACAGATCAGATTAACCCCCCAAGCCTACTATAATTTCTTTGAGAGTGATGGAACTGTAAAAGCTAAGTTGGATGATAAATCTTCTCAAGCTTTTAATCATCAAATAGAAAAGAGAAAAAATCCTATTGAATGCTGGTCTATTAATATAACTACTAAAATTGAAGATAGTTTTAGTGTAGGCGTTCAGCTTGAAGATGTTGAAGAGCGAGGAAATAAAAGAGAGTTCATATCTACTTCTCATATATATCAAAACACCCACATGGAAGCTTTATGCCAATCGATTGAACTTGTTGAGCGAAGAGACCCTGCTGACTTTAAATTAAAAGAAAGGTTATTGGTTTTGGCATTTAATAACAATGATCTTTACAATATGGATAGGTTACTGACGAAAAAGTTAGAACAGTATTTTTCTTATGGAATAATTTATAAAGCAAATGCTAGTGCGTTTGATGTGAGTAATACTGATAAGCTATATAGCTTTTTACGAGTGTTAAATAAATTAACACCTTTTTCAGATGAAGTAAAAAATGATATTGGTATGTTTTTAATAAAACATAATTTAGAAGAATCCAAAAAATTTGGAAAATACGTATTTGAAAAAGATCTGACTGCTAAAGAAAAAAATATTGTGGCTGAGCTTAAAGCAATTGCAAACCCAAACGTCCAAGTAACTTTTGGTAAAAAATAAGTAAATCCTCGCTTTCCATGGCACTGGATCCCAGCCAATCCATGGCTGGGATGACAACTTAGAGTGGGCGTAGGCTCAAGCAATTTCGACCATTTCAAAATCAAATTTAGTGGCGCCGCATTCGGGGCATTGCCAATTGAGGGGGATGTCTTCCCAGCGTGTGCCTGGGGCGATGCCGTCTGTGGGCCAGCCTAGGGTTTCATCGTAAATATAACCACAGAGCAAACACATGTACTTTTTCATTATCTCAGCATCTCGCTTTTTTGAAGGTATTTAAAGGTATTTAAGTATTATATGATAATACCTGACGCAACCCTTGTAAAACCAGATCAGGCATGACAGTCGTAAAAATACCTTCTTGTTCGAACAAATAGCTAAAGCCACCTGTGCCAATAATAATGGGCTTTTGGTCGCGGAAAAATTCGTCAGTAATACGCCGAGTAAATTCACGTAACATGCCAAGTTGGCCGTAATATAAGCCCGCCTGAATATTTTCGACGGTGGTTTTGCCGACAACACTCGTGGGTTTGATGATTTCAACAGAAAATAATTTAGCCGTATTATTTTGCAGCGCGTTCATAGACAATTTCATACCCGCTAAAATAGCACCACCCAGATATTCTTTTTCTTTCGTAATCGTACAAAAAGTCGTTGCTGTGCCAAAATCAATGACAATAATATTTTCTTTTGGATAGGTCGCAACAGCAGCAATGGCATTGGCAATTCTGTCTGCGCCGACTTCTAATGGATTGTGATATTTGATTTTTAAGCCGGTTTTTACACCAGCTTGTAGCATAAACGGATCGTGATCAAAATATTTAATACAAGCTGCACGTAAAGAATAATCTAACGATGGCACGACAGAACAGATCGCAATTTTTTTAACATTTTTTTTGTCCAACCCGTTTTCACGTAAAACATTAATTAAAAAAATGCCCAATTGATCTGACGTACTGCTGACGGTTGTATCATGACGAAAACGCAATTGTAATTGATCGTCAACAAAAACACCGCCGAAGATTTGTGAGTTACCGACGTCTAAACAAAGAATCATGCGACTGTTCCTTCTTTATGATGCGTGGTTTTATGCAGTAATTGTACGTTATCGATCAGCCTGACTTTGCCAATGCGTACCGCGCCAAAGCGTCTGTCTCCTTGAGTTTGGATATAATCCACTGAAAATCCCAGCCATTCTAAGCTGTCATGAATATCTTTGTCAGAAAGCTTTGTGCGCAATAGCGTCGCAAATTGTGTGGCGAGCTCATATTCGTCAGGATCCAATTGATGATTGCGTGAGCTTAATGCTAAGCCGTTAGTATCTCGTATAGTAGGGCAGGCAATAATATCAGTTTCAACAAAAAAGCTTTTCGTCATGCCTTGAACTAAGTTTAATTGCTGTAGATCTTTCTCGCCAAAATAAGCGCGATTTGGCCTGAAAATCAGTAATAATTTTAATACGACAGTAAGCATGCCATCAAAATGGCCAGGTCTATGTTGACCACAAAATTGCTTGCTTAAAATCGATTCGCTAATTTTATAGTTGTAATTGTCAGGATATAATTCTGTATACGTTGGCACAAAAACAAAATCAATATTTAATTTTTCAGCCAATGCAAGATCTTGTTCTAGTGTTTTTGGATAGTATTCTAAGTCTTTTGCTTGATCAAATTGGGTTGGGTTTACAAAAATAGACAGCACAGTGAGTTGATTTTCTGCAGCAGATTGTTTTAGCAAACTCGCATGGCCGTCGTGTAAATTGCCCATGGTTGGTACAAAACCTAATGTTTTATCAGCGAATTTTTGTTTATTTTCTAGTTGTAGTTGACGCCAATCTTTAATCTGATGAATCACTATTGTTGCCATATGCCTCTCCTATCCGTAAGCGTGTTCAGGTCCTGGAAAAGTAGCGGATCTTACCTCGAGTGAATATTGATTGGTAGCATTTAAAATAATGTCATAACCATCGGTATATTTTTTAACAAATTTTGGTAAAAATTCATTTTGGACGCCGAGTAGATCATGCAACACTAAAATTTGTCCAGAAACGTCTGACCCAGCGCCTATACCAATCGTCGGAATATTGATTTGATCCGTAATAGCATTTGCAACTTGTGGGGGCATGCATTCCAAAACCATAGCAAAACAACCAGATGTTTCTAAGATTTTTGCTTGTGCTAATAAATCATTTGCTGCTTTTTGATCTTTGCCTTGCACACGAAAACCGCCAAATTGATTAATAGATTGCGGCGTCATGCCCAAATGTCCCATAACAGGTACGCCTGAAGAAACAATATGTTGAATAACATCAGAATTATTGCTATCAGCGCCTTCGAGTTTAATAGCATGTGCGCCAGCTTGAATAAGCTGTTCAACACAAGACATAATATAATCCAGACTTTTTCGATAAGATAAAAAAGGCATATCTGCAACAATAAATTTATCACCTGCACCACGCGCAACGGCAGCAGTATGTTGTGCCATCATGTCTATGGTAGCTGCTAATGTATTTTTAT
>Ga0207048_10308_pt1 | contig 13589 bp, 12 predicted proteins | sample Alteio_BWMinCont_65_FD_153301 | JGI IMG/M metagenome (GOLD analysis project Ga0207048, IMG submission 153301) | Enriched cells from forest soil in Barre Woods Harvard Forest LTER site, Petersham, Massachusetts, United States -... | ecosystem: Environmental > Terrestrial > Soil > Temperate forest >...
ATGTTGATGCTCTCAAAAGTCATTGTAGTCATGATGACGCCTTTAAATTAGTGCCTGCAGCGTTAACTAGCAGAAAGCGTGCCTGTTTCAGCACCAGCTAGATTTTCATGGATTTGCTGGGGAAACCGCCGCCGGCAAGGATGTCACCTCAACCCGGCTGCCGAAAAATCCACAACCAACTGCTGCGAATTCAACAGCCCGTGATCACCTGCGTGGTGGCTATCGAACAGCTGCCGCTTAACGATAGGAGGCCGCTTCGGCCATCTGCGGGAAAGATGAACGGGCATTGACGCCGACACGAATCCGGTTCTCTTTCCCGAACCCGCGCCGGCATCACAACCGCAGTCCGCGCATTACAATTTTCCACTCCACATGACGCCAAACCACCGAGGATTCTGCGGCGTATAGGAGTTCCATGTTTGCAGCAGCGGTGTTTTATTGCCGAATAAATTTTTCACTAACAAAGTGAGATCGTAGGATTCGTTGTGGCTACCAATCCCGACAGCAAAATCGGTGGTGCTATTGGCATGTATCCAGGCGTATTGCGAGAGCGACGGGTCGGAGTTATACCGGCTGGTAAAGGCCGTATTAAAGCTGGTATGGAATACCTGGCCGCTCAATATCGGGCGCCGATAGTCGGCACCGACATTAAAGGTATATTTGGCGGCCCCCGGCAATGTTTGGCCAGAAACATCCTGATACGGCGCGGCTCCTGCGTAGCCATTCTCTACCGGCTGCGCAGAGTTAGCGAAGTTCTTGTAGACAGCATCGTTGTAGGCGCCGGAGAAGCGGATGGTAGTATTTTTTATGCCAGAGAAAACGCCATCGAACTCCAGCCCCCTGGCCTGCACTTTGGGTACATTGCCGGTAGCCGTGGTGTAATAGTTGGTGCCATCGTTGTTTGTCGCGGTGGTATAGACATCGAGTACCCTGACGGCCTGCTGGTAGTTGGTAATGTTCATCAGGTACAGATCCGCATTCAGGATCAAGGTCTTGTCTAGCAGCGCCGATTTGAGACCCAATTCATAAGCGTTGGTTTTTTCCGCCTTGACAGGATTGGAAACGCCGTTGGTGAATTGCGCGATGCCCGCCTTTTCGCCATGCTGCCATGACACGTAAGAGGTCAGATTGTCATTGATCTTGTATGACGGACTGACGTTGAACGTCGGCAGGTTCGCCGTGTACGGCTGCGCCGCAGTCGTATTAAACAATACGCCGATATTCGCGGCGCGAATGTTCTTTGCGTCGGCGACCTGCTGTTGCTGTGCGGCCGTCAGGCTTTTATAGGCGGTTCCGGGCGTGCCGCTGATCTTGGTTCCAAAATATTGATTCGCCACCGAATCGGCCAGGCTCAACTGTGCGGCGGTATTGTTTGCCGCCAGCACCCCGGCGCCATTCGAGGCGAAGCCACCCAGTTGCACTCCACCCACTGCCACTGGATTGAGCGATGCGCCAAAGCCGTTATCAAGGATGGAACTGCTGCCGGTATTTTCTCTCTGCTCATGCGTGATCCGCACACCGGTTGTGAGCGTCAGCTTGTCCGTAAAATGCCAGTTGGCCTGGCCAAAGGCCGCCTCACTCGTATTCCGGATATCCGATGTCCCTGCCGGCGAGTTGTAATACATGTTCACCCGGTTCAAGGAGTTCTGCATCAGCATCTGCCCGGCGGCGGTCGCATACAGGCGGTTGTATTGCGCGGTGCTGGCGTAGAAGGCGCCGGCATCGCTACCCCACGATTTCTGGTCATGGTTGTTGTCACTATATTTCAGCAAGTACAAACCCGCCTGGTAATCGACGAAGCCGCCAAGTGCCGAACTTAACCGCAGCTCCTGGCTAAGCTGCTTGTAGTCATCCCAGACGCCGCCGTTATTCGGGCCGATATCGAAGGGCGTGCCTTCATCGTTGACGGCATTGAAATGATAATTCCTGAACCCGGTAATCGAAGTAATCGTATGACTTCCGAGATCCCAGTTCAATTCGGCGGACGCGCCGTGGGTGCTGGTGACCAACGGATATCCCGTATTGAGATCGACCGAATTTCCGCCAGCACCGTAGAGATAGGTGCCGGCATAGCTATAGCCGGTATCGCGGGTAAACCAGCCTCGGTTCAGCCGCGTCGAAGCATCGGTGCCCAACGCGTTGACGCTACCGTTGGAAAAAGTCGTTGGGGTTGGCGTATTGATGACCGCATTGTTTGTGTTCTCATTGCTGTTCGGTTGTGCATCGAAAGCAAACCTGGCGCTGAAATCACGGGTTGGCGTCAGCAAAAACTGGACACGGCCGGCCACGCGGTCGGTGTTTGTAAACGTCTGGTCGTTATTGCTGATATTGGTCATCGGGCCTAAACCCTTGTTCGCGGTAAAAGAGCCGCGCCACGCAAGCAAGTCGTCTATGATCGGACCGCCGGCCGCCAGTCTGGCCTGGACGGTATCCCTCTGTCCGAAAGTAAGCGAATAGTCGGCGCTCGGCGTGAATGAAGGGCGATTGGTGGCGATGTTAATCACGCCCAGGTTAGTATTTTTTCCGCCCTGAGTACCTTGCGGCCCGCGTATGACTTCAACTTTATCGACGTCGGCAAAATCATAGCTGGAGACTAGCGGATTAAATGCATAACTCACGCCATCAACGGTGATGCCAACGCTTGGATCTTGTGCTTCGAGCTGACCAATTTTCCCGATACCGCGAATGGAAAGACTATTGGTGCGTTGATTACCCGGGTTATACACCACATTGGCGGCACGCTGCGTGATGGCCGAGATATCTGTCGCCCCCAGCCGGGCCAACTCGGTGCCCGTGACCACCGACACCGACGTCGGTACATCTTTCAGCGTTTCGAGCGCAACGCGTTTGCGCCCCTTTACCGTCACCGCACCCAGTGCTTTCGGCTCTTCCTGTTGGGCACTCCCATCTGCGGCAACTTCTTTCTTGCTATCATCGACGACTTTGTCCTGGGCGCCTCCGGCCGCACTTCCTTGTTCTGCGATGATTTGCTTCAGCCGGGCTATTTCCGCCTGCAATTCAACGACCGTCGGTTCGGCGGCGTGCAATGTGCCGGACGCCATCATCGCCATGCCGGCGATGACCGAGGCAATCGGGTGGAGACGAAACGACGCCTGCGTATATCGAAATCGCTGACTGGTTTTCTGGCGCGCAGATACTGACTTGATGCTCATTGCAAAACTCCCCTAAAGTGCGGTAAAAATCTTATCTAAGGCAAATTGCGTACCACATGAAAATCAGGCGTTAAACATCCTGCTCCCGCCACATGAAAATCGCCTGCCAGCCCAACGCCAGAGCAGGATAGATAGAAAAATATAAAGCACAGCCAGAGTGGGAGACGGCTTCCCGCGGCTCATAGAAAGTGTTGGCAACGCAACTGTGTAAATTTGTTATCTGGCGAACTGCTGCGAAATCAACAGTGCGGGAACTGGATGCAGCTGGAGGAATTTTCGATTCCGGTAACCGCGGCAACAGCGTTGTGGGGTGGGCACCTGTGCCCACCCTACGACTACCGAATTCGGAATGGGATAGCCAGTTTCGCCTTCACCAGGCCGGTGTGGTTTTTGCAGAAGGAGCGGAAGGCGTTGTGTGAATGTTGCCGCCGCTGGCAAGAAAGACCGCGGCGGCGGCGACGAGAATCGCCACAATCAATGCGAGCCGGCCGCCTTTGGCGGTCGATTTTCCAGACTGGACTTCTTTCCAGCCGGTTACCATCGGCTTGACCAGGTTGTCTTTTTTGAAGCGCGCATAAAAAATAATCGCGACCACATGCAACGCCATCAGACCCAGCAACAGATAAGAAAGCCATTGGTGGTATCCGGTCAGGCGGTTAGACAATGTCTTGTCCACCAGTACGGAAAGCGGGCCGCTGAAGTCGATATCGTCATTAGCGAATACGCCTGTGCCGGCCTGTAGCGCTAGCAGGCCAAGCAACGCAAGGACCGATATCGCACCCAACGGGTTATGGCCGACACCGCGCCACTGGCCCTTGAAATAAGCGCGTATCTTTGCCGGCGACGGCGCAAAACTCAAGAAACGCGCATGGGTCGAGCCGATCACTCCCCACGCCAGGCGAAAAGCCACGAGCCCGATAATCGTGAGGCCAGCTTTACCGTGCACACCCATCCAGCTGCCGCCCACCTCTCCAGTAACAACGGCCGTCAGCACGGCCGCCACCAGCGACCAGTGAAAGATACGGATCGGCAGATCCCACAGATGGATGCGGGTAAGCGCCGGGCTTGCTTGTGGATTGATTGCGCGGCTTTCACCGACTCTCTCGATGACCAATTCGGATTGCATGGCTTGATTCCCCTGACTAAAACAATGATTCCTGCCAACCGATTATTTGGCAGCCGTCTTTGGCGCCGGCGGGCTCACCCTGACGATAGCAGTACCGCCTTGCGCTTCGTAGTCTTCCGAACCGGCGGCGCCGGCGACCTTGAAACCTTTACTAGTCAACAGGTCACCCACATCTCCGGCACGGTGCGCATGATTGGAGACAGTGATGATGACGCGGTCCTTCGGGATGTAGGCCAGCCCGTTTTCCACATCCTTGGCCTGGATATTCAGGTACACCGGAAAACTGCCTTTCGCAGTCAATTCGTCTGGACGGCGGACATCAATGACCAGCAGCTTCTGCGGTTTCGCCAGCAAGGCGTCGATTTCCGTACTGGTGAGTCTCTTTGTCTTGTGCGTCCAGGCATCCGCAGCAGGCGCGCCAGCCGGTGCAGTAGTGCTTTGTTGGGCGAACGCCATCGAGGTCGTCAGAGCAAACACCATCACCACCAGATTTCTAATATTTTTCATAACCAGCTTTCTTTCGTTTGGATTTATTCGACTTGGGGGGAAATGCAACGCGCCGACTTCACAGAACCTGGTCGGATCGATGCATGACTCCCTACATGAGCAACCATCGTGCCAATCGCGGCTACCCCGCAATCATTGCGGCACGACGCGGTTTCGACGCAACCTGCAGGTGAGTTTTGAACAGCAATGTTGGTGTATCAGCAGTCAGCGACCGCCAACTGTTGCGTCGTCAACAGCCGTATGCGGCATCTTTGTTCAAGATGCATTTTCCACATCTGTAGCGTTATAAACACTTTTGACTGGAAGCTGTTTCCAAATCACCAGACCTGTCGGAGTACCCGATGATTTGCCGCATGACGTAGTGGGCACACCATCTCCATCCACGAAAAAACCTGATACAAATCAATATGTTACAGATGACGACCGGATAATAAAACGAGTCTGGTGACGCTGGCGCGATAGTTGCTAACAAGTCGTGGAAACTGCTTTTTTTACAGCTGGCCGACGCAAGGCGATTCAGAATTTCGCAATGTCACGCACATGGAAAATGATCACGCCGTCTGCGTTGGAATAAATGTACGTCGTTATTTTTGGAGAAAAGAAGTGAAGGATATTTTCATGTTTCGGGAGCAAAACGATGAATAAGAAAGCATTGTGCCTTGCCGTCCTGCTGAGCTTCTCGGCTACGTTGTCAGCAGTGGCGGAAGATGAAAAGCAGGTCGTCGGCCAGGTCAAGGCAACACCTGCGGTGTCGTCCAAACCGTGGGCATACCAACCGGTACAACGCCCTGCCGAACCATCTGTAAAACAGGCAAAGTGGGTACGTACGCCGATTGACGCCTTCATCCTGGCGAAGCTGGAAGCCAAGGGACTCAAGCCCTCTCCCGATGCCGACCGCGGTACCTATATCCGACGCGCCACCCTCGATGCATGGGGCATCCTGCCTACGCCCGAGGAAGTCAAGGCTTTCGAAAGCGACCGCTCGGCTGACGCCTATGAAAAGCTGGTCGATCGCTTGCTGGCCTCGCCGCATTTCGGCGAACGGCAGGCACGTCGCTGGCTCGACCTGGCTCGCTACGCGGACAGCGCCGGCTTCCAAGGCGATCAGACGCGGCCGAACAACTGGCGCTATCGCGACTACGTGATCAATGCGTTCAATCAAGACAAGCCCTACAACCGCTTCGTCCAGGAACAACTGGCAGGGGATGAATTGTGGCCAGATAGCCAGGAAGCGAAAATCGCCACCGGTTTCCTCGCAGGATATCCTGACAATAGCAACTCGCGCGACCTGGTGCAAAGAAAGTACCAGATCGCCACCGACATGACAGATCTGGTCGGCGAGACTTTCCTGGCCGCCACCATCGGCTGCGCAAGATGCCACAACCACAAGGCAGACAAGGTCAGCCAAAACGAGTACTTCCAGCTCCAGGCGTTCTTTGCCAATACCAGCGTGGATGAGAAAGCGCCGCTGGCAAAGGGTTCGGAATCAGTCTGGGATCTGCAATATCAAAAACAGCAAGCGATCTACCGCGACGCTACCAAGGATGTCAGGGCCAAGCAGAAAGCAATTCTCGATACAGTCCGGGAGGCTGGCCTGAAATACCATAAGGAACGCTACCTGACGGACAGCCGGGAATCAATTTTCAAGCCCGAGAGTGAGTGGAATGCACTTGATCGCTGGGTTAATTTCCGCCTCAAGACCGTCACCTCCGACAGTGACATCGCCGCTTATTTGAAGCTTACCGCCGAGGACAAGGACAGTGCCGACTACAAGTCGGAGAATGTACCGAAGTATAAGGAATATCAAAAGCTGACTGCTGAACTGAAAAAATTCGACAAGCTCAAGCCTGAGCAGGGATCGAATGCGATCACTACTGCGACCGAACTCGGACATGCCGATTCGCCGCCAACCCAGGTCCGCTTCGGCGGAGTTCACGAACGCCCCCTGGACGAAGTGCAGCCTGGCATCCCGGCGCTTTGGGCCGGCGACCAGAAGATCAAGATCGTACCGACAGCCACCTCTTCCGGACGACGTACCGCCTTGGCAAACTGGATTACCAGCCCTGGCAATCCGTTGACGGCACGGGTTTTCGCGAACCGCGTATGGAGCCAATACTTCGCCACCGGTATCGTCAGCACAGTCGCCGATTTTGGCCGTGCCGGACAAAAACCGACCCATCCGGAACTGCTGGATTATCTGGCTGACAGTTTTGTCAAGGATGGCTGGAGCGTCAAGAAGCTGCATCGGCAAATCTTGCTGTCCAGTGTCTATCGCCAGGCATCGGAAGAACGCGCCGATGTTTTGAAAGTAGATCCGGATAACAAGTTGCTGGCAGTGTTCCCGCGTAAACGCCTGGAAGCCGAAGAAATTCGCGACTCGCTGCTGTATGCCTCCGGCCAGATCGAGGACAAGGTTGGCGGCCCGGCCGTGTTCCCGCCGGTACCGTCCAACCTGGGTGCCGGCAATCTGTGGAAAACATCGACTGATCCGCATGATTTCAACCGCCGCAGCATCTATACCTTCGTCCGCCGCAGCGTTCCTTATCCGCTGACGCAAACGTTCGATCCGGCCGATCCGTCTCACCCGCATCACAAGCGCGATGTCACCACCACGCCGCTACAGGCACTCACGCTCTTTAACAGCGACGTCGTATTCGGCTGGTCGCAAGCCTTGGCAGGCAGGGTAATCCGGGAAGCCGGCAAAGACGAAACAGCGCAGTTGAACAAGCTCTATGAGGTGTTGTTTGCCCGTGAACCTAACAAGGCCGAAAAAGTCGCGTTGAAAGAATTCCTGAACAACGAAGAAAAGGTGATTCAACAAAACGTTACGACCGGCAAGTTCGCGGTGGCCGTCCCAACCGGATTGAAAGACACATCGCAGGTCAATCCGGTGCGAGCGGCAGCTTTTGTCGACCTGGTGCATACCGTCGCCAATTCCAACGATTTTGCTTATCGCTTCTAACTCGCAACATTCAAAAAAAGGAAACATGACAATGAGTACTCAATCACGCCGAGACTTCCTGCTTAAATCCGGACTGGGCCTGGGCAGTGCGGCCCTCACCGGCCTGGTGCCCGGAGTAAGCGCCTTCTCCGCAGCCTATGCAGCCGACCTGGTCGATCCGCTGGCACCCAGGAAACCGAACTTTCCGGCCAAGGTCAAGTCGGTCATCTGGCTGCATATGAACGGCGCTCCCAGCACCCTGGATCTATTCGATTACAAACCTGATTTGATCAAACTGGCCGGACAGGACGTTCCAGCTTCTTTCCTCAAGGGTATCAAGACCAGCACCCAGGGCGGTGTCGGCAAGCTGTTCGCATCGCAGCGAAGCTGGAAACAGTATGGTGAAAGCGGCGCCTGGTTTTCTGACCTGGTGCCGAACATTGCACAGCACGCCGACAAGATCACCTTCATCAAGTCTAGCGTCACGATCGGCGCCACCCATGATATTTCGATCCTCAAACTCAATACCGGCGACCTGAATCCGGGACGTCCATCGTTAGGCGCATGGGTCAGCTATGCGCTAGGCTCGGCCAATCCCGATTTGCCGCCCTACGTCGTGCTCTACAACGGCAAGACCGAGCCGAGCGCCGGTTCGGTCAACTGGAATTCCGGCTTCTTGCCGGCCGTGTACCAAGGCACCGCCTTCCGCCCCGGCCCTTCGCCTATCCTGTATCTGGACCGTCCGGAATTGACCGCGGCGACGCAACAGCGTGCATCGCTGGATTTGCTGAAACGCCTCAATGCACAGGGCGCGGCCCGCTATCCATCGGACACCGAACTCAAGGCGCGTGTGCGTTCCTACGAACTGGCGGACCGCATGCAGGTAGCGGCGCCGGAAGCAGTTGATCTCGCAAAAGAGACAGACGCCACCAAGGAACTATACGGCCTGAACGATGAAACCAGCGCCGGCTACGGCACGACGTTGCTGCGAGCCCGACGACTTGTAGAGCGCGGCGTGCGCTTCATCCAGGTCGTGTCCGGCGCGCCCGACGGCCAGACAGAAGTTACCAGCTGGGACGCCCACAGCGATCTTGAAAAAAATCACGGCATCAATGCCAAGATGGTAGACAAACCGATCGCCGGCTTGCTGGCCGACCTGAAGTCGCGCGGCCTGCTGGACTCGACCTTGGTAGTCTGGACCTCGGAATTCTCCCGCACCTCCTACGGCCAGAGCGGCAACGGTCGCGACCACAATCCTTGGGGCTACACCCAATGGATGGCGGGCGGCGGCCTCAAGGCCGGCTTCACCTACGGCGGCACCGACGATATCGGCCTGCAAGTTGCGGACAAGGACACCGCGGTCGACACCTATGACGTACACGCAACCGTGCTCCAGCTGCTGGGCCTGGATCACTTGAAAACCACGTTCCTCAACAACGGCCGGTCGGAACGCCCGACCGTGGTCTACGGCAAAGTCATCAAGGAAATTCTGGCGTAATCCCATTTTCAATGATTGCCCGGAACATCCCGGAAGCGCCATCTTCCGGGATGTGATCAAACTACCCTATTTTTCGTAAGACTGAAAGGAACAACCTTGATGAAATCGTTACTATCAAAAACAGCCGTCTCCCATCTCGCACTTGCCGGTCTGCTCGCACTGAGCGCGGGATTCGCAACGGCCGCTGAAACCAAAGTGACCCTGACCGGCGCCGAGGAAACGCCGCCTGTGGCAACCTCGGCCAGCGGCAGCGGCACAATCAATGTGGGTACTGACAAATCGGTCAGCGGCAGCGTCACCACCAAAGGCATCGCCGGCACAGCGGCGCACATCCACCTGGCGGCAGCGGGCCAGAAGGGACCGCCGGTCATCTCCCTGGCGAAGACCTCGGACGATGTCTGGTCGGTCCCTGCCGGCTCGACGCTGACCGACGAGCAGTATGCAAGCTACCAGGCTGGCAACTTGTACATCAACGTTCACAGCGCCGACAACAAGGGCGGTGAAATCCGCGGTCAGCTAAAGCCATAAATTCAGCACACTGTTTTCCGCAATAAATGGGGCAGAAACGTAATGGCGCAGCTGCCTCATTTATTCACACTGGTAAAAGAAATACATCCCTATGCGTAACGTATTCATTGCAATCATTTTTTTTAGTTTTTTTCTGGTGTTCGAAATCGGGGCCAGCTCCGCTGAATCGGAGTTGAGTACCGATCTGATGCAATCGATAGAAGATACCAACAAAAGTCTGGCCTCCAACGTTGCCACCAAGGATGCCAAAGCTGCCACCGCAGACGCCAAAGAACTGACGCAAATGTTTGCGCAGGTCGAGACCTTTTTTGTGCAAAAAGGCGACGCCAAAGACGCGGTCGACCTGGCGAAGAAAAGCAAGGACTTGACGATTGCCATCGTCGACTCCGTTGCACAAAACAATTTTGAAGCAGCTACCGATTCGGCCACCACCCTGGCGCGGACGTGCAGGACTTGCCATACCTTCTACAAGAAGGAATAGATCTTTGAAACGCTTTCTGCTGGTTTTTCTATTGTCGACTCCAATCATGTTGCCCATCGTTGCCGCCGCTCCAAGTTCCCAAACCGCCGGCGACGGCAGGCAGGGACTACTGCCGCCTGCCGCGAGCGGAGATGCCGTTGCAGGAAAATTCAAGGCGGAAGATGCGCGCTGCCTTGAATGTCACGACAGCAACGCACAGCAGCCGGGCCAGGGCTTAAGCAATGGTCCAGACGGTAAATTTGCCAGGCTGGCCGGACAGTATCCAGAGTACATCGCCAAGCAGGTGCGCGATTTCCGCAGCGGTGGACGCCGGCACGATTTCATGTCGATGATCGCAAACAGCGTAGACGATGCCGACCTGGCGGATATCGCAGCCTATTTCGCCAGCCAGCAGCCCATGCGAGGCGACGACGGCGGCGACAACCAACTTGGGAAAAACCTGTTCATCAGCGGCGATATCAGCATCAGTTGCCACGGCAGCGGCGGCAAAGGTCTGTCGGCAGACCATGTGAGCTATCCGGCAATTGGTGGCCAGGGTCGTCTCTACCTGGAAAAACAATTGCGGGACTGGCGCTCCGGCGAGCGCCGTAACGATGCAACCGGTGTAATGAACAGTACGGCAAGAGCACTGACAGACGCTGAAATACAAGCGTTGGCAAGCTATGTTTCCGGGCTGTAGGGCGGTGTTTCCTCAGCCATGCAAGATAACGACAAACCTCTCAACCTGGAGTACTTCCGCATGAAACGTTTCCTACTCGCCTGCCTCGTATCGAGTGCAATCACCCTACCCGCCATCGCAGCCCTGAAAGATGGCGACACGGCGCCCGACTTCAAGACACAAGCTTCGCTTGCCGGCAAAGCTTTTACGTTCTCGCTGAAAGAGACGCTGAAGAAGGGTCCGGTGGTTGTGTATTTTTATCCGTCTGCCTACACCGGCGGATGCAACGCGCAAGCGCACACTTTTGCCGTCAACTATGACAAATTCGCGGCAGCGGGGGCGTCGATTATCGGCGTTTCTCTCGACAGCATCGGCCGTCTGAACGACTTCTCGGCCGACCCGGCATATTGTGCCGGGAAAATCGCGGTGGCTTCGGACGTCGGCGGAAAGATCGCCAGATCTTTCGATCTGTCAGTGCGAGAAGCCGTGGCCGGCAAGAAAGATACGCGCGGTGTCGAAATCGATCACGGTTTTGCCGAACGCACGACATACATCGTCACGCCGGATGGAAAGATCGCTGCCACCCTGGGCGGCCTGACACCAGTCGAAAATGTTGAAAAAACCCTGGATGTCGTCCAGAAGCTGGCGCAGAAAAAACTATGAATCCGATCCCGTCATCTATCTCAATCAAACAAGGAGCACAGTAACATGCCGCGCAAATCATGGACGCACCGTCTATCCATAGTAGCCAGTACCGTCGCTCTCGCCACCACAGCTCAAGCTCAAGACCAGGCTGTCGCGGCCGCAGTGACACCCGCTATCGCCGGCGTGGTTGCCGCCGGCACCAGAATTGAACTGATCAAGGATGGCTTCACCGGTACTGAAGGACCGGTCGCACTGCCCGACGGCAGCTTGATCTTTACCGAAACCAACGCCAATCGCATCACGCGCATAGCGGCGGACGGGTCGACTTCCACCTTTCTCGATAACAGTAATGGCGCCAACGGCCTGGGGCTAACCGTGGACGGTACTCTCTATGCAGTACAGGTGGCGAATCCGCAGGTCGGCATCGTTTATCCACCGGCCAAGGTGAAAATCCTGGCAGATCAGTTTGAAGGCGCGCCTTTCGGCCGTCCGAACGATATCGTTGTCGACAAGCACAACGGTGTCTATTTCACCGATTCCGGCGCACTGGCCAAATCTGGCCAGCCGCCAACCGCCAAACCGGCGGTGTACCACATTACGCCGGCCGGCGATCTGCAAAGGATTGCCAGCGATATTGAACGGCCGAACGGGATTCAACTCAGCCCGGACGAAAAGGTGCTCTACGTCGCCAACACCTTGGGCGAATATGTGTTCGCCTACGATGTTGCTGCCGACGGCTCGGTAGGCCAGCGGCGCAGTTTCGCCAAGCTGGCCGGCTGGAAAAAAACCGACAACGGCTACTCCAGCGGCGCCGACGGCCTGGCAGTGGATGCACGGGGCCGGCTCTACGTCGCCACCAATATCGGCATCGAGATTTTCAACGCAAACGGTGAAGCCATAGGCAACATTACCTTGCCCAAGCAACCGCAAAACCTGGCATTCGCAGGGCCCGGCAAGAAAGAGCTATATGCGGTTGGCCGCGGTTCTGCTTACAAGATCGCGGTCCTCACGCCTGGTTTCGCCGACCGGGCAAAATAAGTATTGCACTGAAACAGTAAACAACCCCAACTAGAGGAGATTGTCGCCATGACTCGCAAAACAGCTAAGGATTTCCATCCTGAAGTCTTGAAACTCTTTGATAACTATGTGCACGGCCGGTTGAGCCGGCGCGGCTTCCTGCAATCCGCCGGTAAATTTGCTGTCGGCGCGGTCACCGCAGAAGGCTTGCTGGAAGCATTGAGTCCGCGTTTCGCCGAAGCGCAGCAGGTAGCCGTTAACGACTCAAGGCTCAAGACACGATATATAGAGCATCCGTCGCCGGAAGGCTACGGCAAGCTGCGCGGTTATCTGGCGCAACCTGCCGTGATCAATGGCAAGCTGCCAACGGTCTTGGTGGTGCATGAAAACCGTGGCCTCAATCCGCATATCGAAGACATAGCTCGCCGCCTGGCATTGGATAATTTCATCGCCTTTGCGCCAGACGCCCTGTTCCCTCTCGGTGGTTACCCGGGTGATGAAGACAAGGCCAGGGACCTGTTCCCGAAACTCGACCAGGCCAAGACCCGTGAAGACTTCGTGGTAGCCGCTCAATTGGTGAAAAGCCTGCCTGAGAGCAACGGTAAATTGGGCGTGGTCGGCTTCTGCTACGGCGGCGGCATCGCCAACTACCTTGCCACCCGGCTGCCCGATCTGACGGCGGCAGTACCCTTTTATGGCGCCAACCCGGACTTGAATGAAGTCGCCAAAATCAAGGCTTCCTTGCTGATTCACCACGCTGGAAAAGATGAACGCCTGCTGGCAGCCTGGCCCAAGTACGACGAGGCATTGAAGACGGCCCGCGTCAGGCACGCCGGATTCATTTACCCAGGCGCGGAACACGGCTTCAATAACGACACCACGCCGCGCTACGACGAAGCTTCCGCCAAGCTCGCATGGGGACGCACCATCGATTTTTTCAACCAGAACCTGCGCGCCTGATCCCTCGCGTGAATATTTCTCACCAGTTCAATTTAAGGAAAGCCGATGAACAAGC
>Ga0207048_10338_pt1 | contig 13573 bp, 11 predicted proteins | sample Alteio_BWMinCont_65_FD_153301 | JGI IMG/M metagenome (GOLD analysis project Ga0207048, IMG submission 153301) | Enriched cells from forest soil in Barre Woods Harvard Forest LTER site, Petersham, Massachusetts, United States -... | ecosystem: Environmental > Terrestrial > Soil > Temperate forest >...
TAAATCTAATCACTAAATTTGAGCGTGTATTTACAGCAACTATCAGTTATCAATTTTAAAAATTACGCGGAAGCCGGTGTAACCTTTAGCGATGGGGTTAATGTATTTACGGGGAATAATGGCGCCGGGAAAACTAATTTGCTGGATGCTATTCATTACCTGTCGCTATGTAAAAGTTATTTTAACCCCATTGATAGCCAGCAAATAAAACAGGGGGCCGATTTTTTTATAATAACCGGTAATTTTAGTAAAAACGGCAGCCAGGACGCTGTTGCATGTTCCGTTAAGCGCAATCAAAAAAAACAATTCAAACACAATAAAAAAGATTATCAACGACTCGCAGATCATATCGGTTTGTTCCCTTTAGTAATGGTTTCACCCTATGATATCAGTATTATTATAGAAGGCAGTGAAGAGCGGCGAAAATTTATTGATAACGTGATATCACAGACAGATAATTCATACCTTGATGAATTGATCACCTATAACAAAGTTTTGATCAACCGGAATGCACTTTTAAAGCTTATTGCTGACACGGGCCAGTACGACCCTAACTTAATGGAAGTGCTGGATGAACAGTTAACGGTATCGGGCAACCGTATTTTCGAAAAACGTAAAGCCTTTATGGAAAGCTTTACCGAAATATTTAATAAACATTACCAGTATTTAAGCGATAATGCCGAAGAGGTTGAATTGATCTATGAATCCCAATTATTGCGGGATGATTTTCATACCCTGCTAAAAAAGAACCTTGAAAAAGACAGAGCTTTGGAACGTACAACTTGCGGAATACATAAAGACGACCTTTTATTTGCTATTCATGGTATGCCGATGAAAAAATTTGGTTCCCAGGGCCAACAAAAGTCTTTTTTAATCGCTTTAAAACTAGCGCAATACAGTTTTTTATATCAGCAGAATGGTTTTAAGCCAATATTGTTGCTGGATGATATTTTTGACAAACTTGATGACCAACGAGTTACCAAATTAATGCAGATGATATCGAACCACGATTTCGGGCAGGTTTTTATTACGGATACTAATGTCAACCGTGTTAAAAACATATTTAGCGAAATAGGCGTTGATATAAAACTGTTTAAAGTAAAGGGGGGCGAAATAGATGCGTAAAGCCAATGATAAAACGCTTAAAGAAGCCATTGAGCAGATGCTGCAGGTTTACAAAATTAAAAAGCGGTTTGACGAAACTGCGGTTATAGCCCACTGGCCCCAGCTGGTAGGGAAGTCAGTGGCTAACCGTACCAAAGAATTGTTTGTGCGTGATAAAAAATTGTTTCTGCGTATCGAGTCGTCGGTAATAAAAAATGAGCTGATGCTGATGCGCACGCAAATAATTAATAAGATAAATGATGAAGCAAAAGCGATATTAGTTGAAGAAATTATTTTTCTTTAGTCCACCGCGGAAAAAAAGTTTTGAAATGTAGGTCATCGCTCATCCTTGAAAAGACCAAAATAAAAACCCCTGGAAGTATAAAAGCAAGTTGTGCTTCCGGATGTGTTCTGTAAAGTAATACTGTGCCGGAAACTAAAATTATAATAAGCAGCGAGTACAATATATATTTTAGCAGCAGTCTCATAATTACTATCTCGGTTTATAGAGTATAACGTTGGTACAATTCACAGATTGTCTTAACTTTATAAAAATATGCAATCTTTTTTAAAAACCAAAGTAAAAGAAAAAGCCGGCTGCTGTATTTGTTAACATTGCACCCGGCTTGTGGAAAATTGTTAGAATTTTTCGAGGGATGAGAAAAAGAAATCGCCTTCAATTTTGGCGTTTTCGGCAGAGTCGGAACCATGAATTGCATTGGCGCCGATTGACTGCGCATACAAATTGCGGATAGTTCCTTTTTCTGCTTTTGACGGGTCTGTGGCGCCGATAAGTTTACGGAAATCTTCAACAGCATTGTCTTTTTCAAGAATCGCGGCAACGATTGGGCCTGATGACATAAAACCAACCAGTTCGCCATAAAAAGGGCGCTCTTTATGCACTTCGTAAAACTCGCCCGCCTTTTCCTTGCTTAACGAGATGTATTTCATGGCAATTATTTTAAAACCGCCTTTTATTATCTGATCTAAAATTGCACCTGTATGCCCGTTAGCAACTGCATCGGGCTTTATCATTGTAAAAGTTTTATTATTGCTCATCTTTTTTAAAATTGCTGCAAAAGTAGCTTTTTACAATTAATCAAGTGCAACGTATTAATAAAAATCCGAAATCGGACATCCCTGCCTACCGGCAGGCAGGTGAAATTCTGAAATCAAGTGCCTGTATTTAATTTATTTATTTAGCTTTGCAACTCTTTTTTAAAATTGATGTTAGATATTGCCTCGCTTACTGAACTTTTAGCGCAGCCTCAAAAAATAGTGATTACTACCCATCATAAACCTGATGGTGATGCTATAGGTTCGTCGTTAGGTTTATACAATTACCTGGTACAGCAGGGCCACCACGTTAAAGTGATCTCACCAACAGATTATCCCGTGTATCTAAGCTGGATGCCCGGTAATGACGAGGTTATTATTTACACAGACAATTTAAAAGTGGCGGCCGGTTTAATTGCGGAAGCTAAAATAATTTTTTGCCTTGATTTTAACGCCCTTAGCCGCATAAATGACATGGGGCAACTAGTCGGTCAAAGCAGTGCTTTAAAAGTTTTGATAGATCATCACCTGGAGCCCGAAGACTTTGATGATTACCGTTATTGGGATATTACGGCTTGCGCAACCGCCCAGCTTGTGTACAAGTTTATTGTAAACCAACTCAACCATAAAGAATTGGTTAACAAGGACGTGGCAACTTGCTTATACGCAGGCATCATGACAGACTCCGCTTCGTTTAGCCTGCCAAATACGACGTCGGAAGTACACCGCATAACTGCCGACCTGATGGATGCCGGAGCAGTAAACTGGCAGATATACGACCTTGTTTATAATAACGCACCCGAAAATCGTCTGCGTTTTTTAGGCCTTTGCTTATCCCAACGGCTCGAAGTGTTGTATGAATATAACACTGCTATTATAGTAGCGAGTAAACGCGACCTTGAAAAATATGGCATCGGGACCGGAGAAACCGAGGGAATTGTAAATTATGCGTTATCAATATCAGGAGTGCGTTTAGCTGCGTTTATAGTTGAACGTAGGGACCAGGTCAAGCTTTCACTGAGATCGAAGGGAGAGATACCGGCAAATGACATTTGTAAAAGATATTTTAACGGAGGAGGCCACCGTAATGCAGCAGGTGGAATGTCAACCGACAACCTCGAAAAAGTTGTGAATAAATTTAAATTAATATTACCTGAATATAAAAAACTACTAATACAATAAGAAAAAATGAAAAAAAGACTGATGTTTTTAGCACTTGCGGCAATGGGACTGGCAAGTTGCAATGGTGGGTTTAAGAAAGGCGCTGATGGAATGTTATATGATATTATTATTGATAAATCTGGCCCAAGAATGATGCCCGGCGATTTCGTTAGCCTGAATTTGACTGTAAAAAACGATGCTGATTCGGTAATTGGCAGCACTTACGACCTCGGGCGTCCTGCTGTACAATTGATGCAAAAGCCACAATCTAAAGGCGACATTTATTCAGCCTTAGAGCTGCTTAGCGAGGGCGATAGCGCTATTATAAAGTTAAATATCGACTCGTTAACCAAAGGGCGCCCACGCCCGGCTGGCTTAAAGGGTAAATACCAGGTATACACTATAAAAGTTGAAAGAGTTATAGCGAAAGGTAACCTTAACGACGAAGTGTTTAGAGGCCGTTACATGGATTATATGAAATCACTCGCTGACCAGGCTAAAAAACAAGAACCCGCAAAGGTTCAAAAATATGTTACCGACAATAAGCTTAAAGTAACTAAAACAGCTTCCGGTCTTGATTACGTAATAACCAAGGACGGCGCCGGTATTAAACCGATAACAGGTGATACAGTTGTTGTGAACTATGTTGGCAAATTCCTTAATTGAAAAGTTTTTGACACAAGCATAAAATCGGAAGCTGTGAAGGCTAAGATGCCCATTAACCCTATGGCTCCTTTTAAGCCTATTCGCTTTCCGCTTGGCGTTCAGGGTATGATCCCCGGATGGAACGAAGGTTTGCAATTATTAGCCAAGGGTGCAAAAGCGACATTTGTTTTACCATCAAGCCTGGCTTATGGCGAGCAGGGCAACCAGCAGATCCCGCCGTTTACCCCGCTTGTATTTGATGTGGAACTGGTTGATATTATTCACCCTGATCCGAATGCGCCAAAGCCTAAATCTGTTATTCCGCCACAACCGGTACAGGGGCAACAACCCGTTAAAAAGTAGTTAACTTATTATAGCCTTCCTGTTAATTGCAGGAAGGCTTTTTTATTATGATGAAGTATATTTTTTCCATTTTAGCTTTAACAATTGTTGTTAATGCTAATGCGCAAACCGATCTGCAGCGTACCCCAAAAGGAGCATTATACCAGGTATTTACCCATAGCACCGGCAATAAAATAATGTTGAACGATGTAGTCACGTTTCAATTTATTCAAAAAACGGATAAAGATTCAGTGCTTTTCAGCACTTATGCGGCAGGGCACCCGGTACAGGTTCAAATTGTAGCCACGAAAAATGTTGGTGACCTGATGGAGATATTCCCGTTGCTGACTGTGAAAGATAGTGCATTGGTAAAAGTGCCCACCGATTCTATTTTTGTTGGGCATGAAGACCAGCGCCCAGGTTTTTTTCCAAAAGGAAGTAATTTGATCTTTATACTGAAGATTGAAAAGGTGCAATCATTAAATGATGCCATTGCTGAAAGAAACGCCGCTATCGCCGAAAAGAAAGCTGCAGATGAAAAATTAAAAGCAGATGAAGCCAAAAATGCCGCCAAATATATTGCCGACCATAAACTTATCTTAAAAACGACTGCTACTGGTTTGAAATATGTAATTACGAAACCATCGGCTAAGCTTAAACCGCTCAAAGGGGATACGTTATTGGTGAATTATGCTGGCCGTACACTCGACGATAAAGTTTTTGATTCAAGTATCGAGGCGATAGCAAAGGGTGCCGGATTGCAGCAACCAGGCCGCACCTATGAGCCTTTAGAGGTAATTGTCGGCGCCGAAAGGGTTATCCCCGGTTGGGACGAAGGCTTGCTTTTATTAAATGAAGGGGCAAAAGCTACGTTTTTTATTCCGTCATCCTTAGCTTACGGGGAGCAGGGCCAGGGGGATATAAAACCGTACAGTACGTTAATATTTGATATTGAATTAGTGAAAGTTAAGCCTATTAAACATCCGGTGGTGAAGAAACCTGCAGCAAAAAAACCATTGCCCAAGAAGAAAACAACAGCGGCAGCGACAAAAAATTAACGGGAAGCCTTCCAACATTAACGGAAGGCTTTCTTATTTTTGCGGCATGGTACTTACTGACACGCATACCCATTTGTATTATGAAACAGATGATACAAAGCGGGCTGGATTAATACACCGATGCAAAGAGAACAACATCAATCGCCTTTTTTTACCCAATGTTGATGCCGATTCTGTCCCTTTGGTTTTTTCTCTTATAAAATCATTCCCTGGGGTATGCTTTCCAATGCTCGGTTTGCACCCATGTTCGGTAAAGGATGGTTGGGAGGATGAATTAAACATCATAAAGGAGGCAAGCTTACAACATAAAATAGTGGCCATAGGCGAAATTGGCATTGACCTGTATTGGGACAAAACTACTTTACCAGGGCAAATTAAAGCATTTAAGACACAAATTGCCTGGGCAAAATCCCTTAAACTTCCCATAGTTATTCATTGCCGCGACTCGTTCAACGAAGTTTTTGATGTGTTGCAAAGTGAGAAGGACGAAAATTTACACGGGATATTCCATTGCTTTACCGGTACACTTGAACAGGCAAATAAGGTTATCGATTTAGGCTTTTACCTGGGAATTGGCGGGGTTGTTACCTACAAAAACTCCGGTTTAGATAAAGTTGTCTCTCAAATCAATTTGAGGCATATAGTTTTAGAAACAGATTCTCCGTACCTTACGCCCGTTCCGCACCGGGGCAAACCAAATGAAAGTTCTTATTTGATATACATTGCCCGCAAGGTCGCAGAGCTGCATCAAACAGAACTGGAAACTGTAGCCGATATAACTACAGAAAATTCGAGGCTGGTTTTTGGTGTGTGAACAATATTTTAAATAGATTAGCAACGACAAGAGTGTTCATAGTTCATAGTTCATAGTTGATAGTGGCTGCGTTTAAACTTTAGCTGGCCCCTTTCTACCATGAACCATGAACTATCAACTATGAACCAACAACATAAACATGAGTCAAATATTGATCATTTATACCGGAGGGACAATTGGTATGATGAGCGACCCGATGACAAAGGTGCTCAAACCGATCAATTTTGAGCAAATAATGGATAATGTGCCGGAGCTGGAGAAGCTTAACTGCAAGATCCTGGTACATTCATTCGATGAGATCATTGATTCATCCAACATGAACCCGGCTATATGGAGTGAACTTGCCGGTTTGATTGAGACAAACTATGATACTGTTGATGGCTTTGTAATACTGCATGGTTCGGATACCATGGCATTTACAGCGTCTGCGCTAAGCTACATGCTTGAAAACCTGGGCAAGCCGGTAATTTTTACCGGGTCGCAATTGCCAATCAGTGCGGTGCGTACCGATGCCAAGGAAAATTTAATGACGGCAATTGAAATTGCCAAAGCCAAAAAGCACGACCGCGCCCGTGTGCCTGAGGTTTGCATTTATTTTGATTATAAACTATTCAGAGGCAACAGGTCCTTTAAATATAATTCATCAAAGTTTGAAGCATTTCGGTCACCAAACTACCCTATTCTTGCAGAATCAGGGGTACACCTTAAATTCAGCGCCAACGACATCAGGCACCCGAAAGATGATGAAGCGCTGATTGTGCATAAAAATTTGGTGAGTGATGTGGCTGTACTGAAATTATACCCGGGTATCAGTCCGAAAGTGGTAGAAACCATCTTAACTGCCGATGTAAGGGGGATTGTTATGGAAACATTTGGCGCAGGCAACACCACAACCGACGAATGGTTTATCACCCTGCTTAAAAATGCGATTGATAGCGGTAAAGTCATCCTTGATATTTCGCAATGCAAGGTCGGCACCGTTGAGCTTGGCCGCTACGAAACCAGCAGGCAGCTAAAAGACATTGGCGTGGCCAATGGCTACGATATGACCTATGAATCGGCGGTTACCAAAATGATGTATCTGCTGGGCCATTTTGAAGATCCGAAAATGGTTAAAGAATATTTGGAGACGGATATCAGGGGAGAGATTACGGTATCATAATCTTTTACATAACTTACACGCCACCCATCGCTTCTAAAGTTGTAAAAACTAATTACCTACTCCGTTCTCAAACTCGTTACCGGATTTGCAACGGCTGCCTTCATTGCCTGAAAACTTACTGTTAGCAATGCAATAGAGATAGCTGTCAGTCCCGATACGGCAAACAACCACCACGATATGTCGACACGGTATGCAAAGCCCTGCAACCAATTGTGCATTGACCACCAGGCAATCGGCGAGGCTATGGCGATAGAGATTACAATAAGCCATAAAAAATCTTTTGACAATAAAGTAAATAAGGAAGTTACGCTTGCCCCCAATACCTTACGGATGCCGATTTCCTTCGCCCTTGATTCCGCTGTAAAAACGGACAAACCTAACAGGCCAAGGCAAGCGATTGAAATTGCTAATAATGTGACGCTTGAAAAAAGGTTTTTAAATTTTATATCAGATTGGTAAAGCTTTGCAATTTGTTCATCCTGAAAAGTATACTCAAAAGGCTTATCGGGATTGTATTTAGTCCAAACCTGCTGAATTGTTGCGATAGTCTTTGCAAGATTTTGCGAACGTAGCTTCAAAAAAAAGGCGCTACCGTTATTTTCTTCTGAAACAAAACCAAACGCCTTAATAGGTTCATGCAAGGATGTGAAATGAAAATCTTTTGCAACGCCAATAATGTTTACCATCTGACTATGCCCCGCTTGATCATCCCATTCAATCTGTTGCCCAAGGTATGGCTTTTTTAAACCAAGTTCTGCTATAGCCTTCTCATTTAATATAATGCTCATGCTGTCGGATTTAGAATTAAAGAAATTTCTTCCTTCCTTCAATTCAATTTGAAGCGTTGGCAAAAAGCTATGGTCCACTCTCATAAAATTTAACAGGATGTGATCATTTCTACCTTTGGATTCCACCCCATTTGTCGAGTTTTGGCCGCCTAAAATACCATCTGCCCTTGCCACACTTGCTACATCTGAAATTTTTTTCAGTTCATCAACCATTGCCCCCGGATCGCTGCCGCCTCTTATATTTGGCAACAGGAGGATATTATTTTTATTGAATCCTAAATTTTTTTGCATGACAAAGTCAACTTGCCTGTAAATAGTAAAAAAGCTGATAATAAGTACTATTGAAATTAAAAATTGAAAAACAACCAGGCCCCTACGCAGGTATGCTCCGCTATATGAACTTGTAAACTTTCCTTTCAAAACTTTTATAGACCGAAAAGATGACAGATAAAATGCCGGGTACAAGCCAGCCACGAGACCAATAAAAATAGTCGTTGCAATTAATTCCAACCATAATGGCCACTGATCTTGTGAAAAAAGCACAAGGTGGCTGCTCATTAATTGGTTTATAAAAGGCAGAAAAAAAGCAAGTGCAAGAATTGAAATAAAAAAAGATACAAAAGCGGTACAAACAGATTCGATAAGAAATTGGATAATGAGCAATTTCTTCGATGCGCCGGCTACCTTGCGGACGCCCACTTCTTTCGCGCGTTTAACTGATTGAGCGGTTATTAGGTTTACGTAATTAATGCCTGCTATTACAATCACAAATACCGATATGACCATCAATATTTTTATGTAAGATAAATCGTTATTGGCATCAAGCTCCCATTTAAGATTAGATTTTAAATGAATATCTGTAAGAAGTTGTGAATAATACTGGTTTTTGCTGTCAGGCTGGTATTTTTTGAAAAGAGGCTGTAACTTACTGGTAAAAACTTTGGGATTTGCACCAGGTTTAAGTAAAACATAAGTGTAAAAATTATACCAGCCCCAATCGCTGTTCACATCATTTTTAGACACCGATGCAAAAGGAACCAAAAAGTCAAATGTAAAATGTGAGTTCTGCGGTACATCCTTTAATACACCCGTTACAATAAAGTTTGCGCCGTTATTTACATTAATTTTTAAGATTTTACCAATTGGGTCGGCATTCCCGAAATATTTTTTGGCGGATGTTTGCGTCAGCAAAATAGATTTTACTCCATTAAAAGTATTTGGTTTGTTGCCACGTACCAATGCAAAATCAAACACATTGAAAAATTTATCATCAATAAAAACGAGGTTAGTTTCATAAAAACGTTTGTCTTTATTCTGGATCAGATATTTTCTTCCCCATGAAGGAAAAATACGTGTAGCGTAAGCTACTTCAGGCAGGTCTTTCTGCAAGGCTATGGCTAACGCCGGCGGAGTTGTGGCATCGGGAGTTCTTGTTCCATCATTGTTTATAAAATCCTTTACTACCCGGTAAATATGGTCAGCATTTTTATGGTGCTTGTCAAAACTCAACTCATTCTTTACATACAATAAAATTACTATAAAGCACATCATTCCGGTTGAAAGGCCGATAATGTTAATGAGCGAAAAACCCTTAGTTTTCCAAAGATTTCTCACGGCTATGGTGAAATAGTTTTTTAACATGGAGGTTGATTTATACTTTTATTAATGGTAAAAACTACTTAGGTTTTTACCATCCAATACAATGCCATCCATGTAATAACTTGTAAATCAATTTGTTATTATTGATAATGTTTTCTGGTTTGTCCGCATTTGATACAGGCATTGTTCACATTTGAACATTATTCATCAAATTCTGCTAACTATTCCACTTTCCACTCTTTTGCGGTACGACCAGAAAAATACGATAGGAAAAATAAACAGGTTAAATATTGTATTGGTTATAAGTCCGCCTATCACTACGATAGCCAGGGGCCGTGACGCTTCTGAACCAATCCCATGTGACATAGCTGCAGGCGCCAGACCTATGGCGGCCATCATGGCCGTCATAACAACGGGTCGCAGGCGGTCTTCAACGCCTGCCTTTATAGCTACCGCGAATGATGTCCAGGTGGTGTGATGTTTTAATTCCATGATATTGCTTTTAAACTTTGTAATTAAAATAACGCCGTTTTGCACACAAATACCAAAGAGGGCAATAAAACCAATGCCTGCCGAAATATTAAAATTCACCCCCGTTATCAGCAACGCCAGTACTCCGCCCATAATTGCAAACGGTACATTGTTAAGCACCAGCAATGAGTCGCGGAAGTTGCCGAACAGGATAAATAATATAAAGAAGATAATAAGCAAGCTGATGGGCACCACCTCGCTAAGCCTTTTGGTCGCACGCTGCTGGTTTTCAAAATCCCCGGCCCATTGCAGAGAGTACCCTTTGGGCAATTTAATTTGAGCATCAACTTTATCCTGAGCTTCTTTAATAGTGCTGCCCATATCCCTGCCGCGAACTGAAAATTTAATAGCTCCGTAACGATTGTGGTCGTCGCGGTAGATCATGCTGATGCCGGTAATTCTTTTAATACTTGCGATTTCACGAAGCGGTACAGTATTATTATTAAGTGTTGGTACGCGCAGATCGCCTATCGCATCCTCATTCTTCCTGAAATTTTCGGGATAACGTATACGGAGGTCGAATTTCCGTTCACCCTCGTATATCTGGGTGGCGGCTTTGCCGCCGATGGCCATCTCAATTACAGCATTTGCATCTACAGCGGTTACCCCATACTGCGCCATTTTTTGCTGATTCAGGTCTATTTGTAATTCAGGCTGCCCCATGTTATGCATAATGCCAAGATCTTCAATTCCTCTTACCCCCTTTAAAATCGAATAAACACTCTGTTCTCTATTTTCAATGTACTTATAGTCATCTCCAAACATCTTAACAACGATAGAACCTTTAACCCCCGAAACAGCCTCTTCAACATTATCAGATATTGGTTGCGAAAAGTTAAGGTCGATGCCGGGGATATATTTTAACTTTTCCTGCATCTGCGCAATAAGCTCTTCTTTAGATTCTTTTCCTTTCCATTGATCCTGTGGGTAAATATCAACGTGGAACTCAATGTTATAGAAGCCGGTAGCATCTGTACCATCGTTTGGCCTTCCGGTTTGCGACAATACCTGTTTTACCTCGCCAAAGCTTAGAAAAACACTACGCATTTCGTTAGCCAGTCTAACCGATTCCTTTAGTGAAATACTTAACGGTCCGGTGGCGCGAACATAAATTGCGCCCTCATTAAGCTCAGGCAAAAACTCTGTTCCCAAAAGGGTAAAGCAAAACAAACTGACAGCCAATGCGGCAATCGCTAAAGGGAAAACCAATTTTCTTCCTTTAAAGCACACAGCGTAAAACTGCATTGCATGGCGGGTAACAAATGCAACAAAAACATTGTGCTTTTCCTTAACATTTTTATCCAGCAATACGCTGGCCAAAGCAGGGACGAACGTAAATGTTAGTACTACAGCCCCAAGCAAGGCAAAACCGAGTGTCCACGCCAGGGGCGAGAACATTTTACCTTCAACCTTTTGAAAGCTGAATATTGGCATCAGTCCGGTAATAATGATAAGCTTGGCAAAAAATATGCCTTTGCCATTAACCATGCAAGCCCTTTTAATCATCCCGAGTTTGCTGAGAAGATTGAAATTTTTCATTCCAACCTCTTTCGCCCGGCGATCAAGTACAACAAAGATCCCCTCCACCATAACCACTGCGCCGTCTATAATGATCCCAAAATCTATCGCACCCATTGACAGCAGGTTTGCCGACATGCCTTTTAACTTTAAACAGGTAAAAGCGAATAAAAGCGACAGCGGGATTATAAGGGAGACGATCAGTGTAGTGCGCCAATCGGCCATGAAAAGAAACACAATGACGGTCACGAAGATTATTCCTTCGATCATATTATGCAATACCGTGTGAGTTGCGAAATTCACCAGGTCTTCGCGGTCATAAAACATTTTTAACCTGACATCATCGGGTAATATTTTATTATTAAGCTCCCTGATTTTAAGCTTCAGACTTTTTATAACCTCGCTTGGGTTTCCGCCTTTCCGCATTACCACTATACCTTCAATAACATCCGGGTCTTTATCGCGGCCAACCTGGCCAAGCCGTGGCAACGCAGACTCGCTAACATCAGCTATAGTTTTTACATATATTGGTGTGCCCTTAATATTGTTAATAACTATATTTTTGATTTCATCTATATCATTAAGCAAACCGATGCCTCTTACCACATAAGCCTGGCCGCTTTGGTCAATTACATCGCCCCCGACATTTACATTGCTTTTTGATACGGCATCGTACAATTGCAGTGGGGTTACATTATACTGAACAGCTTTTTCAGGATTGACGGTGATCTGGTAGGTTTTTACTTCGCCCCCGAAACTGTTAACGTCAGCTACGCCAGGCACAGCACGGATCTCCCGTTCAACCACCCAATCTTCAATTGTTTTTAATTCGCGGGGCGACATCCTGTTGCTGGTTAAAGTAAAGCGGTATATTTCGCCCGTGGGGCCGTACGGTGGCTCCACCGACGGGTTAACGCCATCCGGGAGATTGGCATCCGAAAGGTGGTTATTGATCTGCAAACGTGCAAATGCATAATCAACATCATCCTCAAAAGTAATTTTCACCACCGAAAGACCGAACAATGACGATGATCTGATACTGGTTTTTTTTTCAGCAGGGTTCATCGCAATTTCAAGAGGGCGGGTAACAAATTTTTCCACTTCCTCTGCGCTTCTTCCCGGCCATTGTGAAATTATGGTGACTGATGTATTTGTAACATCAGGAAATGCGTCGATGCTAATGGTTTTAAAACTAATGTAACCAGCAACAGCGAGTAACGCTGTCACAAAAAATATGAAAAACCTGTTTCTAAGAGCGAATGAAAGTATATTTTTTATAAACCTATTCATATTTTTATGTTGGATTTCGGAATTATTTTTTTAATTCCGAATTGTTATTATTTGATCAAAGTTTCAATTCTAAAATTCGAAATCGAAATTCCTAAATCCGAAATCAGTCCTTTAACGATTCGTACAAATAAACCTGTCTTGAAGCAACAACCCGGTCCCCGGGCTTTAAGCCTTTGCTGATGTATGCCCTGTCTTCAACTGTTTTGGCGATTTCAACCGGCTGAACATGAGCTCTGGCTTTACTTCCGTCTATCAAAATCACATAATTTCTATCATTATCAAAAACCAGCGCATTCGAGCTGACAAAGGGTAGATGCTCCCCCGACTTAGCTTTGATCAATATATTGGCAAACATTTGGGGCTTAAGTAAATTTCCCGGGTTATTTATCTTGATCCTGGCATGTATCACTTTGTTATCCGGGTCCAGCATATTGTCGATACGGTCTATTTTTCCGTCAAACACTTTATCGGGGTACGATAATGTAGTAATTTTTACCGGATCGCC
>Ga0207048_10339_pt1 | contig 13544 bp, 13 predicted proteins | sample Alteio_BWMinCont_65_FD_153301 | JGI IMG/M metagenome (GOLD analysis project Ga0207048, IMG submission 153301) | Enriched cells from forest soil in Barre Woods Harvard Forest LTER site, Petersham, Massachusetts, United States -... | ecosystem: Environmental > Terrestrial > Soil > Temperate forest >...
CTCAAAAAACAGTGGGGCAAGTTTACCGATGATGACTTGCAGCAGATCGAAGGTAACTACGACAAGTTTGTCGGAAAAGTCCAGGAACGGTATGGCGATAAAAAGGACGCGGTCACGAAGTGGGCTGACCAGTGGCATCAGCGGTCTCAGCCGTAAGCAACAGAGCAAAAGACGCTCAGACCGAAAGCAATAAAAAAGAGCTGTACACACTGAGGCACTTCACATTGAAATTAAGGAGGAGATCATGAAGACTCGTTTTCTGATAACGCTCTGCACCGCCATGATTATCGTTGCATCGCTCATCGCGGCACCAGTAACAGCCATCGGCAAGTCTGGAGAGAAGACACCGATCAAGGACTCGTGGGTAATGGCTAAAACAAAGATCGCCCTCGCTGCCGATAGCCGGGTCAAAGGGAGACAGATCAGTGTTAAGAACGAACTTCAGGTAGTCGCCATTTCAAAACGCGAGGCAGCACCGATACAATGGAAATGTTAGGTGACTACGGCTCGTTGCTCAATAAAATTATTGATTACCTTTTGGAATCAACTATGATGAAAACAGTTCAAAAAGCGTTAACTTCAGGAAGTAGTTCACATCTTTTCTTATACCGTCTGGTAGGTTAAATCCTGACTTCTACAAACTATTTTCTGTTCCTTATCCGTTCGTATGGTATCTCTTTTCGCGGGATCATCCTCACCAGCGTCCCTTGGTCAATCAAGAGGAACTAGCCTGGATTACCCAGGCTCCTACAGAATCGCAGCCTGACCTTTCTTCGGGACATTTCATCTTTAAGGACTTGCTCAGACTCCAGTCGGTTTGGTTTCTCACGTTAAGTTATACCATGCTGGGCTATATTGCCTATATTTATCTTTCTTGGTTTTTCCTTTATCTTGTGAACGTTCGGCATTTTACAGTTCTAAAAGGGTCCCTTTTTGGCAGCGGCCCCTTTATCGCCATTGCTATCTTTTGTCCTCTGGGTGGATGGTTGACCGATAGGCTGACGAAAAAATATGGTTATTCGATAGGGAGAACAGGCGTCGGCGCTGCTGGAATGTTTCTGACATCTTTGCTCATTTATAGTGGCACGGTAGCTAAGGATCCTTACACCACGATCCTGATGCTCTCTTTGGGCGCCGGAATTCTTTATGCGACGGTGGGTGCTTATTGGGCAAGCACGATCGACTTCTCTCACAAACATTCCGGTGCCCTGTCCGGCTTGATGAATATGGGAGCCAATCTGGGCGGGACGATTTCCCCGACACTGACGCCTTTCATCGGTGAAAAATGGGGATGGCCTGTTGCTTTAACCGTGGCAGCAGGCGCAGCTTTTTTGGGAAGCCTGCTTTGGCTTGGAGTTAAATTTGATAAAGCAAGGAAAATGTGAAAGCGATTTTTGTTAGTCGTAAACTGAGAGAACCAACATACGCGGGGAGAAGAACCTAAATGCTAAAAGATAAAAACTGGATTCTTCTTATTTTCGCCTCTGCCGTAACACCTCGTATAGCACGATGGCTGCGGCAACCGAGACATTGAGCGACTCGACGCGGCCGACCATAGGGATCGAGATCAACGCGTCGCAATGCTCCAAAACGAGCCGCCGTATTCCTTTTCCCTCTCCCCCGATAATCAGGGCCAGCGGCCCTCTCAGGTCCGTTTGATGATAAACCTGTTTGGCTTTTTCATCCAGCCCATAGATCCAAAGACCCCTCGTCTTCAGATCCTGAATTGTCTGCGTTAGATTGACAACCTGAGCCACCGGAAGAAATTCTTCCGCCCCCGCGGCGGCCCTGGCAGCGGCAGCTGTGACCCCGGCCGCCCGACGCTGCGGGATAACCAGCCCGTGCGCGCCCACCGCTTCGGCAGTTCGAATAATTGCACCCAGGTTTCTCGGATCTTCCACACCGTCTAACAAGATCAAAAATGGCGGCTCGCTTCGGTCCTGTGCCATTTGTAATAACTTCTCGAGCGTTGCATAGGATGCGGCGCCCAGGAATCCCAGAACGCCCTGGTGACGCGTGCTGCCGGCAAGACGATCTAAAACATCTCTCGATTCAAAATAAATCGCGACCCCTTGGTCCTTGGCTGATTTAAGGATTGCTTGAACCGGTTTGTCGTTACGCCCGCGCAGGAGATAGAGTTTGTGGATTAGACGCTTTCCCGAGGCCAAGGCCTCCTGTATGGGATGGACGCCGAAGAGGATTTCTTGCCCGTCTGCCCCGCTGGCAGTATCTTTTGATGTCACCTTCTCCATCGGGTCGTCCCGTCCGGGCGGTCTTCGAGAATGATCCCTGCATCGCTCAGTTGTTTACGAACAGCGTCGGCTCTCTCCCAGTCTTTTGTCTGACGGGCTTCGTTTCGCTCTTGGATCAGCCGTTCAATATCGGCTGGAGAAAGACTTGGGGGCACCCCCCCATCCGATTCTCTTCCATTTGACGACGAAGTTTTAAATTCGCCGGCACCTGCAATGGAATTCCATTGTGCGGTCGAAAGCGTGAAGAGACCCAGTATCGAGCCGTATTTCCGGAAGAGTTTGAGGACACTCGCTGAGAGGGACTTCGATAATCCTTTATCCAATACCGTATTGACCGCTGACCGAAGCCGCTGCATCTCGCTGATGGCCAGAGCGGTGTTAAAGTCGTCATCCATCGCCTTTTCAAAAGAGGATGCAAAGACTTTCATACTCTTCTTCAGTTGCGCATCCCTCGTACCCTTTGTAATCTTTACTTCATCCAGCTTCTGAAAAAGGATGTAGAACTTATCCAGCCCTGCCTTGGCAGTTTCAAGAGCTTCGTTTGAAAAATCAATCGGGCTGCGATAATGTGTCGAAACAAGGAAGTAACGAAGAACTTCGGCTGTGACGGGATCCGGCCAGTTCGATTTCTCAAAGATCTCCTGTATCGTGAAAAAATTTCCGAGCGACTTGGACATTTTCTCCTGATTGATGTTCACGAAACCGTTATGGACCCAGTAGCGGGCAAAAGACTTTTGTGTCGCGGCCTCGCTCTGCGCGATCTCGTTTTCATGATGCGGAAAGATGAGGTCCATTCCTCCGCCGTGGATATCAAAAGACTCCCCCAAGAGTTTCATGGACATGGCAGAACATTCGATGTGCCACCCCGGCCGTCCCGGACCCCACGGGCTGTCCCAGGACGGTTCCCCCGGCTTGGCCGCTTTCCATAGGGCAAAGTCCAATGGATTTTTCTTCCGCTTATCCACTTCCACACGGGCACCGGCCAGAAGCTCATCCGGCTTACGTTTCGAAAGCTTGCCATAGCTTTTAAACTTCTCGACCTGGTAATAGACATCGCCATTCACGGAATAAGCTAAACCTTTCTTGACCAGCCTCCGGATCAGATGAATCATGTCGGGGATGTAATCCGTCGCCTTAGGCTCTCTGTCCGGTTTCTCGACACCCAGCCGCTTCATGTCTTCCTCGTATGCCGCGAGATACCGCTTTACGATCTCGGTCCAGGGCTTGCCCTCCCGGTTCGCCCGTTGGATGATCTTGTCATCCATGTCCGTAAAGTTCCGGACGTATTTGATCCTGTATTTTTTATACTTCAGATACCGGCGGATTACGTCGAAGGCAACGGCCGAGCGGGCATGGCCGAGATGGCAGCGATCATAGACTGTCACACCGCAGACGTACATGCCGATCCGACCATGACGAAGCGGCTTAAAAATTCCCTTTTTGCCCGTGAGGGTGTTGTAGATTCTAACCGCCATTGTCAGTTGCTAGCTTTTCTTGACTCTATATCGGGATGGCCGAGAGATTTAACCGAGGACCCATTGACCGATCTTAGACAGAATGATCTCCATCATCCGAAACGTGATTCAAACTGCCACCCAAGTTGTTGCCAGATCCTTCGGGTTCCCAGCCGAATGCCCCGACTAGTGGAACAAAGACACAACCTGTCAGATGGGTAGCCGCCAGACCTTCCGGACTCTTCACAATCTTTTTGAGCATCTGGCTGGCACGATCTCCTACCGGGATCACAAGGCGTCCTCCGGGCTTGAGTTGATCCAGCAGAGAGGGCGGGATGTCCGGGGCCCCGGCTGTAACGATGATCGCGTCGAAAGGGGACTCCTCCGGCCAACCATATGTTCCATCAAACAGTTTGAGGGCGACATTGAAATATTGAAGCCGATTCAGGGAGGTTTGTGCCTTTTGAAATAAGGAGCGGACCCTTTCGACTGAGCATACCTTTGCGGCGAGTTCGGCCAGAATCGCGGTCTGGTAACCTGAACCGGTCCCGATCTCCAAGACCTTCTCCGTACCGGTCAAGTCCAGGGCCTCGGTCATCCGGGCCACCATGTAGGGCTGTGAGATTGTCTGCTTCTCACCGATGGGGAGGGCGTGATCCCCGTAGGACCGATCCCAGAACGCCTCTTCCACAAAGAGATGGCGCGGTACCTTTCGCATCGCTTCAATTACTCGAGGACCTCGAATCCCGCGGGGGATCAACTGATCCTCCACCATCCGATGCCGGGCCTTCTCGAAACTCACGATTGATTTTCCGAATATTCTGCTTTTGAACATAAAGCGTCTCAGACCTGTTTTTCTTTCGGCCTTCGACGGGCTTTTTTGTTAAGCAATGGCTCCCATCCCCTCAGCCGTTCCAGAACCGCATAGTTCGTTAAATCGAGATGAATCGGCGTCACGGAGACCATCCTGTCACGAATTGCCAAATCATCGGTGTCTTTGCGCTCCTCCCATGACGTCTCATTGGCCCCGATCCAGTAGTAGCCCCGTCCCCTTGGATCGGTTTTGGCAACGATATTGCTCCGATCATAGATCCTCTTCCCTAAACAGGTGACCTTCACACCTCGAATGGCCGAGATCGGCAGATTCGGCACATTCACGTTGAGCAAGGTATCTTTGGGAAGACCGTGCTCGACGATCAGACGTGCCAACCGGACCGCAAACTCTGCCGCAGCGGCAAAATTAAATTCTCCATCGTTGAACAGCGAGACGGCAAAGGACGGGATGCCCAGGAGTGTTCCCTCGATCGCCGCCGAGACCGTGCCTGAATAAGTGACGTCATCACCGACATTCCCCCCTTTGTTGATGCCCGAGACCACAAGATTCGGCCGCTTATCCAAGAGGGCGTTCACACCCAAATTGACGCAGTCGGTCGGGGTCCCGTTCACCGCATAGAGCGCGTCCCCCATCTGTTCGACCCGCAGAGGTTTATGCAGGGTCAGGGCATGACTTGCGGCATTACGTTCACGATCCGGTGCAATGACCGTGACCTCACCCAGGCTTTTCAGGCGCTTTGCTAGCTGATGAAGGCCCTTGGAATGAACCCCGTCATCGTTGGTTACCAAAATTCGCAATGTTATTCACCCGTTCGTATCCAACTCAATATGGTCGGGGCGACTGGATTTGAACCAGCGACCACTCGCACCCCAAGCGAGTGCGCTACCAAGCTGCGCTACGCCCCGATCTCATTGTTCTGAAAAAAACCTCTGACGATGCCTAATTTCCGGCAGTGGGGTCAGAATTCCTCATGGTGGTGAGAAGCTCTTTCAGGTTGGCCCTCAAGCGATGAAGCACCATCTCAGAGGAAGGGGAGTTCTTCTCAGAAGGCTTCGCTCCTCCCCGGCTCATCAACCGCTTCCTTGCGCCCGAAATTGTGAAGCCTTCGTCATACAGCATCCGTTTGATTTTGAGAACAGCCTCGATATCAGAGCTTACATAGACCCGTTGGCCGCCTCGACCCTTTTTTGGCTGGAGAAATGGAAATTCAGTTTCCCAGTATCTCAGGACATACGATTCAAGTCCTGTGATGCGGCTCACCTCACCGATCTTATAAAACAATTTTCCAGATGGCAGCTTCACAATGTCCTACGGCTTAGACGCGTGCCACATAAAATCTGCTAAACAGACTGGGCGCGGTTTACGTATTTTTTAAAGACCTGGCTTGGCCGAAAGGTCACGACCGTTCGGGGCGTAATTCCGATCTCCTCACCCGTTTTGGGGTTCCTACCCTTCCGGGCACGTTTTTTTCGAACGATAAAATTCCCAAAGCCTGCGATCTTTACCGACTGGCCCTGCTGTAAAACGCCTTTGATCGCATTGAGAACCACTTCAATAATCTCTGCGGCCTCTTTCTTTGAGATCCCCACCTTCTCGTAAAGTTCGTTGGCAATATCGGCCTTTCTCATTCTGCGCTCCTTTCAATCCAACATGTCAATTCAATCTGGCACTACAATTTTTTTAAAATACAATAGGTTAGCAAGAATGTCAAGGGAAATCTATGCTATGAGATGCGATCATCTGCTGGATCTCTTGTCTGGACGGCTTCTCGGAAAAAACGACGGTCATCCGCTCCGGCTTTCTCGCTCTCATCAGACCGACTTCAGCATGGGCCCCTGCCGTTTTTTCGGCGACCTGCTGTTTTAGCTGCCACACATCGGTCAGAGGAGCGGAATCCATCTTGATAATCAGGTCCCCGGACTTTAGTCCTGCCGACTCCGCCGGGGTCCCTGGGATAACAGATTCCACCCACACGCCTCCTTCTCCGGCTCTGCGACCGGCGTCTTGTGCTTCCTCCGGCGTCATATTATGAGCCATGATCCCTAGCCAAACCGGTATAAGGGGCATGTCCGTCAATAAGAACCCGGCCATCCTCTGCGCCGCATTCACCGGCACCGCAAAACCGATGCCGTGCCCCGAGGCCACAATGGCGGTGTTGATCCCGATGACCTCCCCGTTGAGATTGAGGAGCGGCCCCCCGCTGTTGCCAAAGTTTATCATCGCATCGGTCTGAATAAAGCTCTCCCGTGCCGTCAAACCAAGATCCGACCTTCCCATGCCACTGATCACACCGACCGTTACCGTCTGATCCAGACCGAACGGGTTTCCAATCGCAACGACCCAGTCGCCCACCTCCAACTGATCCGAATTCCCCAAAGGGATCGCCGGAAGATCGGTCTGCGCCGGAATTTTCACAACGGCCAGATCACTCCTCTCATCGGCCTCGATGATTTCACCGAGAAATTCCCGCTCATCCAAGAGACGTACTCGTATCTCATCTGCACCTGCAACAACATGGCGGTTAGTCAGAATATAACCGCGATGACTGATAATAAAACCGGAACCGGTGCTCTGCTGCCGGCCGCTCGCTTCCGGTTTCTGCCGGAAGAGGCCAGGAAAGACGCCGTGAAGAAATCTTGTGACTGAATTGAATGCCGGCTGCGGCCGATGGACGGCGCTGATGTTGACCACGGCCGGCCTTGCCTGCTTGGCCACCCGGATGAAGGCCGCCTGCGTGCGAAGCAGATCTTCGAGGGGAGTGGCGGACACAGGCGGCCCCTTCAGATCTGTCTGAGACTGTGACACCGAGGCGGATCGGACATCCCGAGAGGAGCGCTCCTGCGGCCGGCAGGACATGCCCGCCAAGAGCGTGACAATCACAAGCAAGATTAAGTAACGATACCAATGCATCGGGTATTCTTGAAGCCTGCAGCCCGGTCATACCGCATCGTGCCTATTGACCCCTTTCTCCTTGAGCAGCTTATATTCGATGCTATCCACCAAAGCCTGCCAGCTCGCCTCGATGATGTTTTCCGAAACCCCTACCGTTCCCCATTTTCGCTTTCGGTCGCCGGACTCGATCAAGACACGAACCTTGGCCGCGGTTCCGCTTTGCGCCGCCAGAACACGGACCTTGTAATCCAAAAGATGGACTTCCTTAAGCTGGGGATAAAATTTCTCAAGCGCCTTCCGGAGGGCATGATCCAGCGCATCGACCGGGCCGTTTCCCACCGCGGCGGTGTGCTCGACTTCTCCGCCGACTTTGAGGATAATCGTCGCCTCCGAGATCGGGTGCTCGCGTTCCTTGCGCTTTTCCACAATCACGCGGAAGCCGATCAAGTCAAAAAACCGTTTATGGGTTCCCATCGCCTTTTTCATCAGGAGTTCGAACGAACCTTCGGCCCCTTCAAACTGATAACCCTGACTTTCGAGTTCTTTTAATGTGCCCAGCAGTTTCCCAAGCGCCGGGCTCTTCTCAGGAATCCGGATGCGATACTCGGCCGCCTTTTGGAGCAGGCTGCTCTTTCCGCCGTAATCCGAGATCAAAATCCTCTGGCGATTTCCAATCAGCTCCGGCTGGACATGCTCATAGGTATCTTGCCTTTTCCGAACCGCATGAACATGGACGCCGCCTTTGTGGGCAAAGGCGCTCTCACCCACATACGGCTGATGCTTATTGGCGGAGAGATTGGCGATCTCGCTGACAAACCGGGACACCTCTTTTAAGTGACGGAGTTGCTGATCGTTCAGGCAGTCCACCTTCATTTTAAGTCTTAAGTTCGGGATGATCGAGCAGAGATTTGCATTCCCGCACCGCTCCCCAAAGCCGTTGATCGTGCCCTGCACCTGAATCGCGCCCATCTGGACCGCCGTGATCGAATTGGCCACAGCCATGTCGGCATCGTTGTGAGCATGGATCCCCAACGGAGCTGAAAACTCCCGGGCCACGACGGAAAAGATCTCGCGCAGGTCCCATGGCATCGTGCCGCCATTCGTATCGCATAGGATCAGACAGTCCGCCCCCGCCTGGTGAGCTATGCGGAGGGTCTTCATCGCATAATCCGGGTTGGCCTTAAAACCATCGAAGAAATGCTCGGCATCGTAGAAAACGCGCCGGCCCTTGGATTTCAGATAAGCCACCGAGTCGTAAATCATATCGAGGTTTTTCTTTAGCGTCACGCCCAAGGCCTTGGTCACATGAAGGTCCCAGCTTTTTCCAAAGATCGTAATAATCGGAGTTCCGGCCGCCAGCAGGGCCTGAAGGGTCGGGTCGCGCTTCACGCGTTGGCTTGCTTTCCGGGTGGAGCCGAAGGCCACAACCGTCGAGTTTTTGAGCGGGAGATGCCGGACCTTTTTGAAAAAATCAACATCCTTGGGATTGGCCCCGGGCCAGCCGCCCTCGATATAATGGACCCCCAGTTCGTCCAGCTTCTCGACAATCCGGAGCTTGTCCTCAACCGAAAAAGAAACATCCTCGGCCTGAGCACCGTCCCTTAATGTCGTGTCGTAGATTTCAACCGCGTGCATCGTGATTTCCTTGTCCCGTCTCCTATGCCTTGCCTAACTCAAATGCCTCGTGCAGCGTTCTTACCGCAAGCTCGGTGTACTTCGCATCCATCACACAGGAGATCTTGATCTCGCTCGTCGAGATCATCATAATGTTGATCCTCTCCTTCGCCAGGACAGAAAACATCTTGGCCGCGACTCCGGAATGGGACCGCATCCCGACACCCACGATCGAGACCGTGGCGATGTCGTCTTTGATCTGGACATCCTTGGCGCCGATCTCTTTCGCAATACGCCGGGAAAGCTCGAAGGCCTTCTTAGAGTCCGCTTTGGGAACGGTAAACGAGATGTCGGTGAGGCCTTCCTGGCTCACATTCTGGAGGATCATGTCCACAACGATATTCGCCTCGCTCACCGACCCAAACAGCCTGGCCGCGATCCCCGGCATATCCGGCACGCCGGTTATCGTGATCTTGGCCTGCTTCTTATCATAGGTCACACCTGAGACGACTACCTGCTCCATGTCACGATCCTCCTTCGTTACCAAGGTGCCCAATCCCTCATTGAAGCTGGAACGCACGCGAACCGGGATCTGATATTTCACCGCAAACTCAACCGAACGGGTCTGAAGCACCTTCGCCCCCAAACTGGCCATTTCCATCATCTCTTCATAAGAGATCTTGTCCAGTTTCCTCGCCGTGGGTACGACATTGGGATCGGTGGTGTAAACACCGTCCACATCGGTAAAGATGTCACAGACGTCGGCCTTTAAGGCCACCGCCAGCGCTACCGCGGTGAGGTCCGAACCTCCCCGTCCCAGCGTTGTAACATCCGACTTTTCGTCGATCCCCTGAAAACCGGCCACGACCGGTACTACGCCTTCTTTCAAGGCCTCCCGTATCCGGTCGGCCGAGATCCGTTCGATCCGGGCCTTGGTATGAGAGCTGTCCGTGAAGATTCCTACCTGCCGACCGGTGAAGGCCTGGGCTGGGCAGCCGAGCTCTTGCAAGGTTAAAGCAAGGAGCGCGCTGGTTACCCGCTCTCCTGAAGAAAGGAGAAGATCCATTTCCCGGTCGGATGGATTGGAGGAGATTTCATGGGCCAAGCTCACCAGCCGGTCGGTCTCTCCGGCCATGGCTGAGACCACCACCACAACCTCCTCGCCCGAAGCCTTGACCTTGGCCACACGCTCCGCGACGTGTCTGATCCGGTTCAAGTCGCCTACCGAAGTACCGCCGTATTTTTGAACCACAAGACCCATTGCTAGCCCTTCATGAAATGATCAATCAACTGGATGCCTTCCTCGTAATAGATGCCGGTGGACTGAGCCGCCGCTTCGTTATAGCCTTTGCCTGATTTCTTAATCTTGCTGGTCTTGGACTTTTCATAGAACGCGTACGGCACCGGCTCCGATGTGTGAGTCTTCAGGGCCACCGGATTATAATGATCGGGAAGCAGGAGGATGCGGTATTCCCCAAATTTGTCCATGCCTTTTAAAAGTGTTCCGATCGTCAATTGATCAAAGTCCTCCAGAGATTTGATCTTCGCCGCAAGATCTCCGATGTGGCTCGCCTCATCCGGTGCCTCGACATGAAGATAGACCAAATCTTTTTTCTCCAGCGCATTCAAGGCATACTCGGCCTTCCCACGGTAATTCGTATCAAAATAACCGGTCGCTCCCGGGACGTTGAGAATCTCAAACCCGGCGTATTTACCGAGGCCTTTTAAGAGATCCACGGCTGAGATCATCGCACCATTCACGTGGTAACGGTCCGAAAACTTAGGCATCGCCGGCGCTTTGCCATGCCCCCAAAGCCAGATCGAGTTGGCGGGCGCCTTTCCCTGCGCCAGGCGTTCCTCATTCACGGGATGCTGACGGAGAACATCTAAAGCGACCTGCATCAACTCCTTCAAAATCTCAGCGCCGTCTCCGGAAGGGAGATGCGCCATCACCGGCTTGTCCGAAATATCGTGGGGAGCGGTCAGCTTGAGCTGCGTCTTGCCGTTAACCCAAACCATGAGATGACGATAGCTGACACCGGGGTGGAACTGGATCTCCTCGGTTCCGAGTTGCGTATTGAGTTCGTAGATTAGGTCCTGCGCCTCTTCGCTTGTGATGTGGCCTGCGGAATAGTCCTCCATCACTACCTTGGAGTTGATCTTCCGTATGTCATAGCCCGTCGTGGGGTGCTTCAAGGTTACGAGGTTGCAGCGGAAGGCCACATCGTCCTTGCCCAGTTGGATACCCAGGCTGGCCGCTTCCAAAGGCGATCGGCCGGTGTAGTATTTTCGGGGATCATATCCCAGTATGACCATCTGGGTCACGTCGCTCCCCGGTTTGAAACCATCCGGTGCGGTCTTGACCAGCCCCAGCTCACCGTTCTGCGCCAGAAAGTTCATGTTCGGGATCTTGGCCGCTGCAAGCGGCGTCTTGCCGCCCAGCTCCTTGATCGGATGATCCCCCATTCCATCTCCCAGCAGAATGACGTATTTCATTGTCGTGAGCCCCCCTTACTCCGTCAGTATCCCAACACCTTGATCACATCCTCAAACGTCGCCTTAATCGTTGTGGGTTTTTGCGACACGCTGATTGCAAGATCGGCATCCTTCAAACCGTGACCGGTCAGCGTGCAGACCACCACATCGCCTTCTTTAAACAGACCGGTCTTGCTGAGCTTGATGACTCCGGCCACAGCGGCGGCGGAGGCCGGCTCGCAGAACACCCCCTCCAGACCCGCGAGCATCTTGTAGGCCTTCACGATTTCTTCATCCGCCACGAGATTGATCTCGCCATGAGATTCTGTCGCCGCCTCGACCGCCGATTTCCAGCTCGCCGGATTCCCGATTCGGATCGCGGTCGCGATGGTCTTTGGCTTATCCACCACGTGACCCAGAACAATCGGGGCCGCCCCGGCGGCCTGAAAGCCCATCATCCTGGGAAGCGTGCTAATCATTCCGTGCTTCTGATACTCCTTATAACCACGCCAATAAGCGGTGATGTTCCCAGCATTCCCCACCGGAAGAAAATGGTGCGTCGGCGCCTGACCGAGCTGATCACAAACCTCGAAGGCCCCGGTCTTCTGACCTTCCAGGCGATACGGATTAATCGAGTTTACCAAGGTGATCGGGTAGTTCTCCGAGACGCGCTTCACAATCGTCAGCGCTTCATCGAAGTTGCCGTCAATCTGTATCACGGTCGCCTGGTGCACCATTGCCTGGGCCAGCTTGCCCAGCGCGATCTTCCCCTCAGGGATGATCACAAACGCCTTCAAGCCCGCACGCGCCGCGTAGGCGGAGGCCGATGCGGAGGTGTTGCCGGTTGAAGCGCAGATCACGGCATGGGCCCCTTCCTCCAGAACCTTTGAGATCGCAAGCGTCATCCCTCGATCTTTGAACGATCCGGTCGGGTTCGCGCCTTCACACTTAAAATACAGCTCGATCTTCGGATTGATCACCTGCACCAGGTTTTTGGAACGCACCAGCGGCGTGTTCCCCTCCTGAAGGGTGATGATCGGTGTCTTCTCGGTCACCGGAAGAAATGACCGGTAGCGGGCGATGACGCCTTCCCACGGTTTTGTCGTGCTGATCATTCTTCTTCTGCCTCGACGCGAATCAGGACCGTCTTTCCGGCGACATAAGACATTTCATCAATCTCGGACAGCGCGGATCGGACATCCCGCTCCAGCGCCTGATGCGTCATCATTACCACCGGCACGTGGCCTCCCTGCTTCCGCCCCTTTTGAAGGACCTGAGAGAGGCTGATGTTGTGCTTGCCCAGGATCCCGGAGATTTTCGACAGCACGCCCGGCCGGTCCTCGGCTATAAAACGGAGATAGTAAAGACTCCGTATCTCGTCCATCGGCCTGAGAGGGATCGATCGACGATCTTTTTTCTGAAACGCGGCGACCGGAACGCGGCCAGAAGAGTCTGTCAGGATATTGCGGCCGATCTCGATCAGGTCACTCACTACCGCGCTTGCGGTCGGCATGGCGCCTGCTCCTTTTCCATAGAACATTGTCTCGCCCACTGCATCGCCCACCAGATAGATCGCGTTGTACACCCCGCGGACCGTCGCGATAAGATAATTCTCCGGGATCATCGTTGGATGAACGCGGGCCTCAATGGCAGTATGATCTTTCTCTTTCTGGTTCAACTTGGCGATTGCCAGGAGCTTGATCTGGTAACCCAGCTCCCGGGCGTACTCGATATCCAGTGGCGTGATCTGTGTGATTCCCTCGGTATAGATCTCTTTAAAGGTCACCGGCGTGCCGAAGGCCAAAGTCACCAGTATCGCGAGTTTATGAGCCGAGTCGATGCCCTCGACGTCGAAGCTCGGATCCGCCTCGGCATAGCCCTTTTTTTGGGCCTCGGTCAAAACCTCTTTGAAGGACCGCTTGTTCTCTGTCATCTGGGTGAGAATATAATTTGAGGTGCCGTTAATGATCCCATAAATCGAGAGTATCTTGTTCGCGGCCAATCCTTCCTTCACGGCACGGA
>Ga0207048_10333_pt2 | contig 13519 bp, 10 predicted proteins | sample Alteio_BWMinCont_65_FD_153301 | JGI IMG/M metagenome (GOLD analysis project Ga0207048, IMG submission 153301) | Enriched cells from forest soil in Barre Woods Harvard Forest LTER site, Petersham, Massachusetts, United States -... | ecosystem: Environmental > Terrestrial > Soil > Temperate forest >...
ACAGCAAAGCAGTGGCAAGCAGGATTGGTGTAAATATCAGCGGTAGCCATTGCAAGCCCAGCAAGCCGGGCACGATGGCTGCAAGAATGACGCCAGACAGACCACAGGCTTCGCGGGTTGTCGTCAAGCGCGTGCGCTGTATCTGAATTTGGGTCAAGGCGGCTCCCCAGCTTTGATGGGCAATCGTCGCCAGGCTGAAGCCGATGTAGACCACCAATAACGTGCCGAGCAGCCATGGCAACGCAAAGCCGGCGGCCGATGCCGGCGGAGCTAGCAAGCCTGCCAGCCCTGCAACCAGAAAGGGGAGCGACAAAACGATGGCGCGACCATAACGGTCCTGGTTATTGGAACGATCGAGCCAATTGCCAAGGAGCGGATCCAGAAAAGCATCGAATAGGCGGGCGGCAAGCAGCACAGAGCCAATCGTGCTAGCGACAGGCCGAAATGCCGGGCGTAAAAATGCGGTACGTAGACATACACCGGCAGCGCGACCAGGGCCAGCGGCATGCCGAACAGCCCATATGCCAGCAGCGCCGGAAATCGATAGCTGTCCATCAGTCATGTCCGGTATGTGCCAGCAGCTTCTTGCGCAGTGCCGCCGCGCTGGTGTTCGGGCTGAGCCAGATGGAAAAAAATGCATGGGCGAACTGAGGATCGGGAATCTCGCCCAGCGCTTTCCCATCGAGGAAAAAGCGCGCGCCATGGTTGGGTAGATATACACCCGTGATGTGGGTGCCTTTTACTACATTTTTGAACAAGCTCTTCATTTGCCGTAGCCATTGGCTGTATTGCTCGTCGCTGGCGCTGCCGGTTTTTTTCATTTCCTCGATGCTGGTCTCGGCGATGCTATCGCTATCGAACGAACGGGCATAACGCAGATCGAGCGCGAAGGGCGCGTTGTCGGGAGCCTCTGCCTGATAGCCTTGAGAGCCGACCCAGAGCTGAGCATCGTATATCAGCAGGCCGAACCAGCGAAAGCTGCCTTGGCCGGCAAGGCGCGCATCGGCAATCGCCCTTTGGATATGCGGGGGAGGGCTGATATCAGGTTGGATGTCGGTTGCACCGGCACTGCCGACGCTCAGCAGCGTCAACAGACATGCCGAAAATATCCGGATTGCCATATATCGCTCGCCCGTCAGGTTTTCTGCAGTGTGAATTGCGCGACATTGATGCTTCCCGAACGGAAGCCCGCTTCACAATAGGCCAGGTAAAAATCCCAGGTGCGCAGGAAACGGTCATCAAATCCTTGTGTCAGCAATCGCGGCAGTTGCTGTTTGAAGGCTTGTCGCCACTCCGCCAAGGTGCGCGCATAGTCGATACCGAACAACAGCGTATCGACGACCTTCAAGCCATGCTGTTCGGCATGCTGGCAAAAAATGGAAGGCGATGGCAACATGCCGCCGGGGAAAATGTACTGCTGGATGAAATCGGTGCCTTTGCGATAGCGCTCAAACAGCTCGTCTGCAATGACAATGCTCTGGATGCATGCGCGACCGCCGGCTTTCAGATTGCGTGCAACACAGGAAAAATATCCTGGCCAGTATTTTTCGCCGACAGCTTCGAACATTTCTATCGAAGCGATGGCGTCGAATTGTCCGTTGATATCACGGTAGTCTTGCAGCAGCATCTCGGTTTTGTCGACCACGCCGGCTTGCTGCAGGCGCTGGTTGGCGAATTGCAGTTGCTCGGTTGATAAGGTCAGTCCGGTGACGTGCGCTGCAGTTTCGCGCGCAGCGATTTCGGCAAAACCGCCCCAGCCGCAGCCGATCTCCAGGATTCGGGCGTTGCCGCCGACATTCAGTTGTTTCAGGATGCGTTGGTATTTGGCGTGCTGCGCCTCTTGCAGGCTTTCAACGTGACTATCTGAAAATAGTGCGCTGGAATAGGTCATGGAAGGATCCAGCCACAGCTGATAAAAATCATTACCTATGTCGTAATGCGCATGGATGTTCTTGCGACTGCCCGCCTTGCTGTTGTTGTGGAAAATGTGCTTGACGCGATACAGCAGGTTGCCCCACCAGGTGCCGTATATCACCGATTCGACCGCTTGCCTGTTGCGGACGAATAATTCAATCAGGCCCGGCAGGTTGTCGGTAGTCCAGTGCTTGTCGATATACGTTTCAGCAAAGCCGATGTCACCGGATTTGAGCGCGGCGTGGCAGACATCCCAATTCTTCAAGGTCATTGTCAGAGGCCTTGGATGACGATCGTCGGTCTTGCCGAAGGTGGCGCTCTGGCCGTCGGGGAGTTGCATGGTGAGTGCGCCGTGCTCAAGCTTATCGAGCATTTGCAAAATGAATTTCGCCTGCGCCGGATAACTGTCGGCAGACAAATTGGCGGTACCCGGATCGAGGTCGAATGCGGTTGAATGAGTGGAGTCGGAATTCATCTTGTCACCTCGCGGGATGGCGGAACAGGTTTGTTGAAAAAAGGGATGCGCTTGCACCATAATTTGAGTGCTTGCCAATGAATTCGCAGGATCACGCCGAAAGTCATCAGCGGGTACGCCAGCATCGCCTTTGCGATGCTGCGATTGGAGATGGATCCGGCGCTCAAGGAGCTGCCGCAGACACTCGTCAGCAGCAAGGCGCCAGCGGCGTCGTCATATTCAATCCGTGCGGTGGTGTGTTCATGCTGAAGCCGATCGACTGTGCGGTCGGTGCGCATGAAGCGGAAGCGATAGACGCCTTCGACGCGACAGAACGGCGATACGTGGAACACTTTGTTGGCATGTAATTCAGCGCCGAATGGAATGTCGGCTCCTGCTGCGTCTTGCAGCAGGTAGCAATGTTTTTCGCCAAAAGTGTTGTGCACCTCGCACAAGACGGCGCGCAGTCCGCCGTCGGCTGCATGGCAAAACCAGAATGAAATCGGATTGAATGCATAGCCGAATACCCGTGGAAACGTCTGTAGCCAAATCTCACCGTCGGCGTCGCATATTCCTTCTGTCCTGAGCAAGGCGTCGATCCATTCCAGCGCGGATTGCTTGCCGCCGCCATAGTCCTTGTCGTGAAACGACAGGAAATTGAAACGGTTGCGTGACAAAAATATGTTGTCGAAATCGCTGTCGGCCAGGGTGCGTAGCGGCAGCCGCAGGTAATACACGCCATAGCTGAATGCGTTGCGCTTTGGCTTCAGCCGCACGTGGCGGACTTTGCCAAAACATAATTGAACCTGGTGCGGGTGGGGTGGCATGGCTGGTCCTGGCGGTGGAGGACAGGATCACGCAGCCAGGCTGCGCACTTCCGACGCCGGCGCTGCGGCGATTTCTTGAATCGCCTGCGCTACCGCCTGTCCGGATTTCAAGCCGTCTTCGTGAAAACCGTAGCCCAGCCAGGCGCCTGAAAACCAGGTGTTGCGCTGTCCCTGGATGGCGGGGAACTGACGCTGGGCGTCAATTGCGTTGGCGTCGAAGACGGGATGTGCGTACTCGAAGCTGTCGATCACAGATGCCGCGGCAGGTGCTTCAATCGGATTGAGCGAAACCATCAGCGGCGTCTTGAAAGGCAACGGCTGCAATTGATTCAGCAGATAGTGGACACACACTTCTTGCCGTTCGCTGGAGGAGCTTTGGTAGTTCCAGGCTGCCCAGGCTTTGCGTTGCCGTGGCAGCAGGCTGGTATCGGTGTGCAGCACCGCCTGGTTCGGCTGGTACTTGATGGATCCCAGCAATCTCCGTTCTTGCGTGCTTGCATCCTCGAGCAGTCGCAAGCTCTGGTCGCTATGGCCAGCCATGACCACGTGATCATAGAGCTGGCAGCCTTTGCTGGTTTCTACGCTGATTTGATAGCCGGCGACATGGCGCAAGCGCGACACCGCGGTGACCGGGGTTTGCAAATGCCTGAGCGGGATTGCAGCCAGCATTTTTTCGACATAGTGGCGAGCGCCGCCTTGAACGGTCTGCCATTGCGGCCGATTGCTCACCTGCAGCAGGCCGTGGTTATGGCAAAAGCGGATAAAGCTGGCAACCGGAAATTCCATCATTTTCGCGGTCGGGCAAGACCAGATGCAACCTGCCATCGGCAACAGATACCAGTTGCGGAATTCCTGGCTGTAGCGATATTGATCCAGAAAATGCCCGAGCGGCATCAGACTGGCCATGCCATCCAATGCCAGTGCAGTGGCTTGTCGATTGAAGCGCAAGATGTCTCGCAACATGCGCAAATAACCGGGATTGAGCAAATTGCGGCGTTGGGAAAACACGCTATCCAGGTTGGCGCCGGCCCATTCCAGCGTGCGAACGCCGAAAGCGCCGGCAATCGGCATCTTCACGGAAAATGACATGGTTGTTGCTACAGTGGCAATCGCAAGTTCTTCGAATAGCTTGACTAGCGTCGGATAAGTGCGATGATTGAATACTAGGAACCCGGTATCAACACCGTAGGTTTGCCCCTCCAACGTGACCTCGACGGTGTTGGTGTGGCCGCCGAAATAGCTGTTGGCTTCATACAGCGTGACTTGCAGTCCCGAGACGGCGAGCCTGTATGCACAAGAGAGGCCTGCGATACCTGAGCCAATGACCGCGATTTTCATCTGCCTGCTTTCTGCTGAAAAGATCATTCGATGGTCGGCCCGGGAAATTCCGGAGGGCCTGCAGAGTGATACGCGGCAAACTGACAATCGGATTCAAAAACGGATTCAAAAATAGGGCGACTGGCATAATATTTTCGATTTGCTAATTTTTCTGCCGATTGCATCTGAAACCCGTTGATATCCGTAAAACACAGAGCGGGGCGCAAATCGGTATCCGATTGCGTGCTCTAAGGGATAACTTGACTTTGTTCGGATTTAAGACAGATTTTTAGTAAAAAAATGGTTGTCAGCAGGTTTATAAACGGGCTTGTAACAAATTCTTGGTAAAATCGGATAGTTAACTCACTTGCTTAAGGTATGTATGCTGTATCCAGAACTGTTTAAATCGCTTGAACAAGTCCGCTGGAACATGGAGACCGATATTCCATGGGACAAGTTTGATGCCACCCAGCTGTCCGACGAACAAGCTCAAACTATTCGTATGAATGCGATTACGGAATGGTCGGCGCTACCTGCAACCGAGATGTTCTTGCGCGATAACCACGGCGACAGCGATTTTTGCGCGTTCATGTCGGTATGGTTTTTTGAAGAACAGAAGCATTCCCTGGTGTTGATGGAATATCTGCGCCGTTTCCGGCCTGAACTGGTGCCGACTGAAGCCGAGCTGGACAAGGTCCGTTTCGAATTCGATCCGGCGCCGCCGCTGGAAACACTGATGATGCATTTCTGCGGCGAGATTCGCCTCAATCACTGGTACCGTTGCGCCTCCGATTGGCATACAGAGCCAGTGATCAAGCAAATCTACAAGATCATCAGCCAGGACGAAGCGCGTCACGGCGGTGCTTACCTGCGCTACATGAAGAAGGCTTTGAATGAAGTGGGTGACGGCGCTTCTGCCGCATTCGCCAAGATCGGCGTCTTGATGGCTTCGGCCCGTCGCACCGAGAAGCCGCTGCATCCGACCAATCTGCACGTGAATCAGTCGTTGTTCCCGAACGATACGGTACAGAGCCGCTTGCCGGATCCGGAGTGGCTGGAACGTTGGCTGGACGAGCAGATCAAATTCGACGGCGTCTGGGAGAAGAAGGTGGTCGATCGTATCCTGCACAATATGTCGTTGTTGTTTGAACGTACCTTTGATACGGTGCAAGAGTTGAACCGCTATCGCAAGGAAGTTGTCGCCCGCCTGGCGTCGGCCTCAACCGCAGCGCCAGCTCCAGCTCCAGCTCCAGCAGTCTGATGTGAGCGACGCTAAGCTTTAGCGTCGCCCGTAATTGCAGACAAATTGATAAGCCGCAAGAGCAAGTATTGCGGCTTTTTTAATTGTGGCTCCCTTAGCTCCTTTATATCCGCCATGCCTAAATTTGAAACCAAGCTTTGTACCCGTGCTGAATTGAAAGTCCGCGTTGCGGCTTTGCCGCAGCCAGTCGTGTTGACCAATGGCGTATTCGATATCCTGCATCGCGGCCACGTCACTTATCTGGCAGAGGCGCGTGAACAAGGTGCGTCGCTGGTGGTAGCGGTGAATACCGATGCTTCGGTCAAGCGCCTGGGCAAGGGCGACGACCGGCCGATCAATATCTGCGCCGACCGCATGGCCGTATTGGCTGCGCTGGAAGCCGTCAGCCTGGTGGTCGAGTTTGATGAAGATACAGCGTTGGAAGTAGTGCAGGAAGCGCAGCCCGGGGTGTACGTCAAAGGCGGCGACTATCAGATGGATGCGATTCCGGAAGGCCAGGCAGTGCTGGCGTACGGCGGCCAGGTGGTCGCGATTCCGTTTGCCCATGATCGCTCGACCAGCAAATTGCTGAACAAGGTGCGCCAGGGTTCGTGATCCTCATGATCGGCTGGACAATAAAAAAGCGCGGATTCCGCGCTTTTTTATTGCAGAAACCGTTTGTATTTAGTGTTGATGCGCGGCTTCGGCCGATTTTCCGTTCATGTCGGTGACGACTACCGACACCTCGATCTTGCCCGCCTTCTGGAAGGTCAGCGTCATCGGGAATTTGTCGCCGGCCTTCAATGGCTGGTTCAGGCCCATCAACATGATGTGGTAACCGTGGCCCGGCTTCATGTCGACAGTGCCCGCTGGCGGCAGATCGATCTCGCCGACTTCGCGCATTCTCATGACATTGCCATCCATCGACATGGTGTGGATCTCAGCGCTTTTGGCTACCGGTGAACTGACGCCGATCAGTTTGTCCGCTTCCTTACCCTTGTTCTCGATACTCAGGAATGCACCGCCGCCCGGTTGGCCGGGAACTGTGGCGCGCGCATAGGGATGGTCGATATGCAGGTTGCCGAGGTCGTATGCGTGAGCATAAGCGGAAACGCTGACGGCGAGAGCGCAGAGAATCAGGGAAACGGAACGTACAGACATGATGATCCTTCGATTAAATTGGATAAATACCAACGGCAGATAGTGATGCTAGTTTTTTACGGGCGACTCAGGAAGCATCATGCTTATATGCAAGACGATGGATTATAGCAATCAGGCTCCGCCGCTATAACCATTTTGGCGCCACGCCTCATACACCACGACCGCCACGGTATTGGATAGATTCAAGCTGCGATTATCCGGCCGCATCGGCAAGCGGATCCGTTGCGAGGCCGGAAATGATTCGCGCAGCACCGGATCGAGGCCGCGGGTTTCCGAGCCAAACACAAATACGTCGCCTGCCTGGAACTGGAGATTGGCAAATGGCGTCGAGCCGTGGGTGGTCATGGCAAACATGCGGCTCGGATCGTAGTGGCCGGCAGCGCGCATGCTGGCGACGAAGGCGTCCCAGTTGGCATGCACCTGCATGGTGGCGTAATCATGGTAATCCAGGCCGGCCCGGCGCATTTTGCTGTCATCCAGCGGAAAGCCAAGCGGTTCGACCAAATGCAATTGCGCGCCGGTATTGGCGCACAGGCGGATGATGTTGCCGGTATTCGGCGGGATTTCCGGTTCAACCAGTACGACGTGGAACAACTTGATTCTCCTTATATATAGGTAACAGATCGCGAGGATGATTATGGCGTCCTGGCGAACACGAAATTGGTAATGCGCCGTGCGCCATGCCGGCGCAGCGTCTTTGCCAGTGCGTGCAACGTCTCGCCGCTAGTCATGACATCGTCGACCACACCTATATGGCGGCCGTGTATATGTTGCATGGCTGCCGGTGGCACGGCAAACGCCTGGCGCAGGTTGCGACGTCGCTGCTCCAGCTCCGGCACCTGGGACTGGGGCAGGGTGTCGCGTTGCCGCAGCAGCAATCCATGTTGCAAATTAAGCCCGAGCATACGTGCCAGGGGTTTGGCTATCTCCAACGCCTGATTGAAGCCGCGCTGTCGCAATCGTTGCGGGCTGAGCGGCACCGCCGTCAGGATATCAGGCAAGTCCGCCGCCAGCATTGGCTGAGTGCTGCTTCCCTGGCGCTGCGTCGCATCGCATAGCATTTGCGCAAACATCGGTGCCAACGCCAGCCGTCCACCGAATTTTAGCGCGAGAATCAATTGGTCAGTTGGCGCCGCGTAGTCGCAGGCCACGATGGTGGTATCGAAGGCACGGGGTTGCCTCAGGCAGTTGCCGCATAGTGCCGGACCGTTACCGGGATCGCTTAGCCGGGGAAGCGGATTCGCACATTGCCTGCAGCGCGGCGGGCAATCGGAGAAGTAGTGCTGATTGCAGCCGTCGCAAATGATGTGCTTGCCGCTTTGATTGCACAACGCGCAGCACGACGGCATGCCTGCCAGGATACGGGCAAGTTGCAGTCGCGGCCAATGGCGTAGCTGGGGAAATGGCAAAGGGAAGTCTCGTTCTTGTCAGATGTACGGGAGAAGGAAGGCAGCACTCCCAGCCTACAGGCATTCAAGCGTGTAAACTACTGGCGATTATCGCATTTCATCTCACTTGCCGGATCCTGATGCCTACCTCACCTCCTCCTCTCGAAACTAGCCAAAGCGCACCGATCGACTTGCGCCGGGTACGCCAACTGTTTGCACAGCCTGCGCTGGTACGCGAATCCGAGTTCATGCGTCGCGAAATTTCAAGCCGCATGCATGAGCGTCTTGCCCTGGTGAAACTAGCGCCGCAACGGGTGCTGGATGCCGGCTGTGGCGCCGGCCCGGATATATATACGTTGCAACAGCGCTTCAGCGAAGCGGCCATTATTGGCCTGGATGCATCTGCCGCCATGTTGTCGATGGCAAAAGAGCAACGTCAGACGGCGCAGCTATCGGTCAATCGCCTGTTGAAGAAATGGTTGCCATTCACTGGCAAAGGCGATGAGATGGCATCGGCCCTGGTGTGCGGCGACTTCGCCCAGTTGCCATTGGCGGCAGGCGCGGTGGATCTGGTCTGGTCCAACCTGGCCTTGCACTGGCATCCGCAGCCGGATCGGGTGTTCGCCGAATGGCGCCGCATATTAAGAGTGGACGGCTTGCTGATGTTCTCTTGCTTCGGCCCGGACACCTTTAAAGAACTGCGCAATGCGTTTGCAGCTATTGATAATGGCGCGCATGTATTGCCGTTCGTCGATATGCATGATTTTGGGGACATGCTGGTCAATGCTGGCTTCTCGACGCCGGTCATGGACATGGAAACCATTACAGTGACTTATGACACGGTGGAGAAATTGCTGGCGGATGTCCGCGCCTGGGGCGGTAATCCGTTGGCGACTCGCAACCGTGGCCTGTCAGGACGCGCCGCCATGGCTAGCCTCAAGGCCGCGCTGGAAGCTACGCGCCGCCCGGACGGCAAATTGCCGCTCACCTTTGAAATCATCTATGGCCATGCATTCCGGCCGGTACCTAAATCAACTAGCAGCGGCGAGTCTATCGTGCAGTGGGATTTGGGTAAAAAGAAGTAAATCGAAATATATTTAACAAAGTACTTGCGGAGGCGTGAGAGGGTTGCTATAGTTCGCCTCCCGTTGAGAACGACGCGAAATAAACGAAGCAGCTGAGAGGTAAAAGGGCTGTTTTGGGTTGCGAAGTTTGAGGGAAATAAAGCGGGTTGAAGTTGCGGTGGAAGTAGAAAGTTTTTCGGTGAGTAGTAAAAAAGTAGTTGACGAAAAACTGGAAACGCCACATAATCTCATCTCTCTGCTGCTGACAAACAAAACGATTTGACAGCGACGCGAACCGGGTAACTGGTGACGCGAAGTAGAAGGTTCTTTAACAATTAACAGTCGATAAGTGTGGGCGTTTGATGGAAGTGCAGCGTTGTTCATGTAAATGGATGGCGTATAACTTAAAACATTAAATGTTCACAAAAGAAGAAAATAGGCGCTTCGCAAGAAGTGGCCTGTCAGTATTTTGAGTGAGCGATAGCAGAGATGCTAGGCAGCAATGCCACAAAACAGAGATTGAACTGAAGAGTTTGATCCTGGCTCAGATTGAACGCTGGCGGCATGCCTTACACATGCAAGTCGAACGGTAACAGGGAGCTTGCTCCGCTGACGAGTGGCGAACGGGTGAGTAATATATCGGAACGTACCTTTGAGTGGGGGATAACTAGTCAAAAGATTAGCTAATACCGCATACGATCTACGGATGAAAGCGGGGGATCGCAAGACCTCGTGCTCATAGAGCGGCCGATATCTGATTAGCTAGTTGGTGAGGTAAAGGCTCACCAAGGCTTCGATCAGTAGCTGGTCTGAGAGGACGACCAGCCACACTGGGACTGAGACACGGCCCAGACTCCTACGGGAGGCAGCAGTGGGGAATTTTGGACAATGGGGGCAACCCTGATCCAGCAATGCCGCGTGAGTGAAGAAGGCCTTCGGGTTGTAAAGCTCTTTTGTCAGGGAAGAAACGGGGAGTCCTAATACGGTTCCCTAATGACGGTACCTGAAGAATAAGCACCGGCTAACTACGTGCCAGCAGCCGCGGTAATACGTAGGGTGCAAGCGTTAATCGGAATTACTGGGCGTAAAGCGTGCGCAGGCGGTTATGTAAGACAGGTGTGAAATCCCCGGGCTTAACCTGGGAATGGCATTTGTGACTGCATAGCTAGAGTGTGTCAGAGGGGGGTAGAATTCCACGTGTAGCAGTGAAATGCGTAGAGATGTGGAGGAATACCGATGGCGAAGGCAGCCCCCTGGGATAACACTGACGCTCATGCACGAAAGCGTGGGGAGCAAACAGGATTAGATACCCTGGTAGTCCACGCCCTAAACGATGTCTACTAGTTGTCGGGTCTTAATTGACTTGGTAACGCAGCTAACGCGTGAAGTAGACCGCCTGGGGAGTACGGTCGCAAGATTAAAACTCAAAGGAATTGACGGGGACCCGCACAAGCGGTGGATGATGTGGATTAATTCGATGCAACGCGAAAAACCTTACCTACCCTTGACATGTACGGAATGCTGAAGAGATTTGGCAGTGCTCGAAAGAGAACCGTAACACAGGTGCTGCATGGCTGTCGTCAGCTCGTGTCGTGAGATGTTGGGTTAAGTCCCGCAACGAGCGCAACCCTTGTCATTAGTTGCTACGAAAGGGCACTCTAATGAGACTGCCGGTGACAAACCGGAGGAAGGTGGGGATGACGTCAAGTCCTCATGGCCCTTATGGGTAGGGCTTCACACGTCATACAATGGTACATACAGAGGGCCGCCAACCCGCGAGGGGGAGCTAATCCCAGAAAGTGTATCGTAGTCCGGATTGTAGTCTGCAACTCGACTACATGAAGTTGGAATCGCTAGTAATCGCGGATCAGCATGTCGCGGTGAATACGTTCCCGGGTCTTGTACACACCGCCCGTCACACCATGGGAGCGGGTTTTACCAGAAGTAGGTAGCCTAACCGCAAGGAGGGCGCTTACCACGGTAGGATTCGTGACTGGGGTGAAGTCGTAACAAGGTAGCCGTATCGGAAGGTGCGGCTGGATCACCTCCTTTCTAGAGTTTGCATGAAAGTTAAGCGTCCACACTTATCGTCTGTTAGTTAAGAAGAACAGGTATCGGTCAAAGGCTGCAGCGTGAAAGCGTTGAAGTTGATGGTAGGCTCGTACTGATCCAAGCGGGTCTGTAGCTCAGTTGGTTAGAGCACCGTGTTGATAACGCGGGGGTCGTTGGTTCGAGCCCAACCAGACCCACCACAAGTTTCCGGGGGTTTAGCTCAGCTGGGAGAGCACCTGCTTTGCAAGCAGGGGGTCGTCGGTTCGATCCCGTCAACCTCCACCAAGTTTCCTTGGTGAGAAATGAGAAATGTCAAACCTAAGTCGGTGCAGTGAATATATAAATTCACAGGCACTGGGATTTAGGTTTGGTCTTTTTAAGATCAAAAGCAAAAACTGTTCTTTAACAATCTAGAAGAAGTAAAGATTCGTCCATGACAAGACATTGTTGTGGATGGGTATGATTGTATCAAATCAAAAAGTATGTAAAGAGTTCTCAAAAGACTCCATGGGCGCAAGCTGCATGGAGATGCGATAACACTTTGGATACGGCAAACGCTAAACTCATAGAAATACCTCTATAACCGCTTTTTGGGTGTGAACGCATCCAGAGGCTAACGTTATAGGGACAAGTGAATAAGTGCACATGGTGGATGCCTTGGCGATATCAGGCGATGAAGGACGTAGTAGCTTGCGATAAGCTGCGGGGAGCTAGCAAACAAGCTTTGATCCGCAGATTTCCGAATGGGGAAACCCGGCCCTAGTGGTCATTGCATGCTGAATACATAGGCATGCAAAGCGAACGCGGCGAACTGAAACATCTAAGTAGCTGCAGGAAAAGAAATCAACCGAGATTCCCAAAGTAGTGGCGAGCGAAATGGGAACAGCCGCAAGTTTTAGCAGTGGACATAGTAGAACGACTTGGAAACGTCGGCCATAGAGGGTGATAGCCCCTTATACGAAATGCTCATTGTGGAACTAAGCTTGCAACAAGTAGGGCGGGACACGTGTAATCCTGTCTGAACATGGGGGGACCATCCTCCAAGGCTAAATACTCGATATCGACCGATAGTGAACCAGTACCGTGAGGGAAAGGCGAAAAGAACCCCGGAAGGGGAGTGAAATAGATCCTGAAACCGTGTGCATACAAACAGTAGGAGCGGACTTGTTCCGTGACTGCGTACCTTTTGTATAATGGGTCAGCGACTTACATTCAGTGGCAAGCTTAACCGTATAGGGAAGGCGTAGAGAAATCGAGTCCGAATAGGGCGTTCAGTCGCTGGGTGTAGACCCGAAACCAAGTGATCTACTCATGGCCAGGATGAAGGTGCGGTAACACGCACTGGAGGTCCGAACCCACTAATGTTGAAAAATTAGGGGATGAGCTGTGGGTAGGGGTGAAAGGCTAAACAAACTTGGAAATAGCTGGTTCTCTCCGAAAACTATTTAGGTAGTGCCTCAAGTATCACCATCGGGGGTAGAGCACTGTTATGGCTAGGGGGTCATCGAGACTTACCAAACCATTGCAAACTCCGAATACCGATGAGTGCGAGCTTGGGCTCGCACTCATCGGTATTCGGAGTTTGCAATGGTTTGGGAGACAGACGCCGGGTGCTAACGTCCGACGTCAAGAGGGAAACAACCCAGACCGCCAGCTAAGGTCCCAAAGATTGGCTAAGTGGCAAACGAAGTGGGAAGGCTAAAACAGTCAGGAGGTTGGCTTAGAAGCAGCCATCCTTTAAAGAAAGCGTAATAGCTCACTGATCGAGTCGTCCTGCGCGGAAGATGTAACGGGGCTAAGCCAGTCACCGAAGCTGCGGATATCAATTTATTGATATGGTAGGAGAGCGTTCTGTAAGCCTGCGAAGGTGTCTTGTAAAGGATGCTGGAGGTATCAGAAGTGCGAATGCTGACATGAGTAGCGATAATGGGGGTGAAAAGCCTCCACGCCGTAAGCCCAAGGTTTCCTGTTCAACGTTCATCGGAGCAGGGTGAGTCGGCCCCTAAGGCGAGGCAGAGATGCGTAGCTGATGGGAAGCAGGTTAATATTCCTGCACCGTCGTTAGATGCGATGGGGGGACGGATCGCGGAAGGTTGTCCGGG
>Ga0207048_10340_pt1 | contig 13470 bp, 12 predicted proteins | sample Alteio_BWMinCont_65_FD_153301 | JGI IMG/M metagenome (GOLD analysis project Ga0207048, IMG submission 153301) | Enriched cells from forest soil in Barre Woods Harvard Forest LTER site, Petersham, Massachusetts, United States -... | ecosystem: Environmental > Terrestrial > Soil > Temperate forest >...
TCGCCATCCGAAAACTGGATAAAGAGAACCCGCTCTATCGGCATCTTGAAATTATTGAGCGAGAAACTAAGCGGTGCAAGGCGATCATTGATAATCTGATGAAGTTCACTCGACAGGAAAATATGGTCTTTGAGTCTATCAGCATCAACCAGGTGGTAGAGGATGCGATCGCGATCGTGGATCATCAACTTTCCATGAATAAGGTGAAGATCGAGAAAGAGCTCAGTCCTGGCTTACCCCAGATGAAAGGAAGCGGAAATCAACTCCAACAGGTGTTGATCAACCTGATGATTAATGCGCAGCAAGCGATGGAGCAAGGCGGAATGGTCAAGGTCTCGACCCGTCAGTTGGATGATGATACCATTGAGATTCGAGTCAGCGATACGGGTCCGGGTATTCCTCCCGGGATTCAGGCGAACATATTCGAGCCATTCTTCACAACCAAACCTGTGGGCAAGGGAACCGGCCTGGGGCTGTCTGTGAGTTACGGCATCATTAACAATCACTATGGCCAGATTCGTGTAGAGAGCGAGATCGGAAAAGGTGCAACGTTTATTATTACATTGCCCTTGCAGGGTCTCAAGGGAGATTATGCTCAAGAAGCGCAACCGGAGCAGGATGCCGCAGCCGCCCGGACTGTTTGATAGGATAGGAGAGAAACAATGCTCAAACCCAGGATCTTAGTTGTGGACGATGAGGAAACACTGCGAAACCTCTTGCAGGAAGTGATGCAGGAGGAAGGTTTGGACGTTGAAACGGCAGTCAACGGTAAAGACGCACTCGAGAAGTTCAAACAACGCCAGCATAATATCATCTTCACAGATCTCAAGATGCCCGGAGTCAGTGGCATCGAGCTGTTAAAGGCAGTCAAGGCCGAAGATCCGGACACGGAAGTGATCATTATCACTAGCCACGGCTCACTCGCTACGGCGGTGGAGGCGGTCCGCTTAGGAGCCTACGAATATCTCATCAAACCTTTTGAAGATATCAGTGCTTCGATCAGCCTAGCACACCGTGCTTTTGAGAAGTACAAGATGAATAAAGAAAAGAAGCTGTTGCTCGAAGACCTGCAGAGAAAAAATCAGGAGCTGGAAAAGGTGAATATGACGATCAAAGAGCTGGCGAGTAAAGATGGGCTGACCGGTCTCTACAATCACCGCCATTTTCAAGAAATTCTTTCCAATGAGCTGCATCGGGCGAAACGGCATCAACAAGCTTTCTCCCTGATCTTTCTGGACGTGGACTATTTTAAACACTATAATGACACCAATGGCCACCCGATGGGAGACGAAGTCCTCAAAACAGTCGGGCATCTGATCAAGACTCGCATTCGGAGTTCTGATATACCTGCCCGCTATGGAGGAGAGGAATTTATCATCCTTCTACCTGAAACACCTCTAGAAGCTGCTTTGCAACTTGCGGAAGAAATTCGAAAGAGTGTTGAAAAGCATCCTTTCCCGAATGATGCATCCCAGCCGAATGGAAAATTAACGATCAGCCTGGGCGTGGCCGAGTACCCCAGAGACGGACAGGATGTTACGGCGCTTCTTCAACATGTAGATGAAGCCATGTATCATGCGAAAGAAAACGGGAAAAACAGGGTTTGCGGCTGGGCGACATCCCCTGGATCCGGACCCCGTGAAACCACTTACCGTTACCTAAATTGACAATACTTGCAGGCTGTGATAGCTTCACTCCTTGGAAAACCAATCTGGAAGCAGCGCAAGGATGCCTTCTGTAGAAGCAAAATACTGCCTCTGTTGTGGTGAAGATGTACCGTACAATACCATCTTCAGAGGGGGACAGAATCAAGAGACCTGTCAGTATTGCGGCTTTGTCCTGGACATCAAGAAGGAAGCAATAAAGAAAAAAGTCGAAACCCTCACTGCAGACTGCATCCTGCTGGCCGAAGATTCCCCGCTGACACGAGATATTATCAAGGCGATGCTGCTGCAAAAGAAGGTGGCAAAATCGGTTCTGGCTTTTAATGATGGTCAGCAATTGGTGTCTGAATTCACCAGTCGGTTGACTGGGCACGCGCCGACATCCCTGGTCATCCTGGATCTTCAGATGCCGGTCATGGATGGGATTACCACGGCAAGAATCATCCGGAACCTGGAAGAGAAGTTCAAAATAACGCGGATCCCGATCCTCTTTTTTTCCGCCCATAAATGCGATGAGCCATTAAAAAAGCAGATGGCATTGTATAGCCCGGCCGTTTATCTCAACAAAGGCAGCGATACTGATTCTGATGTCCTGTTAGAACGCGTTGATCAGCTAATGTCCTATATCCTTCAGAAAAACGCTCCTCCTTCCGCCGGTTAGTTTTTTATCTCGATTCAAATCACCCTCTTTCGCTTAAATTGAAATTTTCAAGCAATTATGCTACCGTTATAACTCTTCTAATGACAAGAGGTTTACATGTATTACCCGACGTTTGAAAGTTTCTGTAAAAAAGCAAGGCAGGGCAACCTGATCCCGGTTTACCGAGAAATCCTGGCGGACCTTGAGACACCGGTGTCCGCTTTTTTAAAAGTCAATCAGGGTCGCGGAGCCTTCCTGCTCGAAAGTGTGGAGGGCGGTGAGAAATGGGCCCGGTATTCTTTTCTGGGCATCGATCCGGCCATCATTATCAAGAGTAGGGGAGATAGCGTCGAGGTCATCCGTAACGGTCGGGTGGAACGGCTTTCTTTTGCAACCGATCCGCTCGAAGTGGTAAAAAAGATCATGGCCCAGTACCGGCCAGTCGAGGTTGAGGGGTTGCCGCGCTTTTTCGGCGGTGCGGTGGGATACCTGGGCTACGATCTTGTCCGGTATCTGGAGAAGCTTCCACCGCGCGATAAAAAGGGTCTTGATCTTCCGGATCTCGCACTGATGATCACGGATAGTCTATTAATCTTTGATAATATCACGCAGAAGATCAAGGTCGTGACAAATGTTCATCTGACGCATGCCGATCTTAAAAAAGCATACGGGGCGGCCGTACGAAAAATAGATGGGATCGTCAAAAGACTTCAAGGGCCTAGAAAGATAGCGCGTCGAAACCGACCGGTGCGTCGTTTCAAGGGGCTTGACCTCTCTTCGAACACCAGTCCCTCTAATTTTAAAAAAACTGTGATGAAGGCTAAGGACTATATCCGGGCGGGAGACATCATTCAGGTCGTCCTGTCACAACGCTTTGAGACTAAGATCCGGGCGGATTCCTTTACGATCTATCGTGCGTTGCGGCTGGTTAATCCATCGCCCTATATGTACTACCTGCAACTCGGGGATCTGGATCTCGTGGGCTCCTCACCGGAGGTGCTGGTCCGTTGCGATGAGGGAAAGATCGAGGTCCGGCCGATTGCGGGTACTCGGCCAAGAGGCAAAACCGAAGAGGAAGACAAGAAGCTGACCGGTGAGCTGCTCTCGGACGCCAAGGAGCGGGCGGAGCATCTCATGCTGGTGGACCTAGGCCGCAATGATGTGGGGCGCATTGCCGAAGTCGCATCGGTGAAGGTGGATGAATTCATGGCGATCGAAAAATACTCCCATGTCATGCACCTTGTGTCGCATGTGCAAGGCAGGCTTCAGCCCGGGAAGGACGGCTACGACGTCATTCGAGCCTGTTTTCCTGCCGGCACCGTCTCGGGGGCACCGAAGGTCCGGGCGATGGAAATCATTGAAGAGCTGGAGCCCACTCGTCGGGGACCCTACGCCGGGGCGGTCGGGTACTTCAGCTTCTCCGGCAATCTCGATACCTGCATCAATATCCGGACGATTCTCATCAAAGACGGCATTGCCTATCTTCAGACCGGCGCCGGGATTGTGGCGGATTCGGATCCGGCCCGTGAATATGAAGAGACCGTGAACAAGGCGAAAGCAATGGTCGCGGCGATCGAGCTCGCTGAGAGGGGATTGGAATAGATGCTCCTCATGATCGATAACTATGACTCTTTTACTTACAACCTGGTTCAGTATCTGGGCGAACTGGGGCAGGAGATCCTGGTTTTTCGGAACGACCAGGTCTCGATCGATGAGATCGAAGAGATGCGGCCCGAACGGATTGTGATCTCCCCTGGTCCCTGCACGCCGAAGGAGGCCGGAATCTCGGTGGATTTGATCAAGAGGTTTTCCGGCAAGGTCCCGATCTTGGGTGTCTGTCTGGGTCATCAGGCGATCGTTGAAGCGTTTGGAGGAGACATCGTGCGTGCAGGGCGGCTGATGCACGGCAAGACCTCGATGATTCACCACGATGAAAAAACAATCTTTCAACATCTTCCCAACCCCTTCGAAGCGACGCGGTATCATTCGCTCATCGCTAAACGGGAGACATTACCGGCCTGTCTTGAGATCAGCGCCGAGACAAAAGAAGCCGAGATCATGGGACTCCGGCATAAAGAATTTCCGGTGGAAGGGGTCCAGTTCCATCCGGAGTCTATACTGACCAAGGCGGGTAAGGATCTGCTCAAGAATTTTTTGAGATTAGGATGATGTTACAAACATGATCAAAGAGATGATCGCAAAACTGGTGGAAGGTAACCACCTCGCCGAGGATGAAGCGGAGACGGTCATGCGGGAGATCATGGCCGGCCAGGCCACCCCGGCCCAGATCGCCGCCTACGTCACGGCACTGCGCATGAAGGGTGAAACCGTGGACGAGATCACCGGTTCGGCTCGTGCGATGAGGGAGAAGGCGACACGAATACAAGCGAACGACCCGCGCGTGGTGGACACTTGCGGCACGGGCGGGGACAAAATGCACACTTTCAACATCTCCACAACGGCAGCCTTTGTCGTGGCCGGTGCTGGCATCACGGTAGCCAAGCATGGAGGGCGATCTGTTTCCAGCAGTTGCGGGAGTGCGGATGTACTCAAGTCCTTGGAGGTAAAGATTGATCTCTTGCCGGAAAAGGTGGAGGAATGTCTCAACGAGATCGGGATCGGTTTTCTCTTTGCGCCAAATTTTCATCTGGCGATGCGCCATGCGGTCGGACCGCGGCAAGAGATCGGGGTGAGGACAATCTTTAACATGCTCGGTCCCCTCACCAACCCCGCGAACGCTTCAATCCAGGTCCTAGGCGTCTACAATGCCGAGCTTACCGATATCATGGCCCAGGTGCTTTTGAAGCTGGGTTCGCAGCATTGTTTTATCGTTCACGGATCCGATGGACTCGACGAGATCACGATTACAGGGAAGACCAAGATCTGCGAGGGAAAGGAAGGTCGTATCCAGTGCTACTACGTCCAACCGAAGGATTTTAGTCTTGAAGGGGGTCGCGTCAAAGATATCGAAGGAGGCGACGCGCAGCGCAATGCACAAATCACTTTAAGCGTCCTGCGGGGAGAACGCGGTCCGAGGCGGGATATTGTCCTGCTCAATGCGGCCCCGGCGATGGTGGCCTGCGGCAAGGCAAGGACACTTCAGGAAGGTGTAAAGCTGGCTCAGGAGGTGATCGACTCCGGTGCAGCGTACGAGAAATTAGAAGCGCTTAAGGCCGTGACAAATAGAGCGACGAACAAGTAGGACGCATGTTTCTTAAAGAAATCATCCGTTCCAAACGGGAGGAAATAAAACAACGTAAATCTAAATTCGTCCTGTCGGATTACAAGGCCGGAATTAGAAATCTGCCGGCACCCCGCGGCTTTCGATCCTCCTTAGAGCAGCCGGGATCGTGCCGGCTGATCACCGAGATCAAGAAGGCCTCGCCCTCCAAAGGAATTATTCGAGAGGGGTTTGACCCGCTGGAGATCGCGAAGTTGTATGAATCGAATGGCGCCGTAGCGCTCTCGGTCTTGACGGATGAACCCTTCTTTAAAGGCAACCTCTCGCTGCTCGCGGAGATCCAAAAGGTCAGCCGATTGCCGCTGCTTCAGAAGGATTTTATACTGGACGAATTTCAGCTTTATGAGGCGCGGGTCCATGGTGCGGACGCGGTTCTTCTCATCACGGCGATCCTGGAGCCGTCTCAATTGACCGAATATCAAATCGTGGCCGGTGAACTCGGTCTGGATGCCTTGGTGGAGGTTCACACACACAACGAGATTGAGCAGGCCTTGAAGGCGGAGGCAAGGATCATCGGAATCAACAATCGAAACCTGGAAACGTTTGAGACCGATCTCAACGTGACATTTTCGTTGATTAAGGAGATTCCGGAGGACCGGGTGGTGGTGAGCGAGAGCGCGATCGGAACGCGGGCGGATGTGGAGCGGCTTCTTGAGGCTGGCGCGGATGCGCTGCTGGTCGGGGAGTCCTTGCTGAAAGCGAAGGACATCGCTGCAAAAATGAAAGAACTCATGGGCTAGACATTTTTGCTGTAAAAATAGATGATCAACAAATGATCAAAGTCAAAATCTGCGGATTGATGAATCTGGAAGATGCGCTTGTCGCGGCGGAAGCCGGCGCGGATGCTTTGGGTTTTGTGCTTTATTCCAGAAGTCCGCGTTGCGTTGAGTACAAGACGGTGAAAGAAATCATGCGGCGGCTGCCGCCTTACGTCACCACGGTCGGCGTGTTTGCGAATGCAAATGTGGACGAAATTCTCGATGCGATGGATGAATGCGATCTGGATCTTGCTCAGCTTCAAGGAGACGAACCACCCTCGGTTTGCGAACGGCTGGGTTCGAAGGCGATCAAGGCGATTCGGGTCAAGGACCGCGACAGCCTGTCTCCGATGAAAAATTATTCGGTCCGTGCGTTTGTCTTAGACACGTATACTGAAGAAAATTTCGGCGGAACCGGAAAACAGTTCGACTGGGATTTAGCGGTGGAGGCCAAACAATACGGCAGGATTATTCTCGCCGGCGGGCTGAACCCTGAGAATGTCCGAGAGGCGATACAAAAGGTCCGTCCCTACGGTGTGGATGTCAGCAGCGGGGTGGAGCAACGGATCGGTAAGAAGGACGCCGAGAAGGTGCGGCAGTTTATCGCAAGGGCGAAAGAGTCATGAAACTCCCGGATCAAAAAGGCCGGTTTGGCCTCTACGGAGGGCGGTATGTGCCCGAGACGCTGATGCCGGCGCTCGCTGAGTTGGAGAAGACTTATCTCTCGGCGCAGCGTGACGCAAAATTTAAAAAGAGCCTCTTAGGCTACTTTAAAGATTTTTCCGGCCGTCCCACACCGCTTTATTTTGCGGAGCGGCTGACAAAAAAATTGGGCGGCGCCAGGATTTATTTAAAACGTGAAGACCTCTGCCATACCGGTGCGCACAAGATCAACAACACGATCGGTCAAGGACTGCTCACGCAGCGGATGGGCAAGAAACGGGTGATCGCGGAGACCGGCGCCGGACAGCACGGAGTTGCAACCGCCGCGGTCGCGGCCGCGCTGGGTCTGGACTGCGAGATCTACATGGGCACCGAGGACATGGAACGCCAGGCGCTCAATGTCTATCGTATGCGCCTGATGGGGGCCAAGGTGACTCCGGTGGACGCCGGCAGCCGGACGCTAAAGGATGCGATCAACGAGGCGTTGCGCGATTGGACCACGAACGTCCGCACGACCCATTACATCCTCGGCTCGGTCTTGGGACCTCATCCGTATCCGATGATGATCCGGGATTTTCAGTCGGTGATCGGCCGGGAGGCCAGGCGGCAGATACTAAAAGCCGCACGACGCCTGCCGGATTATCTCATCGCCTGCGTCGGCGGCGGCAGTAACGCGATCGGGCTCTTCCATCCATTCATCGGGGATTCTCGTGTCAAGATGATCGGCGTCGAGGCGGGAGGTTTGGGGATTCAGAGCGGCAAGCATGCGGCACGGTTCGCGGATGGTTCGGTGGGGGTGCTGCATGGAACGATGACTTATCTTCTGCAGGATGAGGACGGCCAGATCCGATTGACCCATTCGGTCTCGGCCGGACTGGATTACGCAGCCGTCGGTCCGGAACATAGTTACTATCGGGATTTAAAACGCGTCGAATACACCTCGGCCACGGATGAAGAGGCCTTGGATGCCTTTGACCTCTTGAGTCGTGAAGAGGGGATCATGCCGGCCTTGGAGACCGCCCACGCGATTGCATATGTGACGAAGCTCGCTCCCAGACTCAAACGCTCCGAGATCGTCGTTGTGAATCTCTCCGGCCGCGGCGATAAAGATATCCAGCATGTTGCAAAAATCAGAGGGACAAAAGCATAAGCGATGATCCGCATTCGGCAAACCTTCGAAGGACTTAAGGCCAAAAACGAAAAGGCACTGATTCCTTATGTCATGTCCGGCGATCCGTCTCTGGAGCGTACGGGAGAGCTGGTCATCGAATTGGAACGGAGCGGCGCCGATCTCATCGAGCTGGGCGTCCCGTTCTCTGATCCCATTGCGGACGGTCCGGTCATACAACGGGCGGATGCACGATCGCTGAAGTCGAGGACATCTCTCAAGGATATTCTGGCCCTGGTGAGCGATCTCCGGCAACGACATCATGTCCGAATCCCCATCATCTTAATGACTTATTATAATCCGGTTCTAAAATTCGGTGAGGGCCGTTTCGTAAAAGCGGCAGCGGCGGCGGGCGTGGACGGCTTGATCGTTCCGGATCTTCCACCGGAAGAGGCCACCGGCCTTCTGGGTCCTGCACGACGGGCCGGTCTGGATCTCATCTTTCTCGTCGCGCCCACCAGCACGCAGGAGCGGATCAAGAAAGTGGTTTCGGCCTCGACAGGATTTCTCTATTATGTTTCGCTCACCGGAATCACCGGGGCAAAACTTCAAGGAGTAGGATCAATCGAAAAGCAGCTCAAATTGATTCGCCGAAGCAGTTCGCTTCCGATTGCGGTCGGTTTCGGCATTTCCACTCCGGAACAGGCGTCCACCGTGGCACGCTCGGCCGACGGCGTGATCGTCGGTAGCGCAATCGTTCGAATGATCGAACAGTACAGCGAAATTCCTGAGCTCGCCACGATCGTTGGAAAATTCGTGAGAGAATTGAAGAAGGCGGTTAGAAATGAAGGATAAGACCAGACGCAAACTGTTCTTGAACTCGGCGCAGACGGAACGGCGGAAGGATCCGATGGCACGGCTCGAAGCAGAGCTGGCCATCCAGCAGGCCCGGTTGGCGGTTCTTCAGGGAATGAGTCAGCTTACCCAACAGGCCCATTCGATGGAAGAGCTATATGATTCTTATCTCAAAACGATCTTAAAGGTGACGCAAACCCAGGCGGGCTCTATCTTGCTCCTCGATCGCTCGACCCACCAGCTTGAGTTTGTGGCCTGTCAGGGGGAGGGATCCAGCAGGTTTCTCCATCAACTCCTGCCGATCGGTGAAGGGATCGCGGGTTGGGTGGCGAAGACCGGGCAAGCCTATTTTGCGGGCGATCCGGTGCATGATTTAAAACACCGGGCCCAAAACCTTCTCTGCGTGCCGTTGAAGATCTCAAACCGCATCGTAGGTGTCGTGGAGGTGCGAAACCGACAGGACCAACGGCCTTTCCAGCGGGATGATCTGGAACTTTTGGAAGCGATCTCCGCTCAGATCGCGCTCGTGGTTGAGAACACGCAACTCTTTGAGATGCACGAGGCCAAGATCCAGAAGTTGCGCACTCTCGAGGAGATCAGCCGGGCCCTCAATTCAACGCTGGTTGAGAAAGTCGTCAGACATCTGGCTGTAGAGGCGGCTGCCAAGCTGATGGATGCCGAGATGGGATGCTTGCTCATGATTGACCCGGCACGCAAAGAGCTTTTCTTCGAGGTGGCCTTGGGCGAGCGGGGAGAGCAGGTAAAGGAGATCCGTCTCAAGATGGGTGAAGGGATCGCGGGCTGGGTAGCTCAGACCGGGAAGCCATTGATTGTAGACGATGTCCAGAAAGATCCGCGTTTTTCTCAAAAGGCGGATCAAAAGACTGATTTTGTGATGAGGAACATGATTTGTGTCCCTGTGAAAATCAAGGGGCGGACAATCGGTGTGTTGCAAGCGGTCAATAAGAAAAATCAAGGAAGATTTTCAAAGGGAGACCTGGAGGATTTCAGCAGCCTGGCCAACCAAGTGGCGATTGCGATTGAGAACGCAAACCTTTACAAAGAACTCAAAGACACATTCTTGAGCACGGCAGGTGCATTGAGCGATACAATCGAGGCAAAGGACACCTATACCGGAGGACATACGCAGCGAGTGATGGAGTATAGCCTTGCAATCGGCTGGAGTCTTGGGTTGTCTCCGGAAGAGATGGAAAATTTGAAACTGGCGGCGATCCTTCATGACATCGGAAAGATCGGCGTCGATGATCAGGTTTTGCGAAAGCAGGGGCGGTTGAATGAAGAAGAAAAGCGGAAGATGCAGCAGCACACCATCATCGGTCCGCGCATCGTGAAGCGGGTCCGGCAACTCCATTCGATCATCCCCGGTATCCGGCATCATCATGAGATGTATGACGGCAGCGGTTATCCGGATGGGGTCAAAGGAGATGAGATACCGTTGATGGCCCGGATCATTGCGGTGGCGGATACCTTCGATGCGATGACCTCGGACCGGCCGTATCGCAAAGGGCTTGACATGGAGTCCGCGTTAAGAGAAATTCAGAAGTTTTCCGGAAAACAGTTTGATCCCAAGATGGTCCAGGCTCTCCAATCCGTCTATGAGGCCGGAGAACTAGAAAGGCCCGTTCAGATCAAGTAGGGAGTGTCAAACAGCCTCAATTCTCCCGTCCACCATCCGCACGATCCGGTCCGCCTGAGCCGAGAGTTTCTCGTTATGGGTCACAATTACGAGGGTAAGGCCCTTTCGCTTATTAAGGTCTTTCAAAAGCGCAAAAATTTCATCGCCGGTGTGCGTGTCCAGGTTGCCGGTCGGCTCGTCCGCGAGAACCACCTGGGGCTCCAAACAGAGCGCGCGCGCCACCGCCACACGCTGCTGCTCGCCGCCCGAAAGCTCTCCAGGCTTGTGATCGAAACGCTGGGATAGGCCCACCTCTCGAAGAATTCCCTTTGCACGTTCAGCCGCGTTTTGATAAGGCGTGCCGCGGATTAATGCCGGCATCATTGCGTTCTCCAGCGCCGTGAATTCCGGGAGGAGGTGATGGAACTGGAACACGAAACCGATTTTCTTGTTCCGAAACTCAGCCAGTTGGTTCTCATTCAACTGAGCTATGTTCTGTCCTTCGTATAGGATCTTACCGAGCGTCGGGCGGTCCAGCCCGCCCAAGAGATGAAGAAAGGTGCTCTTCCCCACACCCGAGGCGCCGACGATGCACAGGAGTTCGCCTTTGGCGATCTCAAGATTGATGCCCTGCAGTATGTGAAGCAGCTGCGGCGTTTCAAAATTTTTGTGGAGGTCGCTGACCGTGATCATTCGTAACGCAGGGCCTCTGAAGGATTCAGTTTGGCCGCCTGCCAGGAGGGGTAGAGTGTTGCAAGGAAGCTGATGATGACCGCCGAAAGGGAGACTAATAGAACATCGAGCCCCTTGATCTTCACAGGGAGGTGGCTGATGTAGTAGATATCGCTCGGCAGCGTGTAAAACTGCTGGAGGATTTCACAAGCCGCATAGCCCAACGGGATACCGATGGCGGTCCCAACGAGGCCGATGATTAGGCCGTCCAGCATGAAAATCCGCATCACGCCGTGCCGTGTTGCTCCCATCGCCTTGAGAATCGCGATTTCCCGGTTCTTCTCCACGACGATCATCGTGAGCGTGCTGACGATGTTGAACGAGGCCACCAGAATGATCAGAACGAGGATGATGAACATGATGATCTTCTCGAGTTTTAAAGCCGAGAAGAGATTCCGGTTGAGTTTCATCCAGTCCCGTGCCCCTAACGGGAATCCGAGCTTGCTCTCGATCTCGCTCGCGACCCGGTCGGCAATGAAAATGTCATCCACCTTGACCTCGACCCCGGTTACCACGTCCCCCATGTTAAAAAAGTCCTGGGCCGTACCCAGTGAGACAAAGGCGAGAGTCGAGTCATATTCATACATCCCGGAATCGAAGACACCTACAACCTCGAATTTCCGGATCTTCGGGATGATTCCCATCGGGCCCATGGTTCCCACCGGGGACATCACATTGAGCTTGTCGTGAACGAGGAGCCCCAATCGTGCGGCCAGTTCCTTTCCGATGATGATGCCCGGCAGGTTAGGCTTGTCCTTGCCGTCCTCGGCTGGAGTTTTTTTCTCGAGCGCCTCCAGGCTCCCATCGATCATGTTTTTTCTGATATCGGTGACACGTGCCTCGGATCGCGGGTCAATCCCGCGCAGAACCACGCCGTGCACTGCGGCCTCCGAGGAAAGCAGAACCTGGTTGTAGATAAACGGCGTTGCGGCCACGACATGAGGCAACTGCTGAACCTGAGTGATGATCTTCGAGTAATCCTTGATCGCGTTGCTTGTCCGATCCGTGATGATGACATGAGCGTTGGTGCCCAGAATCTTGTCGCGCAGGTCTTCTTTGAACCCGGTCATTACAGCGAGGGTCGCGATCAGCGCCGCAACCCCCAGTGTCACTCCGCCAATCGAGATAAATGTGTTCAGCGAGACGCTCCTCCGCCGGCGTTTGGCCTTGAGATATCGGAGACCGATCAAGAATTCATACGATTTGGTGATCAAAGTTTTATCCTCTTTGAGATTCCGGCTTCATTTGTGGAAACAGTATCACGTCACGGATGCTGGGCTGGTTGGTTAACACCATGACGAACCGATCGATCCCGATGCCTTCACCAGCCGCCGGCGGCATCCCGTATTCCAATGCCCGCAGGAAATCTTCATCCAACGGCGGAGCTTCGAGATCCCCCGCCGCTCTCTGGGCCATCTGTTGTTCGAAGCGGTTTCGTTGATCTTGGGGATCGTTGAGTTCCGAGAAGGCGTTGGCCACCTCGCGGCCTGCGATGAAGAGTTCGAACCGCTCCGTGAGTTCCGGCTCATTTGTTTTGCGCCTGGCCAGGGGAGAGATCTCAATCGGGTAGTCCAAAATGAAGGTGGGCTGTATGAGCTTCGGTTGGACCGTGGTCTCAAACAGCAAGTCCAGGATCTTTCCCGAAGGTTCGCTTCCCTTGATCGGGAGCTCTAATTTTTTAGCCAGCGCCAACAGATGAGACCGGTCGTTCAGGAATTTCGCATCGAGCGAATTGGCCTCCGCAATCGCCTGGATGAATGTCTTCTGTTTCCACGGAGGCGTGAAGTCAATCGTCTGGTTCTTGAATTCCAGCCGCAGCTTTCCCATCACCTTCAGGGCGACTGTCGTGATCAGCTCTTCCGTGAATTGGATAAGCGTTTGATAATCGGCATAGGCCATGTAGAATTCCAGTATCGTGAATTCGGGATTGTGCACGGTTGAGATCCCCTCATTCCGAAAGCTCCGGTTGATTTCGTAGACACGTTCAAACCCCCCCACGATCAACCGCTTCAGATAGAGCTCCGGCGCAATCCGAAGATAGAGATCGATTCCCAGGGCGTTGTGATGCGTGATGAAGGGACGGGCGGTTGCTCCGCCGGGGATCGGCTGCATCATGGGAGTCTCCACTTCCAGGAAGCCCCGTTCGTTGAGAAAATCTCGAATGCCTTCGATG
>Ga0207048_10341_pt1 | contig 13423 bp, 17 predicted proteins | sample Alteio_BWMinCont_65_FD_153301 | JGI IMG/M metagenome (GOLD analysis project Ga0207048, IMG submission 153301) | Enriched cells from forest soil in Barre Woods Harvard Forest LTER site, Petersham, Massachusetts, United States -... | ecosystem: Environmental > Terrestrial > Soil > Temperate forest >...
GACGAGGTATACAAAATTTTTGGCCTTGATCCACGGAACGGGCCTCCGAACCTTGAGCGGTATCTGGCCGCCGTCCACCCTGATGACCGAGCCTCCATGGAGGAAACCATCCGGGTGATGCATGAACAACGCCGTGGCTGTGACGTAACTACGCGAATTGTCAGACCAGACGGCGAAGTACGGTACGTTCGCTGCGTGGGCGTTCCAGTTTCTGAAGATGGAGTCTTTAAAGCGTTTCACGGTACTACGATCGACGTTACAGAGCAGGAGCTGCTGACGCAGGAATTGCGGCGGGAACAGGCATACCTCGCGGAAGCGCAACGGCTGACCCACACCGGCAGTTGGGCAGCCAATTTCGTCACAGGGCAGAATGTTCATTTGTCGGACGAAACAGTTCGGATGCATGGCTTCGATCTTAGTGAGGAAGCTATTCCATTCGAACGCTTTTTCAACACCGTTCATACAGAGGATCAACTGGCTGTCAGAGCGGCGCTGGAGAATGCTACTCGCACAGGAACGGATTACGACATCGAATATCGGATTTGCCGTGCCGACGATGGCGAGATCAGATTCTTTCGTTCCTTAGGACATCACCATCCCTCCGGAGAAATGGCTGACTATGTCGGCACCACGATGGATATAACGGAACAAAAGCATGCCGAGCAGGAGCGCGAAAGGTTGCGGCAGCTCGAGGCTGATCTGGCGCACATCAACCGGATTAACATGATGGGAGAACTAGCCGCCGCGCTGGCGCACGAAATCAAGCAGCCCATTGCCGCTTCGATCACAAGCGCGAGTGCACTCCTGCGATGGTTGGCTCATGATCCACCAGACCTGGAAAGAGCGCGAGCAGCAGCAACGCGAATTGAGCAGGAGGGAAACCGTGCGGCAGATGTTATCAACCGTTTGCGGTCCTTCTACAAGAAAGGCACTCCTCCGCAACGCGAGAGCATTAAAGTCAAAGACATCATTCGAGAAATGACCGTTCTGCTCGGGGACGAAGCCCTTCGGCACTCCGTAACCATTCGTTCTGAACTCGACGAAGATGTGCCTGACATCCTGGCTGATCGGGTGCAACTTCAACAGGTGTTCATGAACCTGATGCTGAACGCAATCGAGGCTATGAAAGACGCCGGAGGCGAAATGACGATCAGGTCCGGACTGAATCAGGAAGGTCAGCTGCTCATTTCGATCAGCGATACGGGCGTAGGATTAGCGGCGGCGAGTAGCGAACGAATTTTCGATGCGTTCCACACGACAAAGCCACAGGGAACGGGCATGGGTTTGGCCATTACACGCTCTATCGTAGAGTCTTACGGAGGTCGAGTGTGGGCCAAGCCCAACGAGAGGGCGGGCGCAATCTTTTATCTGACTATCCCCATCGAAGCTGAGGCGCATGCATGAAATCAGCGGCCGTTTCCACGGTTTTCATCATTGACGATGACCGCGGCATGCGTCAGGCGATCCAGGACCTCGTAGAGTCAGTTGGCCTCCGCGCCGAGGCTTTTGCAACCGGCCGGGAGTTTCTTAGCAGGCAACACACGGGTGACCCGAGTTGTTTAGTTCTGGACGTAAGACTGCCTCAGATGAGCGGACTCGATTTCCAGCGGCAGTTGGCCGAGGCCGGTATTCAGATTCCTATCATCTTTATTACGGCGCATGGCGACGTCCCCATGTCTGTCAGGGCATTGAAGTCGGGTGCCGTGGAGTTTTTGACGAAGCCATTCAGGGACCAGGATCTGCTGGACGCAATTCAGCAAGCCCTCCAGAGGGATAGCGCCGCGCGCGAACAACAGGCGGAAATCCACGGTCTGCGGGACCGTTATCAGGCATTGACTGCGCGAGAGCGGGAAGTTATGACTCTCGTGGTTTCCGGAATGCTGAATAAGCAGATTGCCTCTGAAATCGGAGCCAGTGAGGCCACTGTAAAAATCCACCGAGGCCACGTAATGGAGAAGATGGAGGCCGCGTCGTTAGTGGAGTTGGTCCGAATGGCAGACAAGCTCAAGCTCGCTCCCCGTAAATAGTCTCGCCAGCTTTTTAGCCTATCGAGTTATTCCGCCCGTTTCTCACTTCTAGTCGACTACCACCTAAGTAGTAGTTGGCGCGACTAAGGCCTGATTGTGTTCGCGTTGTAACGGCTCTACATTTCTCCGCATGAGTATCGGGCACAACTCAAGGCTCGTAGCAATCGTTGACGACGACGAGTCAGTTCAGCGTGCCCTCCAAGATCTGATTGAATCTGACGGCCTGTCCGTGCTGTGCTTCGGCTCCGCGGAACAATTCCTGGACTCCGAAGCTCGAAACAAGGCCGCGTGCCTGATCGCCGACATTCGCATGCCGGGTCTGTCCGGTCTTGAACTGCAAGCAAAGCTCAAAGCCGAGCGATGCCGAATACCGGTCGTCTTCATCACTGCGCATGGCGATGCCGAGATGCGGATCCATGGCATGCGTCAGGGGGCGGTGGAATTCTTGAGCAAACCGTTCGACGACACAGTCTTTTTGGAAATCGTTCACGCCGCTCTCAAGAGGTCGGGAAATGACTGAGCAGGCCCACAGTGCAATGCGGGGAAATGGCGAAACTCGTTACGCGACTTGCCAACATTTCCTCAAGATCTTTGACGAGGATATGCAGGGGCTTTATCAGCTCTCATTTCTTCTCACCGGAGATCACCAGAAGGGAGAAAAGTGTTTTGTCGCAGGCATGGAAGCTTGTGCTAAGGAGAACCGGGTGTTTAGGGAATGGGCACGCACCTGGGCGAAGCGTGTGATTGTGCAGAATTCAATTCGTGAACTTCAGCCTCGACCAAGTCATTCCGACTCGTTCGCGCAGAACCCAACTGCTTGCTCTCACAAAAAAGGTCCAATCGAACGTTTCGACGTGGACGCTGTGCTAGGGCTTGCCGACTTCGAGCGGTTTGTCTTTGTGATGTGCGTTCTGGAGCGATACCGGGAGTACGAGTGCGCTTTGCTTCTCGGCTGTTCAGACTCCGAAGTTCGCGAAGCCCGCACTCAGGCGATACAAGAGTTGGCGAAGTTTCGGCTGAATGTTTTCAACGTGCATGGAGATCGCGAGCGCGGCGAGTGGGCAGAAGCGCTCAAGGCGCAAGAAATCTCGACATGAAGGCATATCAGTTGTTCCTAAAACCGACTTCACACCAATTGGTCAATCCCACTACATGGTTACTAGATGAAACGACGTGGAGACAGTTCAACTAGCAGTATCGAAATTGCAGTGGATTACAGTGGCGCAGACACCATCGTCCGCTTGAAGGGCCGCGTTGACGTGGATTCCTCGCCAGACGTTCGGGATCGTTTGCGGGCCATCCTTTTGACCAATCCACTGCCTCGCGCGGTCTCCGTGGATTTAGCTGGCGTCACATCAATTGAAGCCTCCGGGATTGCAACCTTGATCGAGGCTCTCAAAGTGGCAAGGCATCGCGAGATCCGATTCCATTTGCAGGGGCATGGTTCTGTGTTCCAGTTGTTCGAGTCTGCCGGGTTGCTCGCACTGTTCGACAAAAGTTCGGGCGGAAATGGAGCGTCTTGATGGCGAACATTCTCGAAAACGTCGGCGAAAGAACAATCGAACACCTCGACTATGTCGGAAGTCTGAACATTCAGTGGTGGGGCACAATGCGGGCAATGGCGCAGGCGCTTCCTTGTGTCGGCAATCGTTATCGCTGGAAGGCTACGGTGAGTCAGATGCTGGAAATCGGTGTCGATGCGATTCCGATGGTTTCCTTGATGGCTGTTTGCACTGGATTCATCTTTGCCATGCAAGGAGCGTCCGAGCTGCGCCGTTTTGGAGCCCTTCGCTACGTCGTTGACTTGGTCGCAGTCGGCTTCACGCGCGAACTTGGCCCGCTGATGACGGCGATTGCGGTAAGTGGCCGATCCGGTTCCGCTTTCGCGGCAGAGATTGGGACCATGAAAGTGACCGAGGAACTCGACTCTCTTCGTGTCATGGCTCTTGAGCCGCTTGAGTTTGTGCTCGCACCAAAGTATCTGGCAGCTTTGATTTCGGTTCCTTGCTTAAGTGTTGTTTCAAATCTTTGCGGGATCCTGGCCGGCGGATTATTCATGTTTTTCAGCATTCACCTGACGCCCGTGTTGTATTTCCACTATGTGTCTGAGGCAATCGCCTTGCGCGACGTGGTCATGGGGATGATCAAGAGCGTGGTTTTCGGAACCATTATTGCGCAGGTCGGGTGTCTCGAAGGATTTCGCGTCCACGGAGGCCCTGATTCAGTCGGCCGCTCGACTACCAGTGCTGTCGTTAAGTCGACTTTCCTGGTCATCATTGCGGACGCGATTTTCACAACGCTTTTTTATCTCACGGCAAAGCAATGACACCCGTTATTTCCGTCCGCGATCTTGTGGTTGAGTACGACGGCCGCGAAGTGCTCAATGGACTCAATCTCGACATTGAGCATGGTGAAACCATGGTGTTGTTGGGGGGGAGTGGCTGCGGAAAGAGCACCTTGTTGCGCCACATCATCGGGTTGGAGAAGCCGAAGTCCGGCAGCGTCTTCGTGAAAGGAGTTGACATAGTGAGTTGTTCAAAGTCCGAGCTGAAGAAGATACGCCGGTCGATCGGAGTCGCCTTCCAGAGCGCGGCGTTATTCAACTCGTTAAACATCGAAGACAACGTCGCTTTACCTTTGCGTGAACATACACGTCTTGCGCCTTCCATCATTGAACTCGTGGTTTGGATGAAGTTGGCCGCAGTCGGTCTTGCGGACCGTGGCAAGTTGCTTCCTCAGGAGCTTTCCGGAGGAATGAAGAAGCGGGCGGCAGTCGCCCGCGCGATCGCGCTTGGTCCTGAAATCCTCGTCCTCGATGAACCATCGGCGGGGCTTGACCCAATCGTTGCCGCCGAACTCGATGAATTGATTCTGCTGCTCAAGCACACCTTCCACATGACCGTCATTGTTGTTACCCACGAACTGCCTAGCGCATTTCTTATCGCGGACCGCATCGCCATGCTTTATCAGGGTTCCTTCAGTTCGATCGGTACAAAAGACGAAATCAAGGCGAGCCAGAATCTACGTGTTCGCCAGTTTCTTGACCGTGTACCCGAAGACATTACCGGAGCACCGGTCACCGAGCACTTCGCGAAATATTTGAACTCACCGGAGGGATATCAATGAGCACAGAAGCCAAAGTCGGAGCCTTTGTCTTGGGTTCCTTCTCGGTCCTCGCATTCGCGATCATCCACCTGCTCAACGCGCAGCTAAGCGGACACACCGCCCCGTACCGCACTTATCTTCGCTACGCGGGCGGGCTGGAGTCGGGTGCCCAAGTTCTATTCGGGGGAATCAACGTAGGAAGAGTGACGTCAGTGCGGCCCGCTGCCTCGGACCCTACCAAGATCGAGATCCTGCTGGACGTGAAGGAAGGCACTCCACTGAACGAAAAGTCTATGGCCAAGCTGGGATTCGTCAGCGTCATGAGTGGCGCTGCACTATCCGTCACAACGGGAAGCAACGATGCTCGGCGGCTTTCGCCGGGTTCCGTTATTCCGTCGCAGGAGGCAGCCAGCCTGGATGCGATAACCGACAAAATGGCAGGCGTCGCCGACAACGCCAACGAGTTAATTACAGAAGTGCGCGGCGAACTGCAAGGAATCAGCGGGGATGCGCGCACGTTGCTGGCAAATCTGAACGCCGTTGCCGGCAAAGCCAATCAGCAGAAGATCCAAGCCACTCTGGATAACGTCAACACGATGCTCGCGACCGAGCGGCCCAAGATTGACCGTCTTACCGATCAGTTGAATGCACTGAGCCAGCACGCTGACGAAACGATTCAAAACGTGAACGGTACGGTCAGCGACGTGCGCCAGCCAATCCGCGAAGACCTCGCTCAACTCCAGAGCACTTTGCTCCAAACGAAGCAATTGCTGGCTGAGATGCAAGTTCTCGTAAGGGCGAATGATTACAAGATTGATGACACGATCGAAAACCTGCGGATGGCAACGGAGAACCTGGGCCAGTTGACCGAGTCGGTGAAACAACAGCCGTGGAGCCTCGTTCGGATCAGACAGCCGGAAGACCGGAAGTTGCCCAAATAAATTATTCGGATTAGGAATAAGCACCTTACGCACGCTGCAGCGGAGGCTAAATATGAGGCGAACTCACATCACGACCGTGCTTGCGCTTTTCAGTCTGATCATCATGGCCGGGTGTTCAGGCAAGATGCGCCACCCGAGTTACTACACGCTCAATCTTCCGGCTCCACCTGATCCGCCAGCCGCTGAGAACGCCAAAGCAACAGTGGCGATCCGGGAGTTCAGCGCGCCTGCCTACCTTCGCCGTGGGGCGATTGTGTTTAAGACGTCGCCGGAATCGGTCGGTTTCTATGCATACCACCGCTGGGCTGTTGATCCATGCGAGTTTGTGACCGACTCGATGAGGGATCGCCTCAGTGCTACGGGACTCTTCGCACACGTGAAGCGTTATGACGGTCGACCTGACGCCGAATACCTCGTGAGCGGACGATTGGAAAAGCTCGAAGAAATTGACTACGAAGGTGGCATCAAGGTTGTGGTGGAGATCTCCGCCCAGATGATCAGGTTTGATACCGGCGCGACTGTATGGACTAAGGCTGTTTCGAAAGTTGGGAACGTCGGCAAGAGAGATGTACCTGCCGTGGTGTTGGCAATGAGTGACACGATGGATCTTGCCATGCAGGAATTGCTCACGCCTTTGCCCGTTGAGTCTCGTTCCGCGGTTCTTAAGCGGAACTAGCACAGAGTTCGCAAACACGACGTCGCTGCACAAAGACGCTACGCAGCACTGAATTCAAATGTATAGGGAGAAGCCGCGATGCCAACTATGACTGAGAAAGACACAATTAAAGCCCTTACGACACACTACATCGATGGCGCATTCGTCGAGTCCCACGGCCGAGAGGTCATGGACATCATCAAACCGACCACCGGGAAAGTCATCGCTCGCGTCACGCTCGGAGACGAGGAGGACACGCGGCGGGCCATCGCCGCGGCCAAGCGCGCATTCGTAAGTTTCGGACGCACAACGAAAGAAGAACGCTTGCATTGCTTGCATCAACTGCACCAGGCTGTTTCGGCCCGAGTCGATGATCTAACCGCCGTCATGATCGAGGAATACGGCGGCGTAGCTAGCTTCGCTCGGCTTATTGTCGAATCAGGCGCCGACGCTTTCGCCGCGGCGCAGAGGGCTCTTCAAGAGCTCCCGTTGAAGGAAAGCTGGGGCAAGACGACGGTCACGATGGAGCCAGTCGGAGTTGCTGGCCTGATTACAGCATGGAACGCGAACGCTCTGTTCATTTGCCTGAAGCTTGCGTCGGCTATCGCGGCTGGTTGTACGGTCGTGCTCAAACCGAGCGAAATGAGCTCGCTGCAGACGCGCACAATGGTTGAGGCCGTGATCGAGGCCGGACTACCAAACGGTGTCGTCAATGTGGTGACAGGTCTCGGCACCGTCGTCGGCGCTGAGCTAGTGCGCAATCCCGACGTCGCGAAAATTTCGTTCACGGGCTCGGTGGCCGTAGGTCAAGGCATCATGCGCGATGGCGCTGCAACCATGAAGCGGGTCACGCTCGAACTCGGTGGAAAGTCCCCAACAATCCTGCTGGACGACGCCGCGCTCGACCAGGCGGTCCCGGCGGCTCTCACTCTAGCCTTTATGAACAGCGGTCAAGCTTGCGCAGCCGGAACGCGGCTCCTCGTGCCCAGGAGCCGGCTCGACGAGGTGAAGCGGGCCATACGGGATGAGATGCGTAACTACACGGTCGGCGATCCCACGGATCCCAACATTATGGTTGGACCGATGGTGTCGCAAAAACAGTACGAGCGCATCGAATCCTACATTCGCGAAGGCATTGAACAAGGTGCGGAGGTGCTGGTCGGTGGAGAAGGCCATCCGAAGGGTCTTGAAGCGGGCTTCTTCGTGAAGCCCACGGTGTTTGTCAATGTGAAAAACGACATGACGATTGCCCAGGAGGAGATTTTCGGCCCCGTGCTCAGCGTGATTGCTTACGACTCCGAGGATGAAGCGATCCGCATTGCCAACGACTCCAAATATGGTCTCCACTCTGCTGTCCTGGGGACAGACCTCGATCGCGCACGGCGCGTGGCCTCTCAGCTGCGAGCCGGTCGCGTCGTGATCAATACCATGACCGACGATCCCCAGGCACCCTGGGGCGGATTTAAGTACTCCGGTGTAGGCCGCGAATATGGCAAATACGGAATTGAGGCGTTTCTTGAGCCAAAAGCGATTCTTGAGTAATCGCTCTTGCCGAATGAGATAAGAGGACGAATTCATGGGCAAACACGTCAGCATCTCCCCAAATGAAGCCGCGGATCGGCTCGCCATCCGCGAACTGGTCGAGACCTACGCCCACTGCGCCGATCGTCGCGATGCGAAAGGTCAGATGGCTCTTTTCACTGCAGATACGCACTTCGTGGTCTACATGAACGCAAAGGATTCCAATCCATCGCAGGAACTGCGCTCGCGCGAAGAGCTAGCTCCAGTGTTTGCCGATCTGAACAAGTACGCTGCCACCATGCACTTCTTGGGACAGACGACGATCCTCACGCTGACCGGCGACCGAGGCACTGGGGAGACTTATTGCATGCCCCATCACCTCACGATTGAGGGCAAGAACCAACGCCTGATGATTGCCGCTCTACGGTACTACGACACCTTCGTGAAGATGGATGGCACGTGGCTATTTGCGGAGCGCCTGCTTTACGTCGACTGGCTGGAACAGCGCGAACTGTCATGAACATTACTTGCGCGGACGATGAGGGCGCGCGCTCGACCATGATCGCCCTGGCCAAGGAGAATCGGATTCGAGGGCGAGGATGCTGACCTAGGAAAACTAACTTGCCGGATCAGGATTTAGCAGAGCCCTGATCGGTGGGGCTGTCAAAGTCAAACGAAAAGAGGAAAGCCATGATTGACCATATTTATCTCCCCGTCTCTGACCTGAGACGGTCGAGCGAATTTTACAAGAAGATGCTTGAGCCGCTTGGCATCGACATGCCCTACAAGTTCGATCGACTGCACGGTTTCGCGATCAATAGCAATCCGGGTTTCTGGCTGAAGAATGGCGAAGTCGCCAAAGACCTCTACGTTGCATTCACCGCCAAGAGCGCGGACGCTGTCAGGGCCAGCTACAAGGCGGCGATAGACGCGGGAGCAACTTCAAACAAGGAACCGAGCCTTCGGCCCGAATGGCGTGCCGACTACTTCGCGGCAAACATCGGCGACCCGGACGGATACAACATCGAGATTGCCTATAAGCCTTGGCTCTACAAATAAAAAGGTACGAGCGGCAATGGCGAGGCTGAGGCGAGCGTGCGGTGTTGAGGTTTTCTCATTGAATGCGAAAGTTCAATCGCGACCGGACTTGTTGCTCCTCCTGTCCTTGTTGGTGGCGATTCTGTTGACTCCGGTATTGAACCAAGATAATTGGAGGCGCCTGGTGCTCGCGGCCGTCACCTTCATACCCATTGTCTTATCCATTGTCCGGTTGTCGCAAATCAAAAGGTGGGTGTGGCCGTCGGTTCTGTTGGCATTGGGCAATGCGGTTTTTGTGGTGGCGGGCAATACGTTCCCAAACCCAACACTAACCGGAATTCGATGGACATCTCTCGCTGCCTTCTTCGGGCTCACGGCCACAGGTCTTTTCTCTTATCTCAGGAATTCTCGTTCGGTCGCTAAGGCGGAGCTCTACACTGCTGTCAACATCTACCTATTGCTCGGGTTGCTGTGGACGGCGATTTATCTAACGATAGACGCTTTCTCTCCGGGTTCAATCCGGATTGGAAGCGACCCATCGGACCATCAGACCGAGCTGCTTTATTTCAGCCTGATAACGCTCTCTACTGTCGGATACGGCGATATCGTGCCGCTCAGCGGAACGGCCCGCATACTAACGGCACTGGAAGGGGTGACGGGGGTTCTCTACATAGCGACTACGGTGGCGGTTTTGGTAGGCAGGTTCAGGAACGAATCTTGAGAGTGACTGCGCTGGATCGAGAACCGTGAAAATTTATGACAACTATAAAGCAGGCGTCTTTGGATGCGTCGATGACCAATCCAGCGGTCGGGCAAAAAAGTCTTGTCGTTGTGGGCGCGTCCGGGATGGTGGGCGGGTACGCGCTTCGCTACGCGCTCGAAAACTCAGACGTGAAAAATGTTACGTCGATTGGCCGCAAGAAACTTGGCATTTCACATGCGAAGCTGAAAGAAGTTCTGCATCAGAACTTCGCAGACTGTTCCCCACTCGCAGACGCGCTCTCGAACCAGGATGCGGTGGTCTATTGCCTGGGGACCTACACTGGCTCGGTGTCGGACGCGGAACTCCACAGGATAACCGTGGACTATACCGTCGAGTTCTCACGTGTTCTCCGCGGCAGCAGCCCCGGTGCGGCGTTCTCATTCCTAAGCGGAAACGGCGCCGACCCGACAGGACGAAGCCGGCTTGCGTTCGCGCGCTACAAGGGAGACGCTGAGAACGCAGTGCTAGCGGCGGGTTTCCCGCATGTATACCTTTTCCGGCCTGCGTATATCTACCCCGTCGAGCCGCGGAACGAACCGAACTTCAGCTACCGGCTGTTGCGCACGGTCTATCCGGTATTCCGGGTGCTGTTCCCGAACCAGGTCATTCGCGCCGATGATCTGGCCCGCGCCATGGTGGATCTTGTGCTGCGACAGACACACGAGCGCCAAGGCTTGATTTTGGAGAACCGCGATATCCGAGCCATGGTCGAGTCGCATGTGCCCCTCGGGAATCGCGTTACGTGAGGCGAACGCCACTGCATTTCGGCAGTGGCGTTCATGGTTGCCGGGGGGGCGGATTTGAACCGCCGACCTTTGGGTCATGCGATCTGACTCACCTTTCGATGAGAGTCGGACTGTACCTTCATCCGCAAGGGATGCTCGCCATCCAGCCTCTACGCCTTCCCCTAGTTTCAGGGGCTTGGTTCGGTATTGCCCCAATCGCTCGCGCGACGTAGGTTCCACCGACTTTGACGAGTGATCTTCCGGCACATTGCTGTGCCGTTAGATACCTGCCGGACTCAACGAGCGCTGCTCATTGGCCGATGCGGAGGGCGAAGCCATCGATAGCGGCGTTCTCACCGCCTTCCGGTTCAAGACCCTTCCCACGCAGGAGTTCCTCGTCCATGAACAGGCCATAGAAGAAAACCTCTACACGTCGTTCACGCTCTTTTATTCCCATTTTCAACGCCACAACCGACTGAGTACGCTCGCCGAGGCATTGGCAGCCAAACGGCTACCTCTACATACGCCCATCCAGGATGCGGTCGATCTGCCGAAGATGGTTCAAGTCGTGTGCTGCTTCCAAGCGGACGAACTCCTCGACCGTTTGTCGTCCGCGTACCTCGTGGACCCCATAGCACTCCACCCACCGTGCGCGCGGGACCGACTCCAACAGTCGCAGGTTGCTCTCGCGCAGCGCCCGAAAGACCCCTGCCGAAAGGCTCGCATCTTGCTGCGCGTAACCCAAGCGCTCCGCCCATACCGCCTGATCCCACCACGTTAAGGCCACGCCCGGATTCGCCAGCATGTTTCGCAATCGCCACCCCATCGCCAGCTCCGCGTCCGCCAAGTGCGCTACGATCTCGGCGATTGACCACTTTTCAGGTGCAGGACGCCGGATCAACTCCTCGGGCGCGACATCGCGCAGTCGACGCTCGAGCTCGGATGGGGTGGCTTGTTGGACACCGATGGGCTCCTGATCGCCAAGATAGCTTAGGACTCGAGTTCGGTATGCTTCGAACGTCTCTGCCATTGGTCCTCCCGGTGACTGCCTATTCGGCCGAACATCTCGTGTTGTGACGGCTAGCGTCGGCGAGGGAGTCCCTTTGCCGAGGCCTCGGATCCAGGTGGTTCACGGAACGGTTCCACAGAAATGCGCTCATAACACACTTCCAGCACGGTCAGGTATTCTGTACCGCCCGGCACTTGAAGGACTACGCTGTCACCCGCTGCCGACTTCATCAACGCGCGCCCCAGAGGTGACACCCAACTGATGTGGTTGCGGTTGAGATCGATTTCGTCAGTGCCCACGATGCTCACGACTCGCGATACTCCCGCGGCATTGGCATAGCGCACGGTCGCTCCGAAGAATGCCCTCGTCGCCGCCTGACCCGCTCTCGGAGCTTTCGGGTCCACCACTTCCGCGGCTTCGATTCGCTTCGTGAGAAAGCGAATCCGCCCATCGATCTGCCGCAGCCGCCGCTTGCCGTACTGATAGTCGGCGTTTTCACTGCGATCGCCGTTGCTGGCAGCCCACGCCACCACCTCCGTCACGGCCGGGCGTTCCTTGGTGAGCAGAAACCGGTGCTCATCTTTGAGGCGCTCCAGCCCGCTCCGCGTTATGTAGTTCTTGCCTGGCGTCGCGGGCTCGTCCCTTTGTGGTTTTCTCGTAAACCCTTTTCGCATCTCGTAGTCTTTCCAGGGCGAATCCAGTGGGCGCCCCTAATGAAAGCGGATGAACGCCGATAGAAAACACTGTAGGTCATCCGCGTTCATGGGAGTTCATTGCGGCCCTAGCTGATTTTTTCACATCTTGCAGCCCCTAGCTATCCTAGCCATCATCTCGAACCAGTGTCGGCGAAGGTATGCTTCGGAGATCAGTACTGACAAGCGAGTTTTGTGGTCTTATGTGTCCTCGAGCCGTTCGGGTAGTCTTGGGGTGGAGAAGTCACTTGAGCTTTAGAAGTCACTTGAGCTTTAGAAGTCACCTGAACTTTACAAGAGGACTCAATCATGACGAATAGAGAAGCCGGAATCAATGTAGTCCGCGAAATGATGGGCGACCAGGCGGCCGCAAAACTCAGCTCTTCGGCTGACTCAAACACCTTCGGTGCCACGATCGCTGCCTACGCGGTCGACCAGGTCTTTGCGGATATCTGGACTCGTCCCGGTCTGGACAGGCGCTCCCGCAGCCTAGTTTCGATGTCCGTCATGATTGCCATGCGTCAGCCCCATGAATTCGCCATCCACATGGGGGCCGGGCTCAATAACGGCCTCACATTGAAAGAAATCGAAGAAGTTCTCATCCAGGCGCTGCCATACGTTGGCTATCCTGCCATAGCAACAGCGCTGGCTGCGGCTGCCGAGGTTATCAAGGAGCGTGGTCTGGACGTCGACAAAAACTTACACTGGCCACCGCGGCCTGCTTTGACACTGACCGGCATCCGCACTGCCGGTGTTGAACGACGCTTGACTGTGCACCCCGAAGCCATCGTCTCGTGAACCATGATAGGTATCGAGAAGTCGGCTTTTCCGTCCAATCCGATGCGGCTTCGAATCGAGTCCAAGTCGAACCATTGACTACCTTGGCGCGGTTCGGATTCTCTTGCTTAATATTTGCTGCTTCTTCACTTCGTCTCAAAGTCGGTGGA
>Ga0207048_10342_pt1 | contig 13335 bp, 13 predicted proteins | sample Alteio_BWMinCont_65_FD_153301 | JGI IMG/M metagenome (GOLD analysis project Ga0207048, IMG submission 153301) | Enriched cells from forest soil in Barre Woods Harvard Forest LTER site, Petersham, Massachusetts, United States -... | ecosystem: Environmental > Terrestrial > Soil > Temperate forest >...
ACGTAAAGATTATCGACAGCAAGAATGGAGAGACGGACTACAGCTACGTTACACCTGCCAGGATGCATTGTTCTGGGGGAGAAACATCAGTAAATTGCTCTGGCAGTGAGGGGTATTTCCAAGGCTCAGGAACTAGCCAAGGGACTCGCAGAAGCATAAATAGCGTTTAGGGTTTCTTGGGCTTCGGGCTACGCTTCTTCGGGGCTACCTTGGATTGCTTTTCATGTTCTTCTAAACGCTGATCCAAAACGGCTTTGGGAACCGACAAGACCTTGCCTACCAAAGCGTTAAATCTCTCGAATTCAGGCGACGGATTTTCCTTATCGTTCATTGTTCACATCATACTGCGACTTTGAGGGTTGCATGTACTTTCTGCCGCATCTTCCGTGCAAATCGTGTGTTGAGCGTATTGAACTCCCGCTTCCCATCCAGCAAAAAACAACTCCCAGTCAAATTGTGTGGCCGTGGGGCGATCTTTCTGGAAACTTTCGATGCGCCTCATGCGGGCAAGCGAGTCTCTATTGGGCCGAAGATTGCCGTTGGGATCTCGTTCAAAACATGGACCAATACTACAACTCCAAGAAGCTGGCAGTATTTCAAATCGACATTCCATGCGCAGTAGAGCGGTGCGCAGGTCTGTTGCACATTCTCGTAGTAATGAAATTGGGCTCACACGTTGAAGACGCGGCAAATCTAGCAAGTCAAACTTCTTTGGCTGGAACACCTTGCGATAATAAACACCAAAACTATGGGTTCCAAACCTTCGGAGCAATCCGATGCACCGCAGTATCCGTCTCCAAACAGGGCGACCAGCTAGAGTGGGCGTGTGGTGAGAATGACTAGTCAAAACTCACCCCGATTCCGGATTGATGAGTAGAGTATGTGGTCACCCAAAATCGAGATATGGGCACCCTCTTTGTTCCGCTATAAGCTTCTTAGAAGCACTATCGCTCACTCCACTTGAGTTTGCTGCGCAGGACACTGAAGAAACTGCTGGCGTGGGTATGACGTACCAATTGCACCGCGTACTGCGAACGCTGGCAACGAATCTCATCGCCCACCGTAATCTGAATCGCTTCCTGCCCATCTACGGTCAGATACGTCTGGTCAGGGACAGTCTCAACCACGACAGAAAGCTCTGCGTTGCCCGGAAATACAATCGGACGAATGGTGAGCAGGTGCGGACAGACCGGCGTCACCACAAAGGCATCCATCTCAGGAACCAGAATCGGACCATTGGCAGAAAGCGTGTAAGCCGTTGAACCGGTAGGAGTAGAGACGATGACCCCATCTGCACGAAAAGCCGCAGCCACTTGTCCCTGATAGCGGACCGTGAAGCTGCCCATACGCGCGATAGCACCCTTCGAGACAACAACGTCATTGAGTGCGTCATACTCGGCGTGGAGCACTCCCTTACGGAAGAGCTGCGCGTGAAGCATGGTGCGCCGCTCAATGCTGCAGGAGTTTGAAATCCAGGCCTCGAGTGTGGGGTAAAGTTCGCTCAGGCGAAGCTCCGTCAGGAACCCAAGCGAGCCAAGATTGACGCTTAACAGCGGAACATTTTGCCGTGCAAAGATGCGGGCTGCAGCCAGCAGAGTACCGTCGCCGCCAAGTACGATGCAAAGCTCAGGACAACAGTCCGGCAGCTTCTCGCGCGGAGCGGACGACGCAGAGGCAGCGTAACCTTTAACGCTTTCGTCAAGCAGCGGCTCAAAGCCATGCTGACGCAGCCAGACGATCAGTTCTGGCAGGACAGTGGCAAGCTCTTCCTTCTGCGGCTTGGCGACAATGGCTACGGAACGCATAAGTTCTTTCAGTGTAACGGAAGGGCCTACGAAACTGCTGTACGAGCAGGAAAGTGAGCGTGCAACAGGAACTCCTTGTTGCCCTCTGCGCCGAGAATGGGCGACTCAATCACAGGCTCTACTTTCGCCCCCAACTCCAGCAGGCAGTCAAGGACGCGATCGACAGCGAATTGATGCGCTGCTGCATCCCGGACGATTCCACCTTTGCCGATGCGCTCCCTACCTACTTCAAACTGTGGCTTGACGAGTAATACAGCCTCAGCGAGGCCTGGAGCTGCGGCATAAACGGCAGGCAGAACCAGGGTTGCTGAGATGAAAGACACATCCATTGCAAGAAAGCTGAATTTTGGGGCTAAAACACCCGCTGCAAGCTTGCGCGCATTCGTCCGTTCCATCAGGGAAACACGCGGATCTGTACGCAGACTGGCGGCAATCTGTCCATAGCCGGTATCAATGGCCAGCACACTCTTAGCGCCATGCTGCAATATGCAATCCGTGAATCCGCCGGTGGAAGCGCCCACGTCGAGGCAGTCCACTCCTTCCAGCGAAATCTGCCAATACTCCAGTGCGCGGGCCAGTTTAAGCCCACCGCGACTTACATAGGGATTATCGTCGCCGAGCAGCCGGATAACAGCATCCACAGGGATTGCCGTGCCTGGCTTTTCGACCTTCTGCTCATTAACGAGAACGCGGCCGGCAAGAATGAGAGCCTGCGCGCGTTCGCGGCTGATAACGAGAGACTGATCTACGAGCAAGCGATCCAGCCTGATTTTCTCAGTATGCGATTTTGGATTCGATGGAGTCACAGCATCTTCATGGTGACACAGGAAGCGTGTTCCGGGCTGTACAGGAAGGAGGGCCTCTCAATTGAGAGGCCCTCTTTCGTCCCTACGGAAGTGGCGTATTGAGCGGTTGACCAGAGCCTGGGATCCGCGTAGTCAGGTTCGTATTCGCTGACGATGCATTGGGAGAGGTGATGCGAACATCCACGCCATTGCCCGATAGCCGGAGCGAGGTGGAAACATCGTCACCGTTCGTATTAATGATGGTCGCGTAAGGGCTGTCAGGAGAGACAACGTAAACCTTACCGTAAAGCGAATTCTGGATGGAAGCCACCGTACGAGGATGGCCAAGCACATCAATGGTTTTGGAAACTGCATGGGTGCTCAGATTGACGACGGTGACAGAGCCATTGGCCACGCTGCTATCAGACTGATTTGCAGTGTATGCACGAATACCATCTGAAGGTATCGTATCGGCAAGTACAGTGACAGCGGCGGGATGGGAACCTACAGGAATGTTGAAGGTCTGGCCAAAAGTGGCGGAGTCGTTGCCGTAAATGTCCAGACTGACATCAATCACCGAGATAGTACTGTCATCGTAATTCGCCGTGACCAGCAGATTGCCGGCAGCGTAATACTCGGCATAGACCGGGCCTGAGGATGTGCCCAAGGGACAATTCGCAGTCAGATTGCAACCTACAGCAAGAGTCGGGTGCGTGGTGTCCGCCGTATTTCTGAGTGTGTCGATAACGGAAACAGTGCCGTCCGTGCGGTTTAGTACAAAAGCGCGTTTGCTATCAGTACTGGTAATGGCATAGACAGGGCAGCGACCCACTGGGATAGTCGCTGACTTGGTGTAGCTGGCAACCTCAATAGCAGTGACAGAACCATTCGTTGTCACCGAAGATGGTACGCCACAGGTGCCTGAAGTACTGTTTGATGGATCGGGTGCTACTCCCTGACTGACCGCGTAGATTCGCTGGCCTCCGGTCACTCCGGTGGCAGTAATAGGACCCGCAGGCAGCGAGATAGACTGAACAAATGAAGCGGGATTGCCCTTGAGAATATCCAGCGAGTTCGTCGCTGTATCCAGAGCATAGACAGTGCTGCTGAGAGCAAACAGATTAGCCACGACTGCCCCCGGAGGCAGAGTGCTGGTGGTAACCAAGTGAGTCTGAAAGTTCGTGGAGATCGACAGCCCGCTCAGTGTCTGGTCAGCGTTGAGCGTAAAGGCATTGATGCCGCTCTGGTCATTAACAAACCCAATCGGATCAATACCGAGAAGTGCCTGATCGACAATTGAGTCGCCGGAATAATCCACCGTACTTAAAACACCTGGAGCAGTAACGGAAGGGCGTGAGATGAAGGCAGCCCATGCAGAGGCCTGAGGAGGTGGCCCAGGGGTTGGAATAGGTGTTATCACCGAACTGTAATTGGTACCGCAACCAACAACCAATAGAGCAGCCGCTCCGAATGCCGCTCCAATACTCGCGCGTAAGCGCTGATTCACACAGAACAAAACTTTGTACCTCGCCCTTATAGCAGTTGTGTCTAGAAGATGATTGTAAATCACTATGGACGTATGCTGAACGCATGGCATCGGATTCGCAGGGCCGACGCATATAATTTGGAAATCTGGCTTTGATTTGGGTAGGCCGGGGCTTCAGCCCCGGCAATCGAAAGGTGCATAAGTTTTTTCGGATCGTCTTTTGTCAGGGCTGAAGCCCTGACCTACCCTTTTCTCCTGCACATTTGCTGGATTTTTATATGCGTCGGCCCTGATCGGATTCGCGGTAAGCTGGGAACCAAATCAAGGAATGAATGAGATGTTAGAGACGAAAGCAAGACGGGAAGAACGACTGACAGTCCAGTCGAGAGTTGTAGTTGGGATTGTGCTTGGAGGGTGTTCGTACGATCTCTTAGTCTATTGTCTGCGGCATAACTACCTTGCCGGAGGTTTCTGGGTTCTCCTCCTTATCAGCTGCTGCTTTGGTCTTGTGGTCTACCACCTCAAAGCCGCTACACCCCTGGGCGCATCTCTCGGGGCGCTGATAACGCTTCAGCTACTCTCTTTTACGGGCATGGAGAATGCTTCCCTTTGGGGCCAATGTCTGCACTCAGGCATGGTTCCAGAACTTGTACTTTTTCTGCTGGTGTTGATTGCCACCCGGTTCGGTAAGCATAAGAAGGACAGGCTGGGAATCGCAGAAGATAAAATCGGACGGAAAGCAGGGCAGATTGCCGCCAATCTGGGGCCATCCATCCTGGCCGTCTTCCTCTTTCTATTCATCCTCAAGGCCGTTCACGAATACTCTTCTCAGGCCGCTGCGCTTAGCGCAATTCCATTGCTCGCTGCTCTTGCCGAAGCAACTGCGGACACACTCTCCTCTGAGTTGGGCCAGGTACTCAGAACGGAACCAAGGATGATTACCTCCTTCAAGCAGGTTCCTGCTGGAACCGATGGTGCTATCAGTTTTGCTGGAACATTGGCTGGATCGCTCGGTGCCCTCCTGGTTGTGCTGGCAGGAACATGGGCATTCGGCTTGAATCTTTTTTCAGCGGTGATTGCCTTGGCGAGTGCAGTCTTTGGTTTACTCCTTGATTCCCTGCTGGGCGCTACGCTCGAACGGCAAGGTTGGCTCAACAATGATGCTGTAAATTTTCTCTCTGGAATTGCCACTCTTGTTGTGGCTTCTCTCCTGACCTGGCTGGAGATAGGTCATATTCTTATTGTTTAATGCGGATGGAGCCGCCAAAGTGTATAGCTCAGCATCTCGTGCAGCACTCGCTGAGTTCGCAGCTTGCTGTACAGCGGGCCGGTCGAAGTCCGAGGAGATGTAATCACATCCAGCCCCCTGGCTGCACATATCTCGTGAATGCGGTAAAGATGTGTACCATCGCTGACAGCAAGAATCCGCTTGAGATGATTTTTCTGAGCAATCACAATCAGTTGATCGATTGATTCTTCCGTGCTGTTGCTCTCGGTTTCAGCAATGATTCTGCCCTCTGGAACACCGTGTTCCAAAAGGAAGTCGTGCCCTACTCCACCCTCAGAATGCGCATCGCCTCCCTGCCCTCCCAGCGTAATCACCAAAGGAGCATAGCTGGATTGATAGAGCTTGAGAGCGTGTACAAGCCGTGCCTGTAATACGGGCGAAGGCTTGCCGTCGTACTCAGCCGCGCCGAACACGGCGATGGCATCAGCCTGGGCTGCCTCATCATGCTGTTCGTAATAGCGAATATTAGAGTACACAACCAGGAACCAGAGAAAAATCGCCATCAAGACGGCAGGAGAAATAATCTGTAAAAAAAATCTAAACCACCGCCACGGGCGGAACATGAAGGTCGATTGTGTTCTGGCTGTTCTCATAGAAGCTATCCCTGCAGCGCCATTACGATCTCGTGGGTTGGAATAGCACCTTCGCGAAGAATCTCCCACCGGGATTCCCCGCCAGAGAGGTCAACGATGGTCGTGTGCAGAATGCCCCCCGTGGGGCCGCCATCCACGATGAGCGGGATGCGGTCGCCAATCTGATCGCGGACACAGGCAGCGTGGGTACATTCCATTGACCCCTGCAGGTTGGCCGAGGTGGCCGTAATAGGAAGGCCAAAGGCCTCAACAACGGCACGAGGAATGGCGGCGTCTGGTACGCGCAGGGCCACGTTGCCAGTATTTGCTGTGCTGCGCAGAGGCAGACGGGTTCCAGCGCGAACAATCAATGTCAGCGGGCCGGGCCAAAAGCGCTCTGCCAATCGGTCAAAGCTGCCATCAAGATCGCGTGCCAGTCCATACGCCTGCTCTACAGAAGCCACCAGCAGCGAAAGCGGCTTATGCTGCTGGCGACCCTTGATGGCATAAATCTGTTCAACTGCATGGAGGTTTACTGGGTCAACGGCGAGACCATAGAAGGTATCGGTTGGCATACCGACCAGTTTGCCCGCCTGTAGACAGGAGACGATGTACTCAATCCGGTCTGGCTGGGGTTCATCGGGATGAACACGGAGGATTTCGGCGGTCAACAGCAACTCCCGTAAAAAAGAATAAGTACTACAAAAATCGGACGTCAAATACATGACACGTTTCACTGCAGGATGAACTGATCGCGGACCGAATGCCAGAAGCGATAGAATCGCATCTGATGACAAAGCCTATCAAAGAAAGCACTATGCGCATTGTACAGAGCTCGCAGAATGAGCGTCTGAAAGCACTACGCCATGCACTCCAGCATAAAGGACGAACCCGCAAAGATTCTGACGGACAAATGTTGGTCGGCATTGAGGGCGAGAACCTGATTCTTGAAGCGGTACGAAGCCAGGTCCGCATTATGACTCTCTTCGTCACGCAGACCGCCGCCGAACGGCTCGATCCAACAACCCTGGACTATGCGGACGAGGTTCTGGTTGTAGAAGACTCACTCCTGGCTGAAGCCGTAAGTACTGAAACTCCGCAATCCGTCGCAGCATTAGTGCAAGCGCCCGAATTCAATGAAACCGCGCTTTACCTTGGAAGCCCCCTGATCGTAGTTTCTGCGGGGTTGCAGGATCCCGGCAATCTGGGCACACTCATTCGCTCCGCAGAAGCATTTGGCGCAACAGGATTGATCGCCATGCCAGGTACCGTCAGCGAGTGGAATCCCAAGAGCCTGAGAGCCTCCGCCGGAAGCGCTTTTCGACTGCCCATTCTGCACTGGAGCGAAGAGGAAACGATGGCTGCGTTCGCGAAGGCTGGCGTGCCTGTATTCGCGGCCATTGCCGAGGGGCAGGACGCTGCTGAATATGACCTTAACAAGCCCGTTGCACTGGTAATTGGCAATGAAGGCAACGGACTCACGCCAGAATTCATCGCAAGATGTGCAGGGAAAATTTCCATCCCATGCCCTGGGCCTGTGGAGTCTCTAAATGCTGCGGCGGCGGCAAGCATACTGCTCTATGAGACATCGCGGCAACGAAGTGCCGTGCGCAAAGGACTTGTTCCGTGAGCCTGTTTGACCAGGGCGATCCAGAGGCTACCAGGGGGGCAACACGCGCTCCGCTGGCAGAACGGATGCGCCCTCGTACACTCGACGAATTTGCCGGGCAGGAGCACTTGATTGCTCCCGGCAAACCGCTGCGGGTGCAGATTGAACGCGACGACGCAGTCTCGATGATCTTCTGGGGACCTCCGGGCGTTGGCAAAACGACCTTGGCCAAGCTGATTGCGCACAGCACGCAGGCGAGCTTTTTGGAATATTCCGCCGTAATGAGCGGCGTAAAAGAAATCAAGCAGGTGATGGCGGAGGCGGAAAAAGCTGCCCGCTTTGGTTCCCGCACAATCCTGTTTATTGACGAAATTCATCGCTTCAACAAATCGCAGCAGGACGCCTTTTTGCCCTTTGTAGAGCGGGGCGCGATTCGCTTGATCGGCGCGACAACTGAAAATCCCAGCTTTGAAATTGTTTCGGCACTCCTGTCACGCTGCCGCGTTTACACCCTGCAAGCCCTTAGCGAGGAGCAGATTGTTTCGCTGCTGAAGCGCGCGCTCGCTGACTCAGAGCGTGGGCTAGGTTCGCATCAATTAAGCGCGCAGGAGGAGGCGCTGCAATTGATTGCAGCCTACTCCAGTGGAGATGCTCGCTCAGCCTACAACGCGCTTGAGGTGGCAGCACAGCTCGCTGCGGACGGCACTGAGTTGACGATCGAGATTATGCGCGAGGCTTTGCAGAGCCGCACGCTGATGTACGACAAGGCTGGCGAGGAGCATTACAACCTCATCTCTGCGCTACATAAGAGCGTACGCAACAGCGATCCTGACGCGGCCCTCTACTGGCTGACTCGAATGTTGGCCGCGGGGGAAGACCCCATGTACCTGGCGCGACGACTGGTACGGATGGCAGTAGAAGATATTGGACTGGCCGCTCCGGAAGCCCTGAATCTGTGCCTCAGCGCAAAGGATGCTTACGAATTGTTGGGCACTCCAGAGGGTGAGTTGGCTTTGGCGCAGGCCACGGTTTACCTGGCGCTGGCTCCCAAATCAAATTCCGTTTACACGGCCTATGGGGAGCTAAAAGCGTTGGTTGAAACCACCAGACAGGAACCTGTACCGTTGCATCTGCGAAATGCTCCGACCAAGCTGATGAAGGAAATGGATTACGGCAAGGGCTATCAATATGCCCACAACGAAGAGGGCAAAGTCTCTGACATGGATTGCCTGCCGGACGCATTGGTAGGGCGTAGCTTCTACCATCCCACCGAGGAAGGCCGTGAAAAACTTCTGGTGCAAAGAATGGCCGAGATTCGCCGCATCCGCAATGAGAAGCGGAAAGCAAGGTAGATTTTCAGCGGGGATATTAAATTTGTCATTCCGCAGTACAACGGAGGAATCTGCTGTTGTACTAGAAAAGCAGATTCCTCCATGCTGCGGCATTACGGAATGACAATGTACGAGTAGCGGACCTGGATCTCTTAGCTGCGTAAAAAGTCCTTCGCCTTCTGCACCATCACATCCCGGCCTATATCCGAGATAGCATTCGTAAGCGGCAATTGCTTGGGGCAAACCACCACACAGTTTTGCGCGAAGCCGCACTCCTGTATACCGCCGTCTCCTGCCAGTGCTCGCAGACGTTCTTCCTTCAGCACCTTGCCAGTGGGATGCTCATTAAAGAGCTTGGCCTGCGCGATGGTAGCTGCACCAACAAACCCCGTCTCCTCATTAAACTGCGGACACGCCTCCATGCAGCAGCAACATGAGATGCAATTCGACAACGGATAAAGCGCTTCCTGCGCCTGCGGAAATTGACGCGGCCCATCGCCTAAATCGTATGTACCATCAATCGGCACCCATGCCTTTACAGCCTTCAGATTCTCGAAGAGAACGCTGCGATCTACCTGCAAATCACGCACCAACGGGAACTTGCTCAGTGGCTCAACGCGGATGGGCTGCTCCAGGCGGTCAACCAGCGCAGAACAGGCCATGCGTGCTTTCCCGTTGATGAGCATGGCGCAGGAACCGCAAATCTCCTCCAGGCAATTGGAGTCGTACGCCACCGGAGTTGTAGGCTTTCCCTCTGCGGTGACGGGATTAAACCCTACCTCAAGAATCGCCGAGATCACATTCATACCCGGCTTCCAGGGCAACTCGTACTTCTCCCAGACTGCTTGCGCCTCTGGATTGGCCTGACGCTTGATCTCAAGCTTTACGGTCTTTTCTGCCATTACTCTTCTCCCCTGTTGCAAACTTACTCTGATATTAAAAGCTCTTTACTTGGCTGCATCGTAACGGCGTGGACGTGGCTTGATGAGCGAGGTATCCACTTCCTCGTACTCAAACCGTGGGCCGTTCACCTCTCCCGTAAAGGAGGCCTTGGTAGTCTTCAGGAACTTTTCGTCATTCCGCTCTGGAAAGTCCGGCTTGTAATGCGCGCCACGAGACTCATCCCGCAACGCCGCACCCTGTGCCACCACGCGCGCGATCTGCAGCATGTTGTACAGCTGCCGCGTAAAGGCGAAGCTCGTGTTTGCCCAACTGCTCTTGTCGCTCAGGTTGATGCGCTTGTAGCGCTCAAGCAGATCGACAATCTTCGCATCGGTCTCTGCGATATTTTTGTTATAGCGGATCACGGTGACATTCTTTGTCATGGTCTCGCCAAGTTCGCGCCATATCTTGAACGGATTCTCTGTGCCTGCCGAATTCATCAGGCCAGCGTTGATGGATTCCTGACGCTTCTTTTCCGCAGCATGGCCGCCATCGCCCTCGGCTGCTGGCAAACTTTTCGCGTACTCCAGCGCCTTAGGGCCGGAGGTAAATCCGCCGTAGATGCAGCTCAGCAGAGAGTTCGCACCCAGGCGGTTTGCGCCGTGGTACTGGTACTCTGCTTCACCCGCTGCAAACACGCCGGGGACATTCGTCATCTGGTTGAAGTCCACCCACAGGCCGCCCATGGTGTAATGCACGCCTGGGAAAATCTTCATCGGCACATCGCGCGGATCATCGCCCACAAACTTCTCGTAGATTTCGAGAATGCCTTCAAGCTTCCGGTTCAGGGTCTCGCGGTCAATGTGCGTCAGATCGAGGTAGACCATCGGCTGACCGTCAATGCCGAGGTGGTGCTCATATACAACCTTGTGAATGGCGCGAGTGGCAACATCGCGCGGAACAAGGTTGCCGTATTTCGGATACCACTCCTCAAGGAAGTACCAGCGATCGCCCTCTGGAATTGTCTTTGCCGGACGCTTGTCGTTGAGCGTTTTGGGAACCCAGACACGGCCTCCTTCACCACGCGCCGACTCGGACATAAGACGTAGCTTGTCTTCGCCGGGAATGCAGGTGGGGTGAACCTGAATGAATTCGCCGTTAGCATAATATGCGCCTTGCTGGAAGATCGCGGATTGCGCGGAGCCTGTGCAGACAACTGAATTCGTGCTCTTGCCGAAGATCGCTCCATTGCCGCCCGTTGCCAGAATGATGGCGTCTGCAGGAAAGGTTACAACCTCCATCGTGCGCAGATTCATAGCACAGATGCCACGCGCCACGCCCTTGTCATCCAGCACCGCAGAGAGAAACTCCCAGCCTTCAAACTTACGGACCTTGCCCTCAGATTCATGACGTCGAACCTGTTCGTCGAGTGCGTAGAGGAGCTGCTGCCCGGTGGTTGCTCCCGCAAAAGCTGTGCGCTGGTAAAGAGTTCCGCCAAAGCGGCGAAAATCAAGTAGGCCTTCCGGGGTCCGATTGAACGGCACTCCCATGCGATCCAGCAGGTCGATAATGCCGGGGCCGGCTTCGCACATCTTCTTGACCGGCGGCTGATTCGCAAGGAAGTCGCCACCGTAAATGGTGTCGTCAAAGTGCTGCGCGGTGGTGTCGCCTTCGCCCTTGAGGTCCTTGGCTGCGTTGATACCGCCCTGCGCGCAGACCGAGTGCGAGCGCTTGACCGGAACGATGGAGAAGAGATCTACGTTACCGCCTGCCTCGGCAATCTTGATGACTGCGGCCAATCCTGCAAGTCCCCCGCCGACGACAATAATTCTGGAAGCTGCCATTGCTCGTGCGATCCTTTCGGTTCTACCGGGCACAGAGGCCCGCAATACATCAACGTCAACGCGGATGAAACGCATCCGCAAACAAATTATTTTGTGTCAGCGCCTGCAACCGGCGGAGCAGCAACATGGCTTTGCGGCATCACATCTTCAGGAGCGTTCTGATACTGCGGCCCCACAAAAGCGTAAATACTGGCCAGTCCAATGGCCGCCAGCAGAATTCCGAAAGTAGTCGTCACATAGCCAAAACGCTTGCGGGCCTTTTCTCCCGGCGTGATGCCCCACTTAGCCGCAAAAAGCCATATCCCATAAGCAAAATGCCAACTGATGGCAATCATCGCCACAATATAGAAGGCAAGCATCCACGGGTTCGCCAACTCATGCTGAACCTTGGCAAAAGCAGCTCCGGGATGCTCAGGAAGACTGACTCCCATAAATCGCTGCCTTGCCACGTGCTGAATGATGTAGACCAGAGCAATCAGACCCGTAGCGCGCTGCGTCAGGTAACCCCAGTTCCCTGCCCAGGGATAATAGGTCACATTCGCCTTGCCGCGGTACCAGATAAAAACGCCATACAGGGCATGGAAAGCAAGCGGGATGAAGATGAAAGCCCACTCCAACACCCGAACAAAGGGCAACTCATTCAAAAAACGAACCTGTGCCCCGTAGGCCGCAGGTCCCTTGAGTGCCTCAAAGTTCGAGATCAGATGCTCAATGAAGAATGCGCCAATGGGGACGATCCCACTCAGCGAGTGGAGTTTGCGCCAGACAAAGGAGTTTCCCTTGCCTGCGCGAAGAGGTCCGACTCCACGAGCGACCTTGTGTTCTGTGTTACTTGCTACAGTGGCCATTGCTTCCAGAACTCCTGATTGAGGGGCGTTACAAGATAAACAATTCATTCTTGTATTCACCGTCATTATTCGTGCGCTAAAACACATACGTCAAGACAGTGCACCACACTCTGAAATGCTACGCGCAAATGGGGTGTCTCTCCTGGCAGTTTTAAGTAAGGGCAAAAAAATATGCGAGGCTCTACACAATCCTCACTTCGTGGGCTGTGCGCTCTGGTCCTCAGTAGGGCAATAATATAGTTCGCAAAATAGGATGATTGTCTAAGGGGTTTTCGGCTGTTTCTTCTTGCCGTTCGTTCTCTGCCATTCTTCTTCGCGTTTTCGCATCTCTTCTTTGGAGACAGAGAACATCTTCCTGACAGCATTATCGAATCGCTCTGCCTCTGTATTACCTGGCACCTTAGGCGCTGGTTGCGTCTTCATCTACCCTCCTAATGCCGATAATACAGCCGACAATGGGCGCATTGCACCCTAAATCCCTTTCATAAACTCTGAGATCGTCATCCCAAAAGCGGCAGCCAAGGCTTTGATGGTATTCAAGCACGCCTCTTTACGCCCAAGTTCCAGATCTGAAACGTAGTTTTCGTTGATTCCAGCTTGTTCGGCCAGGTCCAACTGCCGCCACCCATGCTTCCGCCTTAACTCTCGGATTCTCTTTCCAAGATCGGTGCTTATATTGCTTGCCATCCCTACTATAGTCCGGCTAGGCTAAAAACTATATCCCTACCATCGTAGGGATTGAAGAATCTTATTTCCGAGGAGATTAAGATGTGGGCATTTCTGTGGTTGAAAACTGAGTGGGAAATTACGCCGAGGAGTTGGCAGATATTTCTTATAGCAATTGCGGCCCTTGACTTTTTGTTATTTGGGAAAGAAGAGCTAGCT
>Ga0207048_10302_pt2 | contig 13327 bp, 12 predicted proteins | sample Alteio_BWMinCont_65_FD_153301 | JGI IMG/M metagenome (GOLD analysis project Ga0207048, IMG submission 153301) | Enriched cells from forest soil in Barre Woods Harvard Forest LTER site, Petersham, Massachusetts, United States -... | ecosystem: Environmental > Terrestrial > Soil > Temperate forest >...
GATCTGGGGGGGACCAGTTCGCGGACCGGTTTCGTCTTTCCGGTGGCAATGTCCAGGCGCTGAATTTTCAGCGGCAGCTCTCCGGTGCGGTAGACGTACAACGCTTTGCTGTCGGCGGACCAATGCGCCAGCACATAGCCAGGATCGAGGTCGGGAATGTGGCGCACTGGGCCTCCATCAAGTGGGAAGAGATCCAGTTTGCGATCTGCAGTTTCACCCGCAAGGAATTTTCCGTCGGGCGAGGGCAGCGTTGCATAGACGCCTTCGGGAGTGACCGGCACCGGTTTTCCACCGGCAACATCGACAACATAGGTACGGCCTGGGTGTCCGGGTTCATTTCCGTTGATCACGATTCGCTTCCCGTCCGGCAGAAAGTGTGATCCGTTTTGAAGACGTTCCAGTTCCGGCAAAACGATTTCACGCGACTGACCTGGGCCAACGGAAAGCAGCTTCAGCCGCGCAGGTCCGCTCGGCAGGAATGAAATTGCCCATTTACCGTCGGGCGACAGCGTGTCCGCCGTGCCATCACCCAAACGAATGGGCGGCGAGCCGTCAACTTTGCGAATAGCAACCGCGTTATTCAGGCCGGCCGGTTCCGCGCCTTCTTCAAATAGCACCGACTGGCCGTCGGACGAAATATCCTTCGCGATGCTCCAGTCAAACCATGAAACATCCCGAACCTGTTTCTCTTTTCCGCTCCATTCCATCGCCAACCGCTCGGTGTCGATGGTGGCCAGAATGCGCCCGTCGGGAGCGATGTCTTGCATGGTCAAGCCGCCGGGCACGGTGAGAACTTTGCGCTGTCGCCCAGAGAGGTTCACTGCCCAGAGGGAACGATTGCTCGATCCCTTTTCTACCGCGCTGAACCACACTTCATTGCGCTGAGGAGACCATGCCAATCCGTACTCCCACCCCCAACCGGCCGACAGCGTGGTTTTATTTCCGCTCAGATCGGTGACGCAGACCGAACCGCTGTCATCCCACCGCTTGGGATGATCGAGGAATGCAATCTTGTCTCCCTGCGGCGAAAAGCGGATGTTGCTGATGGAACCGCTGGTTTGATAGAGAAGGTTGCCGATCGGATATTCGAGGTGGTCGCGTCCGTTCACATGGTGCACCACCGCAAGCTGACCGTCCGGGCTCCAGTCTGCCCAGGCTACATCCTGCAGAATCTCGCGGGGCGTACCTCCAAGCATGGGAGCATCGGCCAGCATTCCACCCTCGAAGTCGAGACGGGAGCCAGGCCTCCCGCGCATGGTGAGCGCCAGTTCGCTGCTGCGCGAAATTCCCAGAAGATAAGCTGAACTCAATTCCAGCGGACGAGCCAACAACGAATCTGGAATGGTCGAATAAATCTGCAGCGGCTGCCCATTCCAAGAAGCCCCATAGACTACGGTCCGCCCGTCCGGAGTAAAACGAGCGGAGTAAACCGTGCCGCGCTCAAAAGTAACGCGCCGGAAGTCCGGATTCTGAAACGTCCGGAGCCGGATTCCCAGATAGATGGCAGCGGCTATCAGCAAGAAAGCTGCAGCGATGCGCAGCATCCACGCCCGAAAGCGCGTAGTTTCCAGGCGGAACGGAAGGATCTGCTTGCTCGTCCTAACGTCCGCCAAAGTGCTCAGCGCGAAGGCGAGATCGCGTGCCGACTGGAAGCGGTTCTCCGGCTCTTTTTCCAAACAATGGCGCACCACTTGCTCAAATGCGGCGGGAATGTCCTGACCTTCCCGAATCATTTCCGGAGGATCCTCTTTGAGGATCAAGGTCATGGTGTCGACCTGGGTCTCTCCAGCAAAGGCGCGCTTGCCGGTAAGCATCTCGTAAAAAATCGCGCCAAAGCTAAAGATGTCAGTGCGATGATCGACCGCCTTGCCGCGCAACTGCTCGGGAGACATGTACGCGATGGTTCCCAGCAGGGAGCCTGACCTGGTCTGGGTGGTCATGCTCGCAATCGAGCCCGCTTCGCCAGCCTCGGAGTCGAACGCGGAGTTCAGCAGTTTGGCAATACCGAAATCGAGAATCTTGATGCGCACGTCTTTGGTGAGGAAGAGGTTTTCCGGCTTCAGGTCCCGATGCACAATGCGCTTTTCGTGCGCCGCCGTTAGACCCTGCGCGATCTGTCTGGCATAGTCGATCGCCTGACGCCGCGGTATGGGACCATTGAGCAGGCGCTCGCGCAAAGTCTGCCCTTCGAGCAACTCGGAGACGATGTAGGGAGCGCCATCGTGCATGCCGATGTCATAAATCGCAACAATATTGGGGTGACTCAGGGCAGCGGCAGCGCGGGCCTCCTGCTCGAAACGGCGCAGGCGGTCCTGATCATGGGCAAGAGAGGGTTTGAGTATCTTGAGGGCCACATCCCGCCCCAGCCGCTGGTCGCTGGCGCGGTATACTTCCCCCATCCCTCCCGAACCTATCTTTTCAATCACCCGATAGTGGCCGAGGATTTTACCAATCATGCAAAAGCTGAAGCGGCGTGTGTCGGCATGTTAGGACGGGGTCACGCTTGATGTCAACTGGGGCATACAAATCTTCGCACAGGGCACACCCAGCACAACCAGAATACTGCTGCCTCAGCGCGATAGCAGAAGATTGATACATGGGGAAATGATCGGTTGGAGAGGCTACTTTGTTGCCAGCTTCCACACCCGCCCCACGATCCAGACCGCGAGAGCGAGGGCCAGCAACGCACAGACTGCCACGAGGACCAGCGGAATCGAGTTCATCAATACAGCCTCGGCTTTCTCCGTGCCCGTGTAGTGCCAGACCACGATGATCCAGGCAGTGGCCAAGTTAACGGCGACCAAGGCCAACCAGAATATCGGATTCTTCATTGCTGTCCTGCCTTCACTGGCGGCAACGGCCAAAGCCACATCACGAGAACAAGCGCCGCCGAGCCTATTGTGATCCAGCTACTCACATTCGCCTGCCCCGTGAGATATCCGTGATGTCCGTGCATGAACCTCATAGCGATTCCAATGGTCAGGTTGATGGCGAAGACGACGATCCCGGCTCCCTGCAGCCACAGCTTACCAGTCCGCCGACGATACAAGAAGTTCTGAAACCGGCTGTAAGCTGGTAGCGGCTCCGGCATGATGGCCCAAAGACACCAGCCCATACCCGCCGTGTTGAGCGCCATGTACGCCCAGATCCCTGCCATTACAACACGCTCGTGTGGAGTCGGATCCTTGATAAGGAACACTACCGGCAGAAGCGCCACGATGTTGAGAAAAAAGAGCACCACCAAGAAGTAACGGCCTTGGATTTGGTGTCGGTAGTTCATTGGCACCCGCCCCGTATTACTAGCAACAGTAAAACCGACTTGACGCTGGGTCAAGAGGCTTGTTCACTGTACGATCTGTGCTGGCTTTCCCCGCATCTAACTTCCAAGGAGCGTCATCACCTGGCGATCTGGAAATGGTCAGGATCAACACGACTCTGTTAAACTTTGGAATTCGAACTTTGATTACAAAGAGTTAAAATCTCCAACGCAATCGGTGCGAAGGTTCGCTGCTAAGGCCCTTCGACTCAGGCACAATTCTGGAGGGAAGTTGGTACTCTCATACTAATGGCCATCGAACCTGTGGGCATCCCCTGCAAGAGAACGGCAGTCTTCCTCTTCCTGGTCTTTTCGGTCGTCTTAGTCGGCTCTTCCCTTTCGGCGGGACAGGTCGCTGCCCGGTGGGATTTCTTTGGCGGCTATTCCTACCTTCGATTTGAATCAACATCGATCGGTTACGCGAATTGGTCTAACTTGAACGGGTTTAACGGAGAGATTTCGTACAACTTCACCCCCAGTTGGACCTTGACGGCGGATGGAAGCGGTCACTATGGCAACCAACTGAGCCTGTACACCTATATGGCTGGCCCGCAGTACACGTTGCGACGGGACAAGTCATCGATCTTCGCTCATGCGCTTTTTGGCAAAGCGCAAGACACGGTCAATATCGCGACCGCAACCAGGGATGGATTCCTGAGTGTGGGACACGCGTTCGCCGTCGGAGGAGGTTATGACAGGAACCTGACGCCGCTGTTCACGCTTCGCGTCCAGGCAGATTACCTCAATACCAACACGTTTGGGGCCACTCAAAACAACATACGCATCTCAACCGGTTTGGTTTTCCATCACGGACATATTGGCCGGCGTCCCAAACTTTGAATTTATAATGTTGCATCTCGAACCTGAAACCTCCGAAACCATGTTTCTTAGATTTGTCCAAATGTCGATCTATCGAAACCTCCATTTTTCCCGAAGGGGCTCGATGATGCCGAGCAAGCGAACGTCCCTGGTCTTTATCGCAATGGGACTGGCAACAGTTGTGGGATGCGGTTCTTCTTCCCCTTCGTCATCGTCGACTACCCAACCATTCCAGAACCAACACCTTGCTTTCGTCGCCCTGCCAACCACGAATTCAGTGGCAGCCTACAAGGTTGACAACAATTCCGCGACCTTCACCAACATACTAGGATCTCCATATCCAGGGGGGATCTCGCCGTCGGCCGTTCTGGTGCATCCTTCCAATCGGTTTGTTTACGCTGCCAATCAAATCGGGAACAACATTTCGCTGTTTACGGTCAGCAGCACTTTGGGCTCGCTGCTGGAAGTGCTGCCGCGAACCCCTGCCGGACTCACTCCCGCTGCCCTCGCCATGGATAGCGGAGGCACTCTTCTTTTTGCCCTCAACCGGGTCTCCAGCAGTATTTCGGTTTATTCCATCAACTCAGGAAACGGAGCTCTCACTCCGGTCTCCGGATCTCCGTTCCCCACGTTTTCCAATCCGTTTGCGTTCGCGTTGGCCCCTTCGGGTAAGTTCCTCTACGTGCTCAACAGCGATGTGGCAGCGGTTTTCGCGTACACAGTCACCTCGGGAGTCTTGAAGGCGATAACCGGCCTCCCCGTTCAAGTGGGCAACGGACCGCTCGCGATCGCGGTCGATCCGGCGGAAACTTTTGTGTACGTGGCAAACTCGGTGGACAATACAGTTTCAGTGCTATCCATCAATTCCAGTACCGGGGCTTTGACCCTGCTGGGTACCTATGCCACCGCGACCACTCCAACTGCGGTCGTGGCTTTGGGCCAGTATTTGTATGTCGCCAACCTCGGATCCAGCAACATCTCCGTGTTCGCTGTTACCCCCGTCACAGGCGTTCTCACCCAGATTACGAGTTCGCCATTCACCGCCGGCAGCGCTCCATTGTTCGAGGTGATTGACCCGAATGGAAAATTCTTGTACATCGGCAGTCAAACTGCAAAGACCATCTCCGCGTTGTCGATTAACGCCACGACGGGCGCTGTTACGGAGACCGGCGAGACAACTACGACTGAGTTCCCGCCGGTCTCCATGTCGGTCGCACAATGATTTTGATTAGGGTAAGCACCAGGTGATCAACTTCGGAATCATCGGTTTTGGACTCCACGCTGGAAAGCGGCTGATGCCTGGGTTCGCTCGCGCCAAGAACTGCCGGGTCAGCGCTCTCTCCCGGCGCGAAATGTCAAAGGCGCAAGAATCGGCGCGCCAGTACGATATTCCGCAAGCCTTCGATTCGGCGGAGAAGTTGTGCCGCTCCCCTCAAGTTGACGCCGTCTTCATCGCCACACCAAACGCCTTCCACTTACAGGACGTCCTAGTTGCCAGCGCGTGTGGCAAGCCGATACTGTGCGAAAAGCCAATGGGCGTGAACGCCGACCAATGCCGGCAAATGGTCGAGGCCGCCCGCAAGGCCAAAGTTCTCCTCGGAGTGGCACAGGTGTTTCGCTTCGAAGAGAGCACGGCATGGTTCCGGGAGCAACTGGCTGCGGGAAACATCGGCAAACCGGTTTTCGCCCGCTCCGAATTTTCTTTTTCTGCCGCCCATGGGCACGCCCGTACCTGGATCAATGATCCTGCGGTCGCCGGCGGCGGCCCAGTCGCCGATGTGGGCGTGCATTGTATTGACTCCCTGCGCTTCGTTCTTCAGGATGAAGTAACCCGAGTGAGCGCTCGCGAGATTGCCGGCAAAGCGGGCAACGTGGAAGCCGGGGCCGCGCTGTTACTGGAGTTCTCACGCGGCACTCTGGCCACGGTCACAGTTTCATTCCTTGCCGAGTACCGCACGCCCTTTGAACTGGTTGGCGAAACCGGCGTCTTGCGCGCTGACGATGCCTTGACCGTTGAACATCCAGTCAATCTCGAGCGGCGTCGAGGCGGGGCGGTCGTAGACACGAAAACAGTTTCGAACCAGCTGGCCTATGCGCTTCAGGTGGATGCCTTCGCCGCCGCAGTCGAGGGCAAAGCAGAGTTTCCAATTCCCGGCGAAGAAGGCTGGCGCAATCAGGAAGTTCTCGACGCGGCCTACCGGAGCATGAAGAGTGGGAAAACTGAAAACGTTCGGAACACCAGCTAGGAATTTCTAATTTGCGCTACTGGACCGGGCTAATCTTTTCATCCGCTGATCCGCTCGCGACTGTACTGGGAGGAACTCCCTTGGCCTCCACAATTGCCCAATGCCACTCTTGCCCGTCCTCCAGGGTCGCGTCCAGCTTCTCCCGATAAACGGTGGTCGCGAAAGGAGCGGTCGTGCCTTTCAGATGCAGAAGTACCGTCACGTCAGAACGCTTCTGGGCCGGGGCGTTATCCTGGGCGACAGCGGGCAGCAGCTTCGCGGTTCCGTAGTCCTCGGCGTTGGTGTCGTCGCGGCGCACGATGGTCAGACCTACCGTGATCTCTCTCAGGCTCCATGAGCTTGCGTTGTACAGCGAGACTTCAATTGTGTCGCCAAGAATGTTCGCGGGACCATCCAGCTTCGCGAGCTCACCCTGCGGGAGATCCTGCGCCACGAAGGGGCTGGTGAGTAGTGCGGTGGCATTGGCGTTAAACGAAAGGCTGCAGACTCCATCGGGCGACGTCATCCGGAAGTTTTTCCCCACGCCGTCAAAGGAAAACATCGGCCTCAGACCGAGCCGGAAGTGTTCGACGTCATCAATCACCTGCGAAAGATTATCGTTATCGATGATCGCCGGCGCGGCAGGCTCTTTTGGTTCTTTGTTCTGGCGCAGGGTGCGTGCCAGATCACCCAGGGATATTACGTCGTCCGATTGCGCAGCCGCGGAAGCCGGCAACATCATCCCCAGAAAAACCAGAAAGACACCGAAATAACCCTGACATCTCATGAACATTGGCGCGCGAAAACGGGCATTCTCCCCCGTACAAATTGTAGTCAGAAACAAGCATAGGAATCAGCACGGAGGGACGAACGTTGGTCGTAGAACTTTAGAGCAAGACCGGTTCGCGAGTGAAACAATCACGGACGTGCGGGACGAAGTAGCCTCGCAACAGGGCGCCGCACGCCCGTGACATTTACAGCAAGCCAGAAGAGCGAAAACGAGTGACCGGATCAACCATCGGCATGGGTTCCCTTTTAAAGATCCAGCGAGCCACCGCAAACCCCAACGCCGCGTAGCACAGATGAACGAGTTTCATATCTCACCCCCGAGAAGATGCAGCCACAGCACCTAAGGGGAGGTTCAATGTCGTCAAGGTAGCAAGGCCACACCGGTAGTGCAACGCCCGAATGGGCCATGGACGTAGCACGAAGGTTTAGCAGAGTAACCAGCAAAGTAACCAAAAACGTAATGTTCATGAGGGTTGCAGCAGTTTGCAACCGGATGCAAAGAGCGCACACTTGCGGAACCTTGCCCTCTTGAAACACTATTTCGTGCAGCACCGGATTCAACGACCGCCCGGGTGGGAACGCGTACTTGTATTGGCCTTGACGTGATATAGGCTGCATAATTCGTGAATAGTCTGGTAACGCTGCGGAGATGGAGGCTGCGATGAGCTGGGCAAGCAATCTGGTGAAGCCCTATCGGGTAGAGGATGGCACGAAGTTTCGGCTGAAGGATTTTGATCCCGGTGATACTGGAAAGATCCATTCCAAGCGGCACGCGGAGCAACTTCTAACCAAGGGCATCGAATCGTTGACCGATTCGCAAGACAAGCTCTACGCCCAGAACCGCTGGGGCGTGCTGCTCATCTTTCAGGGCATGGATGCGGCCGGCAAGGATGGCGCGATTAAGCATGTAATGTCGGGAGTGAATCCGCAAGGGGTTGAAGTTTATTCCTTCAAGACGCCGTCAGCACAGGAACTGAGTCACGATTATTTGTGGCGTACTATGCAGCGTGCGCCAGCGCGGGGCCGGATCGGCATCTTCAACCGCTCTTACTACGAAGAGGTGCTGGTGGTGCGGGTTCATCCCGAGTTGTTGAAGAACGAAAGAATCCCTCCGTCTCCAGTGACCAGGGATATTTGGAAAGACCGCTTTCAGGACATCAACGACTTCGAGCGTTATTTCTCGCGCAATGGAATTGTGGTTCGCAAGTTCTTTCTCAATCTTTCGAAGAAGGAACAGAAACAGCGGTTCCTGGACCGGCTGGATTATCCGGAAAAGAACTGGAAATTCTCCGCCTCGGATGTGCGCGAACGCCAGTACTGGGACGACTACATGAAAGCATACGAGGACATGGTCGTCCATACGGCTAGCCCGCACGCGCCTTGGTATGTGGTACCGGCGGACAATAAGTGGTTCACCCGCGTGGTCGTGGCGGCGGCCATCGTTGAAACGCTAGAGGATCTCAAGCTAGCCTACCCCAAGGTCGATTCTGCTGCGCGCAAGGAGTTGCAGGCCGCTCGCGCAATGCTCAATAGAAAAAAGAAGACCTAAGGAAGCGTATCGACCTCAACTTCGAATTGCGGGATAAGCATCGACTTGAGTGATCGGCCTCTGACACTCCACCGCGATGGCGAAGACGTCCTCTTCTGTCTTCGGGTCGACCCGCACAACTCTCCCCTCACCCACGAACTGAATGGGCCGGCCGAGCTCGTTGTGCTTCACGGTTACAGTGAAGCTGACGGGAGTATGTTGCGGAATCAGCGACGAGGCCTCCAGGAGAAGGCCGCAGATACTGATATTCCTGCTTATCGCTTCGAACTCAACCATTAAGTCGGCAGAGTGAACCTTGAGGTGAACCGGATATTGCAAGCTGAAGCGGCGATACTTGCGCTCCTGCGAAGTCGCCGATCGCGCAACGTGATTAATTTCTTCCATGGCGTGCGGTTACTTCCAAAACCGGCCCTGATGCTAATTGCGGTTACGCCTAAGTCAAAAGAGCACGAAAGGACGCTGCCTGAGAGGCCAAGTCTCGAGGTCGGACCGGCCAGTCTTTGCTCAGGCAATTCGGAGTAACCGGTACGTTGTTATGGATGAATACGGGTTGTCCAATTGCCAAGTCCCGGCAGTGAATTCAGACAAGTTCTGTTACCCGCCCTCGGCTGTTGTTGGCACGTCCTTCCGCGACCTATTCAACTCTCCGGTCGACGCTCAGACTACCTTTTCACCCCGATGAGTAGATCGGGAAGAGGCAACAGGGACATCTATGAGACAGCTTGCTGCTCGCTGGAATGCGCTTGGTCTGCTTCTTGCTATTGCGACGATGTTGGGGTGCCAAGGTCTTAGCAGCTCGAACAAGGCGGCGACTTCGCCGCCGAACAACACCAAGCCGGGCCTGCTCGCAATCTCACCAACCAGTATTAGTTTCGGCATCGTAAAGGTTGGGAATAACCAAAACCAGCCTGCGACCATGACCAACTCTGGCGGCTCGACCCTCACCGTAACCAAGGTGACGCCCAGCGGAGCGGGCTTTAGCGTGAGCGGATTGAGCTTGCCGGTAACTCTGGCCTCGGGTCAAAGCCAGGGGTTCACGGTCAACTTTGCTCCACAGACCACAGGCACTATTAGCGGGAACCTGGCCATCGCCAACACCGGCTCAACTCCTACAGTGAATGTCACACTCTCGGGAGGCTCACAGACCCAGGGTGCTGTTACGCCGAGCCCTGCCAGTCTTAACTTTGGAAATGTGCAGGTAGGTTACAAGCAAACCCTTTCCGAGACTCTGACCAACACCGGGGGATCCAGCCTCACGGTCACACAGGTGAATGCTACCGGGACCGGTTTCAGCGTGAGTGGGTTGACCTTGCCGCTAACTCTGCTGGCCGGTCAGAGCCAGTCCTTCAGCGTTACGTTTACTCCGCAGTCTGCGGGCACTGCCACGGGAAACCTGGCCATCGCCAACACCGGCTCAACCCCCACAGTGAACGTCGCGCTCTCCGGAGGCGCACAGAGCGCGGGTGTTATTTCTCCAAGCCCATCGAGCCTTAATTTCGGAAGCGTTCAGGTTGGCAACAATCAGGCCCTCCCCATGACCTTGACTAACTCTGGCGGAACAACTGTGACAGTAACTCGGGTAAGCCCCTCGGGCACTGGGTTCACCGTGAGCGGGTTGAGCTTGCCATTGATGCTGACGGCCGGCCAGAGCCAGTCCTTCACCGTCACTTTTACACCGACTGCCGCGGGCAGCAGCAGCGGGAACCTGGCGATTATCAGCAACGCTTCAAATTCCACCGTAAACGTTGTGCTATCCGGAAACGGCTTGGCGGCGGGCGCACTCACCTCGAGCCCATCGAGCCTCAGCTTTGGAAACGTTCAGGTCGGTAGCCACTTGCAACTCCAGGAAACGCTGACCAACTCTGGCGGAGTGAACGTTAATATCTCACAGGCCACAGTCTCCGGGACCGGGTTCACCATGAGTGGGCTGAACCCTCCGTTGACGCTTACACCTGGACAGCATTACACCTTCGCGGTGACCTTCGCGCCGCCTTCCACCGGAAATCTCTCTGGAACGGTCGCGATTGTCTCGAACGCGTCAAACCCGAATCTTTCCATACCGCTCAGCGGGACGGGTACGCCCGTACCCCAGGGACAGTTGTCCGTCTCTCCTACAACCCTAGCCTTCGGCAATGTGATCGTGGGAACAAATGGCCAACTGAACGGGACGCTCAGCGCAACTGGCCAGACTGTGATTGTGTCGTCCGATAATGTCATCGGCTCAGCTTTTGCCGTAACCGGATTGTCGTTCCCGGTTACGATTCCGGCTGGGCAGCACGTGCAGTTCACCGTAACGTTTACGCCTTCCGGAACTGGCGCGGCATCCGGCAGCGTATCGTTTGCCAGCAATGCCTCGAATTCTCCGACCGTCGAAGATTTCACCGGCACTGGAACCCCTCCTCCGTTGCATAGCGTCAACCTGTCATGGACCGCGAGCACGTCGCAGAACATCATCGGGTACAACGTTTATCGTGGCGTGAAGTCGGGTGGACCTTATTCGAAAATCAATTCGGTCCTGGACGCAAGCACGCTTTACACCGATTCGACCGTCGCCGATGGAACGACCTATTACTACGTCACGACTTCGGTCGATTCGAGCAACGTGGAGAGCGGCTACTCAAATCAGACAACAGCTGCGATTCCGCCGCCGTAGTTCTAGGCTCGGTAGAAATTCCGGTACATTCTCGAAGTGGATCGGTGGCAATGCTTCCGGTCCACAGTTTCCTGGAGGGTGCCGGCTTCAGAATGTCCCCCCCGCCCGTTCTGAGCTTTCCCCTTGCAGAACTTAATCCCTTTCTTTAATCTTACGTGGATTTTCACAAGAAAGGACATATGTTCAAGGGTCGTCGGTTTCCGCCTCCGACGCGTTCCAGGATGTACTACCGGCACCTTTTCTATTAGCCGATAAATCTCAACAATACTCGCGCCATGCAACTCTCCCGCGTCATGTCTCGATCTCTTCTTGCTCCAGCCGTGATCGCAGTGCTGCTTGCATCAATTCCTCGCGCGCAGGCATCTGACATCGTCCCCGGCGAGCCGGCTTCGTCCAATCGACGTCTGATCTTTACACCCGCCACTCTAGGTTTCGGGAAGGTCGCTGTCCGCCACAGAAAATTCCAGATGGTTACGATCACGAACGCGGGCGCTTCCGGCGTCACATTGTCGCAAGTCACCACGCAAGGACCAGGATTCGCGGTGATCGGGCTCGATCTTCCCTTGACCCTGGCGAGCGGAGAGAGCTTCACCTTCACCGCCATCTTTGCCCCGCAATCCATCGGCGCCAGCAAGGGAAGCATTTCATTCGTTCCGGAGGTTACCGGCGCGTCCGATCTCCACAACCAGTTCCCGACGTTGGGACTGACGGGGATGGGCGCCGACGACGACCAACTCACGGTTGATCCGGCAACGATGAACTTTGGCACGGTGCAGGTAGGAAGCAGCGCGAGTCAAAGTGGAACTCTTTTCGCTGGTGGTTCACAGGTAACTATTTCTACTGCTGTGAGCAGCAATCCGGAGTTTGTTCTGAGCGGACTCTCATTCCCGTTGACGATTCCACCCGGAGGTAGTCAAGGTTTCTTAGTCACCTTTACCCCTCAGGCGACAGGCCCGACATCCGGCACCCTCTCATTCATGGATGTCTCCGGGACCGATCCTCTCGCAACTGAATCTCTGAGCGGCGTCGGTGCGGTCTCGCAGGGCCACAGCGTCAATCTTTCGTGGAACGCCAGCACCTCCCAGAATGTCATTGGCTATAACGTCTACCGTGGCCTGCAGTCGGGGGGGCCGTACAACAAGATCAATTCCGTACTGGACCCAAACCTCGCCTATACGGACACGTCCGTCGCCGATGGAACGACTTACTATTACGTGACCACGTCGGTCAATTCCAACGACGAGGAAAGCGTCTACTCTAACCAGGCTCAGGCCTCAATTCCGTGATGTTTGCCGATTGGTCTGAGATGGTCGCCCTCGCCGACGGCCCGAACCGCTTAGTCAAGGCTGAAGCTCTTATTGTGCGGACGTGACAAAACTTGCGCTCGCGGAGAGCGGCGAGCGAGCCGACCAATCCATAAGTTATGGCACGACGCAAACCATGCCCGCTTGCGTTGCCTATGCAGCCATTACTCTCTTTCCTGCGCCGGCAGATGCCTGGCTGCCCGCGAGGGCGAGCGCGCGGAGTTCAGAGGCCATGCAAATTATGAAAAGCACCACGCTGACTTCAAACAGGTTTCGCTTGGTCAGGCTGATGGCAGTGAAGAGAGCCACTCCGATGTGAAGTTGTACCAACCCTCCGCATAGGAGCGATATCCAGCCGAGATAGTAAGAGATCCTTCCGACGAACTGCAGACGATCGAAGTGGCCCATGGTAAGTTCCTCCTAAGTTTTTATCGTGTCAAACAAGCCTCCGAAGTCAGGGGCAAGTGCCAGAGTCCCGCCCAAATCTCACGAATTGTACACCTGATGTCCAGCACAAATGGCTTTTGCGGCCAAACAACGCCCGTGGTCAGCCCCCTTCGAGACTTAGGGCGACGGGATGTCGGCCCGAACCTCGTTCGAGGGCTTGCTCTCGGTTCCTTTCGCATCCACCGCTTTGGTCACGTAAAAGTAGGTCTGTCCCGGCTGAACGGT
>Ga0207048_10261_pt3 | contig 13303 bp, 5 predicted proteins | sample Alteio_BWMinCont_65_FD_153301 | JGI IMG/M metagenome (GOLD analysis project Ga0207048, IMG submission 153301) | Enriched cells from forest soil in Barre Woods Harvard Forest LTER site, Petersham, Massachusetts, United States -... | ecosystem: Environmental > Terrestrial > Soil > Temperate forest >...
AACCGGTGTCGGCAGCGGGATCATATTGAATGGCCGGATTTGGCATGGAATGAATGGTATGGCCGGCGAGTCCGGCCACGTATCGGTCGATCCGCAGGGTCCAATATGTGCCTGTGGCACGCGAGGCTGTTTGGAGCTATCGGCTTCAGCGACAGGCCTTGTCCGCCAAGCGCGCCAGCATATCGCTTTCGATCCCGGATGCGCTCTTGCAGCGAACCTGCGCCAGAAACCTAACTTTACGGCGACGGATCTGTTCGCTCTGGCGAATGAGGGCGATCCGAACGCGATTCACATCTTTGTGAGGCAAGGTCGAGCCATAGGCCGAGTACTTGCGGGTCTCGTGAACTCACTGAATCTTTCGTTGTATGTTCTTGGGGGGGGGTGACAGCAGCCTGGGAACTGTTTGCCCCCAAGATGTTTGCTGAACTCAGTCAAGGGAGTTCCATTTACCGGCTGACCGATCCCCAACGCACCACCAGCAAGTACATGGCGAAATCAAATACCTGGGTTATGCCGGCTAGGCTCGGTTCCAACTCGGGCATTTTAGGCGCCTGTCTGGTTCCGTTCGGCGCCGATCCGGCCTCGTCGAACACGCGGGTGTTGACCTCTGATCAAAGCCGATTCGTTGATGCGTAATTGCGAGCCCCTTCCGGGACGTACTTAGGGCGGCGCTCATAGCTGCATTGGAGTTTGGAATGGGCATGTGCCGCACGCAAAAATATTCCTTGACACTCGTCGTACCGAGAGCGTAGGTTTGCAAACGATCAAGATGGCAGCGCTACCATAAACATTTGTTTTTGCCTCAAAGGCTGCGTCTTGTTGAATGCAAGAGCAAAATCAAAACGCTGCTTCCCATCTGGGAAGGAAGCCATCCGATAGGAGTTGCAAGATGACTATTTCAAAGAGCCCGACGTTCGAAACGACGATGAGGGGTTTTGCCCGGTGCATGAGAATAAACCTTCTCGCGGGGCTAGTGTTCGTCTTTACCTCAGCCGTACTTTTCGGCCTTTCGGCGACGGCCAGGGCACAAACCGGGACCGGCCAAGGCATAATATCCGGCATTGTGTCGGATTCCTCCGGAGCCAGTATTCCTAAGGCCACCGTTGCCATTCGGAACACGGACACCGGAGTGGTTATCGATGCGACGACAAACGGTACTGGCTACTATGAGATACGGGATTTGAACCCTGGAAACTACGAGGTATCCGTTACTGTCTCCGGATTTGATAAGACGATTCACTCAGGCATTGTCTTGGAGGCTGATGGCCACCCTAGCATCGATATGGCTCTGAAGGTCGGAACCACCAACGAAACTGTAGTTGTAAATGGCGTCTCCCCGCTGATCGATACCCAAACGGTGTCAATAGGGCAGGTGCTCACCTCGCGGGAGATGGAAGCACTCCCAAATGGACAAGCTCCAATCTGGCTTTCCATGCTGGCACCCGGTGTCCAATCGAACTATGCCCAAAATTATCAACTAGGTGGTGCTGACCCGAGCTGGAACGGCGGCGGACCGCAGTTTGGGGCGTACGGGCGTATTGGAGCCAACGAATTTAGCTTGGACGGCGCCCCAAACATGTCCAATCAACGAGGTCAGGCAATCAACCTTTCCGCAGAAGAACTGGGGCAGACAAGTGTGAATATCACTCAGTTTGATGCCTCGGTTGGACACACCTACGGGATTTCCCTCGATCAGACCACAAAGTCCGGGACGAACGATCTTCATGGCGGCATCAGGTACCGGAGGTACGATCTGCGCGAGTTCGCAAAGCAGCACTTCCAGCGGTTGAATTATCTATATGCCACCGGTAGAGACAACTGCAGCGCAACTCCGGGTACAGCACAGTGCCAACTCGATCAGAATTCATTTGGTTACCCCGGATCACATATGAACTACGGAGACGCCGGAATCGGCGGACCGGTATTTATCCCGCACGTTTTTGACGGGCGCAACAAATTATTCTTCTTCGTGGGAGTCTTGATCGAATCCCCCAACAATGCCAGTTCCAATACGATCGCCGTGCCGACGACGAAAAATCAAACCGGGGACTTCAGCGATCTTGCAAACAATACGACCACTGTGCCGGTCGACGCTTCCACTACGATAGCCGCGTCTCTATTCGCGACGGCCGGCTGTCCCCACGCACTTTATTATGGCCAGTATACGGTTTACAATCCCTATTCGGTCACCATGGTGAATGGTCACCCAAGCCGCCTGCCGTTCTGCGGAAACGTGATCCCTTCAAGTCTGATCTCCACGCTTCCCCTGATCAAGACGATCAATTCTTATCTTCCGGCTCCAAATTTCGGGACCAATCCAACAGGGAACAACTTCATCTACGAGGCAGCGGGATATAACACCTACCGCGAGGTCACGAATCGCTACGACTACGCCGTCAACAATGCCGACCATCTCTTCTTCCGGTGGAGCCGCGGACATTACACTCTGCACAATTCGACTTTCCTGCAGAACAACTTTATGGGCTATCACCAGGACAAATGGATCGACACCGGAGCTTTGGGGTGGTCGCACATTCTCTCGCCGAAAACGGTCGTCGACGTTACAGTGGGCGCCACAAATTATAATGGTGGGGGCTTTACGTATCCAAGCGAGCAGCAATTGCCCAGCAGTCTCGGACTCCCGACGTACGTGGATCAGTATGCGGGACAGTACGCACAATTTCCGATCTTGAGCATCAGCGGGTACCAGCAGATCGGCGGGACGGATTTCAACAATCCGATCTATCGGTCGTTCGCAGTCCGAGGGAATTTGACGACTGTCCGTGGCACGAGCACCTGGAGAGCGGGTGCAGAATGGCGCCAACAGCATGTGGACATAGGTGGCCCAGGCGCGTCCAACACGAGTTTGGGACCATCCGGGCAGTACAGCTTCGACGATACGTATGTTCAGCAAAACGATGGCACGAGTCCGGGCGGCATCAATTATCCAACGACGAATTCAGGGCTTCCTTACGCCTCATTTTTGTTAGGTATTCAATCGACGTCCACAGCTACAATTGTTCCCCAAACCGCCCGTTCCAACCCATACTTTGCGTTTTATGCTGGCGATACCTGGAGAGTTACCCGCAAACTCACGATCGTGCCGGGAATCCGCTATGAATTTGAATATGGCCCGACGGAGAAGCACAATCGCATGATCGTCGGTTGGGACCCAAATGCCCAGTTGACGTTTGCGCCGGCTGTCCAGGCAGCATACCAGACGACGTTGGCCTCGGTGACTGCGGCACAACGCGCCGTGATGCCCGCCACTCTGCCGCTCCAGGGTGGCCCTATCTATGCAGGAGTCAACGGCGCGTCCACCCGTCAGTGGGAAAACAACTGGCGGTTCCTGCCCCGGATCGGCGCGGCCTACTCGATCAATTCCACGACTGTAGTTCGCGCCGGCGCCGGATTGTACTTCGACACGTTGAACGTCCTCAATGAAAGCTCGACAATCGACACAGACGGTTTCTCGCAGACGACAGGGCCGGTCCAGTCATCGACGGTCTTCGGCACGGACTTTGTGCCTGGCACCTCCCCCTTGTCGAATCCATTTCCGTCGTCGAATGGAACTCGCTTCGTCCCCGCGATTGGCAGTGCGTTGGGGGCCGACTATTATGCCGGCAGCAACGCGACGATCGGGATTTACCCTCACGACCGCAGGCCGGCACGTTCGGCAAGAGTGCAGCTTAGTGTGGAGCATCAGTTTGGACGCTCGCTCGTTGTGCAGGTCGCTTATGTCGGCTCGCGGACCACGGATATTACGCTTGACGGCAATCAGAACAACACTCGTACGAACGCAGCTGGGTTCCAGACCGCGACGGCAATTCCCGGCTCCTTTTATACTGACGGGAATCAACCGAATTCCGCAAACAACAATCTGCTCGGCACCAACGTTGCGAATCCGTTCTATATTGCTAACTTGAGCGGCCTTCAGGCGAGCGATCCCGTGTACTATAACGTCCTCAGTAAGAGCAGTTATGTAACCTCTAAAACAATTTCAATCGCCAATCTGGTTAAGTCCAATCCTCAGCTAAATACACTGCGCCTTTATCCCTCCATTGGCACCTCCCAGTTTCAGGAATTTCAGGCCAATGTAAGCAAGAGGATCAGCAATGGCCTGGTGGCCAACGTGGCTTATCAAAAGAACCTGCAATATGATCGTGACTTTTACGAAAATCAGTTCGATACGCATCCCAGTCTCGAATCGACTCTGATTAGTCCGCCTTGGCGCCTGACCGCTTCGTGGGTCTACACTCTACCGTTCGGCAGGGGACAGAGTTTCGCCAGGAGTGGGGTGATGGCCGCGATACTAGGAGGATACAAGTTATCTGGATCGTGGGAGACGAATCCGGGAACGCTGCTTACGTTTTCAGGCAACGGATCGCCGAATGGAACACCGAACATCTTCTTTGTTGGAGATCCAAATAGCATCCGCATTAAGAACAACACCACGTTCAACACGTCCGGAACCGTGCCCACAATTTACGGTTTCAATACCCAGGCGGTAACTGCTACAGCCACTACCACGAGCGGGATTACGACTTGCTCTTACTCAGGTACAGGCTTCGTCCTAAACTCCTCATGTCAGCCGAACTCATACAACCTGCGTGACTTTCCAAGGCATGTCGAAGGCGTGCGCTCGGAGGACCTTGAGAACTGGAATGCCAACTTCGGGAGAACACTCAATCCGAATGAACGATTCAAGGTTGAGGCTCGCGCGGACTTCTATAACATCTTCAACCATCAAAGAGTCGCGATGGTCGGAGGCGGACAGATGAATCCGACGAACGGACAGTTTGGACAGGTTACATCAGATAACGGCAATGGGCGTGAAGTCATCCTGCAGATGCTGATGACGTTCTAACCGGCGGACTGAGACTTCCGCTGTCTGTGGAACCACGTCCTGTGCAAGAGAGAGCATGCATCGCCCAGCTTCGCCGGCAGTTCATCATCGCCGGGGGAGCGGGTTTGATGACAGGGAGTCTTGAGTGATATCACGGCGGAAGTTTACTTGTGGAGGTGTAGCGGCCTCCTGCCTGACATGGAGCGGGCTCTCCTCAAGGGCCAAGGTAGTCGGCGCGGACGCCTCGTCGCCGGCTCCCAATCAATCGGTCTCCCAGTTTGTCCAACCCAGGATTGGAACAGGCGGCCACGGCCATTGTTACCCTGGCGCCACGGTTCCCTTCGGGATGGTGCAGCTTAGTCCGGACACATTCAACAAGGGATGGGACTGGTGTTCCGGATACAACTACTCCGACGACTCCATTATGGGCTTCAGCCACACCCACCTGAGCGGAACCGGGATCGGGGATATGCTGGATGTTTTGGTCATGCCATGCGCCGGCAGAGTGAAGCTGGAACCCGGCACACGCGAACACCCTGACACTGGCTACCGGTCACGTTTCTCGCACGAAGATGAACGGGCGGTTCCGGGTTACTATTCTGTGCTGCTGCGAGACTACAAAATCTTCGCGGAGTTGACGGCAACTTCCCGCGTAGGAGTGCATAGGTACACCTTTCCCAAAGATGAGAGCAGCCATTTCATTGTCGACTTGGATCACGGCTACGATGACGGGCCGGGCGTCGTGCGGTGGGCCAACCTCAAGGCGATCGGGCGAGACACGCTGGTCGGAGGCAAGAGTACCAACCGTTGGGCAGCGGGCCGGGAGATGTTTTTCGCGATGAAGTTCTCCCGTCCGTTCGATCGCATCGAGTTGTTCGCGGACGGAGAACTCGTCTCAGATGTGTCGCAAGACATTCATGGCCGATCGCTGAAAGCAGTTATCTACTACGCGACCGCTGCGAAAGAGCAAATCCTCGTCAAGACCGGTGTCTCGGGAGTGGACGCGGATGGAGCGATGGGAAACCTTCTTGAGGAAGTGCCCGACTGGAACTTCGACGGCGTCCGTAACGCATCAGCCGACTTGTGGGAGAAGGGGTTGTCGCGCATTCGCGTGACTGGTGGGACACTGAAGCAGCGCGAGATCTTTTACACCGCTCTCTACCATTGCATGGTGGCTCCAACGCTCTTCGACGACGTCGACGGACGGTATAGGGGGATGGACGGAAATAACCACAATTTGGCCGCGGGCGAGCATAACTTCAGCACATATTCACTCTGGGATACTTACCGTGCCGTTCATCCCCTCTTTACGATTGCGTTTCCGGAAAGAGTGCCTGCCTTCGTCAACTGCCTGATCCGCATGGCTGGGGAGAGTTCCCTCGGCATGCCAATCTGGCCGTTGCAGGCGAAGGAAACTCAGTGCATGACGGGTTTTCACTCTGCGACCGTGATTGCGGAGGCGATCGCGAAGGGACTTCCTGGAATCGGCGTGCAGGGCGCGTACGCTGCCATGAAGAAGGAAGCCTCTGTAAGCGAACTTCGCGGGCTACCGCTCTATCGGCAGTATGGCTATATACCTTGCGATCTACATAAGGAATCGGTCAGCACCACTCTCGATTACGCATATAACGATTGGGCGGTTTCTCGGGTCGCGGAGGCCGCTGGCGCGATGGCAGATGCGGCTATGTTTCGGAAGAGATCGTTGGCGTACCGGAATCTGTACGATCCGTCGACTGGATTCATGCGACCGAGGCTGGCGGCGGGCGATTGGGCCGTTCCATTTGCCAGCAACGAGATGGGTCATTCGGCCCAGTGGCGAGACTATACGGAGTCGAACCCCTGGCAGGCTACTTTCGCGGTGCAGCACGATCCATCGGGCTTGGCAGAGTTGATGGGTGGACGGGAAAAGCTCGGGGAGAAGTTGGATGGCATCTTCAGTGCGAGCTCAGTGCTTCCTCCGGATGCTCCTTCCGACATCGCTGGCCTGGTCGGACAGTACGCGCATGGAAACGAGCCTAGCCACCACATTGCATACCTCTATCTGTACGCAGGGCAGGCGCATAAAGCGCAGGAGAGGCTTTCGAGCCTGATGGAGACGATGTATGACAATCAGCCCGATGGACTAGCCGGCAACGAAGACTGCGGCCAGATGTCCGCATGGTATGTAATGAGTGCGATGGGATTCTATGCGGTGGACCCGATCAGCGGGAACTACGTCTTCGGCACACCCATGTTTGAAAGGGTGTCGATCGATTTGGGCCACGGGAAGCAATTTGTATTGGAGGCGGCGCGGTCCTCGCCTGCTGACAAGTACATCGAGAGCATCAGACTGAATGGTGCCAGCCATGACCGGATCTGGTTTCGGCATCAGGACCTCACCGCAGGTGGCCGGTTTGTTCTCAAGATGTCAGCCCATCCGCATCCCGAATTCGGCAGTGCTCCGAATCTCGCACCGCCTTCGATATCATCTTGAAAATATGAGTGCGGTGACCGAAATCTCCGAAACGTTCTCAGGAGGACCGCACCTCGGAGCTCAGGGTGTTAATGAGGTTCGCGAAGAGTCGACCGGCGATAGGATCCTGGGGGGCTTCGAAAAGCATCATCTCGCTCGCAATCAGCCTGCCTTTCCCCGCTTCCAGTTGCACCAGCGGAGTGCCGCTATATTTTGCCAGGTCAGCGGGCGTCTTGAGATAGCCGTGGATGTCCACGACTTCCGCCAACATGCTCGTATCGGCTTGTCGGGACTCGATTTGATAGACGCCGCGGCACGCTCTCGGAAGGCGTCCTCCGCCCAGTTCAAACCACGCGAGGTCCAATGGGTCGAGTCCGTCGAATACAGGTGATTCAGGGACGTGCATGGAGACGATCTCGCCGGGACAGGTCCGGAAGGCACTCACCTGATTGGGGAAGAGGGAAGGGAGTTTGGTGCCGGCGTTCAGCAGGAGTGCGCGTCCTCCAGAGATCACAAACCGCCGGAAGTCGGCTTCCACCTTCGAGTTGCCCAACATGACCTCCGCGTTGGGAACAAGGAGGACTTCGTCCGGTCGTGCGTCTTGGAAGGAAGTGATCTCCCGGCCCGCGATTGGCGGTGCCCCGAGCTGCGCGCTGTTCTTTGAGGTGAAGATGGCGAGGGAATGCTTCAGACCTTCGTCTGCCCATGAACGGGTCCCAATCGTGATGTCGTACGAGTTCTTGCTTTGGACCGTGCCATTCACTTCCAGGAGCAAAATAAGCGTGGCCTTGACGCGGGGAGAAGGAAGCTCAGCGGGAAGCGACAGCGTGAACTCGCCCCAGACATTCGAGTAATATCCGACCTCTGAGGTCACGAGTGCACCCGTGGCAAGTATGGTGCTCCCGCTCTTGACTTGCCAGATGAGCCTACCAGGAGGGAGCTCCCGGCCACTCTCAGAATCGTTGACGATACAGACCCTGACTGGGGTTGTGGACCCCGCGTAGAAATGCCGACCGTAGAGCTCCGCGCTGACCAACACTGGCTGCAGCGCATCGCTGAGCGCGTGGTAGGTAAGGAAGGGTTCGATCGTCTTTACATTCCAGACATTCTTAAACCAGCTGATATAGGCGAAGTGGAGGACGCCGGAACATTCGTCGCGGTTTGTCCGGCGAATCGTTTCGGCTAACGCCTTCGTGATAAACGACTGGCGTTGCAGGAAAATGGCGGGGTCCCGATTCTCGTAAGCCTCCGGTCCAACCAGAGACTGCGGCGTGTGGTGCTGGAATAAATAGAATCGCGTGGGATGGCCGTCGTCATTTCTGGGATACCCGGTCGACATCTCCTGACTGATGAGTGGGCGGCCGGGATAAGCAGACTTCTTGCCGAATTCACCATGGAAGAAGTGGAAGAAGGACGGATCGTACCAACCGTAGTAACGATGGGAGTCGTCGATGTCCCCGTCGTCAAAGGCGCTCGGACGTACCAGATTCTCGTACTCGGCCCCAATTTCCTCGCGGCAATAGCTCGAGTCGCAAACGATCGGACGGGTTGGGTCCATCTTGCGCATCGCCCCGACCATATCGCTCAGGACCTCCCACTTCTCCCGTAAGAGAATCGGATTTTTCTTATCGAAATTCTCAAACTTCATCTCATTGTTGACCGTCCAGAGAATCACGGAAGGGTGGTTCCGGTGCTTGTGAATCAGGGAAAGGAACTCGCTTTTCCATGCGGATAGCAGCTCCTTGGACGGCAGGTCTCCCTCAAGCATCAACCATGGCCAAGTCCCCTCGAAGGAAACAGCCATGCCGGCTTCATCGGCGGCTTCCAGCCAGCGGCTGGTAAAAGGGACAGTATGCGATCGAGTCGCAACGACATTGCCTGCCTTTGCAAGCTGCATGAAGTGTTTCGCGAGTTCCGAATCGTTTGGCCGTAGCGCGTTTGGAAAGTGATTGGCGCCTCGTAGCCAGAAGGGCCGACCGTTGAGTATCAGCTGGCCTTTGTCGGTCGTAAACGTGCGGAATCCGAACGTGGTCTTGTGCTGGTCCAGAACGGCGTTCCCAGCAGTCAGCGTAACCTCCAACACGTACAAGTGAGGTTCGTGCGGAGACCAGAGGTTCGGGCTCAGATTGGGAGTTGTCAGATGCAGGACTTCGACGCTTGAACCCACCGCTCGCGCGACAGCTCCCTTTGCCGAATAGAGCTCCATCCCATCGTCAGAGGACGAGATCGTGTACGACACGGCAACGTCCCGCTTTGCGCTCGTGGCATTGAGGAGCGTGACCTCAAAATCCAGTCCATTGAGGCGCGGCTTCGTGTACACACCCTGCACCCACACATCGTTCGTCACCAATAACGTGACGGGTTGCCAGATTCCGCTGGCATCGTTCGGATACATCCCATGAGGCAATGAAGTGAGCATCTCACTGGTGACTTCGACGGTCACCGCGACACCGAGGACCTCATTCTTGGCGGCGTTTTCCCCGAGGTGGCCCACGACGTGAACGGCGAGCAGGTTCTTCCCGGGTTTCATCGCATAGGTAATATCGCAGCGAACCTCCCCAAACATCCCTATGTGAGAGCCGACGTGGATGCCATTCAGCCACACGTCTGCGACCTTCGCCACAGCATCAAAGCAGAGCTCAAAGTGCCGGTTGGCGATGGAGGCAGGCAGATTGAGATAGTGCCGGTACCATCCTCCCTTGGTCGTCCGCCAATCGAAGGTCAATCCATCGAGTCTGTCCATCTCTGCTTCGTAGAATTTGTCGCAGATACCTTTCGAGGCGGAGACCCCCTTGAGTTTAGGGAAGCCGGTCTCATCGTGCAGCCACGACAAGGTGGGAGTCCAGAAGTTAGGGACATCCATGACGTGCCATTGACCGTCGTCAAGGACTTCCGCCTGTGGCGCTACCGATGGCCCAAGTTCCTGATCGGGAAGGAACAGCCAGTTCCCATCGAGCGGACAGGTGACGCGGGGTTGGTCCAGCGGGGGTAATTCGATTGGAAGATAAGCCTGGCGTTGGCGTACCCGAAGCTGGTTCTTATCTATCTTCGGGGCCTTCCATACGGCGTCGCCCAACGCGTCGATGACCGAGGCATCTCTCGCAGAGAGAGCATTCGCTTTCACGCCGCGAAACTCCACGGGCAACCACCCACCGCCGAGCGATACTCCGCCTCGGGCCCAGGGTGCTTCGTCGTCCATCACGTTGATGCGAGGAGTTGTCTCCTGATTAAGGAAGATGAGGATGCGGTTGCCACGTGTCACCGCGCGAAGCGTGTACCAGTCGCCTGGTACAGGACGAAAGTCCAGCGGTGCGATGCCCAAAAACTTCGCCGCACCGTCGGGCCCATAACGCGCTACATAAAGGTCATCGTTGTTGCCGCCGCGTAAGGCGAAGACGTACCGGCTATCACGGTCTCGGCACCGAATGCCACTCCAGATTTGGACCTCGGGCGCCCCTTGCGGCGCTCTCGCGTCAAACGAGAAGTCACAGTCGCCATAGGTCCGCTGTTCGATCGTGAACCCATCCTGAACGATGACGGAATTCTGGAGCTGTTGCAACACTATCCGGCCATAGGAGTTCCACGGTACGGCCTCGGCACCCGGCGACGTTGCATTCGGTTGTGTGATGGAGAGCGAGCCTGGTACTTCCGCATGCGCCTTGTTTGTCCACGCATACGCTGTTGCAGCAGAAACTTGGCCGATAAATCTTCTTCTTGAAAGCATCAGGAGTCCTTGTGAATTTCGTTCTGAATCAGCTCCAGCGAGCACTTTTATGGTTGCGATGTCATACCGGGCAATTGTATAGTACGTCCACCAATGAATCATGAGACGATCTAGCTTTCCTTATGGCTCGATGGTGTTACGCCGAGAATGAGTATGGAGGTTTTGAGTGGGGCTGCGATCGCTGCACCGATTCTGCGGGTTGGTTTTCATTTTGGGCGGGCTGGTACAGACGACGCTGGCATCCACCGAGTTCAAACACGCGTTCGCTCCTACAGGTCCGACTGTGCCTGCCCCGGAGCAGCAGTTCCGTCACGATCTTTGCCTGAATGGCCTCTGGCAGTTCCAACCGGTAGCGTTACCGAAAAACTTCCATGAAGGAGTCGATCCGGCTCCCGAGCTGCCTTTGCCTGTGCCCGCAGCCTGGGAGACGGTCCCGGTAAAGGTGCCGTCCCCTTGGAACGTCAACAGCTTCGCGAACCGACGTGGCTTGGGGGGTGACTTCCGTACCTATCCCAGCTATCCCGCAGCATGGGAATCGGTGGAGATGGGATGGCTGCGGCGGACCGTCCAGATTCCCGCCGATTGGAAGGGTGAGCGTGTTCTCCTCCACTTCTCTGCCGTCGCCGGAGATGTCCGCATCCTGGTCAACGGGAAGGATGCTGGGAAACAATTCGATATCTTCTTCCCGTTCGATGTGGACGTTACGAACCTCGTCAAACCCGGCGAGAGCGCCGAGATACTTGTGGGTGTGCGCAAGGCTTCTCTGTTCGATGTTAGGGGCAAATACGGAAGGCGAGAGTACCAGGCGGGATCGTTCTGGGGCCAGCACATCGTCGGAATCTGGCAGGATGTGGACCTCGTGGGCGTACCTCAAGTCAGGGTGGCCAGCACATTTGTCCAACCGGACGTCAGTCTGAAGGTACTCAAAGTAGACGTAACGTTGCGGAACGACACCGCCGATGACACTTCGGTTGACCTCGCGGGTGAAGTTCATCGATGGACTTCGCTGGCCGCCAAAGAAGGTGTTGCAGCTCCTGAGCCCCTCTGGAAACTGGAAACTCCTGTCGATCTCCGGCTTGAGAGTTCGTCGGTTGTTGTTGCGGCACATCAGGAAGTGACCGTAACGCTGCAGGTGCCCGTGGGCCCAGAGCTTGAACTGTGGTCTCCAGAGCACCCGAATCTCTATGGACTCGTTGTTGACGTGCGGCGCGGAAATCACGTCATCGACGCAAAGTATCAACGTTTCGGATGGCGTCAGTTTGAGCTCAAGGGCTCCAAAGTTCTGCTGAACGGCAAGCCGATCGTTCTGAAGGGCGATTCGTGGCATTTTCTTGGAATTCCACAAATGACGCGAAGGTATGCGTGGGCCTGGTTCAGCGCCCTGCATGACGCCCATGCGAATGCGGTGCGCCTGCATGCAGAGCCCTATCCGGAGTTCTATCTGGATGTTGCCGATGAGATGGGCATCATGGTCCTGGACGAAACTGCGATCTGGGCGAGCGACGGAGGCCCGAAGCTCGACTCCGAGGCCTTTTGGCGGGATACGAAGACGCATGTCGCGCAGTTAGTCACGCGTGACCGCAATCATCCTTCCGTGTTTGGGTGGAGTGTCTGCAATGAGGTCAAGCCCGTTATTACGAACGTCTTTCATGGACCGCCGGAGATGCTGGAAACGCTCTATGAGCACTATTCGACCTGGGCTGACATCGTGCATCAACTCGATCCGACCCGGCAATGGATTTCTGCCGATGGAGATGGGGATGGCGGTGGACGTCTGTCCGTCAACATGCTTCATTATGGCGGGCCGGATTCCATGATGCAGGCAGAGAAGTTGGGCAAGCCCTGGGGCGTCGGCGAAGCGGGCGGCGCCTATTACGCGACTCCAGAGCAGGTGGCCAAGACCAGCGGCGAGCGTGCCTATATTTCCTTCGAGGGGCGCATGGAAGGAATCGCGATCGAGGCCTATCGGAACCTGCTCGATGAGCGGAAATATGACGCGGACTATCGCAGCGTATTCAACCTCGTCTGGTACGGACTACGTCCATTACCTTTGGGGATGCTGGACACCTCCCGTCCACCGGAACTGACCGATGGGGTCTTCTTTCCCACGTTCGAAGAGGGAAACCCCGGCGTGCAGCCGGAGCGATTGGGCCCTTACTCTACAACTCTGAATCCAGGGTATGATCCCGCGCTCAAAGCGTACGAGACATGGCCGCTCTTCGATGCGATCAAAGACGCCAACAGCGAGCCGGTTGTGAAGCTACCTTGGACTTCGGAGTCA
>Ga0207048_10343_pt1 | contig 13293 bp, 11 predicted proteins | sample Alteio_BWMinCont_65_FD_153301 | JGI IMG/M metagenome (GOLD analysis project Ga0207048, IMG submission 153301) | Enriched cells from forest soil in Barre Woods Harvard Forest LTER site, Petersham, Massachusetts, United States -... | ecosystem: Environmental > Terrestrial > Soil > Temperate forest >...
GGGGTGGAAGCTTGCAGTACGGCGTGCGCGACTTCGTGAGGTGCAAGCATGACGGAGATTATTCAAGGCAGCTCACATCCGGTTGTGCTCGAAGCATTGGGTATGACGAAGCAGTACGGAGCCCAGCTTGCTTTGAATGATGTGACGTTTCGTGTGCGGCGCGGCGCGGTGAATGTTCTTATCGGCGAAAACGGGGCGGGGAAGTCAACCCTGATGAAGCTGATCGCGGGCGTCGAAGAGGCGACCGCGGGCCAGATATCGATGGACGGGCGGACGCTGCGACTTCGCTCGCCCAGAGATGCCACGGCGGCGGGGATAGCGATTGTGCACCAGGAGTTGGCAGTGCTGGACAACTTGAATGTTGCGGAGAACATCTTCGCTGGACGCGAACTGGTGCGGGCTGGAGTGTTGGTCGATCGACAAAATGAGGAGCAACAGAGCGGCGTCGCCTTGAAGCATATTGGTATGCCAATGGACGCAAAGGCGATGCGGATACCGTCGGGTGATCTCTCCCTTGGTTGCAGGCAACTGGTGGAGTTGGCACGATCGCTGGCACATGGGGCGAAGATACTCATTCTGGATGAGCCGACTTCGGCGTTGAGTTCCGCTGAGGCTGAGATGCTCTATCGAGTCATCGAGGACCTTAAATCGCGTGGTGTCGCAGTCGTTTACATCTCGCATCGGTTGCATGAACTGCTGTATCTAGGCGACTACTTTACGGTTCTGCGCGACGGCAAAGTCGTTGGCGAGGGAGTGCGAGGAAGCGTGGATCGCGCCTGGATTGTGGAGCGCATGAGTGGCCGAAGCGGAGCTGCAATGGTTCCGAGTGGCGAGCCGCTGCAGTCGGAAGACTTTGCGCTCCAAGTTGAAGGCTTGAGTGTTCGGCAATCCGGGCGTCCAGCTGTAGATGGAGTAAATCTCGCGGTGCGTAAGCGCGAGGTGGTCGGAATTTACGGCTTGCTAGGAAGTGGACGTACCGAGTTGATGGAAGCTCTGGCCGGATTGCGTCGGCCCGATAGTGGCATGGTGAGGGTATGTGGGAAACCAGCGGCGTTGAACAATGTTGCGGCGGCCATTCGCGTGGGCATTACTCTTGCTCCGGAAGACAGGCAGAAGGATAGTCTCGTGCCGGGGCTTTCGATCCGCGAAAACATAAGCCTGGCCTCGCTCGCGGATTTCTCACGGCATGGCTTCCTGGCGCGAGTCGATGAGGCTACAAGGGTGAGAGAAGTTGCGACTCAGGTGCAGATATCGGCAGTAGACCTGGAGCTTCCGGTGACGACGCTGAGTGGTGGCAACCAGCAGAAAGTAGTGCTGGCACGATGCATCATGAGGCGGCCATCTGTACTGCTGCTGGACGAACCGACTCGGGGAGTGGATGTTCGAGCAAAGGTGGATATTTATCATGTGCTACGCAAGCTGGCCGCGCAAGGATTGAGCGTTTTGTTTACGACATCGGAGATGGAAGAGACGCGGTTGCTTGCGGATCGAGTGCTGGTGATGGCGCGCGGACGCATCGCCGCTGAGTTTCGCGCCACCGAACTCACTGATGAGCTACTATTCGCGGCGGCCAGTCCTGCTGTGGGAGTGTCTGCATGACAAAGATGGGATGGGCCGACGGAGTCGTTCTGTTGCTGAAGCTGCGCGCGGTGCTCGTGCTGGTGGCGCTGCTGATCTTGTTCTCGCTGCTCACTCCAAGTTTTCTGACAGCTAATAATTTATCCATTCTCGCCAAGCACGTGGCCATCAGCGCGTTGCTTGCGGTCGGCATGACCTTCGTGGTGCTTGCCGGCGGAATCGATTTGTCCGTCGGCTCGGTTGCGTGCCTCTCAGGCATGGTGGCTGGTGGTCTGCTCACGGTTGGACTGTTTGGTCACTCTACGGACACGGTGGCGGCGGTCTTGATTGCACTGATGGTTAGTGGCCTGGTTGGCGTGATGAACGGTGTGATGGTGACGCAGCTCGGGGTGGCACCGTTCATCGCTACGCTTGGCACTCTATATATTGCGCGGGGATCTGCTCTGCTGCTGTCGCATGGAGCGACCTTTCCGAATCTTGCAGGAACAGCGGCAAAGCAAACTGGATTTACTTCGATAGGGCAGAGCTTTCTCTTTGGCGTTCCGTCGCCAGTTTGGATGATGGCGGTGATTGGCGTGATTGCTGCCGTTGTGGCGCGGCGTACGCCATTCGGACGTCATGTGTACGCGGTTGGCGGAAACGAACGTGCGGCGCGCCTTTCCGGTATACGGGTGGAACGGGTTAAGGTCGTTACCTACGTGTTCTCAAGTATCTGTGCTGGGCTGGTGGGGATCGTAATCGCTTCTCAACTGGAGTCGGCTCACCCCGCAACTGGTGAGAGTTTTGAGCTGAACGCGATTGCCGCCGTGGTGTTGGGTGGAACGTCCTTGATGGGTGGACGCGGATCAATTGGTGGATCGCTGATTGGCCTATCGCCAATATCCGCGCGACTCTCACGTCGTCACCTTCCCCAGGCTTGCCCGGCTTACTACGGAGCCGGGCAAGCCTGGGGAAGGTGACGACGTGAGAGTCGCGCGGATATTGGCGATAGGCTGCGCGCTTGCAATGGTGGCGGGTTGCCGCGCTCCGGACACACGACTGCTCGTTGTAATTCTCGTTCCATCGCAGGACAATCCGTTCTTCAAGGCTGAGGCTGACGCTGCGGCTGCGCGCGCATCAGAGTTGGGATACCGCGTTAGAGTTGATGCGCATGACGATGATGCATATCGGCAGGACAATCTGATTGACGCAGCGATTGCGAGCAACGCGGCCGTGTTAATTCTGGATAATGCCGGAACGGACGCGTCGGTCTCGGCAGTTCGGCGGGCTGCCAAGGCGGGGATCAGGTGCTTCTTGATCGACCGAGCGATTAATACCACTGGTCTTGCTAAGGCTCAGATTCAGAGTGACAACGATCAGGGAGCGCGGGTGGTGGCTGCTGAATTTGCGCGCGCGGTGGGTAAGAAAGGCGAGTACGTGGAGTTGCTTGGACGGGAGAGCGACACCAATGCGCGGGTGAGGACCAACGGCTTTCATGCGGTGCTTGACGTGGTTCCTGAGATGAAGATGGTCTCCGCACAGAGCGCGAATTGGAGCCAGGCGGAGGCTTTCTCGAAAACTGAGACGATGCTGCAGGCGCATCCGGAGATTGCCGGCATTATCGCGGGAAATGACACCATGGCTCTGGGAGCGGCCGCGGCGGTGAAGGGCGCAGGCTTGAAGGGGATCAGGATTGTTGGCTTTGACGGGAGTCCTGATGCGGTCGCCTCGATTAAAGCGGGGGAGTTGCAGGCGACCGCGCTGCAGCCTGCAGTGCTGATCGCGCGAATGGCAATGGACGAAGCGGATCAGATGATCAAGACCGGTGCTACAAACAAGCCAGAGGTACAGGTGATTCCGTGCGAGTTGGTGACGAAGGCAAATGCGGATGACTATCGGAATTTTGAAAATATGAACAAGGGCAAGTAAGGTTCTCTGCTTGGGTGAAGGAGAGTTGAGATGACTGTTGCGAAACCGATGACACTAGGTGTGATATTTGGCAATCGAGATTTCTTTCCGGACGGGCTGGTTTCAGAGGCTCGCCGCGATCTGACGCTGGTGTTGGCGGAGTTGGGAATTGAAATGGTGGTGCTGACACCGGAGCAAAGCAAGCTTGGCGCGGTGGAGACGTGGCAGGATGCTATGTTATGCGGCCAGGTTCTGCATCGGCAGAAGTATCGAATCGACGGTGTGTTGGTCTGCTTGCCTAACTTTGGCGATGAGAAGGGCGTTGCCGATGCGCTGCGGCTCAGTGAGTTGAGCTGCCCAATTTTGGTGCAGGCTTGTCCCGATGACCTTGACCAGTTCGGGCTGGAGCGGAGGCGGGATGCGTTCTGCGGAAAGATCTCTGTGTGCAATAACCTGCGCCAGTATGGGATGAAGTTCTCACTCACGCGGGACCATACCGTTGCTATTCGATCGGAAAGATTCAAGGTAGATCTGGTCGAGTTTCTAGCGGTATGCCGCGTGGTGAAGGGGCTGCGCCGGGTGAGGATTGGCGCGGTCGGAGCGAGGCTGAATGCGTTCAATACGACTCGCTATAGTGAAAAACTTTTGGAGGCGGCGGGGATCAGCGTCAACACCATCGACCTGTCGGAGGTGTTTGGTAGAGCGGCGGAGATTGAAAGTTCCGATAAGCGGGTGCAGGAGCGGGTCGGGTTGATTCGCGCGTATGCCGACAGCTCGGCTGCGCCGGAGGAGAGCCTGCTGCGCATGGCAAAGTTTGCGGTCGTGCTGGATGGTTGGATGGACGAGTTGGGACTTACGGCCACTGCAATCCAGTGCTGGAGCAGTATGCAGAAGAACTACCACGTGAACGTCTGCACGATCATGAGCATGATGAGCGAGCAGATGATGCCGAGTGCGTGCGAGGTGGACATCGCTGGAGTTGTCAGCATGTATGCGCTACAACTTGCCAGCGATCGGCCAGCGGCACTCGTGGACTGGAATAATAACTACGGGGACCAGGACGACAAGTGTGTCTTCTTCCACTGCGGTAACTGGGCGAAGGACTTTCTGCCGGACATTCGGATTGGGACCGCTCCGATACTGGGGACTGTGTTGGGCGAGGCTAATACGGTGGGGGCTCTGGCTGGGCGCACTCCTGCGGGGCCGGTGACGTTTGGTCGCGTTAGTACGGACGATCTTACCGGTAAGATTCGCGCCTATGTCGGAGAGGGACGCTTCACCGATGATCCGCTTGATACATTTGGAACCAAGGCGGTGGTTCAGGTGCCACGTCTTCCGGATCTGATGCGGCATATCTGCCGCAATGGGTTCGAGCACCATGCAGCGATGACGGGGGCTCATTGTGCTGGGGCTGTGGCTGAGGGGCTGGAGAACTATCTGGGTTGGGATATCCTCCGCCACTCGTAAATGTGCCGCGTTCAGCCTATTCCCATTCGATTGTGCCGGGTGGCTTAGAGGTGATGTCGTAGACGACGCGGTTGATGCCGCGCACCTCGCTGACGATCCGGCTCGAGATTGCGCGTAGAACCTCGTAGGGCAGGGGAGCCCAGTCCGCGGTCATGCCGTCCTCGGACTGCACGGCGCGCACGCAGCAAGTGTAGCCATACGTTCTTTGATCGCCCATTACGCCGACGCTTTTCACTGGCAGAAGTACGGCGAAGGACTGCCACACCTTGCGATAGAGTCCTGCGGCTTTGATCTCTTCGACAACGATTGCGTCGGCCTCCTGCAGCAGGGCTACGCGCTCCGCCGTTACTTCGCCTAGGATACGCACTGCTAGGCCTGGTCCTGGGAAGGGCTGACGCTCGATGATGTCTTCCGGCATGCCAAGATCGCGGCCGATGCGCCGTACTTCATCCTTGAAGAGGTCGCGGAGTGGTTCGATCAGCTTCAGCTTCATGTCCGCGGGAAGTCCACCGACGTTGTGGTGGCTCTTGATTGTCTGCGACGGGCCCTTCACGCTGGAGGATTCGATCACATCGGGATAGAGCGTGCCTTGTACTAGCCAGGCAATCTCTTCGCCGCCGGAGTGCGATGAGCCTTTTTCCGACTCGAAGATTTTCTTCGCCTCTTCGTCGAAGACTGCGATGAATTCGCCGCCGATTACTTTGCGTTTCTGCTCGGGGTCGGTTACGCCCGCCAGGCCGGCCAGAAACCGCTCGCTTGCATCCACAGCAACGACTTGGAGGCCAAGCTGCTCGCGCATCGTCTTCTGTACCTTGGCGAACTCATCCTTGCGCAGAACGCCGTTGTTGACGAAGATGCACGTCAAGCGGTCGCCGATCGCTCGTGCTACCAGAACCGCTGCTACGCTCGAATCGACGCCGCCGCTCAAGCCGCAGATTGCATGTCCGTCGCCGACCTGGGCGCGTACTCGCTCCACCGTCGTCTGGATGAAGTGTTCGGGCGTCCAGTCCGCCTTCGCGCCGCAGATGTCGAGGACGAAGTTGCGCAGCAGCTCCATGCCCTGACGAGTGTGCGCTACCTCGGGATGAAACTGCACGGCCCAGATACGACGCGCTTCGTTGGCAATGCCGGCGAGCGCGTTCGATGTCTTCGCGGTGAGTTCGAAGCCGTCGGGCAGGGTCTTCGCCTCGTCCCCGTGGCTCATCCAGACGTCAAGGGTGCGAGGCAGGCCGCGAAAGAGCGGCGTCTCCGCGATGACATCGACCTGCGCGTGGCCGTACTCGCGTGCGGGCGCAGGCTCTACTTTGCCACCCAGGTGATGCACGATGTATTGCAATCCGTAGCAGATGCCGAGGACGGGTACTCCCATCGCAAGTAGGGCCGGGTCGGCCGCGGGGGCATTGGCGTCATAGACCGAACTAGGTCCACCGGAGAGGATGAGGCCGAGCGGCGCTAGTGCGCGAATCTGGTCGATCGGCGCGGTGCAGGGAAGCACCACCGAGAAGACGTTGAACTCGCGGATCCGGCGCGCGATGAGTTGGGTGTATTGCGACCCAAAATCCAGAATGACAATTGTCGAGGTATCCACGGACTTAATTGTAAACGCGGCTCCGTGTTTGCTTCAGTTGGTAGACTTAGCTCGGGTCCTTGTTCCGCGTGCTCTGGACGCCGGTCACGATGCCAATGCCAAACAGAATGATGGCGACGGCCACGATGTAGGTTTGCGGAACATGCATCAGGTGCGCGAGGTACGCGATACCAATGATGAGAATGAGGTAGCCAACTGCGTAAATTCCAAATGACATTGGGCTCTCCACGGCGGGGTATGACGGCCCCGCACCTACAGTGAGATGCCAAAATCTTTCGTTGCGTGGATGGGAAATCGACCGTTATGGCTCGGGTGCGTCAGTAGATGGGCGGCTCGTTCGGTGGGCGAGTCTTCCAGCGGCGATGCATCCAGAGCCATTGCGACGGATACTGGCGGATCTGGTCTTCGAGGACAGCGGTGAAGCGGGCGGTATTGTCTGCCGTGTCGGCTTCGGAGTCGCCGGTGTTGGCAAGGGCGAGTTCGGGGTAGAAGTGGAGGACATACTGGCGTTCCGACTCCTCCCACAGCAGAAAGCCCGGTAGAACGGCTGCGCCAGTCTTGAGCGCTACCCGGGCGAGGCCTGAGGCGGTGCAGGCCTGTACTCCGAAGAAGGGCACGAAGAGGCCTTGTGGCGGCGTCATGTTGGTATCCATCAGGATGCCTACGGTTTCGCCAGAGCGCATGGCTCCAAGCAGGCCACGGGCGAAGTCATCCTTGTGCAACACGCGGTTGCCGTGGAGGCAGCGGACGCGGTTGACCATGTGGTCGACGAGCGGATTGTCGAGGCGGCGGATGACCATGCCCATGGGATAGCCAGCGAGCGAATGGTAGAAGCTCGATAGCTCCCATGCTCCCAGGTGGCCGGTGAGCACGAGGACACCTTTGCCGCGTTCGCGCGCGGCGAGGTAGTGGTCAAGGCCCTCGTAGCGGATGAAGCGGCCAGCGAAGGCGGGGGTGTATTTGGACATCTGGCAGAATTCGGCGAGCAGCCAGCCGAGGTTGCGATACTCGAGCCGCAGGATGTGGGCGCGCTCGGACGGGGACATGGTGGGGAAGGCGAGTTCGAGGTTGCGCAGGCCGACCTTGCGCAGGCGGCTCAGCGAGGCGTGGGCAATTCGCGCAATCACTACTCCGGCTGCGCGGGATGTGCGGCGCGGAAAGATCCGGAGAGCGTGGATGAAGAGCCAGGCGAAAATGAATTCAAAGAGCTGGCGGAGCGTGGGCTTGGGCGGCGGCTCGGGGTTCGATTGGCGTGCTTGAGTCAAGCTTCCAGTTTAGTGGATGGACGAGGAGCGCGTATAAAGACGGCAAAAGCCGCCAGCGGAGGTTGTCCGGTTGGCGGCTTCTGACGGCTGTTACGAACTGTTTCTAGTGGCTGTCGTGAGTGTCGCGAGCCTCGTGATCCGAATGTTCATCCTTGGAACTGACGAAGTACGAACGGACTGTACGAACGAACGCCTTGGCATTGTCGGGGACGGGCTGATTTCCCTTCAGGACCATGTCGAAGGGGATGTCCGAGCCGTACTCAGTTCGGGTGTCGTCGCGGTTCTGCGAGAGGACGGTGCCGTCGAGATCGAGGCCGGCAAACAGGCCCTTAGACCGCGAGTAGGTCAGGAACTCGGCGTTGAGCTTCCAGTCCGTGCCTGCCTGGGCGTTACGACCGACCGGGCCGGCTGAGGCTGCGGCATCGGCGCCAAGTTTGACCTTGTTCTTGAGCATGTCCTGCAAGCCGTGCTCGTTCATTGCGATCAGGACGAGGTCAGTGGACTGCCCGCCGATCTGCCAGCCGAAGCTGCCGCCGGCGAGCTGAACGAATACGGGGGCGCTCCAACCATTGGGCGTCCTGCAAGTAGAGACTCCCTGGCCGTATTGGGCTCCGACTACGAAGGCGCCCTTTTTGTAGGCTGGGATGACGGTGACACATTCGGCGCCAGCTAGAATGCCGCGCGGGATGCCTCTATCGGGCGTCGCCATGACTTCATTCATGACGGCCTGTGCGGCTGTGAGGCGATCGTCCAACTTATCTTTGTCGCCCTGCGCAAAACTGGAAATTGTGGAGGTCATCAGGACCAAGCCACATAGAATCCCTGATATCTGTTTCATCGGTTTTAGAACCTTTCACCTTGCAATGTTCTGCCCCGTTTGAGGCGCTCTTGTACCTTTATAGACCACAACTTATGGCCGGAGCAGCCAATCGCTGCATCCATCTCCTACGATGGGTCAAAGTGGTTAATAAGTTGCTCAGCGGAGCAAAAGAAAGGGATTTATGGTCGCCGCTCGACTGGAGCCGGGCAAGCCGAAAAAATGGGGGCTGAAAGAGTCTCGTAGCTTGCGCTGCGCGACCTTACAGCCCCTCTCCCAGGTCTGTGTTGCGCAGCTATCATGTGCCATTGTTGTGGTCTGGACAACGGTACGAAGGTCTAGAGCCCTTCGTACCCACTCTGTTAACTAAGCAGTACATAGATGAATCTGTGCGAAACAACGTTCGCTGGCCGCGTCACTTGACTTGTGTGAAGGGGTGGACGGTGAGGGCGATGCGGTTGTTTACTCCCACTTTGCGCATCAGGCGGCCGATGTGAGCCTTGACCGTGCCTTCGTCGATACCCAGCGACCGAGCGATTTCGCGGTTAGGTTGGCCGGCCCGGAGGAGGCCGAGAATCTCTACTTCGCGAGCGGTGAAGCGAGGAAAAGCAATGGGAGACTTGGCGGCGTTGCGGTCAATGTCGAGTAGACGCGACAGCACTTTTCTCGGCGCCCAGACAGAACCGTCGCGCACCGTCTCGATTGCCATGCGGATCTCCGACTCTTTTGCGGACAGGGCAAGGTAACCCTTGGCGCCGGCTCCAATGACGCGCTGAATGTAGTCGTGTTCGATTTCGTTGCCGAGCACGATGAGCTTCAAGAGTGGACGCACCTGGCGAAAGGTGGCGATCAACTCGAAGAGATGGCTGGTGCATTCGGCGTCGATGAGGACGAGGCTGAGGTGCGTGTCGTCGAGCGCGCCAGGGACCGAGAGATGAATGATCTCGAGCTGCATGGCTTCGCAGAAGATGGCCTTGAGGCCTAGCACGCGCAACGGATCGGTTGCGACTACGCCGACACGATCCGCGCGCTTTAGGGGAGTCTCAGCCATGGGCCTCAAGCCTCGTATCTCTGATTGGCAAGTCGCACTTATTCCGTCCAGGACTCAACTCCGTTACACCCTTGCGATTTACAGCTTAGGTAGAACGATGCCCTGCTGATTCTGGTATTTTCCTTTGCGGTCTGCGTAGCTGACTTCGCAAACTTCGTCGGACTGGAAGAAAAGGATTTGACACAGGCCTTCGTTGGCATAGATGCGCGCGGGCAGAGGCGTTGTGTTGGAGATCTCCAGGGTGACGAAGCCTTCCCATTCGGGTTCGAATGGCGTGACATTGACGATGATGCCGCAGCGCGCGTAGGTGGATTTTCCAACGCAGATGGTGAGCACATCGCGGGGAATCTTGAAGTATTCGACTGAGCGGGCAAGCGCGAAAGAGTTGGGCGGAACGATGATGCTGGGCGCCTGCACGCTGACAAAGGAGCGCTCGTCGAACGCCTTGGGGTCGATGATTGCGGAGTTCACATTGGTGAAGATCTTGAACTCGTCGGAGACGCGGAGATCGTAGCCGTAGGAGGAGAGCCCGTAGGAGATGACGCCTTCGCGGACCTGTTTCTCGCTGAAGGGGAGGATCATCTTGTTTTCGATTGCCTGCTGGCGAATCCAGCGGTCGCTCTTGATGGCCATGCTTTGTTTATGCCTCTTTGGCGGCCTTTCCGGTCGTGTTCCGTGATGCCTTGGTGGCATTCGGGTAACGGGGAGGGTCCGCATTTCTTCGGATATAAAAATCTTACGGCAGCGATGACTCGTTGACAATCGAGGACTTAGTTCCTAACATCACGAGAACGGGGCAGTGTGCGACTTCGAACATGCTGCGAACGAACTTACGCTAGAGAGGCGGCCCAACTTGATTAAACAGGACCTTATCCAGAGGGTCGTGGAGCGGACCGGACTTCCGAGGACGAAGGCGGAGGACGCGGTCGACGCTATCTTCGACAGCATGAAGAAGACGTTGATTGCGGGTGATCGCATCGAACTGCGCGGGTTTGGCGTATTCACGGTGAAGCCCCGCAAGACGGGGATTGGTCGAAATCCCCGGACCGGCGCCGAGGTGAGCATTGCGCCGGGCAAGGCGGTTCGGTTCAAGCCAGGCAAAGAACTGCACCTGATGGACGAGCCTGCCGCGTAGCTGACTCGCCTGACGTGAGGCGTGAGGGCTAGACGCTGCGGAGGCGGAGCCTATCCACGCTTCCTGGCGTACCCCTAGGGGGTGGTGGTCTTAAGTTGCCTGTCAAGTATTTCCATTCATTGGAGTTACCAGTGGATGGTGAGGTCTGGACAGAAAAAGCCCCGGCAGTTGATCGGGGCTTTTCTCCCTTGACTCCCCTCCCTGCAGCTGAGATTTCGGACTAATGGCGGAGATGGAGATGTTGGTCCGAGCTGTGGGGCAGGTGCGGGTGAGCAACCTCACGATAACCTTGCCTGCGGCCCGGTGATCCCTTCGGCAAACTCAGGGCAGGCTAAGGGTACCTTCGTCCGGGTGGTATTCTTGGCCCGGTAATAATCGGGCCTAATTCATGCGTCTTCGACAACTCGTCTGCGGGCTTGTCTTCCTCTACGTTGTTCCCGGCGCAGTTGCTCAGAGCTTTACGAGCACGACGCTGGCGGTGACTTCCGGTGGTGTCGCAGTGTCCACGGTGAAGGAAGAGACCGTGGTGACGCTGACTGCGACAGTCGTTGCGGGGAGTACGCCGGTGACGCGGGGGTTGGTGGAGTTCTGCGACGTGGCGCCACCGCACTGCAGCGACATTCATCTGCTGGGGACGGCGCAGTTGACCGCTGCGGGGACGGCGGTGATGAGCTTTTATCCTGCGGCGGGGACGCACTCGTACGAGGCAGTCTTCGTTGGGACAAACAATGCGAAGGCTAGTTCTTCCACTGCGACGCTGCTGGTGAGTCCGTTTTCGCCGACGTTCACGCTTATCACGTATTCCTATTTCCTTAGCGCAGGTACTTACTCGCTGGATGTGAGCGTCACGGGCACTGGCGGGGTGTCTCCGCCTACGGGCACAGTTTCCATTCTGGATACGGCTAACGCGAATTATGTGCTGGGAACGGCGACGCTGATGCCGGGCGGAGGATCGACGGGCGGCACTCAGACGGGTTTTGCGAGATACCTGGCTTCCCCGTCGAATGCTGGGTACGCGGCGGTGGCGGATTTTAACGGCGACGGGAAGGCAGACCTTGCCGTTGCAAACTACCTGGGTGACAGCGTGCTGGTGATGCTGGGGAGCGGCAGCGGAACATTTTCCGCAAGTCAGAGCCTGTCAACGGGAACCACTCCTGTTTCGATTGCGGTTGCGGATTTCAATGGCGACGGGAAGCCGGATATGGCCGTAGTGAACTTTGGCGGATACAACGTGGCGGCGTTTCCACCACCTCAGATACCTCCGAATCCGCCGCCGCCGCCGTGGTTCGTCGATCCGATCCTCGATGTTCCAACGACGCAGGGGTCGGTGGCGATCATGATGGGCAATGGGGATGGGACCTTCGCAGCGAAGTCTCTGCCAATCTCGCTGAACCCGGCGCCCACCTTCGTTGTGGCGGCAGACTTTAATGGGGACGGCATACCGGATCTGGCGGTCACCAATTCAACGTTTGCGGGAACGGCAATCAACGCGGTTAACATTTTTCTGGGTGTTGGAGATGGATCCTTCACCCAGAAGACCAGTGTTCCTACGGGAGGCCGTCCCATTTGCGCGGTTACTGGAGACTTCAACGGGGACGGATTCGCGGACCTGGTGGTGGGGAATGCCGATAGCAGCACGCTGACCGTGCTGCTAGGGAACGGCGATGGGACATTTCGGCCACCGATGACGATTCCGTCGACGAGCATTTCCGCTACGCCCACGGCCATTGTTGCGGCTGACTTTAACGGCGACGGTGTTCTGGACCTCGCTGTGACGAACTACGGCAGTCCCGGATATGACGACTTCAGCATTGCGGATTCGCTGACGATCCTGCTGGGCAACGGGGATGGGACCTTTCGCAAGGAGAGTGAAACTCTGGGGCGCAGTCACCTGAACTCGATTGCCGTGGGCGACTTCAATGCCGACGGAAAGCCAGATCTGGTTGTGTCGGACTACCTGGGCGTCCAAGAGGTGATGCTGGGGAACGGGGATGGAACCTTTGCAGCGCCGTCCGCGCCCGCGACGGAGGGCTATGGTATGGCGGTGGTCACCGGGGATTTCAACGGTGACGGGGTGTCGGATATTGCGGCGCCCAGTTATTCGCCCAACGTGGTCGACGCGCTGATATCGGAGGCGGGTTCGCAGACGAATACGGCTACTGCTGCGACTACTGTGAGCGATTTCTTTGTGGTGGGCACTGGAAATCACTACGTGGTTGCGAGTTATTCCGGTGACAGCGGCAATGCTCCAAGTATCTCCGCCACCGAAGGCCTGTTTGCGCAGCCGGAGCCGACGACCGTGTCACTGGTTGCAAACCCGGCGACCACCAATTTTGCGCAGCAGGTGATGCTGACGGCGGTGGTGGCTCCGATTACGGCTGAGAACCATAGCGCGACCGGCACGGTTACGTTTACGTACGGCAATACGGTTATCGGAACGAGTCCGATGGTGGGCGGGGTTGCGACATTCAATACGAGTTTGCTGCCAGCGGGAGTGGACAGCGT
>Ga0207048_10345_pt1 | contig 13241 bp, 14 predicted proteins | sample Alteio_BWMinCont_65_FD_153301 | JGI IMG/M metagenome (GOLD analysis project Ga0207048, IMG submission 153301) | Enriched cells from forest soil in Barre Woods Harvard Forest LTER site, Petersham, Massachusetts, United States -... | ecosystem: Environmental > Terrestrial > Soil > Temperate forest >...
CATGGCGAAACTTCTCGGGGAAAAGGAGTTTTCCATTCTGTTCCATGAAGGAGAGAAAGATAACATCCACATCTCCTTGATCGGTCAACGAGTGATTCTCGTTGTGATCTTCGATCATCGGTCTTCCCTCGGGCTTGTTCGTCTTCGGGTTAAGAAAAGCGTGGAGATCCTTGCTCAGATTTTTGAGCAGTTGGCACAAAAGGCCGAGACTGCAAAGGTGAGCAAACCGACTTCAAAATCCCCATTTGCTGAAATTACAGAGGAGGATATCGAGAAATTATTCGGCTAGCGAAACTGGCTGGCAGAACCTTAAGGGAGACAGAAGGCACGCATCCATATGTCGTTTATCAATTATTCTTCACGTGAAATTAACTGTAAGATTGTCTACTATGGTCCCGGTCTTGGGGGTAAGACCACCAACCTCATTTATATTTATAAAAAGACCAGCCCCGATAGCAAAGGCAAGATGATCTCGCTGGCCACGGAGACCGAGAGAACCCTATTTTTCGATTTTCTTCCGCTTTCCTTGGGAAATATCCGAGGGTTTAAGGTTCGTTTTCATCTCTATACGGTGCCGGGGCAGGTCTTCTATGACGCCAGCCGGAAGCTTATCCTTCGCGGTGTGGACGGTGTTGTTTTCGTGGCCGATTCACAGGTGGAGCGGATGGAGGCAAACATCGAAAGCATCGACAATCTCCGCAAGAACCTTCAGGATCAGGGGTTCAACCTCGACGCGATCTCTTACACGATTCAGTACAATAAGCGGGACTTACCCAATGTTGTCCCGATCGAGGAGATGAATAGAGTCCTGAACCCTAAGGGAGTACCTCACTTTGAAGGCGTGGCCACGATTGGGAAAGGCGTCTTTGAAAACCTCAAAGAAGTGGCAAAACAGGTCATACTGGAAATCAAGAAGGGCGCCTCTTAATCTCAATCACTAAAATTTAGCACTTGCAATCTCTGTCTTTTAACTTTAGACTTTCCCCTGCCTTTTTGATTTACTCCCCGGTAGCTCAGTTGGCAGAGCGGGCGGCTGTTAACCGCCATGTCGCAGGTTCGAATCCTGCCCGGGGAGCCAATTCTCCAGCGGTAGAGGGACGCTTACTGCAGATTTAGACCGAGAAGTTTGAGTTCAGTCATTTCTTCGATTGCGTACCGGACCCCCTCGCGGCCGAGGCCGGAATCTTTGACGCCACCGTAAGGCATGGGGTCGATCCGGTAGGTCGGAACTTCGTTAATCATCAGTCCGCCGACCTCGAGTTCTTCATAGGCCTGGAATGCTTTTTTGAGATCGTTCGTGAAGACGCCGGCTTGAAGTCCGTAAGACGAATCGTTCAGGGCGGAGACCGCATCATCAAAATTACGGTACGGAATTACGACCACCAGCGGTGCGAATGCCTCCTCGCTACAGACCTTCATGGATGGGGTCACATCGGTTAACACCGTCGGCTCAAAGAACCGGCTGTTCCGCTTTCCACCCGTTAAGACCTTTGCTCCCTGCTTCACCGCCTCAGACACCCTTTGCTCGGTCCGCTCGGCCGCTGCCTGGTCAATCATTGGTCCAAGATTCGTGCTGTTCTCCATCGGGTCGCCGGTTTTGAGCCCTTTGACCTGGACGAGGAAGCGGTCCAAAAAAGATTTGACCACACCTTCCTGGATATAGATCCTCTGGACTGAGATGCAGGACTGTCCCGCATAGGAAAACCCGCCCGCCGTGCATCGCCGGGCCGCAAGCTCCAGGTCTGCATCTTCGTGGATGATCACACCGGCATTGCCGCCCAGCTCGAGCAATACTTTTTTCTTCCCCGATTTGCCTTTCAAATACCATCCCACCTTGGCGCTTCCGGTAAACGACAGCAGCTTGAACCGGTCGTCCGTGACCATCTTTTCGGCAAGCTCATTGGCGCAGGGGAGAATGCTCACCGCACCAGCCGGCAGCCCGGCTTGAGCGATCAACTCGCCTAACAGGAGCGCTGTGATGGGCGTCAGAGGCGCTGGTTTCAGAATGATTGGATTGCCCGAAGCGATCGCCGGCGCGATTTTATGCCCGACTAGGTTCAGCGGGAAATTAAACGGCGAGATGCCCAGGACAGGGCCGATCGGGAATCTCCGGACAATACCAAAACGCGATTCCGATCCGGCGGCAAGGTCCATTGGAACCACATCGCCGCCGAGGCGCTTTGTCTCCTCCGCCGCTGTCTGAAAGTTCAGAATCGCACGGCCTACCTCGGCCCGGGAATCCGTGATCGGCTTCCCGGCCTCCAGACAGATCATCCTGGCAAGCTCCTCCCGCCGCTCTTTGATCCCGTCCGTGATCTTCTGAAGCGCCTCGGCCCGCCGATAGAGCGGCATACGCCGCAGCTCTGGAAAACTTTTCTGTGCTGCGCGTATGGCCTCCTCCATTTCGGTTTCGCCTGCCTGGTGGACGACGCCGATCACCTCCTGGTTGTAAGGATTGATGATCTCTTTGCGGTTCTTGCCAGGCCTCCAATTTCCTCCAAGAAAAATCTGATATTCCTTGGTCATGATTTCACCTGATTTAGTCTGGTGCAGGGTTAAACAGATAGATTTTGATTACAGGCGGTGAGACAGACAACGCATTTACCTGCGTTTAGCGACGAGTAGCTCTCTGGGGAGTTGGAACTCGACATGCTCTTCAATCACGGTCAGTTCTTCTACGGTGTCGGCTCCCTGGGCTTTGAGGTAGTCTACGACCTCCTGTACCAAGACCTCCGGTGCAGAAGCACCTGCCGTGATCCCGATAGCCTTAACGTCTTTTAACCATGCCGGTTTGATGTCCTGGTAAGTTTCGATGAGGTAAGACGGCACTCCACACTGACTTCCCATCTCGCTTAACCGGTTGGAATTTGAACTGTTCGGCGCACCCAGAACTAAAAGGACATCCACGACCTTGACCAGTTCCTTCACCGCATTCTGGCGGTTCTGAGTCGCATAGCAGATATCCTCCTGGCGGGGTCCCTTGATGTTAGGGAAACGGCGATGGAGCACTTCAACGATATCGAGGCATTCGTCCACGCTCAGCGTAGTCTGGGTTGCATACGAGAGCCGATCCGGGTTCTCTACTTGCAGGCGTTCGACATCCTCTACAGAGCTTACCAGATGAAATTTATCCGGTACCTGGCCCAGCGTCCCGGCAACCTCGGGATGTCCCGCATGCCCGATCAGGATCAACTCGTATCCCTGACTGTAATCCCGGTTGACCTCATGATGAACCTTGATCACCAAAGGACAGGTAGCGTCAATCGCCTTCAGCCCTCGCTTGTTCGCATCCGCCCAAACAGACTTGGCCACGCCGTGCGCGCTAAAGATCACCGGCGCACCATCCGGCACCTCGTCCAGTTCTTCTACAAACACCGCGCCCTTTACACGCAGTGACTCCACGACATGACGGTTATGCACGATTTCGTGACGAACGTAAACCGGTGCACCAAAGACCTCCAGGGCCAGTTCCACAATCTCGATCGCCCGGTCCACGCCTGCGCAAAAGCCTCTGGGAGCGGCAAGATAGATTTTCATTCGGTTGGTCCCCCGGTTGAGCTCATTGTCTTTAAAATGATCACGTTATTGACCACACATTATCCTATATTCGGTCGCAAAAGTCAACGTTTTTGGGCATTGTCTTTTCTTGCTCCTTATGCTAACGTGATCTGGCATTTGGATGCTTCTTACCACAAGGAGGAGACCATGCCAGCAGCCTATGTCCTGATGGGAATTGAAGCCGGCAAAGTGGGTAAGGCACTCACGGCCATTAAGCAGATCAAAGGGGTCAAAACCGCACATGCGGTGGCCGGGCCGTATGACGTTATTGCTTATGTAGAGGCGGAAAGCTTTGAGCTCTTGGGCCAACGGGTTTTGTTAGAATTCCACAACGTGACGGGTATCCGAAGCACCACCACAGCGATTGTTTTTCAGTAACACATTTCTTGCAGGTTGTCATCGATTCCCGGTCACGGACTTAAAGCCGCTTTCGGATACGCTCGATCAGTTTTGTGTAGTCCGCCTGGTTCAGAAGCCGTTTCTCGTGCGGCCGCGCCCAGATGGGGTCCGGCCAAAGCGCATCGGTTTTGTGCCGTGGGATGATGTGCCAATGCATGTGAGGCACCTGGTTGCCCAGAAGGGCGTAATTAATCTTGTCCGCAGAAAATTCCTCTTTCAACGCCTTCCCAACGCGGCTGAGCTCATCCATCAAGACCTTGTAGTCAAGCGGCGACAGCTCGAATAGCTCCGTCAGATGACGCTTGCTCGCCAGGAGGCAGTAACCTTCAAAAAACTGGTCTTCCTGGAGTATCAGTGTCGAGAGCGGAAACTCCATCATCACTAAGGGTGACTCCGAGAAGAGCAGATCACAGAGAGAACAGTCTGATTGAGGGCTCATCCGAAATTCCTCGCTAAGCTTCGCGGCTGGTTTAAAGTTTCTTGTTAAGTTGGAAATCATGCCTGGATCAAATCTGTTTGTCAAGCGTGGTACAAAGAATACGGCGTTGCTCCCTCTGCTGCCACTGGAATAGTCTCCTGAATATTATGACCGATATAATCCGCTAAAGAAACCTGATTCAGTATCTTTCGCGCGGCAACCGAGATGGGGAGCCCTGAAAGCGTTGACCGATTTGCCCATCTCCAAGGTTGGTCTTTTTTAAATTGACCGGTCTGGTATTGGTAAAGCACCGGATAGAACGTCATACGAAGATGGGTAAAGGCGTGTATGACCGGCTCTAATGCTTTGACCGCTTGAAGTTTGAGCCCGGTTTCGCTCTCAAAAATTTGGCAGACCTCTTCGCGCATAGAACTATCATTCTTTGTTCGAACCTCCGGCAGCCCCCACAGCCCGCCAAGGAGACCGTGCGCCGGCCGTTGACCGATCAGGAGCTTGTCTCCGCGCAAGACCACGGCCACCGCAATTTGATGATGCGGGAGAGGCGGCCGCTGCATTTTCACCGGGATCTTTTCCTGAATTCCCAAACGAGATGCCTGACAAAACTCTCTGACCGGGCAGAGGAGGCAGGAGGGTTTGGCCGGTGTACAGACTGTAGCGCCGAGGTCCATCATCGCCTGATTGAAATGATCAATATGGCGATCCGGAAGGCAGGCTTCCGACAGCTTCCAGAGCTGGCGCTCCACCGCAGGTTTTCTGGGATCCTCCTGGACTCCAAACAGCCGGCAAAGGACTCGTTTTACATTGCCGTCCAGAATTGGGGCGCGTCTTCCGAAAGCCAGGCTTGCAATCGCCCCTGCGGTAGATCGGCCGATTCCGGGAAGTGTCCGAAGTAGATCCGGATCAGACGGAATCTTTCCATCCAGCTCCTTCATGACCATCTGGGCCGCCTTGTGGAGATTACGGGCTCGCGCATAATAGCCGGCGCCTTCCCATAATTTTAATACTTTTTTAAGCGAGACCTTTGCCAATGAAGCCACAGAGGGGAACGCGGCAAGAAACCGTTCATAGTAAGGGATTACACTTGTCACCTGAGTTTGCTGGAGCATGACCTCCGAGACCCAGATCTTGTAGGGATCACGAGTCTTTCTCCATGGAAGATCCCGGCCCTGACGGTGATACCAACGAATCAATCTTCGATGGAGATCTGAAAAGTTAAATTCTGTGGAATGGTCAACTTTGATTTTTTTATTCATCACTCGATCCAGCCGCGATCCCTTTTTGAAGCCGGTGAAGTTTAGCCCGCATTTTCTGTGTCGGGATATGGTCGCCTGTTTTATCGCCGATCCGCACACCCGCTTCCAGAACCTTGACCAGTTCTTCTTTGCGGTCAAGCTTATCCAACACGGTGCTCAAGGTGTAATAAGCCGCAGTGTAGTCCGACTTTAACTCGATCACCTTATAAAAAGCCTGGGCTGCTTCCTCCAACCTGCTTTCCTCAAGATATGCCTGTCCGAGACCAAACAGTGTGGTTTCGCTGCTTGGGTCCATCGCGGCTACTTTTTTAAAACGAGCTATGCGATCGGAGTCTTCCATGGCGTCCCCTTATTTTATATCCCGCTGATCGTCGGCTCGTACAGGATCTGGATCACGTTCTTATCCGGATCGGTCATGTAAAACGAGATGCTCCCGTCGCGGTGCCGCTTTACGGGTTTTATAATCCTGACCCCGGCAGTCTCCATCTTTTTGAAGACCTCCTCGACCTCTTCCGGGTTTTCGACTAGAAAGCCGAAATGATCCATAAACTGGCCGATGCCCTGATGATAGCGGGCAAGCTCGGCATTCGGGATCTGATGAAGCGCGAGATTGTCCTGACCGGAGCTGAGATAAACATTCTCCGGATCCGGCTCCCAGACTGTCTTCATTCCGAGCAAGCCTTGATAGAAATCGCGCGCTTTCTGAATATCGGTGACGCGAATTGCGAGATGTCTTAGGCCTTGCAACGGGATGTGATCGTGTTTATCCATAACCGTACCATAGGTGCGCCACCATTATACATCGAGAAGAAGATCGGTTCAAATCAGACATGCTTTGTAAATCTGAGGTGGGCCAATACCTTCTCGGCAGTTTGAAGTCCCTGATGAATACAGTCCGCTACGCCGACTCCCCGATAGGCCGCGCCGGTCACAAAGAGGCCGGGATGTTGAGCAGTCATTTTTTCGATTTCAGCCACCCGCTCCAGGTGACCGATATTGTACTGCGGGTTCGCCTTCTCCCAACGGTAAACTTTCGTTAAGACAGGTTCTGCAGAAATCCCCATGATTGCCTTCAAATCTTCGCAGACCATCTTGATCAGAGAACCCTCGTCCTGCAGTGCGAGCTCTTCCCGTCCGGCGCCGCCCACGAAACATCGAACCAGGACATGATCCGAATCGGCACGGTGCGGAAACTTTGTGGAAGTCCAGGTGCAGGCCAGGATTTTTCGCTTCTCGGAGCGCGGCACGACGAACCCGAAACCGTTAAGCGGATGAGAGAAGCCGGATCGTTTGTAGGCCAGCGACACGGTTGCGGTCGAGACATACGGAATCTTGATGAGCCGGTCCGACAATAGCGGATCAATCTGCTTCAGAAGACCTGCTGTTACAAAGGCCGGCGTAGCGAGGATTACGGCATCGGCTTCAAGGCGCCGGCCATCCGCCAATAGAAGCTCGTAGGCCGTTGAGCGCCTCTGAATGCCAATCGCACCCGATCCAGTTATCCGTGCCGATGGATCCAGACGTTTGGTCAGCGTCTCGACCAGTTCGCCCATGCCTTCCTTCAAGGTCATAAACATCGTGTAGCGGGAAGAAACGGGAGTCACGGCGCGGCGTCTGGCCAGCATGCCGCGTGTCAGGCTTCCATGCTTTTGCTCGATCTCCCGAAACTGGGGGAAGGTGCTGGCGAGACTCATCTGTTTTGGATCACCGGCATAGATCCCGGCGAGCAATGGTTCGGCGATGCGCTCGAGCGCCTCCTTGCCAAGCCGCCGTTGGACAAATGAAGCAAGACTCTCGTCCTGTTTGTCCGCCTTAGGCGGGATAAAGAGATCCAGACCCATTCGGAGCTTGCCAAGCGGCGAAATCAGCGGACTCTTTAAAAACGGCCAGAGGCGTGTCGGCATCAGCGCCATGATCCCTTCGGGGAGTTCTGCCAGGCGTCCCTTGCGGAGGAGATAGATTTGTTTCTGATTAGGGTTGGTGCCGGTCAAGTGTTCGGAAAGACCCAAGCGCTGACAGAGCTCGATTCCCCAGGGCTTCATCGAGATGAACGAATCCGGTCCCCCCTCGATGATAAAACCATTCATCCTATCCGTTCGGATTTTCCCACCGCACTGCGGCAGGCGTTCGATAAGACGGGAGGTAAGCGGTAGGACGCCGGTCTTGGCCTGTTCTTCGAGATAGTATGCCGCCGCAAGGCCGGTGATGCCTCCTCCTACGATTGCCACGGTTTTCATCCGATTCGCCTTAAGGTATTCTTATTTTAAGATGGAGGCAGGTTCTTTAAAACCACATCTGCCATGGCCGAGATGAAAAGCGGCGCGGCATTGAGCGACTCGACGCGCTCAAATCGCATCCCCTTGGCCGTGGCTTGCCGGCGGTATAGAATATCCACATCGTAGAGTGTTTCCATATGGTCCGAGATGAAACCGATCGGGGCCATCAGGAGATAACGGTGTCCCTTATCGTATAGCTCATTGATTACGGTGCCGGCCTCGGGTCCCAGCCACGGCTCCGGCGTACGTCCCTGACTCTGATAAGCGAACTTGTACGGGCTGTGGCCGACTTTCTTGACTACCGCCTCAATCGTTTCCAGAAGCTCCTGAGGGTAAGGATCTTTTTCTTCGACAATCCGGGCCGGCAAGCTGTGGGCTGTAAACAGGATCGGGACTTTTCCTCTGATTGTCTCCGGAAATTTTGAGAGCGCCTGTTCCACCTTCTCGGCGATTGCCAGGATTAAAAACGGATGGTCATTCCAGCTCTCGACCCGGCTGGTTTTAAACTTCACACCGACTTCATCTTGGGCCTCATCTAATTTTTTAAAATAGGCCCCAACGCTCATATTCGAATAGTAAGGCGTAAGGCAGAGCCCCACGACGCGTTTGACTCCGTCCTGCTTCATCACGTCCACAGTCTCTTTGATATATGGATGCCAGTGGCGCATCCCGACATAGACCCTGAACCGCCGGCTGTTCGCCTTGTTCAACGCCTCCTCCAAGGCCTGCGCCTGCTGATGGGTGATCTCCAAAAGCGGCGAGCGGCCTCCCATGAGGCGATATCGTTCTTTTATTTCCTCCACGAGCTCAGGGCTCGTCGGTCGACCCCCACGTATGTCTTTTAGATACGGCTCGATCTCATCGAGCGAGCTTGCCGCGCCATAGGCCATTAGTAAAACGCCGATTGTCTTATCAGCCATTGAATGCCCTTTCTTTAAAGCAAACAATATAGCACGTTGCCGGATTTTCAGCAACGGGAGAGGATGTATCAGTCTTTGTGTGAGGGGTAAAGAAGAGATCAGCAGATCAAAAAAGGGTCGACCGGCTCTCGGTGTTACACGTTGACAGGATATTGGCGCCTGGCTCAAGAGCCGGTAGCACGCTTTCTTAAAAAAAGGCGAGAATTTTATTTATCCGAGCGGTAGGCGTCCACCACGCTCCAGCTGGCGAGGCCGAACAAGACTACCACGACCAGCATGGCTGTCATAGACGGCGCGGTGAGTAACATTCTGCGCCGCATGAAGGCGCTGATTACCATTACTGCGATGAGGAATCCGCCCCCCTTGGCCCAATGATGCGTGTAAAGCTGTCCCGTGCCCGGCAGGATCGCCGAAAGCGCAGCGGCTAGAATATTTTGTCTCATGGAACCACCTCCGGTTTAGAACGATTTAATAACTCTACTACCTATAATTGTTCACGATGGCGGCCGATTTGTCAAATGCCAAAGACCTATCATGGGCCCTGCTTAGAAAAATCTCAGGAGATTGTCTTATCCGAGCGGTAGGCATCCACCACGCTCCAGGTGGCAAGACCAAGAAGAGCTACAAGGGCGAGCAGGGCCGACAGGGATGGATCAAAAAGGAGCATTTCAGGTCGTATGAAGGAACTCAGCACCAGCACAGGAACGAGGAACCCTATCCCTTTGAGCCATTGACGATTGTAGAACTGTCCCGCACCTGGCAGGATGGAGGAAAGCACGGCGGCCATAACATTTCGTTTCATGGATACTCCCTCCAGTTTAAAGTGGTTAACAGGTTTCATAAATCACTATTGTTTACAAAGGGAGCCGATTTGTCAAATATCAGAGGCTTACAATGAAATGTTTGAAAGACTCAGCTAACGGTTTAGGAATAAATTTGACATTACAAATCAGGCCAATTCTATCCAACAAAAAATAACTCTGTCAAAGAATTATACCAGAAAGCTAAGCTGGCTGGAGTTTGCTGGAGAGCGGTCCGGCTGGTGACACCAAAATGAAATCTGAAGCACAGTCGTTAGAGGGGTTTGGCGTCTACATCACATATTAAATATTGGTCCCCGCCTGTCGCCTTGCGCTAAGTGAGCAGGTCAAACGTTATTACTTGAAACCTTCATCGTATCGCCATCCATATATTATATTAAATGGCCGTTGTGCCGTCATCCTTCGTTATCTCTATGGCCTGGGGCCGATGACCTTGATCTCGGTCTTCGTATCATTCGCCGGGTTAACATCTCGAGGCGATAACCTGGCACGAAGCGTTCCAATTCCCGGTTTCTCAAACAGGACTTTGAATGTCACCGTGTCATTCCTGGTTACGGTAACAGAGACAGGGCTTCCGTTCACAGGCACTCCATTTAGAGTCAGGCTCAAATTCCGTGTCTGAGGAGTCCTGCTGAAATTTCTAATAGACACCTGCACCCTCTTTGTCTGACCCGCAATAATCCCGTCCGGAGCCGTCACACTAAGAATCCCAACATCTGGCAATGTGCTAGCAACGGTTGTGGTCGTCGTGCTCGCCGTCGTCGTAGTCGTGGTTGTCGGTCTGGTCGTAGTCGTTGTGCTGGTCGTGGTTGTAGTTGCTACCGTTGTTGTTGTAGTTGTCGTTGGCCTGGTCGTTGTGGTGGTGCTGGTAGTTGTCGTTGTTGTAGTTGTTGTAGTTATCGTAGTTGTGGTTGTTGTGGTTGTCGTCGTTGTTGTAGTAGTGGTAGTCGTTGGTCTGGTCGTCGTGGTCGTGCTAGTCGTCGTCGTTGTGCTAGTGGTCGTACTGGTCGTAGTTGTGGTTGTTGTGGTTGTCGTCGTTGTTGTAGTAGTGGTAGTCGTTGGTCTGGTCGTTGTGGTGGTGCTGGTAGTTGTCGTTGTTGTAGTTGTGGTTGTCGTAGTCGTGGTTGTTGTGGTGGTGCTGGTGGTTGTCGTTGTTGTAGTTGTGGTTGTCGTAGTCGTGGTTGTTGTAGTGGTTGTAGTCGTTGTCGTAGTCGTGGTTGTCATAGTCGTGGTTGTTGTAGTTGTCGTTGGTCTGGTCGTTGTGGTGGTGTTGGTGGTTGTCGTTGTTGTAGTTGTGGTTGTCGTAGTCGTGGTTGTTGTAGTGGTTGTAGTCGTTGTCGTAGTAGTGGTTGTCGTTGGTCTGGTCGTTGTGGTGGTACTGGTGGTTGTCGTTGTTGTAGTTGTCGTAGTCGTGGTTGTTGTGGTGGTTGTAGTCGTTGTGCTAGTGGTCGTACTGGTCGTAGTTGTGGTGGTGCTGGTGGCTGTGGTGCTCGTCGTTGTGGCTGGGACGATAACATTAATTAGGCCTTGCATACCTGGGAAACCAATAGCAGGATTAGGTGGATGTAATGCACACCGATAGTAACAGGCCTCTGCTACCATAAAAGTATGAACATACATATCATTATGCGTGCGAAGTAGTCCCGATAAACCTCCGGGCTCAGGACATGTGTTCCCCATATAATCACCTGTAGTCGAATCTGCCGTGATGTCATGGGGAACGGTAGCAACATGACTCCACGTGACCGAATCTCCAACATTTATGGTAAAAGGGAAGGATACTCCATCTGGAAAGAAACTATCGCCCGGATCATCAAGCGCAATGACCGACATATTTGCAGACGTAGCGATTAACGGGGTCATGGCCAATAGCAGTGCGGTGGTTAGCAAGCACACCAAATAGTATGATGATTTCGATAGTTTTAGCATTTTCACTTTCTGCCCTCTGTTCTCATTCTGCCTAGCCCAGAATGATTAATAACTCGGTTCGTTTGAGCACATAACGATTGTTTTCGAGTCGCAAGCTTGCATCGAACAGATACGGTGGAGTGAAGATCTGAGCACCCTGGATTTGCCACGGAGTATGGGACGCTCCCCGCGGAAAAGTTCGTGTCGGAGCTAAAGACATGGGGGGAAACGTAGTGGTGTTGAGCAGAACCGAGACATTATTGCTCTGGAGATTCGCCACGGCCAGATCCGGCTTCTCATCCCCATTGAAATCCGCGATCGCCAGAGAGAACGGGCCCGTCGCCACGGGAAAGTTCATGGCACTCCCAAAGGTGCCATTGCCATTTCCCAGCAGTATGGAGACATTATTGTTGCCATAATTTGCCACGGCCAGATCCTGGTTTCCGTCCCCATTGAGATCCGCGATCGCCACAAAGTCCGGGTAAGTCGACCCCGTGGAAGATAAGACGGTCATGGCTGTCCCGAAGGTGCCATCGCCATTTCCCAGCAGTATGGAGACACCACTGGTGCCGTTGAGATTCGCCACAGCCAGATCCGGATGCCCATCCCCATTGAGATCCCCGATTGCCACAGAGGCCGGGGCATTCCCTACGGAAAATGGGGAATGTGCGGCCGCCGTGAAGTTGCCGGTTCCATCCCCCAGCAGTATGGAGACAGTATTGCCGCCGGCATTGGCCACGGCCAGATCCGGATGCCCATCCCCGTTGAGATCCGCGATCGCCACGGAGTCCGGGTAAATCCCCACGGAAAAGTTCGTGGCCGACCCAAACGAGCCGGTGCCCGTGCCAAGAAGAATGGAGACATTATTGCTGCCCTGGTTCGCCACGACCAGATCCGGATGCCCGTCCCCATTAAGATCTGCGATTGCCACGGAGTCTGGGTAAGTCCCCACGGAAAAGCTCATGGCCGGTCCGAAGGTGCCATTGCCATTTCCCATCAGTATGGAGACAGTGCCGTCGCCCTGGTTCGCCACGACCAGATCCGGATGCCCGTCCCCATTAAGATCCCCGATTGCCACAGAGGCCGGGGCGTTCCCCACGGGGAAATTTGCGGCTGACCCGAAGGTGCCATTGCCATTTCCCAGCAGAACGGAGACATTATTGCTGCTGACATTCACCACAGCCAAATCCTGTTTCCCATCCCCATTGAGATCCCCGATTGCCACAATGAACGGAAAAGTCCCTACGGAATAGTTCGTGACATTGCCGAAGGAAACAGTCTGGGCAAAACTGGCAGGGACCGGAAAGGAAAACAAGCACCCGGCAAAAAACAACAGAAAAAGAACGCGAGCTGCTTGTTGTTTTATTGTAGGCCGTGTCATGGGGGATAGTCTCCTTAGAATGTAAGGTTTAAAGCGATTAGCACCTCGGTCAAAGTTCTTAATCTAAAGATGGGAATGCAAGTTTCTCTTAATAAAAATTAAATTAAGGATATGTTAGATATTGTGAGCGGATGTTTAAGGACAAAAAAACCCAAGAACTTCATCGAAGCCCTTGGGTTATCCCTTCATAAGACTCATGTACCCTCTCAATAAATGAGGACGTTTATAACTTCCTCAACTATTAAGTCATTGCCGAGAATGATAACTATTACTAATTATGGCACGA
>Ga0207048_10346_pt1 | contig 13220 bp, 11 predicted proteins | sample Alteio_BWMinCont_65_FD_153301 | JGI IMG/M metagenome (GOLD analysis project Ga0207048, IMG submission 153301) | Enriched cells from forest soil in Barre Woods Harvard Forest LTER site, Petersham, Massachusetts, United States -... | ecosystem: Environmental > Terrestrial > Soil > Temperate forest >...
CTCTGATCCTGGACCTTCCGGATGCGAAACCGATGCCGACGATCCGCGGACAGGTTGCATTCCATCAGGTGAGTTTTGCTTATGATCCGGACATCCCGGTGCTGAAGGATCTCTCATTCGAGGTGGAACCGGGTCAGGTCGTGGCGCTGGTCGGCCCCAGCGGATCGGGGAAGACAACGCTGGTAAATCTCCTCCACCGGTTTTATGATCCGACCGCGGGTTGGATTGAGATCGACGGGCAGGATATTAAAAAGATTCAGCTCAGAAACCTCTATACGCAGATCGCTCTGGTGCCACAGGAAACGATCTTATTCGGTGGAACGATCCGGGAAAATATCATGTATGGCCGGACCGAGGCTTCGGAAGAAGAAATGATGGCTGCTGCAAAAGCCGCCAATGCCCATGACTTTATCATGGCCTTCCCGAAAGGCTATGACACGATCGTGGGCGAGAAAGGGATCAACCTTTCCGGCGGGCAGCGCCAGCGGTTGGCGATCGCGCGGGCAATCTTAAAAAACCCGCGGCTTCTGATTCTGGACGAAGCGACTTCATCTCTTGATAATGAGTCCGAGAAGCTTGTGCAGGAGGCATTAGACCGCCTCATGGAGAACCGGACCAGCTTCATTATCGCCCATCGGCTCACGACGATTCAACACGCGGATCGTATCTTCGTACTGGACAAGGGAAAACTCGTGGAAGAGGGCACGCATGCCGAACTTCTCGACCGCAAGGGACTCTACCATCATCTATACACAATGAAGCTGGCTGGAGTAGAGGTATAGTTATCTCTCGCGCCTCTCCTCTCCTCGCTCCCCTCTTATCTCTTTCCGTTCCTCCCTTCTCTCTCTGGCCTCAGCCTTGAAATGCTTCCCTCTAAACTCTGGGCCGCGCTCATGATACTCCTTCCAGGCATGATCGCGAAATGCATGGAGCCTCTCAATTTTATATTTTCTTAAGCCGACCGGAAGCCCTCGGCGTTCCACATGAACCCATGGACCGCCATAACCGCGAGACCCGTACCAGTAACCGTCATGAAAATAGTAGTATCGGCCGCCGAGGAAAAAAAGATCGTACGGAGTTCCAACCGCCACGTATACTCCAGTCTCCGGCATGATTACCATCTCGGGTGGAGCCTCCACCACAACCGGAGGGGGAACAGGAACACCGATATTGATATTCACACCCACGCCCGCATAACTTGACGGCACGGCCCAGGCCATTGCTCCGAAAACAATCAAGAACATAATCATATTTTTTTTCATGGCTCCTCCTTAATTTTCTTAAAGATTACACTATCTTAAAATAACCGAAAAGGCTCGATCTGTCAAGCAAATTTCCGATTCAGCAAGTTTTACTCGACCTGTTTGATCTGCTCTTCTTGAAGCGAGGAGGGAGACCCGATCTCGGCTGCAAAGATTTTTGTACGGTGGACAGGGTGGGTCAGCGGAATTCCATAAATGGGGATATGGTATTCAAAATCGAGCGTGATCCGTTTGTTATGAACAGCCGCACCCGTGCCGCCCAAGACACGGCTACCAAACGAGCTCGCGGCGGTGTCTTCGATCCGCACCGACACCTCTTCCGGCGTCAGATGGATGCCGTTTTTTTCAGCCCGGGCGATCACCTCTTGTTTAAAAGATTCCTCTGTCTGTCCTCGGACCGTGAGCATCAGTGTGTCGAGGTCATCGCTGAACCCCTCGGAGACCTTATAATATTTTAAAACCTGATAACCGGCGTGGAATATAATCCCGACGAGCAAGACCAACAGGATTTTCTTGATCACGTTTTATTTTAGCTCCTGGAGCACTTGATCGATATCTTGAGGCAACAGCACGATCTCGATTCGACGGTTCTGCGCCTTTCCCTCCTTGGTGTCATTGCTGGCAACGGGGTGATTCATCGCATAACCGGCTGCCGAGAGCATCTTGGGATCCAGCTTCACTTTGTCTTCGAGGTATCGCACCACGTTGGTGGCACGGGTCATGGACAACTCCCAGTTCGTTGGAAACTTGCTCATAAGTTTCGGGCCGATCGGGACGTCATCGGTATATCCTTCGACGCGGATTTGCTTATCCTTGACCTTCTTTAATATCTCGCCCACACGGTCAAATACCTTGAGACCTTCGGGTTTGATCTCCGCACTGCCGGAATCGAATAAAATCTTCTCCACCAGGTTCACCGAGAGCTTGTCCTTGACCTGCGTGACCTTAATCTCGCCCTTCTTGATCTCTCCTTGAAGTTCATTCACGAGGCTGTCATACGTCGATTTGAGTTTTTCGATCTCTTCCTGCTTTGCCTTGTCCAACTGACCAGTTTTTTCATTTAGCTCCGCAATCTCTTTTGCTTGCGCCTGCTGCTTGGTCTCCAACTCGGCGATGGCCTGCTTAAGACCCTCTACTTCTTTCGCCTGGGCTTCTTTGGCAGCAGCCAGCTCTTTCGATAAATACTCGTTCTGTGCGTTGGTCTTTTCAAGATTGTCCTGACTTTCCTGATACATCTTCTTGCTCACCCCGCATCCAGCAAGCAACATAGCAGAAATCATCAGCCAACCGCTGCTCCGACAGATCGTTTTCATGCGCTACCTCCTCTTATCATCAATTGGCAGGCCTTTTAAGCTTACCGTCCATTATCAACCGCTCACAGCCCTTTTGGAGAATTGTACGCCCTGTCGGGTAGGTCATCTTGGCCTCCGCCTCCTCTAATAATGAAAACCAGCCGACCTCGTCTACCTCATGGTCGTGATCCGTTATATCGCCGCTCAGGTACTCCATCAGATAAAAATGAACTGTCTTTTGAATGTGTGCCCTCTCCTCTTTCGAGTAGAACTGATAGTGTATGTCACCCAGTTTATCAATGATTCTGGCCGTGACTCCTGTCTCTTCTTTCACTTCTCGAAGCGCTGCGTCCTCAAGGCTTTCTCCTGGCTCCACCCATCCCTTGGGCAGTGTCCAGACCGGCTGGCCCGATGGAGATCGGCGGAGGATTAATGCCACTTCGATCACCCCTTCCCGGTCGCGGTAGACCAGGCCCCCTGACGAGATTTGCTTCTTGCCCCGACTCATTATTCAGCCCTCTGCTCACTATGCATAGGAGGCTCGCTTCGCCTCTCTATCTTAACTGGGGGCCCGTGCATGACACGAAGGAACCCGGCCGCCTCACCGACTCGGCGGCGCTCATAATGTGGCGCTCCTTCCTCGTCGCGCCATTCGTCCTCCGATGCCCCCAGGCCGCATGCATCTCGCAGCCAAGCTGCGAACCAGTTCTGGCAAAACCGGATGGCTCTGCCCGTCGGTCGCAAATCATATCATGATGGTTCAGGTATAACAAGTAAGGGCGAGGTCACTAAGTACGGGTCATTACTGAATCGTAAAACTGACAGACTTTAATAAGGTCCCGTCTTCAGCGGTAATGTCCACTCTCCAAGATCCGGTCCATTCTGGAGGAATCGTTCTAGAGCTGTAGGTCCGCCAGTTGAACCCTTTCACCGGCAACACCATTACCTGTACCAGGCGATCGCCGTAAAACCAAAAATGATGAACCTTTGTTTCAGCCTTAGCACTCATACCCGCAATCCTTGTGAAGCAAAATAGCTTTTCTACCGTGGCAGGGAAACTTTCACCAACGCCAAGCGGTTTAAGTTTCTTGACGTCTGTTGCAATCACCATTTCCTGAACCGATGGGGAGCCGGATACCGGCTTAGAAGGGGCTTGGGCCTCGCTCACGTGTTTCGTGCCGAGCACGGTGAGCAGAACCGTCAGAATAAAAAAAGTGCCTGTCCGAAAACAGAAAAGTGTCACTCGCTACCCCTCGGAATAATTTTTCAATCTATCAAGCAAGACATCTTTTGAAAGTAAATGATTCGTTTCCCGACAAAGCGTTTAGTATTATTACATTACCATAACATCGGTGCTTTCGGTACTCTTGCGGAAAAATTCCTTGACAAATCTGCATACTATATGCTATTAACTACCAAGGTAGTTATCTGGAAGGATTACGAATTGATCCAGGCGATAATTACAAAGCTTTCCGAACTAGGGCTATCCGAGTATGAGGCCAAGGCCTATCTCGCACTTCTCCGCGCCAATCCCTCGACCGCGTACGAGATCGCAAAAGAATCCGGTATCCCGACCTCCAAAATCTATCAAGTCATCCACAAACTCACCGAGAAAGGGATTTGCCTCCTGTCCGAAGAAAGCAGCAAGACAAAACATTACGTTCCGATCCAACCGGACGAATTCTTAAGCCGATACAAAAGCACAGTCGGAACGCTTGTAGACTCTCTAAAAGAAGAGTTCAGCAGCCTCAACAGCCGTCAGGATGTAAGCCACATCTGGAATATCTCCGATTATGACCATCTTATAGACAAGGCACATCGGATGATTGACAGCGCCTGTTCCGTGCTTCTCCTATCGCTCTGGAAGGAAGAGTTGGACTCGCTTGAAACCGCTCTCCGTAGAGCCGAAGGCCGTGGAGTCCAGATCGCCCTGGTTCATTTCGGGCTTCCAAAACTGGAGATAGGTCAGGTATACTATCATCCAATAGAGGACACGTTGTACGCTGAGAAAGGCGGCCGCGGGTTTGCCGTGATCGCTGATTCTCAAGAGGTCTTGATCGGAACCGTCAGTTATGAAGGCAAGACCGAAGGCGCCTGGAGTCGTAATAAAGGGTTCGTCATGATTGCCGAGGATTATGTAAAACATGACGTCTATATCACCAAGATCATTAAGCGCCTCGATAAAGAACTGATTGACTGCTTTGGCGAAAGATATGCGAAGCTTCGTGATGTTCTCCGCGATGAGGAAGTAGATCGTGGAAATGCTTCTAAGATTCAGGAGAAAGGAGTCTTAACCTCTCATGAAATCCGCTAAGCGATCCGGCCTGCCGCCTAAACAGGGTCTCTACGATCCCCGGTACGAGAAAGAAGCCTGCGGAATCGGGTTTGTGGCCAATGTTAAAGGCAACAAATCCCACGAGATCGTCCGGAAGGGACTTGAGGTTTTGGAAAACCTTGCGCATCGTGGCGCGGTAGGCTGTGATCCCTGCACAGGAGACGGCGCGGGCATCCTGATTCAGATTCCCCACGAGTTTCTAAAAAGGGCCTGTGGCGAGATCGGCATACGGCTTCCCGGCGCAGGCGAGTACGGCGTGGGGATGGGCTTCCTTCCCAAGGATCCTTCTCAGCGTCATTTGTGCGAGACGCTGATTTCTCGGATCATCCAAGAAGAGGGCCAGCGTCTGCTTGGATGGCGGGATGTCCCGGCAAAGGATGAGCACCTGGGTGAACTTGCACGGTCCAGCCAGCCCCATATCCGCCAGTTCTTCATCGCGCGTGACATCTTAGACGAGGCACAGTTTGAACGAAAACTCTACGTGATTCGAAAGCGCATCGAGAACGCGGTCTTGAACTCCGCAATCGAGGATCGGGCCTCTTTCTACATTAACAGCCTGTCTTCCTCCACGATTGTGTACAAGGGGCTTCTGCTCCCCCGTCAGATACCGCTCTTCTATCCGGACCTGGCCGATCCGACCGTGATGAGCGCGCTGGCCATGGTCCATTCCCGTTTCTCGACCAACACATTTCCGACATGGGCCCGTGCACATCCTTACCGCTACGCCTGCCACAACGGTGAGATCAACACGCTCAAAGGGAACATCAACTGGATGCAGGCGCGTCAGGGCCGGCTCGCGTCCGAACTGTTTGGCGATGACATACAGAAGCTTTATCCGATCATCTATGAAGACCAGAGCGACTCGGCCTGTTTTGACAACGCCCTGGAGTTCTTAGTGATGGGCGGCCGCTCTCTTCCTCACGCCGTGATGATGCTCATCCCGGAGGCCTGGGCCGGAAATCCTGACATGGACCTGGATCGGCGCGGCTTCTACGAATATCACGCCGCGATGATGGAACCCTGGGACGGCCCCGCCGCCATGCTGTTCACGGACGGCAAGCTGATCGGTGCGACGCTGGACCGTAACGGCCTGCGCCCCTGCCGCTATCTTGTAACACATGACGACTTCGCGGTGGTCGCCTCCGAGGCCGGCGTGCTTTCTTTCAAGCCTGAAGAAGTTCTGACCAAGGGCCGCCTCAAACCGGGCAGGATGTTTCTGGTAGATACGGGTTCCGGCCGCATCATCGATGACGACGAGATCAAGGCGGACATCACTTCACGCAAGCCGTACCGGCAGTGGGTCATGACGAACCGGATCAATATCGAAGACCTGCCCGAACCGCTGAATGTGCTTCAGCCGGATCACGCCACGCTTCGACAACGTCAGCAGGACTTCGGCTGTACGATCGAAGAATTGAAAATGGTGATCAGCCCGATGGCCGTAACAGGCGAAGAGGCGGTTGGCTCGATGGGAACCGACACGCCGCTTGCGGTACTCTCAGACCGGCCTCAACTGCTTTTTAAGTACTTCAAACAGCTCTTCGCTCAGGTGACCAACCCGCCGATTGATTCCATCCGGGAACAGCTGGTGATGTCGCTCGTGACCAACATCGGGCCGAAACCCAACCTTTTGAGCGAAACGCCGGAATCCTGCCGCCGAATCCGGATCCCCCAGCCGATACTGACCAATGCCGATCTCGAGAAAATCCGGACGATTGCGGATGGCCATTTCAAGACCAAGACCTTGCCGATGCTATTCCAGGTAGCGAAAGGGCCAAAGGGGCTGGCAGAGGCGGTGGAGGAACTCTGCCGTCAGGCATCGGAAGCGATCCGTAACGGTTACAAGTTTATTATTTTAAGCGACCGGGGCGTAAAGGCCGAATGGGCCCCGATTCCGAGTCTGCTGGGCGTCTCAGCGGTGCATCATCATCTGATCCGCGAATGCACCCGCACCGAAGTGGGCCTGATCGTCGAGTCCGGCGAGCCGCGGGATGTCCATCATTTCGCCTGCCTGATCGGTTATGGGGCCGGCTCGATCAACCCGTATCTCGCCTTTGAGACACTGACCGATTTGGTGCGTGAAGGCTACCTGCCTGAAGAGATTGACGAGGCCACCGCTTACACAAAGTATATCAAGGCTATTAATAAGGGACTTTTAAAGATCTTTTCGAAGATGGGGATCTCCACCGTCCAGAGTTACTGCGGCGCCCAGATCTTTGAGGCGATCGGATTAAACAGTGATCTCGTTGACCGCTACTTCACCGGTACCCCGTCCCGAATCGGCGGAATCGGGATCGAAGTGCTGGGGGAGGAAACCTTGCGGCGACACGCCGTCGCCTACCGTCCGGTTCCAATCCGCCAACTCGACTTCGGCGGCGAGTATCATTATCGGATACAGGGTGAACACCACAACTGGAATCCGTCGACAATCGCGAACCTCCAGGACGCCGCGCGAAACAATAATCATTCTACCTATAAAGAGTTTAGCCGGATCGTGAATGATGAGAACAAAAAACATTCCAATCTACGCGGGCTGTTCGAGCTTAAAACCTTACCGAAGCCGATTCCAATCGAAGAAGTTGAGCCGGCTTCCGAAATCGTCAAGCGGTTCAACACCGGTGCGATGTCGTTTGGCGCGATCAGTAAGGAAGCTCATGAGACGCTCGCGATCGCGATGAACCGGATCGGCGGCAAGAGCAACACAGGTGAAGGTGGCGAGGATCCGGAACGCTTCATTCCCCTGCCGAACGGCGATTCCAGGAACAGCGCGATCAAGCAAGTGGCCTCGGCACGTTTTGGCGTTACGACCCACTACCTGGTCAATGCAAGAGAACTCCAGATTAAGATGGCCCAGGGTTCCAAACCCGGCGAGGGCGGACAGCTGCCGGGCCACAAGGTGGATGAGACCATCGCCCGGCTCCGTTACTCGACTCCGGGTGTTCAATTGATCTCGCCGCCGCCTCACCACGACATCTACTCGATCGAGGACCTTGCACAGTTGATCTATGATCTAAAAACTGTCAATCCCGATACGGCCATCTCAGTGAAACTCGTGGCCGAGGTCGGAGTAGGCACGATCGCGGCCGGCGTGGCAAAGGCGCGCGCCGACAAGATTCTGATCAGCGGCGACTCCGGCGGTACCGGCGCCTCCCCGCTCTCTTCTATCAAGTATGCAGGAATACCATGGGAACTGGGTCTGGCCGAGACACAGCAGACACTGGTCTTAAACAACCTCCGAGGACGCGTCCGGATCGAAACCGATGGGCAGCTCAAGACCGGGCGAGATGTCGTCATCGCAACGCTTTTAGGTGCCGAGGAGTTCGGCTTCGCAACCGCGCCGTTGATTGTCGAAGGCTGCATCATGATGCGGAAATGTCATTTAAATACATGTCCCGTTGGGATCGCGACGCATGACCCTGTCCTCCGAAAAAAATTCGCGGGAAAACCGGAGCACGTGGTCAATTATTTCTTTTTTGTCGCCGAAGAAGTGCGCGAGCTGATGGCCCAACTGGGTTTTCGGAAATTTAACGAGATGATCGGACGCGTGGACAAGATCCGGACGAAGAAGGCAATTGATCATTGGAAGGCACGCGGCCTGGACCTCAGCAACCTTTTAATGAAACCGGACGTTCCGCCCGATATCCCAACACACTGCGTCGAGCAGCAGGATCACGGCCTGCAGGGCGCTCTGGATTATAAATTGATCGAGCTTGCAAGACCTGCTCTGGAGTCCAAGCAGCGTGTGGAGGTCAGTCTCCCGATCCGGAACATCTACCGAACGGTGGGCGGCATGCTCTCCGGTGAAATCGCAAAGCGCTACGGCCTGGAAGGCCTTCCTCCGGACACAATCCATTTCAAGTTTGCCGGTACGGCCGGACAGAGTTTCGGAGCCTGGCTGATCAATGGCGTCACGTTAGAGCTGGAGGGTGAGAGCAACGACTACGTCGCGAAGGGAATGTCCGGCGGCCGGATCGTGATCTACCCGCAGAAAGGTTCCAATTTCATTCCGGAGGATACGATTATTATCGGCAACGTTGCCCTTTATGGCGCGATTGCGGGCGAGGTCTACATCTATGGCATGGCGGGAGAGCGTTTCGCGGTTCGAAACTCGGGCGTTCATACGGTAGTCGAAGGCGTGGGCGATCATGGCTGCGAATACATGACCGGCGGGGTCGTGGTGGTGCTCGGCAAAACCGGCCGCAACTTTGCGGCCGGAATGAGCGGCGGCGTGGCGTTTGTGTTAAACGAAGACGGACGATTTGAGCATCGTTGCAATCTCTCGATGGTCGAGCTCGAACCGGTTCGAGACAAGGCGGACCAGGCGCTACTTAAAAGCCTGATCGAGCGGCATGCCCGATACACCGGAAGCGCCAAGGCCAAGAAGGTGCTTTCACAGTGGGAAACGATGCTGCCCAAGTTTGTCCGTGTGATATCGGTCGAGTATAAGAAGGTCTTGGCGCAGCGGAAATCTCAGAAAGCGCAAAAGTTATCCAAGGAGGCCGCGGTTCATGGCTGATCCCAAGGGCTTTATGAAATATAAACGGGAAGGCCCCAAACGCCGTCCGGTCGGGCTTAGGATCAAGGACTGGAAGGAGTTTTACGAGCCGGTCTCGGAAGAGTCGCTGAAGGCACAAGGCGCGCGCTGTATGGACTGTGGTGTGCCGTTCTGTCAAAGCAATCACGGCTGCCCGGTCCAGAACATGATCCCGGATTGGAACGATCTTGTGTATCAAGGGCGCTGGAAGGATGCGCTCCGGCTGCTGCATGCCACCAACAATTTTCCGGAATTTACGGGACGGCTTTGCCCCGCGCCATGCGAGAGCGCTTGCGTGTTAGGAATCATCGATGATCCTGTCTCGATACGAGTCATCGAATGGAACATCATTGACCGCGGCTTTGACGAAAGCTGGGTCTCGCCGGTACTGCCGGAAAGGGAAACCGGTCAGAAGGTGGCGATCGTCGGCTCCGGCCCTGCGGGACTCGCGGCTGCGCAGCAGCTTCGCCGTGCCGGACACTCGGTCACCGTGTTTGAGAAGGATGACCGTATCGGCGGCCTTCTGCGCTATGGGATCCCGGATTTTAAAATGGAGAAATCGGTGATTGAGCGACGACTTGAGCAGATGCGCGCGGAAGGGGTCGCATTCAAGACCAACGTCCATGTTGGGCACGATATCACGACGGAGGAGCTAATAAAAAACTTTGATGCGATCTGCCTGGCCGGTGGCGCGATGGCCGCACGGGAGCTTCCGGTTCCCGGACGTGAGCTCGGCGGTATCTACCCGGCGATGGAGTACCTGGCCCAGCAGAACAGGATCAACGCGGGAGACACGATGGATCAGGCCAAGCGAATTTCTGCCCAGGGGAAACGAGTCGTGATTATCGGGGGCGGGGATACCGGCTCCGACTGTCTCGGGACGACTCATCGGCAGAACGCCATAGATGTCCACCAGTTTGAATTACTTGCCCAGCCGCCCCCGAACCGCGATTTGTCCACTCCGTGGCCGCTCTGGCCGATGCAGCTCCGTACCTCCCACGCACATGAAGAGGGCTGCAACCGCGAATGGAGCGTCTCGACCAAGCGTTTCTCCGGCAAAAACGGCCAGGTGACAAAGCTCCACGCCGTTCGTGTGGAATTAAAGAAAGACGAGAATGGACGCCCGCAGTTTGTGGAGATGCCCGGTGCCGAGTTCGAACTGGACGTGGATCTCGTCCTTCTGGCGATGGGCTTTACCGGCCCGGTCAAACAGGGCCTGCTCGCCGACCTCGGTGTAAAACTCGACGCGCGCGGTAACGTCGCCGCAGACGAAAACCACATGACATCCGTCGAAGGCGTCTTTGCCGCAGGGGACATGAGGCGCGGCGCCTCACTCATCGTCTGGGCCATTCGGGAAGGCCGCGATGCCGCGAAAGGAATCGACCAGTATCTAAGATCCAAGGCCTCTACGGTTTAATCGGCATTTCTCTGTGTCCCTATTCCATCTCATCCACGGTAGTCTGTAGTAACCCCTCCCATTTTTTTACTTGATTTTTATATTTTATCTCTGTAAAGTACCTCCTGCCTTTAAGGACAGAGGCTATTTCTTTCAAAACCGAGGCTTCCATTTCGGTGAAAGATTTAGGTAAACATTCAAAAAATAAGGGAGGTGATTTCATGAAGAATCTCGTAGCGGTATTCGTAGCTTTTTGTTTTGTCTTTACCTTGGTGGGCATCGGGCTCGCAGCCGACATGAAGGTGGAGGGCAAGGTGGTAAAGATGGAGGGTGGGTTTGTAACGGTCAAGGATGCGAAGGGCAAAGATCACAAGATCCACACCAACGAATCCACAAAGATGACGGGTGATATCAAGGTAGGCTCCGATGTTGAGGCGATGATTGACGATAAACATCATGCCATGTCCATGATGGTCAAGGGTGATATGGGCATGAAAGACGACATGAAAAACAAGTAATCGAAGCCTTCTTCCGTTTTATCGCAGGCACGATCCTCTTCGGGTCGTGCCTGATTTGTTTTAAGGCCATTCATGGATACCAAACAACTTAAAGAAGTTCAGGAAAAAATTTCAGCCGCCAAGGCGATTGCGGTGCTCACCGGGGCCGGAATCTCGGCCGATAGCGGGATCCCGACGTTTCGAGGGGAAGATGGTTTATGGCGAAATTTCAGAGCCGAGGATCTGGCCACGCCGGAGGCCTTCGAACGCGATCCCAGGCTCGTCTGGGAATGGTACAACTGGAGGCGCGAACTGATTGCTGCCAAACAGCCCAACCCGGCCCATTATGCCTTGACCGAATTGGAGAAACGTTTCGATGCGTTCGTGCTTTCCACTCAGAACGTGGATGGCCTGCATGCAAAAGCCGGAAGTCGAAAATTGGTCGAGCTGCATGGAAACATCTGGAAAGTCCGCTGTACAAAGTGCGGCGAGGTAACCGGGAATATCGATGTCCCGATCGAGATCCTGCCACACTGCAAACACTGCAACGGGCTGCTCCGCCCCCACATCGTCTGGTTTGGAGAGGTGCTCTATGCGCCGGATATTTTGAAAAGCGCGCGGGCCTTTGAAGGCTGTGACCTGATGCTGGTCATCGGGACCTCTGGAATTGTTCAGCCGGCGGCCTCCTTTGTATCTCTGGCAAAAGACCATGGGGCCTTTGTGGTCGAGATCAATGTAACCGAAAGCGCAGCCAGCAGAGAGGCGGACGTGCTGTTAGTGGGCAGGGCGGCCGAAGTCGTTCCGCTAATTTCTATGACCGATCGTTTATAGTATTTCCATGCCGCGTTCTGTAAAACTTCTCATTTTCGATCTTGACGGCACACTCGCAGACTCTCGCCTCGATGTGGCGAATGCCATCCGCTATGCGCTGGTGCAGCTGGGTCACGCACCTCTTCCCCATGAAGAGATTTACAGCTTCGTAGGTAACGGTATCCAGCGGTCTATCGAGCGCATGCTGGGCACTCAAGCGCCGGATATAGTCGAGCAGGCCATTAAGCTTTACCGCCAACATTATGGTCAGCACTTGTTGGACCACACCGTGCTCTACCCGCATGTGAAAGAGACCCTGGACGCCTTCCATTATAAAAAGAAGGCGATCATCTCGAACAAACGGCAAGAACCATCCGTGGCGATCCTGGAAGGCCTTGGCATCTCTCATCACTTTAATATGATCCTGGGCGGTGATCAGGTAGAGGAGAAGAAACCGGCGCCGGAGGCGGTCTTTCGCACCGTGGATCAGCTTGCGGTTGCGCCGGGGGACGCCATCATAATCGGTGACAGCCCTGAGGATATCCAGGCCGGGCGAGCAGCAGGTCTCATCACCTGCGGTGTCACCTACGGTTTCCATCCCCAAGAGCGCCTTCTGGCTGAAAAACCGGATTACCTCATTGACAGTTTAAAACAGCTTCGCGAGTTGATCGAATAGTCCCTCTTGGTTTGCGGCGTTGACAGACACAATTTTTTGGATTAAGATTCTCGCAGAATAAATGAGGAGAGGACCCCATGGTACCCTTGGCGGTCATAATGAACCGTGACGTCAAAAAGATTTCACCGGACGCCAAAATCCGGGAACTGGCTCAACTCATGCGGGACAAGAAAATCGGATCCGCTTTAGTCGAGCAGGTGGATGACTACATCGGAATTGTGAGCGAGACCGATCTGGTTCGAAAGGGACTTGCCGAAGGTCTCAATCCTGATGAGGCAACCGTCCGCCAGGTCATGAGCAGCCCGATCATCACGATTGACATCAACCGCACAGTTGCCGATGCCAACGATCTCATGGCCAAGCGAGCTATCCGCCACCTACCCGTCACGGAACTGGGAAAGATTGTGGGGATCATCTC
>Ga0207048_10347_pt1 | contig 13215 bp, 21 predicted proteins | sample Alteio_BWMinCont_65_FD_153301 | JGI IMG/M metagenome (GOLD analysis project Ga0207048, IMG submission 153301) | Enriched cells from forest soil in Barre Woods Harvard Forest LTER site, Petersham, Massachusetts, United States -... | ecosystem: Environmental > Terrestrial > Soil > Temperate forest >...
ATGATATAAAACTTTTTAATTTTGTTTAAGAAGTGCCGTCTAATTAATAAAAGCTACCCTTTATTAACACGCCCATAATTAGGTCACCTTTACATATTATATATCACCCCTACTCGTCTTCCATCAAACGTGACCTGGTTCTTTTCCAAAAATCGTCTTAGCCTACTACCATTACGCCTTTGAACGTTATACATTGTACCATCAAACAATAATAAAAATGCACCTTGCAATATAATCGATGAGCCATAGCCGCGCAATTCGTTTGAATTGTTTGCATCACCATGATGTCTCAAATATATCCCGATACCGATATAAGCAATATCAAGCCCTCCATTGATTAAAAATATTTTTTCTATTTTTTGTTGTTCTTTTAAGTTCCCGGCGGCAGTGAGCTGCTTGTTTAGGTTTTTCCTCGCACTTTTAAAACCAAGTGTTGCCGCACCGAGGTTCGCCGTATTCCATAAAAAGTCCATTTGGTAAAAATATTTATTAGAACCTCCAGCCGAACTTGCCCATCCCGCTACCCCTGCTCCAATATTAATTATCGCCCAACTGCCCAAAACTTCCATGCCGGTAGTTGTAATATCGTTCCGGGAATAATTAAAATTTTTTAATGAATCCTGTCCAAATGCCCGGGAACCGGCAATAATTAAAATCAATGTACATAGCTTCTTCATCAGGATGATTTCGGGTTTTCAAAACAACAGGTCACGGCAACAGGCTTCATTCACCTGTATATGGATCCCTAATTTTTTTATGCTGATAAGTAATATCTGAAAACATTACATTGTTGTGCGTTCCCGTCGGTGATTGTGCTAAAAAACCAAGTTTTAACGGCCCCTTTGCATTAAACTGTAAATGCCTTATCAAAAACCATTTCTTTTGGTCTGCTGAATAGTACAACGTGATTACGTTGGCAGCCTTTGCTATTTTGTAATAAACATAATTTGAAGCTGTTGCCACCGAATTGCAATCGTCAGAAATATCATTGGTAACCACGCTTACTACACGGTGTAAACCCGTATAATCCTTTTCGAAACAAAACTTTATCCAGTGTAACGGGTCAGTTTTCAAAACTATCGCGCCGCCGTCCCATTTAAAAGTAAAAGCATGCTCGATACGCGCGGTTAAAACAAAATTATTGTCAGCCGTAAAAAGCAGTTTGGGCGCATTATCCGTATTGTAGGTCACATTCGGGTCCCTGAACATATCCGTTTTGGCACCTGCCTCAATTGTCAATACCGGGCCTTTTATTGAGTAATTCAATGGTTTGTTCTCCCACGATAGGGGGAAAGGGATACCTGGTAATTGAATTGGTTTATTTTGCGCGATTACGGGCACGCTAATCCAGCTAGTAAGCAAAAAAGCCAATAGAAAATCCTTAGCAAATAGTTTTTTCATTTCTCTCAACATTAAAAACAGTTACGCAGACAATCGATTACGGGCAGGCAAGGTTAAAATTAGAAAAAAGCAAACACTTTTCATACAAACCGAAATAGCTATAATTTTATATTATTTTTATGAAGGAATTTGTTAAACAAAAAATATTATGGAGAATCTAAAGCTGTCAAGGGAGCAGAAAATTGAACTTTATAATAGGCTGGTTGCGTCCCATGCTGATGCCATCCGTAAAGGGGATACCATACCTTACACTTCACTGAACGGGCACATGTACAGTTATTTCTCAAAAGATGACTTTGTTGCGCTCCGGCTTCCTGCGGATGAAAGGGTAAAATTCATGGACAGGTATAAAACCACCCTGGTTAAGCAGTACGGCATTATACAAAAAGAATACGTTATGGTTCCTGACAGCCTTTTAGAAAAAACAGCTGAGTTGAAACCATATTTCTCCATAAGCCATAACTACATTAGCACTTTAAAACCTAAACCGGCATCTAAAAGCAAAAAATAAGGATTAAGCATTTGAAAAGATGCAGAACATTAAATCCAGTCAATACTATTTCTTCTTTTTTGGTGGTTTTTTCTCCAGTGCCTCAACTTCACCGGCTGAAATTTCGGCAAACATTTTCCATTGATCTTTGTAGCCAAAAGGTATTTGAACCCAATCTTTCATGGGTTTGCCTTCCATTGGTTCAAACAATTTGGCGTCGTCCAAACTCAATGCCTCATTCAGGGCTTCGCCCTGAAGCTTGACAACTATATTGTCCTTCCAAAACATGGCAGCCGATTTTCCATTAGGCATTTTCATACATAATGCGCCAAACATTTTTCCTGGTGCAGCGTTGGGAATTTCCTTTGTTAATTCGGTGAAATAAGCTTCCGCATTCGTCATAATTTTTACGATAGTTTGTTCAACGTAAAGCTAACCAAAACTCTAATAACGCCCAATATTTTGGCTTTTGAAAATCGTAGTTTTGCGACTTGATAAGATCAATTTTCTTTTAAATAACTATCTAGAACAATTAAATATATGATAAGCATCATTTTAACACAGGTCTATTAAACGTAACTTGCTTATAATAAATTCAATTAAGATGAAAACGATACTTGTACTAACCGACTTTTCAAAAAAAGCGGAAAATGCAGCAGTGTATGCATTGAAAATAGCAGAAAAAGCTCATGCTAATATCATCTTGTTTCATTCGTTCGAAAAGTTTGAATCTGTCAATTTGCCTGAATCCGGATCGTGGGTATATGAAGATTTTGAAAATGTGAAAAGCGAAAGCCTAACTGAGTTAAAAAAATTGGAAGATTACCTCGCAACCCATCATAATCCCGGAGCATTTGAACCGGAGATCAGTTTGACTAATGAATTGGGGTACGACCTGGGGACGAGTGTAAACGAACTTGTAAAAGATAAAAATATTGGCCTCATTATTATGGGGGCCAGGAGTGACGACACAATATCACATGTGTTTAATGGAAGTGACGCCAATAGTGTGCTTGAACGAGCACCCTGCCCGGTTTTATTTGTCCCCGAATCAGGTTGTTTTGATCATTTCAAAACCATTGTCTTTGCCAATGACCTAAAAAAAGACTATACCGAAGCTTTAAGTTTTTTAATTGACATTGCACGTATAGACAATTCCCATATTATTCTGACCCATTTCGGGGAGTATGAAAATACAGTTCATAAATGCTTAAACGACATAAAAAATGTATTAAAATATCCTGATGTGACTTCAAGGCTTCTTCCGTTAAGAAACATAGGCGAGCAATTACGGGAATTTTCGACATCCGTGCATGCGAACCTTTTGGTGATGATCCATCACAAGGGCGGTGGGTTCGAAAACTTTATTAACGGAAGCAGAAGTAAAAGCATGCTGAACAAACACGAGGCGCCATTATTAATTTTTCCTGACTAATAAGGTTAATTTTAAATGCGTATGTTAAGCTAAGATTTCAAAGAATAAAATCATCTTAAGAGCTCATTGATCGCGGCATAGGGAATGGAGCCGGGTGCAAAACTAAAAGTGCCTTTTTGGCGGATCTCTTCCGCGCCCCGAAGGAAAGCGCCATAAGCTGCACGGGCAAGCGCTGAACCCAGGCTTAGCCTTTTTACGCCAAGGGCCGAGAGCGCATCAAGTGAAAGGCCGGCAATTCCAGGGCTAAGAACAACATTTACTGGTTTAGGCGCCAAAGCCTTTACAACAGCTTCTATTTCGCTCCGTGAATTCAAACCGGGTGCGAAAAGGACGTCCGCTCCTGCATCAGCAAAAGCTTCTAAACGCCGGATAGTATCTTTAAGATCAGGACGGCTATGGATAAGGTTCTCGGCGCGCGCTGTCAATGTGAATGGGAAGGGTAGGCTTCGCGCGGCTTTCACAGCCGCTTTGATACGCTCAACCGATAATTCAAACGGATAAATTGGGCTACCGGGGCGTCCAGTCGCGTCTTCTATTGAGCCGCCAACAAGGCCGGTCTCCGCGGCTAACAAAATGGTTTCTGCACAAGTTTTAGGATCATCCCCATAACCATTTTCAAGGTCTGCAGAAACCGGTAGATTAGTGGCAGCGGCAATTAAACGTGCATTCTCCAATGCTTCTTCGCGGGTAACAACCCCTTCTCCGTCAGGCTTCCCAAGCGAAAACGCGAGCCCGGCGCTGGTTGTGGCAATTGCCTCAAATCCTAAACCCGTTAATATCTTCGCTGAACCGGCATCCCATGGGTTTGGCATAACAAATATGCCGGGCCTAAGATGCAGCGCTCTGAAAGTTTGGGCCTTTACCATTTGCTCATTATCAGATGATGCTCCCATTGTTAATCTTTTTTTTGATTTACCTTTGGCTAAATTAGATAATAATTCGATTGGAAAAGTTTGAAATTTGATATTGGAGGTCGATTAAGCGAACAACTCAATTTTTACTTCCAGTACCTGCAACCCGTTGCTATAACAACCATTTTTGGTTAATTTTGCAATGAAAGCCTTAAATTCAAACTTTCCGCAATATGGTATTTCCCAACGAAAAATGAGATACTTACGATGACAAGGCTGACTTTTTAACCAACAATATGTTGAGACTAAGCGCAATTATCTATTAACTGAAATTAAATGAAAAGTAAATTCTATTTACTGTTAATAACTATCATACTAATTACTTCGTGCGGTAAGGAACTTGAGTTTAATCCTAAGCCGACTAATCAATCATCTGTTAGCACATTAGCAGGTAGTGGAGTACAGGGTTCAACCAATGGCATAGGCACTGCTGCTTCGTTTTACCAGCCAACCGGAGTAGCGGTTGACGCTTCAGGCAATATTTATGTTGCAGACTACAGAAATAACCTGATCCGTAAAATCAGTCCAGCGGGGGTGGTAACCACATTGGCAGGCGGGACCTTGCAAGGTTCGGCCAACGGTACGGGTGCATATGCTTCCTTCTCTCAGCCTACCGGTATTGCAGTTGATGCTTCGGGTAACGTATACGTCGCTGATAATGGGAATAACCTGATACGGGAGATCAGCTCTGCTGGAGCTGTGACCACTTTGGCCGGCAGCGGCGCAAAGGGTTCGGCCAATGGCGCAGCGGCGGCTGCTTCGTTTAATAACCCGCAAGGCATCGCCGTAGATGCTTCGGGTAACGTTTATGTTGCTGATTATGGCAATAACCTGATACGGGAGATCAGTGCTTCGGGAATTGTGACGACTTTAGCGGGTAATGGCTCCCAGGGATCAGCCAATGGTGCAGATACAGCAGCTACCTTTAACCAACCCACCGGAGTGGCCGTAGATGCTTCAGGCAATGTTTACGTTGCGGACTATGGCAATAACCTGATACGTAAAATCAATATTGCGGGTGGCGTAACTACCTTGGCCGGCAGTGGTGCTTCAGGTTCGGCCAATGGCACCGGCGCGGCTGCTTCGTTTAACGGCACGAGCGGTGTAGCGGTGGATGCTTCGGGTAATGTTTATGTGGCAGATTACGGAAATAACCTAATCAGGGAGATCAGCCCCGCAGGCGCCGTGACTACATTGGGCAATGGTCCCCAAGGCGCCGCTACATCGTTAAACGGCCCTTATGGCGTAGCTGTAGATGCCGCCGGCAACGTTTACGTGGCGGACTATGGCAATAATACGATTCAAAAAATAAGCAGATGATGATTAAATAAGACACGAGTAAATAGCGATCTGGCCGTGTCGCTGAATACCCGTGCCATTGTAAAGGGATATTTATTGTTTTACCCAGGAAACACCGCTAGCCCTTTTAATAAGCAGATAAACTATTGCAAGTCCAATCACGGCATGGTAATACCCATATTGAGCAGGAACTCCGGTATTCAAACAGAAAATGTATACTACCCCTCCAATATTAAAGACAAGAAGTGCTAAACCAATTTTCATTGTTAATTTCATAGCAGCTGAATTGTCGGGTCCGTAGACGATTTTAGTAGGCAGGGCGAGTATAAACTGGGCAATAAACACAAAAATCACCACTATGTGCGCCGCTCCCTTGTCCTTGTCCGCGTTGTATGCCATGCTTTCGCCAATAATTGGAAGAAAACTAAAGTAGGCAATTCCCGAGAGAAACAGCTTTCTGTCTAATTTTAATACACCGTAAACTGTTAACAGCGTCAGGGCTGCCCCGACGATTGTGAAAATCATTTGAATTGTTGGGTTCATGATAATTGGATTTAAAGGTTTGAAAATTAATTAGTGAAATAAATGTAAAAAATGAAATCCGTAATAACTAATTATTCTTGTCAAAACTTCCTCTGTAACAAGTTGTTGCGGCCAAAAAGGAGCGTTAGCGGCTCAAAATCGCAGATATTTCATCATATAACTAAACAAAACCGGGTTATAATTATTCAGAAAATCAGCCGGAATATATCTAAATTCATAAATTAGTTACCGGTAACTTTAAATCCCTGATTATGAAAAGCTTAAACCCGAAAGCCAAAAAGATTGTTTATACTGCATTTGCCGTGATTTTTTTTATTTTCTCGGCAACATTTGCACTTATTTCCCTTTGGATTCAATTTATTATGTTCGCCTTCCTGGGAATTTATTTTATAGGGTTAAGGTCTCGGGTACCTAAGGAATAAAATTTATATTTAAGCCAGATGCTTAAATCCTTTTGAAATTGACGCGTCATGCAGATATTTCTCAAACACAATTATTTTACTATTCTTAAAAATACCTAAATTTTAGCATTTATTCATAATGTCCTTAGCCAACTTTTAGAAAAAATTTGCCACGAACACACACATTCGTTTAACAGAGCCAACAACGGTTCAACAACGCGTACTAAAAAATGACGACAAACACATTTAAAATAACGATACATATGGTTTCAAGTCTCGACGGAATTATTGCCAAAAAAGACAATAGTGTTGCTTGGTTTGAGACATCTGACTACTACGAGAAAGGAATTACTGAGCAAGACCCCGAGGAATTTCTTAAAACAATAGATTGCTATGTGATGGGCTCCCGAACATACGAGCACGCCTTGGAACTTTCAAAGTCTTATGGATGGACTTACGGAGACGTGCCTACAATTGTAATAACTCACAGAAGCCTGCCAATTGACAGGCAGAACATTGAAATTTATTCCGGCGACCTAAACAAACTTGTTAATGAACGACTAAAGCCAAACTACGCGAATGTGTGGCTTGTAGGCGGAGCAATGCTTGCGAAAGATTTCGTTCGTTTAAAATTGGCGGACGAAATAAGGTTATCAGTTATGCCCATTATTTTGGGTGACGGGACGCCGTTTTTTGACCATCTAAGACAAGAGCAAGCATTGCATCTAAAGGACGTGGCAGCCTACAAAAGCGGAATGGTGGAGTTATACTATGAAATAAGAAAATAATAGAGTGTTTCGCCCCCGCGGCGTCATCTCTGGGAGACCCTAACAGAAAACACCTAAAAAATTAAAAAAAATTTGCGTAGTTAAATAACTACATTTATATTTGTAGTCAAATAACTACACGATGAATTTAAGACGAGACGTATTTCAAGCCATAGCCGACCCGACCAGGAGGGCTATATTACTGTTGGTTGCTTCGCAAGCGCTTACAGCCGGTGCAATAGCCGCAAACTTTGACACAGCCAGGCCAACAGTTTCAAAACACCTGCAAATACTCACCGAGTGCGAATTACTTAAACAAGAGCAAAACGGCAGGGAAATTTATTATCACATCAATGCAAAAAACATGAAACAAGTAGCCGACTTTATTGAACCATTCCGCAAAATGTGGGACGACAGGTTTAATACATTAGAGGCCATTATGAAACAATACACAGCAAAAAAATAAAACATCATGGAACGGAAAACAAAAATCAATGCAGAAGACGGCAAGCAGGACATCGTGATAACCCGGGAATTTGACTTGCCATTGGAATTACTTTTCAGAGCGTTTGAAGAACCGGAGCTTATTGCGCAATGGATGGGGACGAAAGTGCTGAAACTGGAATGTAAAAAGCACGGTAGCTACCTGTTTGAAACAAGCGACCCCAAAGGAAACGTGGCATTTCAGGCTAATGGCGTGTTCCATGAGTTTATCCCCAACCGGAAGATCACCCGGACATTTGAAATGGACAACGTGCCATTTGGCGTTCAGCTGGAGATAACAGAATTTGAAAAACTGACTGATGATACCAGCAAACTCAGTATGCACGTGATATACGAGTCGCCTGCACAGCGCGACGAGTTGCTGAAGCTGCCCTTTGCCCAGGGCCTAAACTACGCGCATAACCGGCTACAGGATTTTATGAACAAACTAAAATAATAATAAAATGGAAAAGAGAAAGCTAATTTGGTATTGGATAATTACGGGTATGTTATCCTTTTGTATCTTCTTTGGGGGGCTGGCCCAGACGCTCCAACTGAAACAGACGATAGAGGGTTTTAAACCGCTGGGGTACCCCACCTATTTTATTTCGCTGATCGGCATTTGGAAAATGCTAGGCATAATAGCCATCTTGGTCCCGAAGTTTAAACTGCTGAAGGAATGGGCTTACGCGGGCATATTTTTTACGATGACCGGCGCAGTGATCTCGCACATTGCCAGCAATGATATCAAAGCGCAAATAATTGCCCCGATTTTTCTGGCCGTTTTTACGGTGCTATCGTGGTATTTGAGGCCTGCGGACAGAAAAATCATTGCTGTTAATCAATAAGCATGCATCATCATTCCCGAAACGTCTTTGAAGCTTCTTTCGGACTTTGCTGACTTTCGGACTAATTAACAAAATTCATTAACTATAAAAATCAAATTATCATGGCAAGCGTAGCAATTTATTTAAACTTCCAGGGCACTGCCGAGGAAGCATTTAATCATTACAAAAAAGTCTTCGGGACAGAATTCTCAAATCTAATGCGGTTCAAAGATGCGCCACAGCAGCCCGGCGCGCCGGCGCTACCCGACGTCGACAAAAACAAAGTAGCGCATGTGGCTTTGCCCATACTTGGCGGCCTACAACTAATGGGAACCGATATGCTGGAGAGCATGGGGCAAAAACTGGTAGAAGGAAATAATTTTACCATCAGTTTGAGCCCCGATACTAAAGAAGAAGCCGACAGATTGTACAACGGGCTATCGGAAGGCGGAACAGACGGAGTAGCGCCCCATGATGAATTCTGGGGGTACTGGGGCACTTGCAAAGACCGTTTTGGCATCCGCTGGATGTTCAATATTATTAAGCAGACGTGGTAGAAATCCGCCGCTAAGCCAGGCCGCGGCCCCTTGCTCCCAAGGGCTCGCGGCCACTGGTGATCCCCGCATCAGCGGGCGCATAACCAGATAACGGATATCGTAAACAAATTAAATTAACAAATTATGAAAAAGCGAAATAAAATAATTTACTGGGTTACCATAGGTTTGTTGGCATTTTGCATGCTGCCGCAAGGCCTGGCGCAAATATTTCGTACAAAAGGGTATGCTGATATAATCGCTCATTTAGGTTATCCATTATATTTGTTGTACATCATAGGCGGCTGGAAAATACTTGGCGTAATCGCTATTTTAATTCCGGGATTTAACCTGGTTAAAGAATGGGCATATGCAGGGTTTTTCTTTGTCATGTCCGGAGCGGTATTTTCACATATCGCATCGGGCGATTCTATAAAGGAAATTGCCCCATCGTTGTTTTTACTAATTTTGACTGTGGCAGCGTGGTACTCCAGGTATGTGTATAGAAAAGTGACTTCGGTAAAACCGGATTTGATATTAGCGTCGTATTAGCCTCACCCCAACCCCGTCTCCTCCCGAGGAGCCCTTTGGAGGAGAGGATGTGTTAGGGCTGCGCAGTTTAGGTGAGGCGAAACGAAATGCGAGGGTTAAGAATTTTATCTAAAAAACAGTTCAGTAAATCAATAATTTGAACAACATGAATCCAAAAGTTGACTGGTTTTTTAATAAAGCCAAACAGTGGCAGGACGAATACGTGAAATTGCGAATTATCGCGCTCGACTGCGGGCTGACAGAAGAATTGAAATGGGGTTGTCCCTGTTACACGTTTAACAAAAGTAATATCGTTTTAATACACGGCTTTAAGGAATACTGCGCGTTCTTGTTTTTCAAAGGTGCCTTGTTAAATGACGCTGATGGCATCCTGATCCAGCAAACCAAGGATGTGCAGTCGGGGCGCCAGATGCGGTTCACTAATATCCTGGAAATAGTGGACCTGGAACCTGTCATAAAGGCTTATATTTATGAAGCCATTGAAGTGGAAAAAGCCGGTTTGAAAATAGTACGTAAAACAACGGCGGACTACGACGTCCCGGCGGAATTTCAAAGTAAACTGGACCGGATCCCTGCCCTGAAAACTGCTTTTGAGGCATTAACGCCGGGTCGGCAACGGGGATACCTGTATTATTTCTCTCAGCCCAAAACATCCAAAACAAGGGAGGCGAGGGTTGAAAAATATATACCGCAAATTTTGGATGGCAAGGGGGTGGATGATGTGTAAATTATCAATCATAGAATGAAGAATGATCTAAATAAGGACTTGGGATTTTTTATAACCACTATGCCGGATACTCGGCCGGCTGATTACTATTTAGGTTGCTTAGGAGGTTCCGTCTTTTTGGATTTTGATAATTATGAGGATGATCGCATTCGCCTAAAAAGAATTTCTTTCGATGGATATGGATGTTGTGACTTAGGGGACCAAGCATTGCCGATGACCGAAGTTGACTCACGGGCTTTCAAAAAAATAATCGAAACACGATTATCCGATAAATCTCGGCTAACAACTATTGCAAAGAAAACCATACTGAATAATAGGAACCTAATTTGGGAAGATGCTTTAAACGAATATGGTCTATTTTAACAGTCCTGTTTTCCGGGTTGAAATGAAAATCATGTTCCGCAAATTTTGGAATATAGAGATCAAATGATTGACAATAGAATAAACAGGTAATTACTCGCAATTAGCATCGAAGTTATGAAAGAAAACAAAGTTGTTGCTTCCCAAATCCGAAACATAGCCTATTGGATCACTACAGGTATTATTGCCCTGGAAAGTGCTGCCGGTTCGGAGTGGGACTTAGTCCGTAATCAGCAAGTAAAGGATACATTTACACATCTGGGATACCCCCTTTATCTGGCAACAATACTTGGGGTATGGAAGTTACCTGCGGCAATAGTATTAATTATTCCACGATTTGTTAAAGTAAAGGAATGGGCCTATGCCGGACTATTTTTTGTTTACACAGGAGCTGCTGTTTCTCAACTGGCAGCAGGTTATTACGCTGATGCATCGGGGCCTTTGATATTTGCGTGTATTACTTTAGCGTCCTGGTATCTTCGTCCGCCTTCCCGTCGAATTGCGGCAAGCCAACTTTCCGGATGATGGTCTCTCGTAGCATTTGCGTTCTTCAAGGCATAGTGCGGCGCAGGGTCACGTTCCGGAGACCCTACGGGGTCGGAAAATCGGTGACGCAGAATTTTGTTTCCATTTTCCCTTTTTCGCTATTTTTGTCGGATAATAATGTAAAATTATATGAAAAGATATATGCTTGCATTTTTCGGGGGGAATATGGCGCTCCGATATGAAAATCTCGATAAGGCGGAAAAAGAAGCACAGGAAAAACATCGGGCCGCCTGGGGCGGGTGGATGTCGGAGCTTATGAAAGGGGGGCATTTAGAAACCGGCTATCCACTTGAGCCAGACGGAAAACGGATAGATGCTAACGGGCCTCGTGATTATCGTTTTCCCGATACCACAGAGGGTGGGTTTATTATCATAAAAGCAGAATCGCTCGATCAGGCCGCGGAAATCGCGCAATCTGCGCCTATTATCAAAAATGGCGGCTACGCGCTTGCGCGTCCGTGTGGAGAGATGAAGTAGGGAGACATGGCCAAAACGGCCATCGTTTCTCATAACTATCAATAAATAAACAGTATGGATCCAAACGTTGATGTATTTTTAAGCAAAGCCGAAAAGTGGCAGGAAGAATTGGAGCGGTTGAGAATGATCTGTCTCGACTGCGGGCTGACCGAAGAATTAAAGTGGGGGCAGCCTTGTTACATGTTTCATAACAGCAACGTTGTTATAATAGGCGAATTAAAAGACCATTGTGCCCTTAGTTTTTTTAAAGGCGCCCTGCTGTATGATGCAGAAGGTATCCTGATAAAACCGGGGGAGCATACGCAGTCGGGGCGCTGGGTTAAGTTTAGCAATATTCGGGAAATAGTGGAGATGGAACCCATCCTGAAGGCTTATATTTATGAAGCGATTGAGGTGGAAAAAGCCGGTTTGAAAGTGCAACTTAAAACGACTGATGACTACGCCATTCCGGAAGAATTTCAAAATAAATTAGATGCAATCCCCGCCCTCAAAACTGCCTTTTTTGCATTAACACCGGGCAGGCAAAGGGGATACCTGTTACATTTTTCGGCACCCAAACAATCCAAAACCCGCGAATCGAGGGTTGAAAAATATATACCGCAAATTCTCAGTGGAAAGGGTTTAAATGATGACTATGTGCGATGAGAAGTTGTTTTAATTCTCTCAAAAGAATGAATTACCTCTCAGATTTTATTCCTTTTCGTGAATTAATAATAGGAAGAACGATTGCAAAAACAATTGCAAAACGAAATGAAGTTTCTCAATCAATTACTGCAACTCCGTGAAAAACCAGGCTCCATAAAAAGGTTACCCCTAAAGTTACCAAAAGGGTAATTGTAAAGGCGATAATAAATCCGATGACGAATTTTTTTAAAATCCATTTCACAACATCCTCTTTATATTAGTAAATGTTCTTTGAATTAGGCATTTAGCACAGCGTAACTTAAACCAGTGGGGAGATTTCCGACCGTCCGATAAAATTAACTCTGCCAGGAGCTTTTCAAAGCCTTATACTTTTCAGTTTCTTCTAAAGACAGGCTTGATAAAATATTTAAAGATTTTCCATCTCGTCCTGTAAAACCGTAATTGCTTTTTTGGGCCGTTTCAAAAAACTGGATGGAATACTGATCTTTTAATTTTGTATTGTTTTTTATAATTTCTGCAAAACTTGTTTTGAAATTTTCCTTTTGAATTGCTGAAGCTGTTGTTTTGACTACCATAACTATTTCTTTTTTACTTTAATTGCTGATAACCCTTTTTGACTCTGCTCTGTTTCAAAAGTGACCATATTATTTTCCTTTAACGGTTCAGTTAAAGCGTTAATATGCACAAAAATACTTTCCTGTGTTTGCAAATCCCGGATAAAACCGTAGCCTTTTGATTCATTAAAAAAGCTAACGACACCATTCCTGATAGTGTCGTTTGGCAGGTCTTGCTGTTTCGCAACGCCAATCCGAATATCT